>ERZ1673750.610-NODE-610-length-24882-cov-6.762919_pt1 | contig 24882 bp, 40 predicted proteins | sample MGYA00580203_ERZ1673750 | MGnify/ENA primary metagenome ERZ1673750 (study PRJEB41218, sample SAMN15661763) | gut metagenome | host: Homo sapiens | place: Canada: London | collected 2015-08-20/2019-03-30 | study: EMG produced TPA metagenomics assembly of... | reverse complement strand
GGTGGTACAGGACGTACACTTCATCCGGACAACATGGCAGCAGGTCCTGCTTCCTACGGTATGACAGATACACTTGGACGTATGCATTCTGACGCTCAGTTCGCAGGATCTTCTTCCGTACCGGCTCACGTAGAGATGATGGGTCTTATCGGCGCCGGAAACAACCCGATGGTTGGTATGACAGTTGCTGTAGCTGTTTCCGTACAGGAAGCTGCTGACGCTGGCAAGTTCTAAATATAAGCATAGCTTAAAATAGCGAAAAAGCCGTAAACTCAAGGGTTTGCGGCTTTTTTACGTTTGCCTGAAAATTAGAACAAAACACTCTGAAAAAACGATAAATTTGACGGGTAGCTAACAAGTAGCTTACACGTAGCTAACAACGGTAGCTTACAAATTATTCGCTGGGGATCTCTGGCCAGGTGATCATATTCATAGCTGTACGCAGGTCTTCGATGGTCCTGTGAGTGTATACTTTTTCTGTGATATCCTGGATTTCATGACCAACGATTAACTTTAGGACATATTCGTTTATGTTGGATTCCTTTGCCTTGGTAATAAAGGTGTGCCGGGTGTCGTGAGGCTTGTGGGTCATATTCAGGCGTGACATAACCTTTTTGAAACGGTTTCTGTATTTGTCATATGTAAGATGAGTTCCCTGCTGCCCATCCGGATCATTGAAAAGATATTCGCTGTGCATAGAAGTGGCCTGATTGTAATTGCGGCGAACCAGATCCATGATCTGTGGGTGAATAGGAACGGTACGATTCTTTCCGGCATCTGTTTTCAGTCCACCGATAAAAGTCATATTTTCAAAGTCAATATCTGCAATTTTCAGGACAGCCAGTTCCTGCGGCCGCCAGCCAGAATATATTCCGATCAGAACCATATCTGCAAAAGGAATTTCAAGATGGGACCAGAGAGACAATATTTCCTGATCAGAAAAAGGAACACGGATGATTTTAGGCTTAGGCTGCTGCACACCATCACAGAGCTGGGCATAGTCTTTAGTTACAATTTCATGTTTCATGGCATATCGGTACATAAGATTGAATAGGCTTTTCATTCGTGCTTTTGTGCTGTCACCGACCTGAGCATTACGAATAGTTTTTTCCAGATGCTCGACCCGGATATCTTTCATTTTGATATTGTATAGTGGAGCACAGTGCTTATATGCAGAAGTAATAGTACGGACACTGGAAGGACCACCCAGGGTAGGGAAATGTACATCAGACCATGCTTCGTACACATCACTAAAAGTGGGTTCTTTGGCAAATAAATCGTAGGGATTTTCGTTATATCGGGTAAGAGCTTCCAAAGCTTCTTTTCTGGTGCTAAAGTATCCAATAGCTTTTTTGACTTGTTTTGCCTGATTGGTTTTGGTGTCGATTTCCCATCCGGTTGTTTTACTGGCTGCCCAGGGTTTACGTCTCTTTCCGGGAAGTTTATAAACAGATCCGAAACCATTTGGTAACTTCATAAATATCATCCTCCTTGTAAAAATGGGTACAAAAATAACAGCCAGCGAACGAGTGTTTCGCTTGCAAGGCTGCTCCGAAGATGATACAATAATTTTGCAAAATGAGGTATCTCTTCGGAGATCCACCACCGTCCCGGTATTGGCGTACTGGGGCGGTTTTTAATATTAATTTTCGGAAATTATATCATAAAAAACATTTTCGGGAATAATCTCTATATCATATCCATCAAGCTTTAACTTTTCAGCTTTTTTCTGTTTGGAGCTTTTTCCGTCTTTGATGGATTTACAATAATCATTATTACCTAAAATGAGATAATTAGTTTTTTTGGTTACGCTGTCGGCATTTTTTCCACCAAGATCAGCAACGATTTGCATTGCTTCCTTGCGTACCATTTTTTCAAGTGTTCCGGTAAATACGCATACTTTTCCATATAACAAATTAGATGTATCAAAATCAGTTTTAGAAGTGCTGATGTCATCTGCTCTAACACCACTTCTGGAACGTCTACATGCTTTGCTAAATGCTTCTAATGATTCATATTTTTCTATAATTTCATTAACGAGACATATATAGCATTTAGAAGTTATTTCTACATCACTTAAGGCTCTATGTGCATTTTCATAACTGAGATTATAGTATTGAACTAAATCAGATAATTTATGATGGTTAAGTTCCTTATGTATACGTCTAGAAAGTCTCATAGTGTCGATGAAGTCATTAGATAAATACTTGTGGATAACGTGTTCACAATTGTCATATAGAAAATTAATATCAAAATTAACGTTATGTCCTACAAGAATGGAATTTCCAATAAAGGAATAAAATTTTGATAGTACCAATGCGGTAGAATCTGCTTTTGATAACATTTCATCAGTTATTCCGGTAAGATTAACGATAAAGTCATCCAAAAAAGATTCATCGGTGGTAAAATCATCTGGTTTTATAAGAGAAGTGAAAGTATCGACAAGATTTCCTTTATGAAATTTTGCAGCAGCGATTTCAATAATACTATCCCAATCAGGCGAAAGTCCTGTTGTTTCGATATCAATGACACAGTAATCATCTGGAAAAGAGATAACATTTTTTCCCTTGTACTGTCGATCATGAGTAAAACTTATTTTTTCTCCAGTTAAAATATCAAATCCGATTGTCATATGTGACTCCTTTTACTTTATTTATAATCATTAAAAGCTTGTATAAGATCTTCAGAAGCTTCACCCATCAGAACGTATTTTCCGTTTATAGCTAAAGCATTTATTGTATAACCATCAATGCCTTCAACTGAAATGGCATCTCCAGAAACTAATTCTTTATATTGGGTAGAAGACATATCGTATTCGTAAATTTCAGCATCACCATATTTAAAACCAGATATGGCACCAACCATATCAGCGGCCATTTCAATACGTTTGCCAGAAAGAACATTCTTTTTAAGTAAATAGTCTTCCATATTATTATTCTTAGTATCATCAGACTGATATTTTTTTAATTTGGAAGTAAGGTCATCGACTTGCTTTTGTAAATCATCAACCTGCTTCTGCAAGGCAGCGATTTTGTCGTCTTTTGTATCTGCAAAAACAGCTACGGACGGAGAAAAAACAAAAATAGTGGTAAGCAAAATTGCTAAAAACTTCTTTTTCATAATATCCTCCCTTTAAAATATAATATCCATAAATAATACGATATTCATTATGGAAAATCCCTTGTTCAGATTATAAAGTATTAATTTTTATTACAGCCAACTGCGGAATAAAATAGATTATATAATTGTCCATAGCAACATACTGTCCGTACTTGGAACGGTAACAGTCTATTACTTCGGTAAGATAATTCTCCGGTACATCCAGATATTCTGCCATCTCATGAAGACTCCGGCAGCGAGATTCATAAGCATTGATGATCCCGATCAGCCCTACTCGAAGATTATAGCCATAAAGTCTGGCCCGGTATTCCTGCTTTCGGTTCATGACATCAGTTGACTGATCCAGAATATTACCTGTGGTAGTATAGTGGTGGCCAAGTTCCTCAGCCAGAATACAGGACTTTTCTGCCTGAGTTTTAATTCCTTTTCTGATAGCTACAGTTCCATCACAATATAACCCCTTTATTCTTTCAGTTTCAAATGGATAATCTATAACATCTATACCGTCCCTGCAGGCGGTATCTAGTAATTTTTCGTATGTATTCAATTCAAAACCTCCCGCTCGTGTATATTGAAATTGACAAATATTTTTAAGTGACTTATAATATACTTAACAAGACAGCTGGAACGATAGCTGAAACCTATCCGTTTCTGGCGTTATAAGAGTTATAGAAATAGCATCCTACTTTACCAGAGCGGGGATGCTATTTCTTATTGTTCAGATTCAGAATGGCTACGATTAAAAGTCCTACATTTAGGATAATCATAAATTCTTCATATGTACTCATAAGCCCCACTCCTTTCTGCAAGACTCAGAAACGGAGTGGTACCGCATCCTTCCAGTTGCCTGGGTAAGTATATTATATTGTCAAAACATATCTGGCAGATCTGCCAATTATTCCCGTTTCATTTTTTACTCACAGTACTGTAAAGCACAGATATTATTTTCTTTTACCTTTTACAAATTCTGCGAACTGACGGATTTCATTCAATTCATCTTCTGTATATTCCTCGCTATCGAAGTGAGCAGCGAGAGTAGTAGGTTGTCCATGAGAATCATCTGCCAGATAGTCAATGGTACAGCCAAGATATGCAGAAAGTTTTTTTAATGTAGAAAGTTTTATATTATCAGTTCCTTTTGTATAAAAACCGGCGATTGTAGTATATGGAATACCGGCTTCTTTTGAAAGGATAGACTTATTGATTCCCTTTTCAGCCATTAATTCATCTAACTTATCAGTGAATGACATATCTAATACCTCCTGTTAAATTCTATTATACATATAAAAATAACTTTGTAAAGTAAAAAAATACCCCGCAAAGTAAAAAAATGTATTTTATTGGTTGACAAACTACCCTACAACGTATAATCTATAATCAAAGTTACCTTACAGGGTAACAGAAAGGAGGAGAAAATGTTTTTTAACTTAAATGCCGAAATGGGAAGAGCCAAATTAACCATTAAGAAGTTATCTGAGATTACGGCTATAAACTATGAATCTTTAAAATTGAAACTCAGAGGTGTTACAGAATTTAAGCTGAGTGAAATGATGGCAATTAAGAGAAAAGCTTTCCCAGATAAGACATTGGATTACTTATTTGCAACTGAAAACGACAAGTAATCATTCATTTGAAGGGAGGAGGTGAGAAGTGATGGATACATCAAAAGAAGAAATTGTAAACCTGCGTAAGCAGATAAACAGGTTAAAAATTAGTTTAATGTTTACGCAGGTATTGATGATTGCATTGCTGCTTATTTTGGGGTATCAGTGTCTTTGGTCAATTTGGAATTATCATTATCTTCTTCAACAGATAAGCATGTGTCTTGATTCTGTGAATACTGTTTATTCTGCTCTTCAACAGTTTTTTGCAACTCTTTGATCGCTTCGGCTTCGCTGGAAGAAGCATTGTCAAGTGTAGGCCCATAGGATGGAGGTGAGCGGAGATGAGTAAAAGAATTAATACAGTTTCAATGGTAATTTCAGCTTTCCTGTGTGCATTACTTGGAGCAACAGGAAAGCTGAACGGGAGTTTTGAAATATCTCAGACATATATGCTGTTGTATTTATGTATCAAAAGTGTTTTAGAAGAGAATTGATGAGAGCCTTGATTTCATCTTGGTATAAACCAAGTAAATATGTCAGTATCCAGCCTAATAAGTTTATTAATCTGGATGCATGAATGCCGGGCTGAAAGCCAAAGTATTTTAATATCAAACTCGGAAAGGCAATTATCTTTTTAAGAGCACTTAATGGATTAAAAGAAGTACATAAATCATCTACCAAAAAATTTCGTTTCATACGAAGATCGTTATACAACTTGACTGCAGATGTATAAGTTGTAGATATATCTTCGCCATAGGAAAGAGTGTCACTATAAAAGCTAGTAAATTTACAAATCAAAGGATAACGAAAGAGTAATTCAGATAAGCATTTGTCGAAATTTTCATTTTTAATTATTTGACCGTAGGAAGAATATCTTCCTGAGTTCAAAAAGGAGACTAAAGCGTCAAGACATTTATCGAGCTGTAGAATTTGGGAAAAGTTTGAAATAATTGAGTACAAGTATGTGAGGATAAAAAGTATAAAAAATATTCTAAGCATGAAAAACTCCTTTGAATTATTCTGGTATGCCAGTACCAATAATACAAGAATAGGAAAGAAACTAAGAAAAGTCAAGTAACCATTTATTTGACGGGGGAGGTGATCGGAGATAAAAGAAACCCAAATTCAGTTTACAGATAATGGAAACAGATATTTTGTTTCTATTCAAAAACGGTTATCTGGAAAATGGCGTGTATATGTTACAAAGCAGAAAGAAAGTGATCATGGCAATTTCAGTACACCAATTACTTATAAGATAACAGCCAGTACCGTTAAAGAAACATTGGAATACTGGCTGATTAGATTAAAAAGTTATTTCCTTAAGAAGTTGTTCAGACCCAGAAGGAGGTGATAGAAACGTTACCAACAATGGATGTGGTTGTACAAAAGAGAACCATTGAAGATTTTGAAGTATTTTCTACAAAATATGTGCAAAAAGTTATGGCTGAAAATGCTATTTTGGAAAAACTTATTAATTCAATTCTTCAGAATGATAAAACCGATGAAGCTTTTATTAGATTTGTGATTAAAAATGCCGGTGATGAATGTTTCGTGAGATTTGATGATGGAACATATGCGTGGAAAGGATTATAAAAGCGAGTGTGCTGTGAACACACCCGCCTTTCAGGTAAAAACTGTAGTACGAGATAAGAGGTGATATAAATGGTAATTTCAATAGAAACTATGACGGTTGACTGTGCGGTTCGTCATATTCGGACTTTATTCTATCAATGTTCAGAAGATAGAAAAGCAGATTTTGGAGAAACATGCAGCCAGTGTCCACATATGCTGGAATGCAATTGTGATTGGATTAATACGTTAGATCCGTTACTTCGGCGTACAACCACAACAGAGGAATTTACTCCCGCAGTGAAGAAGCAGAACGATAAATAGGACAAATATCACCAGTAAAAATATTGTTTGACAATGGGCAGTCTGAACAAGCAGTGAATGAATCTTTTTTATAACTTTTTTCAAGGCTATGTCCCATTGCAACTGGCAAAAAGTCAATACTTATGGTTCTGTTTTCACCATAATAATTACAGTATCCAGAAACAATTCGCTTCATATGTATGGCCTCCTTTCTGTATGTACTCGGATATTCTCGGTACCCTGTACATACAGGATAGGAGAATCCTATTGGAACCGCAAGAAAAAGCGTTCGACAAAGTTATGAAAATCTTATAAAGAAAATGAAAGGAAAATAAAGCATGGAAGTAGGCAAGATATTACCTGTTGAAGCAGCAGCTATACTGCATGCATCCCCACAGTTTGTAAGGGTTGCAATGCAGCAGGAAAAGCTTCCAATCGGGACTGCAATTAAGATGTCCTCGATCTGGACATATAACATATCGGAGAAGCTTCTGGCTGAGTACAGCGGAAAAAATATAAGAGCTGAGCTGGAGAAGATAAGAGGTGGAAGTAAATGAGACGAGATGCAATCATATCACTTTTTATCGCACTTCCTGCTGCAAACCTTCCATTCTGGCAGTGGAGAAGTTCGGCAGAAATGCTTTTAATGGCAGGACTGTTCTGGCAGGTGGCATTTGTGTTTGTAGTTGGAACAGAGTATCAGAAAAGGTAGTAAGAAAGGATCCCGGGAGTGCAGCTCCGGCGGGATCCGATGGACGTAGTAATACACGAATATTACGTTCTTATTATATAGAGAAATAAAAAGAAAAACAAGTGAAATATCAGTATCAACGCAATCTCTATAGAAGAACTGGAGGAACAATCATATGGCAAGGCGAAGGCAGGAAGGAAACCTCTTTTTTCGCCTGGATGTGGATTTTTTCTCAGATAGAAAGGTAAAGATCCTGAAAGCCCGGTATGGAGCAGACGGGATCACCTTATACTTGTATCTCCTGTGTGAGATATACAAGACAGGATATTATTTAAAGATTGATAGAGATTTTGAGTACATTGTTTCAGATGATCTGAACATGGAAAGCAACAAGGTGAAGCAGGTCTTGAACTTCTTATTGGAACGGTCACTGTTTGATAACACACTTTTCCAGTCGGACAAGGTTTTGACCTCTGCCGGAATACAGAGGAGATATCAGGCAATGGTAAAAGCCAGGGCACTGAAAACTCCGATCACTGTAGAAAGGTTTTGGCTCCTTCCAGAGGAGGAAACAGAGACCTTTATTAAAGTGCATCCTTCTTTAAATAATTCCGAGAATAATCCCGATAATTCCAGGAAAAAAGATGATAATTCCAGGAAAAATGACACAAAAGGAAAGGAAAAGAAAGAAGAGTATATATATACGGCTCCGCCGGGTACATACTTTGAAGATCCTTCTTTGAATGATATTTTCCTGCTGTTTTTGAAATCAAGACAGAATAAAGGCGATCAGCTGACAGATGAGCAGATCCAACTGTTGGCAGAAGAAGTCCTTTCCTTATCCAGTGATCCGGAGGAAAGGATCGCCATGGTCAAAAAATCTATCATGAATGGCTGGAAAGGATTTTACCCGGTGAATAAGCAAAAGAAGAAAGAGACCTCCAAGAACCGGTTTAATAATTTCCACCAGCGGGACTATGACTTTGCTGATTACGAAAGGCGTTTATTGAAGCAGGGCGCTGGAGGTGATGAAGCTGGACGTAAAAGAATTATGGGGTAAGGCCTGGAGCCTTAGACCTGGCCAGAACACAGCCAACATGAAATATGTTGGTACGATTATTAAATCCGGTATCCGATTTACGTATTACCAGGATGAGAATGGAGGGATATGGTTTGACAGTGAACCAGTCGAAGGAAAACCTGAATGGATGCAGAGAGCAGATGAAGCCAGGAGAAGAAGGAATAGACGGTATTCTTGAAATCTTAAAGGTTTATGTCTGTGATGAACTCTGCTGCCACAGAGGTGCTGTAACACAGGAAGAAATGGATCAGCACTGCTGCCGTTGTAAATTACAGCAGTACACAGACAAGATCCGTGAAGAATATGAGAAGATCAATGCTTTTGATCAGAGTTCAACGTATCAGATCATGAAGAAGTATCGCAAGATCATCTTATGCAAAGATTGCAGACACAGAGCAAAATTACGAGATGATTGTTATCGCTGCAGGAAAGCAACCAGCCTTTTAGGTACATTAGAAGACTATGATGGTTGCAGTAGAGGAGAAGAAAAATGTTAATCAGAAGTAAGAACAAAATGCACATTGTAAATATTGAAAATGGTGTAGTATCCGCTGAAGGGGACGGAACGCTTACATTTCGTGCAGGAAAGATAAGAGTTGTATTAGGCGAATACTCAAGTGCCCAAAAAGCTTTTAAAGTGCTGGATATGATCCAGGAAGCGTATGAAGATGAAAAAGTCGTAGAATACACACTTGCTTTACAGGAAAACGAATTTAAAAATATGACAAGAGATCAACTACTGTCTGCCCGAGCCGGGATCCTGAAGAAAGCTGTTTTCCAGATGCCAAATGAAAGTGACGTAGAGGAATAAGGAGAAATCATGGATGTAGTAGAAAGTAAATGGTACGAAATGGACATGCCACTGAATGATGTAAAGAAACTTCTTTCAGCGAATATCAAAACCATGTCCAGAAGCTTTATTGCTGCCGGATATTACATGAAGTATATCCGGGACCGGGAATTATTCCGGGATGGTGGATATAACAGTATCTGGGAGTTTGCGGAAGATCAGTATGGAATCAAAAAGTCAGCAGCCAGTCGCTGGATGGCAATGAATGACAAGTTTTCCAAAGATGGAAACAGCCCTATCCTGGATGATAAATACAAGGATTTTAACAAAAGCCAGCTGCAGGAAATGTTGTATCTGACAGATGAACAGATGGAAGAAGCTGAGCCGGAAATGAGTGCAAAGGAAATTCGTGCAATCAGGAAACCTCCGGAAGTAGAAGTTATTGCGCCGGCGCAACAGATAGATGATCAGATCCCCAGCCAAGACAGCATTGAACAGCATCCAGAATACATGCCAGGAAAAATGACGATTGAAACAGCAACCGGACAGAACCGGCCGCCGGAGAACGAGATCCCAATCACACCGGAACTGCAGATAGAAGGCTTTTTCGAAGCCCTGAACAAAGGAGATAAAGAACGTGTTCTTACATGTGATATCAACGCAACGACCTATCTGCTTGAAGTCCGGTATCAGGATGTCCGGATCAGGAATGGTAAATTCAATTATCAGGCAAATTCAACCGGGATCATGTTCAATCCTGGAAGTTACATGGAATGCGCTTTCACCTGGAATGAGCTGGCCCACGAGCTGATAAAAAGGTTCGGGAAGAAACGGAAACCGGTCAAGATGGTGTCTATAGACGCACCGGAGAAGAAAGATAACAAAATGCCGGGGCCGGCAAAATGTATCACTGGAAAGAGCGGTTCGGGAAAATGCGGTGCAGCAGCCTATTGTGATACGGAATACAAATGCTGTGCTCAGTGTCCGGATGATTGTAACAGTCGCTGCGGATGGCTGGAAGAACGCTGCCAACTGGTAGCAGAAACACCGGACGAAAAGCAGCATGATTTTGGTGTCTACAACAAAATCGCAGACCATCCCGGCGAAGCCACCGCATTGCCAGTCATGAAAAATAATGATCAGAGAAAAGAATGGCTGAGAAACTACAAGGATTGGGGCTTGTGGTACGAAGATAAAAACATCGGTGTTAAATACTACAAGTATGATTTTGAGAATGGCGCATGCTTGATTGCAGAAGAATATATTCTTCCAGGAACAGAATGGATGCCAGAACATGAAACGGCATTCTTACATCTTGTTGGAGGACCTGAACCAGAGTGCAAGGGCGGCATACCGAAATGGACATATCATGCACGGTATTATAAATTCCCAAACTCAGAAACAGAGCTGGTTGAATTCCTGAAGGAATTACAGAAATAAGGGGTGTTATCGAAAATCCAAATATATCACAAATACATAAGGGGAGGCCTTGACCTCCCCGGAAAGGGGCAGAAATTGTTATTTCCAAAACCGAAAAGTAAGAAAAAGAAAAAAACATCATCCACCAAGTATTTTACATGATAAGAAGAGCAGGACGTGTTATCTGTGTATTATGCTTCATGATAACTGGTCTGAACATAGCACTCTTCAGGAACACCATGTATTTAGTGGTCCTAATAGGACAAATTCAGAAGAGAATGGCCTGAAAATATACCTGTGTCGAGATCATCACGTTTATGGCCCGGAAGCTATTCACAACAATGCCCGGATCCGCCATGAAGTACAGCGTATGGCCCAGAGAGAATTTGAAAGGCAGCACAGCCACAAGGAGTTCATGAAGATATTCGGCCGGAATTATCTTGATCAGGTAGAGATAGGGGAAATCAATGAAAAGAAGAGTAAACCTGTACAAGGTAGTAGACCAGAACGGGAAAGCAGTCTTTGAGGATTTATTAACAGCCAAACAGGTTACAGAGAAGCTTGGTATTGCAAGAGATAATGTCTGCCAGGCAGCAGCAAACTTTGCACTTGTGGACAAGAAGTATCGGATCATTCCGGAAGATATTAAGTTAAGCAGGAATCTGGATATTACATTACTCCTAGAATGGGATCGGGTACGAAAAAAAATCCTGCAGACAGCAGGAGGAAAAAATGAATCATGATGATAGGCAAAAAAGAATGTTTACAGCTGTTAGAGAAAATGACTGAGGAATTTCCGGAAGAAGAGCCAGAGCATTTTGAATCAGCAGTTAACCGAATAATATATGAATTTGCAAAACTGGATGGCAAGAAGCCTAAATATCACCAGATGAAGCGATATAACTGTTATTACACTTGTGGAAACTGCGGATTCCGCATGGATGTAGGCCTTAATTTTTGTCCGAATTGCGGATTTTTAATCAACTGGGACAGCATAAGGTGCTTAACGAAATAGAGGAAGAGCAACAGATTAGTACAGAAATAATTCCTGAATTATAACAAATAATAGCACATTGATAATTGAATATTAACGGTTGGAATGATATAATTTCTGTATTATAGATATGATAGGAGGAATTGTCATATGGGAAAATGTTTTTGGTGTGAAGGAACAGGCAAGTTTAAAAAACCAAGGGATGAAAAGAAGTATTCGGAGTTGTTTGATAGATACGATGCGCCTGGAACGCTAACAATGGGAGAGTGCAGAAAACGAGCTTTAAAAGAAGTGGGGTACGACTTAGTAAAGTGCGAACATTGTAATGGAACGGGTATTCAGAAAGATTGAACAGTCCTTTTACCAGCCATCAATATTGGTGGTTGGTATTTTTTTGTTTTTTAGAGAAAAAAGGTGACTACAAGATAGAAAACGGGTTGTGAATGACTAAAATAACATAAATGGTGATTCAACCTGCATAAAACGAACGCTGTGAATGAGGAGCTGGTTATCAGTCTAATTAACGGACGCGAAGTCCAAGAAAGGGGACGATATCCGATTGCTACCTACATTCTAACAGCTTAAGCAACAAGATGGATAATTCCTTACTGGCTGTAAGGGATATTAACCATAAATATATTGTAGTAGAAAGGGGAGGATGCCAGTGGGCGAGATCAAGATCACCAGGAAACTTCTTGATAATTACAGAAAATTAAAGAGGGAAATACCGGTCCTTGGTTTGGAATTGGATGAAATGATGAATGGGGAGGCTGGGCTAGGGAACAGCACAATATTTGATTACAGTACAGGTTTTGCACGGCCTCAGAGCGTAGTTGGGTTTGATCAGGAGCGATATGACAGAAGAAAGAGAACCTATGAGCATAAAAATGAGCAGGTGGCAGCAGTAGACAACTGGATTCAGAACATTGAAGATGGCCAGACCAGATATGTGTTCAAAGCGTTTTATCAGCAGGGATTGACCTGGGAGAAGATAGCAGGAAAGACAGGATATTCACAGAATCCTGATTATCCAAGGCTTATGATCAGAGATAAATACTTAATGAGGGAACAAATAAAATAGTTGACATACGTATAAATACGTATCCGGATATACCAGAATGCATGACACAGGGTGAAGATATGCAGGAAGCATATGAAATGGCTGTGGATGCCCTTGGCCTGGCGTTGACTGCAAGAGAAAATGAAAAGGAACCAATACCGGAAGCTTCAGCTCTTGATGCCGTAGATCCGGAAGATGGAACTCTAGTGATCATAGAGTTTGATATGGCGGAGTATCGCAGAAAGAATTGCTCCCGTGCAGTGAAGAAAACATTGAGCATTCCAGAATGTCTTAATGAAGCTGCAATCCGTGAGAACATTAACTTTTCTCAGATCTTGCAGGAAGCATTGATGGTAAAATTAGGGATGAACAGGTAACAGAACGGCGGTCCTTGCGGGATCGCCATTTTTTGAGTGAAAATAAAAAAAGTTCGGATTATTCGGAAAGTTCGTTGTACAATACAATAGAAGCCAAAGGCATAAAGGTCGGCGGCTTTAGGAGTCTACATTTATATGATAGGTCACAAGAAGGCATCTGGCGTCATCAGCCGGGTGCTTTTTATATATAAAATGGTAATAGACATAATAAAAAATTATAATAACTTGACAAAGTGATAATTTAATGATATAGTATGAGTGTAGCAATCGATTGCTAATAAGGAGGAAGACGAAATGGCAAGGGGCATAGCAGAGCGTATGGCAGAAATAATTTCTGACCGTAAAATGACGCAAAAGGATCTGGCATCTTTATCAGGAGTGACAGAATCTGCCATTTCCCATTATTTAAAGGGAGATCGTATACCAAGAGGCGCCACTCTGATTAAAATTGCAAAAGCACTCAACACAACAACAGATTATTTGTTGAGCCAAGATGAAAAAAGTGGTTCACAAAAAGATTTTGATGATGCACGGGTGATCTTAGCACGGAATGCTTCAAAAATGACAAAGGAACAAAAAATGGAACTTATTAAACTTTTAATGTAACAAACAGGAGAGTATATGCGTCTGGAAAATGAACAGTATGAAGAGATTAAGAGGGTGGCAATAGATACCTTTTCTCTATATGGAATCAGATGTATTCCAATTAGTGCATTTGAAATGGCTACGAAAATGGGAATTAAGATTGTTCCATATTCTGCTTTAAATGAGGAAAAGAGAATTGCAGCAATGCGTGAAAGCAAAGATGGATTTTCAATTGGCAGTTCTCAGAGTCAAGAATGGATTATTTTTTATAATGATTCGTGTGAAAGTTATGGGAGAATCAACCAAACTATAATGCATGAAATTGGTCATTATGCTATGGGACATATTAAAGATGGAGAAGAGGAAGAAGCAGAGGCAAATTTTTTTGCAAAATATGCACTTGCGCCACCACCACTGATTGACAATTTCATAGAGAATGTTACCCCGGATGCAATAAGGACTACTTTTGACCTTAGTAATCAGGCTGCCAAATATGCATATTGGTATTATCGAAGTTGGCTATATAATGGAATAGGGCATTATACAGACTACGAGGAAAAAATGCTTGATTTATTTAAAGCTGTATAAGTCGAAAGGCTTTATACATACAAAAAACCAAGCAACATAAATATGGTGCTTGGCTCTTGTGAAAATGTAAATACAGTTGTTCAACTGGTTACAATTCCGTCTCGACAACTGAATTGTAACACTGTATTTATCCTTTTGCAAGAGTTAATTGCGAAAGGAGGGGATATCCATGTGGATTTTTAGAACGTGGATTACCAGGAAAGATGGCACGAAAGATTATGCCAAGGATCATGGTAAAAAAGCCTTCAGATTCTGGGTAGGTCCTGGACCGGAACCAGATAAAAAGAAGAATCAGTAATAGTTAACGAAGAGGCGTATTTACCAGTTGGACGCTTCTACCCAAAAGAAAGGTATAGGTAGAAGAAGATGGCCAAAACAAAATCTAGTGTTAGAGGAACTCAGAATAAAAAGATTGTGGTTGTAAAACCGTATACGAGAAGTGATGGTGTAAAAGTTAAAGAACATAGACGTTCAACACCGAATTAATATTGTAAAGGGCGTGTGGGAAATGAGAAATCATTTTTCTACACGCTTTTTCTAATTGCGGACATTTAGCTCAGCAGGTCAGAGCAATCGGCTCATAACCGGTCGGTTCTGGATTCGAGTCCCAGAATGTCCATAAAATAACGCGGGATGAAGTAATGGAAACTTGCAGATCTCCTAAGTCTGAAATGATGGTTCAAATCCATCTCCCGCTATTTATGAAAGGATAAGATATGTTAAGAAGTTGCAAATACTGTGGCCGGATTCATGATAGTAAATATCAATGCAGCAGCAGGCCGGTACGCAGGAAGATACGGACAAAGCAGAATAGTTTTCGAAGCACTGAGGCATGGAAGCGAAAGAGCCTGGAGATCAGAGAGCGGGACAAATATCTGTGCCAGATCTGTATGCGAAAGCTGTACGGAACCACACAGCAATATAACAACCGGGAAATAGAAGTACATCATATTGTACCAATAGCAGAAGACTGGGACGGAAGGCTTGACAATGACAATCTTATTTCATTATGTGGTAGGCATCATGAGATGGCCGAAGCCGGGAAGATATCGCAGGCGGAACTGAAAGAGATTGCCAGGCAGCAGGAGGATGAAATGTAATCCCCCCCCGCCTAAAAAAATCTGAAAATTTTGACTTTTTTACGACCACATATGCCCACAGATTTATAATAAATTCCCACATCAGCGTTTTTATTCTTGACGGAAGGAGGGAGCACAATGCCAACAACACCAAAGTCTGCAGATATTATTCGGATGGAAGGAAAATCACACAGAACCAAGAAAGAACTCCGGCAGCGTGAACAGGCAGAAAAGGCTCTGCTTACAGGGATTCCGCTGAAAGAACGGCAGGAAGTGAAAGACAATGAGATTGCACATAAGGAATTTCTTCGACTGAAAAAGCTCCTTGAAAAGATCAATAAATTCGATGATATGTATGGAGCTGTGATAAACAGATACTGTATTTTATATGCAGAAACGAAGGAATTTGAGGAAAAAAGAGATCAGTTTTATAAACAGTTATGTGAGTTTCAAAATGAAAAAGACGATATGCTTATCAACAGAGAACTGACACGGAAAGAATATTACGGCATTGAAGCTTCCATGCAGAAAAGTCTGGTATCTATGGATCGGCAGATCCAGGCAAAAAGAAGAATGCTGGCAGAGATTGAGAAAGAAAACGTTATGACGATCGCAGCATCCCTCAGATCTGTTCCGAAGAAACCGGAAAAGAAAACCAATCCACTGAAAGAAGCGTTGGGCGGATGAAAGAAGGAAAAGCATACAAATATGCCGTATGGTGTTCCACGGAGCAGGAAGGAAAAGTCCCGGAATATGTTAAAAAACAGGCAGAAAGCTGGTTACATATTGCGGATGGAAATGATGAGGACGCTTATGTAGATGAACAGGAGTATGAAAAAATATGCAAATTACTAAAATTAATGGTCCACCCGGATCTTAGATGTAGTATTTATGATGGCCTGGAGGATTATGCGTGGTTTATGATCGTAGCCGGGCTATGCACATATTGCCGGAATTCAGAACAAAGAAGCCGGTTTTATGTAACGATTCTTCTTGAAATCGCACGAAAAAATTTTAAAACATTCAATTCGGCAGTGATATTTATCCTGCTGATGCTTACAGAACCGGATTTTTCCCGGTTCTTTTCTGTTGCGCCGGATCTGCAGTTATCATCGGAACTGAAAAATGCTATCCGAAAAATTATAAAAGTTTCGCCAGCATTATACGATGAGGATGAACCTGCATTTAAGGTCTTGAGGAGCCAGATCATATGTCTGCTCAATGAAAATGAGTATACGCCACTTGCATATAGCCAGGATGGAATGGATGGAAAACTGGCAAATGCGTATCTGGCAGATGAAGCAGGAGCATTGGATGATTATCCGGTAGAAGCAATGAGATCTTCACAGATTACTTTGTTTAATAAACTTGGAATTATCATCAGTACACAGTATCCCAACGATAATAACGTGATGATCGATGAAATTGACATTGCGAAAAAGACTTTGGACGGTCTGCTGGATGATCGGCGATATTTTGCTTTGCTTTACGAACCAGATGATGATCTGAAGCAGGGAGAAGCCTGGCAGACTGATGATCGTGCGATTTATCAGAGCAATCCGGTTGCAGTATCCCATCAATATATTTTTGATGAGATAAAAAAGAAACGTACCTTAGCAGTCCTTTATGAGAATAAAAGAGAAAATTATCTTTGCAAGCATAACAATATTCTCTATAAGGGACTTGGTGTGGAAGGTTATATAGATATTCAGAAAGTGAAACTGTGCAGGATCCAACCAGATCCACAGTGGTGGAATGGCCGTCAGGTATGGGTTGGAGTAGATCTTTCCCAGACGGATGATAATACTGCGGTGGCGATGGTGACAGAAGATAACGGATATATTTACGCTAGGGTAATGGGATTTATTCCAAAAGAGAAAATTAACATAAAAACCCAGAAAGAACATGTGGATTATCAGAGAATGATCAGTAAAGGGGAGTGTATTGCATGTGGTGAGGAAGTAATTGATTACAGTGTAGTGGAAAATTATGTGATACATCTGCTGGAAGAAGAATACGGAGTAATTGTGGAACAGGTTGGATATGACCGCTACAATGCAATTTCAAGTGTCCAGAAAATGGAAGCAGAAGGGCTGGAGTGTGTGGAAATCAAACAGCATAGTTCCGTCCTGCATCAGCCAACAAAATGGTTAAAAGAGCTGATCCTGCAGCAGGCATTCCGATATGAAGAGAACCGGCTTCTGGAAATCAATTTTCAGAATGCGAGATGTACAGAAGACACAAACTTAAACAAATATGTCAACAAAAAGAAATCCACCGGTAAGGTAGATGAGGTAGTTGCATTGATCAATGCGATGTATCTTTTACAGCAATATTTACTGAACGGTGACAATTTTGTTGCCCAGACAGCATAGGAGGGATAGCAAGGGGAATTTGGAAACGGAAAAAACGTGCGGATCCGGATGTGGAACCGGAAGTAGATGCCGCTATTTTAAGAGCCTGGTTATCAGGAGAAAGTATTGGAAGGGAAGGAGCAATGAATATTCCGTCCCTGGCCGGATGCCTGAATAAGATCGCAGGGACAATGGCAGCAGTTCCAATAAAGCTGTATAAACGGGAAGATGACAGGATCACAGAAGTGACGGATGACAGGCGAACGATATTACTGAATTCTGAAACAGGGGATACGCTAGATGCTTATCAGATGAAACGGGCAGTTGTTCTGGATTATTTTCTTGGGAGAGGCGGTTATATTTACATAGATAAAGTCAGGAACGAAGTACGTTCTCTCAGGTATGTGGCAGAAAAAAACATAAGTTTTAACCAGAATCCGGATGTGATATTTAAAGATTATGACATTTTAGTACAGGGAAACACGTACAGGCCATATCAGTTTGTACGCCTTCTGAGAAATACGGAGGATGGGGCACAGGGGAAAAGCCTTATTGAAGAAAACAAGCAGCTTCTTAGTGTGGCGTATAACTCCATGAAATTTGAGGAAAACCTTGTTGCAACAGGCGGTAATAAGAAGGGCTTTATTAAGTCTCCGAGAAGACTGTCGCAGCAGGCAATCAATTCTTTGAAAGAAGCATGGAGAAATCTTTATTCAAACAATACAGAGAGTGTGGTGATCCTGAATGAAAGCCTTGATTTTCAGGAAGCGTCCAATACATCTGTAGAAATGCAGCTGAATGAAAATAAAAAGACGAATGGGGATGAGATCTGTAAAGTAATTGGGATCCCGCCATCGCTGTTAAGTGGCAATGCCGGAGAACAGGATGAAAAAAATTTCATTAAATATGAGCTTTCAAACCTGCTGGCAGAGTTTCGGACTGCATTAAACCGGGCAATGCTGCTGGAATCTGAAAAACAGATGTATTTTTTTGATTTTGATATTTCAGAACTGATCAAAGGTGATATTGACAAGCGGTATAACGCATACAGTGTTGGAATTGAAAAAGGATTTCTTCAGACAGATGAGGTCCGAAAAAAAGAAAATATGCCACCTCTTGGTATGAAATTTATCAAACTGGGGCTCCAGGACGGATTGTATGATCCGGAAAGCAATAAAGTGATTGTACTTAACACCAGTAAAACATTAGATTTGACAAAAATAAAAGAAGGGGGCGATGACCCAGGAGAATAGAGATCAGAGAGCAGTCAGTTACGATTGATGGCTATGTAAATGCTGTTGCCAGAGACAGCAGACCGATCCGGGACAGAAGCGGGGAACAGTTTATTGAGCAGATTGTTCCGGGAGCATTTGAGAGAGCCATTTCACGCGCAGATGAAATAAAGATCCTGTTGAATCATGATTACAGCAGGGAACTTGGAAGTACCAAAACAAATCTGCAGTTGTTTGAAGACAATATCGGGCTTCGTGCAATTGCAGAAATTACAGACGCGGAAGTGATCGAAAAAGCAAAAAAAGGAGAACTGAGAGGCTGGTCCTTTGGATTTATAGAAAGGGCCGCAAAAGAGGAAGATACCGATTCCGGACTGAAACGCAGATTTGTTGAGGATATGGATCTGAAAGAAGTATCCATTATTGATAACAGGAAAATTCCCTGTTATGCAAGCACTTCCATCGAGATGCGCGCAGACGGGAATGAAGTACTGGAGGTAAGAACTCTGGAAACAAAAGTAATCTCAAGTGAACAGAAAGAAAAAGTGGATTATTCGAAATATGAAGCTACCATCAGAAGATTAGGGGGAAAATCATGAAAAGTCATAGAGGAAGAATTACAAATAAAAAGGCATTCCGAGTAGCTGCCAGACGATACCTGCAGGTAAGGGCAGAGGAATTAAAGAACCTGGAGGAAAAAAGAGCTGCCCTTGTAGAAGAAATGGAAGGGATTTTAAATAAGGCCCAGGAAGAAGAACGTGCCTTTGAAGAATCAGAGCAGGCCCGTTTTGATGAAATTGAGAAAGAAATCAATGCCATTGACAAGACGATCGAAGCAAAAGAAAGAGCCAGAAATCTGGGAAATCCCGGAGGAAAGAAAAAAGAAGACGGGGAAAATGATGATCTGACCGTTGAGGAACGGGCATTTGTGGATTATGTGAGAGGAACACTTACAAACGAAAGAGCTGCGAACCTTACTTATGCGGACAATGGTGCAGTGATTCCGTCTTCTATTGTCAATAAAATCATTGAAAAGGTAGTAGAAATCTGCCCAATCTACAGTATGGCTGACCGGTATAACATTGGTGGAACAATCAATATCCCATATTATGACGAAGAAACCAGTTCCATTAAAATGGCTTATGCGGATGAGTTTACAGAACTTACCAGTACATCTGGAACATTCAAGAGTATTTCGCTTGGTGGATTCCTTGCAGGAGCACTGACGCTGATTTCAAAGAAACTGATCAATAACAGTAATTTTGATGTACTGAATAAGATTATCCAGTATATGGCGAAAGCGATTTCTGTATTTATTGAACATGAGTGTCTGATCGGAACAACTGGAAAAGCTGAAGGACTTACGAACGTTACACGGGGTATTACAGCAGCGGCAGCAGATAAAGTTAAAGCTGACGAGTTGATCGATGTACAGGAGTCCATTCCGGATATTTATCAGAGCGGTGCTGTATGGATCATGAATAAAGCCACCAGAACCGCAATCCGAAAGTTAAAAGATAGTGATGGCAATTATCTTTTGAACAGGGATGTATCAGCACGGTGGGGATATACGCTTCTTGGAAAAGATGTGTATTGTTCCGATGCAATGCCAAAGATGGCAGCAAAAGCTACAGCAGTATATTATGGAGACTTTTCCGGATTAGCGGTAAAAGTGGCAGAGGACGCAAATATCGAAGTACTGAGAGAGAAATATGCAACGCAGCATGCAGTAGGCGTAGTTGCATGGATGGAAATTGATACAAAAGTGGAGGATTCCCAGAAAATCGCAAAATTGACAATGGCATCCGCTTAAAGTTGCGCCGGCGCAAAAGGAGAGGAAATATGAAGATCAGTGAAATAACTGCTGCAGATATATGGCGGCATATCAGGGAATCTCCGGAAGATATGGAGACAGAAGACAATACGGAGATTCTGGTTATGAAAAAAGCCGCCGTAGAATTTTGTAAAGGATATACGGGGCTGACTGAGGAGCAGCTGGACGAGCATGAGGACATTACGATTGCCGTCCTTATGCTCATTGCGGATATGTATGATAACCGCCAGCTGCAGGTTGATAAAAATGTTATGAATAAAACAGCAGAAACTATTCTGGGAATGTACTGTATCAATTTTCTGTGAGGTGGCGAAATGATTTATACAGGAAAATTAAACCGGCGGCTCACTTTCCAACGCCTTGAAGCCAAAGAAGACGAGATGGGACAGGATAAGTCATCCTGGCAGGATTATAAGACCGTCTGGGGGAGCGTAAAACCATACAAATCTTCGGAATATAACTTTATGGGAAAGCTTAAACCAGAGGTATCTCACAGGATATATGTGCGGTTCCGGAATGATATTACTGCAGATATGAGGATCAAATATCACGGCAGGATCTTTACAATAGAAGGTCCGCCGCTGGACATTGATGAAAGACATGAACTTCTTGAGATACAGTGCAGGGAGGTGTTTGAAGGAAATGAGTATCAAGTTTGATATAACTGGAGATGGAGAATTTGCTGAGGCTATGGAAAAGGCTATGAAGCAGTTTCCTGCTTCTGCGGAAAAGGTTTTGAGGAAAGAAGCAAGGAATATTGCTGAGGATCTTGGAACAAGGGTAAATGCAGAAGCAAAAGGGCATCATTGGAAAGCTAAAGATTCAGAGGAAGAACCAGTTAGATTAGCAGAAAGCTTCCGGCAGGGAAAAGTGATCCGATCAGGAACTAACTACACGGTTGCTGTTACAACGAAAGCTCCACATTATCATCTTTATGAAGAAGGACACGACTTGGTTACTCATAACCGGAAAAACCGTTGGGGAAAAGGAAAACCGGGAACTGGAAGAAAAGTTGGTAAGGTATACGCTAAAAAGACTGTTGGAAAATATATGGCACGACGTTCAGAATATTCCGAAGCAATCGGCCAGGAGCTTCTAAATTCAATACTGGAGGATGCAGGATTTGACTCTTAAAGATATTAAGCAGGCTGTGAACCTCACATTAAAGGAATCCTATCCCGGTACAAAAATATACGGACCAGACACAATAGAGGGTTATACCAGACCTTCTTTTTTTGTTTATGTGACACAGACGTTTTCAGAGAGAACGAAAAATGCGGTCCATAAAAATGTTGAGATCGAAATTGACCTTATCCAGAAACGGTCTGACGAACTTGCGGCAATGGAATTCTTTGAAAAAATGGAATTTGTTTTTGGCTATAAACTTGAGGTTGGCAGCAGGAAACTGAATACCGATAACATAAACTGTATGTTTGAGGGGGAAAACAACAATATCCCTGTAGTGACATTTGAAGTGGAATTCTGGGATGAGGTGAAAAAGGAGGATAACAGTGAAATTATGAAAAACATGGAAATGAGACAGGAGGTAGGAAACTGATGGGATTACCAGCAATGAACATCACATTCGTGGTACGGGCGCAGAATTCGGCAAAAAGGCTGGACCGCGGATCTGTTGGAATGGTGCTCAAAGATGCAAAGGTTCCAAGTGGGAATCCGATAACAATTTTTTCAAGTGAAGATATCCCGGAGGAGCTGGGGACAGATAATAAAAACCAGATTGCCCTGGCACTCCGTGGAAATGACACGGCACCGCAAAAAGTTGTGGTATATGTTCTTGCTACTGCAGAGACAGATTACAATAAAGCCTTCAAATATTTTGAGCGGAAGAAAGTAGACTGGATGTGTTTCCCAAGTGCAAAAAAAGATTCCCAGACACAGAAGATCACAGACTGGGTGAAAGCTCAGAGGGAAGCTCATAACAGAGTGAAAGCTGTGTTACCGGAAACAGAAGCAGATACAGAGGGAATTGTAAATTATGCAACGAAGACAGTAACTGCAGATGGAAAGAGCTATACAGCAGAAACGTTCTGTTCTAGGATTGCCGGTCTGATCGCAGGAACAGGAAGTGATCAGTCCGTGACCTTTGCTGTTCTGGACGATGTAACAGCCTGTGAAGATCTGGACCGTAAATCGGTTGAAGCAGCCATTGATGCAGGAAAGTTTGTTTTGTTTGATGACGGAGAAAAAATCAAGGTTGGAAGAGGCGTGACATCGTTAACCACTTTAACCGGAAAGCAGAGCCCATGGAAAAAAATCCGTGTTGTAGAGACTATGGACATGATCAACAACGATATTGTTGAGCTGGCCGAGGATAACTACATCGGAAAATATCAGAATACATACAGCAATAAGTGTCTTCTGTTATCTGCGATCAAAACCTACATGGACGAAATCCTTGTAAATGGCCTGATCGAAGATTACAGCATTGAGTTTGACGTGGAGAAAATTCGAAAATATGTGATCGAAAATGAAAAGATCAAAAAAGAAGATGCAGAAGCCATGTCAGATGAGGAAATGCAGAAACAGTATACCGATGAAAAAGTATATTTCAAAGCAACTGTGACAATTTCAGATGTCATGGAAGACATCTATCTGGATATCACGGCATAAAAGGAGGGATTAACGAGGAAAGGTTATACACCGGACAGGGTTATTAATGGAACGTTTGGAGAGCTGTGGATTGATGCTGAATATATGGCAGAAACCACTGCACTTCAGGCAAAAATGAAATTTGATACCGCAGAAGTGACACAGGCAAGGACCTTAAAAAAGGGGTATAAAGTAACGGGAATCAGCGGATCAGGAACTGTAAAACTTAATAAAGTGACATCATACTGGCTGAAAAGAGCAGCACAGGCGATCAAGGAAGGAAAAGCAATCAGAGGCACGATCATCTCCAATCTGGATGACCCGGAAGCCTTTGGCGGCGAACGTGTACGGCTTAAGGATTGTATTTTTACAGAAATCCCAATTGCAGACTGGGAAGCCGGAAAGCTGGGCGAAGAGTCCATTCCGTTTAATTTTTCGGATTTTGATGTATTGGATGCTATTTGACAGGAGGAAAAGAACATGAATCTGATTGAAAAGCTGATCAGAGTTGATAAAGAGACAGTAGAGAAAAAGGAAACAAAGAAGATCCGATCTGCAAGGCTGACAAAGCTTCTGGGAGAGGAAACAGAGATCACGATTCAGGAAGTTTCGGGTCGGAAGCACAATGATATCATGCAGATGATGTTTGATGAGAAAGGAAAAAGAAATATTTCAGCAGCTTACGACACAAACCTGATGTTCTGTGTGAATGGAATTGTTGAACCGGATTTAAAAGATCCGGCTTTGCTGGAGCATTTTAATGCTGCGACTCCAAAAGATCTTGCCGCAATTCTGTTTCAGGCAGAAGCCGGAACCATTGCAGATGAGATTATTGCTTTATCTGGGCTTAAGACTGAGGAGAAGGAAATAAAAAACTGATCAGGACGGACAGGGAAGCAAGCATTGCTTATGCACTGTTCCGTTTGAAAAAGTGGAAAATTTCGGATTATTACAATATGGGTGCGGGTGAACGTCTGATCACCCGTGCTTTTTTGATGCAGGAGATCGAAGGCATAAAAGAGGAGGCGAGGGAACGGGGCAAATAAAACAGTAGCAGCGGTAGTAAAGCTGATCGATGAATTTTCAGATCCATCGCGGACAGTAGCAAGACAGTCAAAAAATCTGGAAAAAAGAATTGGCAATCTTGGAAGTGTATTTGAAAATGCAGGGCAGTTTTTGGAAGGAGCCGGAGAAAGCCTTACAAAATCGGTTTCTGTGCCAATGGCAGCGGCTGGAACAGCTGCAATAAAGTTCGCTTCTGAATCACAGGATGCCTACAAACAGTTTGCGGCCGCAACTGGGACAGCAACCGAAAACCTGGGCAAATACCAGGATATGATCAACAATGTCTACAAGGACAACTTTGGAGAATCCATAGGAGATGTGGCGGATGCAATGGCAAAAGTTGACCAGAACATGTCCTATCTGGATGATTCTGCACTGCAGAGATGTACGGAGTACGCTTATACGCTGGCAGATACCTTTGATGTTGATATCGGGGAAAGTACCAGAGCAGCAGACAGCCTGATCAAGAATTTCGGCGTTTCCGCAAGAGAAGCATTCAACCTTATGGCACAGGGGGCTCAGAATGG
>ERZ1673750.601-NODE-601-length-25125-cov-5.885361_pt1 | contig 25125 bp, 27 predicted proteins | sample MGYA00580203_ERZ1673750 | MGnify/ENA primary metagenome ERZ1673750 (study PRJEB41218, sample SAMN15661763) | gut metagenome | host: Homo sapiens | place: Canada: London | collected 2015-08-20/2019-03-30 | study: EMG produced TPA metagenomics assembly of... | reverse complement strand
AATAAAGGAGGACCTTATGATTAATAAAGCATTAAATGAATGTCCTGTTTGCGGTTCAAAACTATACATAGAAAGGCTAGTTTGTGACAATTGCAACACGACTATAGAAGGAAGATTTGAAAATAATTCATTTTACAAGCTCAGCAGCGAGCAAATTGATTTTATTAAAACTTTCTTATTAAAGAGAGGCAATATTAAAGAGATTGAAAGAGCCTTGGGTATTTCCTACCCTACTGTAATTAAAAAACTCGATCAAATCAATGAGATTATCTCTGATCAAAAGAGTTCTACTAGCGAGAAAGAAATTCTTGAGCTCTTAAATAGCGGTACAATTACAAGTAGTGAAGCTGAAAAGATGCTTCTAGATTTAAAGGAGGTTTAAAATGTCTGAAGAAAAAATTATGATCCTTAAGATGTTAAAGGACGGCAAGATTAGTGAAGAAGAGGCGCTAAAACTTCTTAACGCTGTTGGTGAAAAGAAAGGCGAAAAAGCTTATAAGCCAAATAAAAAAAGAAATGAAATTCATATCGAAGCAGATGACTACGATGTCTTCGATGCATCGGATAAATTTGCTAGCAAAATCTCAAACTTTGTTAATAAGATAGTAAGTAAATCTTTACAAACGGCTGAAGAAGGTATGAGAAATGGCCGTGTATACGCAAACTTTAGCTTTGATGATAGCAAGAGCTTTAAAAATAAAAAATTTGCTACACTTAAGCTAGACTTAGATAAAAATAAAAAATACAATTTAATTATAAATAATACAAATGAAAAGATAGAGATACTTCCATCAAGCTCTGATCAAATTGAAGTCTATGGCAAAATTTATTATACAAATAAAAAAGATATTCCAGAAAATTATGAGTTTATTAACTGCTTTATCGATGATAAAGAAATACTTATCGAACCAAACTACTCAGAGCTAACAAAAAAAGATTTTGCTGTTAGTCTAAAAGTTTTAGTGCCTGCACAAGACTTTGCCACTGTAAAAGCAAGCACAAGCAACGATAAAATTAAACTTGACTCAATTATCTGCGATGAGCTTTATTTAACAACAAGTAACGACTATATCAAAATTGAAGACTCCATCATTGGAAAATCAGAGCTAAAAACTACTAATGATTCAGTAAAAATTAAAGACTCAAAGTTTAGTGATTTGCTTATAAATACAACAAATGCTGAAATAACTTTAAATAACACTCCATTCGTTAATTTAGAAGCGCATACAACAAACGCTTATGTCGATGTTAAAGACATATTCAACTCTGCTGAAAATATCATAGTTACTAATAGCAATGGACCTGTTACACTTGAATTAGAAAGCGTAAGTAAAAATGTTAAATTAAATTTAAGAGGCCTTAATAAATACACATGTCCAGTCATCTTTGATGACGACAGATTCAAGCTTGACAAAGACAATGACGAGCTTACAACTGCCTCACTAAATAACGATTCAGAACTTACTCTATTCGGTGATATAAAAACAAGTAACGGACCTATCATTATAGAGTAGGTCAAATATTCCCATCATTATCCTGGCCATAAATTGGTCAGGATTTTTCTTTATAAATCATTTCAAATCTGTTAAATCTCTTGTAAATCTAAATCTTTTAATGTATAATTATAATGTTAAAATTAAAAAGATATAAAATATATAGGAGTAAAATGATGAAGATAAAAAGAATAACAAAAATTAATATATTTGTACTTTTACTAGTCTTAAGCGTGCTAACACTTGTTTTAAGCTTTAAAAATACAGCTTATGCAGAGGAAACTAAAGAGACTGAGGAAACTAAAGAGAATGAGAAAAGTAAAGAAGAAAAAGATACTAAAGAGACTAAGGACGATGGCTTTGAATTTAATGGTGCCAAACTTAAATTTATCACAGGAACTTTTGATGGCAAAGACAGTTTAGATATTGATTTTCCAATTGAAATAAAAGATGCAAACGCTGAATATATCGATGAAAAAGCAAAAATAATCAATACAGAAAAAAAAGCTTTTACTCTTAAAAATCCAAACATACTTGTTTTAAATAACGGCGAAAAATACTATGTAATCACAGCCATCAACGCATATAAAGATGTTCAAGACAATATTATTGATAAGGTAAATATTGATAGTGAGATTTTATATGACAAATCAAAACTACAAATAAAATTAAAGCTAAAAGATATAAAAGATGAACAAAAAAATATTAAATATAGCATTTGTTACGCTAGCATGGATGAAAAAGCTTTTCAAACGCCTGAAGCATTTAAGCTTGTTGATTCGAAATTTAGAATTCCTAAGCACTGTATAACACCTGATGGATACTTCTACCAAATGAATCCGCGCTCAGTGCCATACAAAGAAAGCTATTTCTTTATGCAAGGCGCTATATACATTGCAAACACTCTTTTAGATGTTATTGATAGTAAATTTGCTCAAGTAATGACAGCAAAACTTGTTGACGACACAGCGAAAAAGCTAAACGAAGACGGATACTATCCAATTCCATATAGAAGCGAGTGGCTAAAGGCTGACTACAACATAGGTAAAGGCTACTTCGACACGAGATGGAACCTTGATTACGCTTACATTTGCTTAAGAATGTATAGTATGTTTAAGGATGAAAAATATATAAATATCGCGGACAAAGTTTTAACGTATTATAAGAAATATGCTGAACAAAATGCGATTAAAGTCCCATATATCGATGATGCATTTCTAGTTATGGACTACGGCGCTGAATATTACATCGGTATGACGCACTCATCACTAAACCATCACTTAATGGGTCTAAAGGCTTTAATGTATGAAGATATTCTTAAAAAAGAAAATAATAACAGCGCATTTATTAAAAAGATGATAAAAGGTGTTGAGGCAACTTGCGATATGTGGATTAAAAAAGATGGCAATCTTGAATATGCAAGATTTGTTGATGGTACTTATGGACTTAAAGATTATCCAGATTTAACTCTAAATGATTTAAAGGACTGTCAAGCACTTCATGAAAATCTTTATAAGTGCAAAAATGCAGTTTTTGAAAAACTGATAAATTCAAAACAAAAATGGTATGACAATGTATACCTAAAAAATAAATAAAAAAAATAAATATTATTATAAATAGAAAATGCCTTTCCTGGAGACCCAAGAAAGGCATTTATTTTTAATTATTTTGTTCGTCTATTATCTTTTGGAGCTCTTTCATAAATGATTGAGTATCTTTAAACTCTCTATATACTGAAGCAAATCTTACATAAGCTACTTGATCTATCTCTTTAAGGCCTTGCATGATAAGCTCACCTACTTCATTTGATGAGACTTCTTTTTTCATAGTACTCATAAGCTTTTCTTCAACACTATCTGCCAAGCCTTCAATTTGGCTTAAGCTAACAGGTCTTTTTTCGCAAGATTTGATTACGCCCTTTAATATCTTACTTCTGTCAAATGTCTCTCTGTCTCCGTTTTTCTTGACAACTATTAAAGGTGTTTCTTCAATTTTTTCATATGTTGTAAATCTTTTTTTACAGCGAAGACACTCTCTACGTCTCCTAATCGCAGTACCCTCATTAGTAGGTCTTGAATCTAGTACTTTTGAATCTTCGTAAGAACAAAAAGGACACTTCATAATTAATTATTCTTTAAAAAATCAGGTACTAATAAAGAATCGTCGAAGCTTGAAGTATTTTCACTTCTCTTTTCTTCGTCCTTTTCTTCTACTTCTTCAGAATCCTTTTTAGAATCTTTTTTAGCAGGTTTAGATCCATCTTCAAATTCTGTAGCGATAACAGTTATCTTAATAGAATCGCCAAGGCTTTCATCGATACCAGCACCGAAGATGATGTTTGCATCGTCAGCAACCGATTGTCTGATTAAGTCAGCAGCTTCATTTACTTCGAACATACCAAGGTCAGTACCACCAGTGATATTTAATAGAACAGACTTAGATCCTTCTATAGATGTTTCTAGTAATGGTGACTTGATTGCAAGCTTAGCTGCATCTGTTGCTCTGTTGTCTCCTTGAGCAAAACCTATACCCATGTGAGCAATACCCTTTTGTTCCATGATAGTCTTAACATCAGCAAAGTCAAGGTTAATTAGGTTTGGTACACTAATTAAATCAGATATACCTTGTATACCTTGTTTTAATACTTCGTCAGCCATGATGAATGCATCTTTTAATGATGTTTTCTTATCAGCTATTTGAAGAAGTCTATCGTTTGGTATAGTTACTAGTGTATCAACTACTTCTAGTAATTGGCTAATACCTTGAGATGCGTTTTTAGCTCTCTTCATACCTTCAAAACCAAATGGTCTTGTAACAACGCCTACAGTTAATATGCCTTGTTCCTTAGCTAATTGCGCAATGATAGGTGCAGCACCAGTACCTGTTCCGCCGCCCATACCAGCTGTGATAAATACCATGTCTGTGCCTTTAAGCATTTCAGTAATGCCTTCTTTATCTTCAAGAGCTGCTTGTGAGCCAACTTCTGGATTTGCTCCAGCGCCTAAGCCCTTTGTAACCTTATCTCCTATTTGAATCTTATTTTGTGCCTTTGATGATGCTAAAGCTTGTCTATCTGTGTTAACAGCTATAAACTCAACACCTTTTACGCCTGCATCAACCATTCTGTTAACAGCGTTGTTTCCTGCTCCACCAACACCTATAACTTTAATTTTAGCAAATTGGTCAATTTCTACATCAAAATCAATCATTTACGAATCCTCCTTTTATACTAAGTATTTAATTATTTACTCTATTATTTATATTCTACCACAAAAATTACATTTTGTTTAGTATTTTTCTTCTAATTGTTGCAAAATTGTTAAAAATTCTTCCTCCGAAGACGAAAATCGCTGCATAATATATAGGTATACTAAGAATATCTCCAAGCCAAGTTAATAACGCAGCTATAATCGAATTACCTATAAGGCCTGATAAAAATAGTTTATTGTTAAAATTGTTATCCATATAAGCATTTAGTCCGCCAAAGACTGAGTCAATTGCAGCAAGCAGCGCCATGGATATATATAATGAATAATATGGATTGTAGCTATACGGAACAACATAGCCTATAATTATCCCAATTATTATACCTATGATTGCAATAATCATTTTTTATCATCTCCTGTTATGTTCTGTGAGTATATAATTTTATCGTCGTCTATCTTTTTCTTCACTAAAACTTTTTCGCTTTGCTTTATATCTAGCGTAATAGGATTTATTGTCTCTAGTATGCTAGCAAAAGTGCCTGGCGACTTAAGTGCTGAATAAAGCTTATCACCATTACCTATAGCGTTGATAACAAAAGGCGCTCCCTTTGTTCTGCCATTAAGCCTAACAACTGGTCCGTTGCACTTAACGCCAGTCCTCGAATAAACTCTCAAATCGTTTATAGATATAGCCTCAGCACCAGATGCTCTTAGATCGTTGATTATCCTTAATAGGTCGCTATCATGAATAACATCAGTCCTCTTAACTGGTCTATCTACAATATCTTCAGTGATTGTCACGACTATACCTGGTCCTTCAAGATCAACGTCACCCGATATCATCTTATAAAAAAGCATTTCGCCTTTTAAAAATTCTAGAAAATCGCTGTCATTTTTAACAAGTTTATCCAAAGTTTCAAGCTTTTTATTTTGTTTATCAAGCTCATCGTTTATGCTTTTTATCTCAGCCTTTAAATTTTTTATCTTTATGCTCGTCTCTTTCATTTTATTTATACTTAGAGGCTCGAAAAATTCTTTGTCTGTCTTTAAGTATAAGCCTAGAAACACACCTATAATCAAGTAGATAATGACAAGCACTACGCGTTTAATCTTATGCATCATTCTTGCACTTCATATACAGGTTTAGCATATAAAAAATCTATGCTCTTCTTATATCTTGGTATAACTATGTCATCTCTAACAGTTAAAACGACTTGGTAGTTATAGTTTTGCAATTCATCCTTAATTCCGCCTTTAAACTCAATTGCTGATTGCATTGTGTCTGCATCGCCTATAGCCTTTATAACAATAGGCGCAGATGTACTAACGCCACCAACTTCAATGTGCTTACCAGCGCTTACTATCTCAGTAAATGATGTATATCTCTCTTCGTTAATGGATATAGCTTCGGCTCCAGCGCTATTTAAAACGCTAATCGCACTAAGAATTAAATCTATATCGTTTTGTATACCAAAGCTCACTTCTCCATCGGCAAGTTTTGGCTCATCAATAGTTAGTATTATGCCCTTGCCTTTTAAATCAGTGTAGCCAGCTATCATTTTATATTTTTCAGTTTCCTCGTATAATTTTTTTGCTACCTCGTTATTGCTCGAGCCAGGTTTTTCATACTCCCTTAGCTTATCCTCTGCATTGTCAAGCTTTTGCAATAAACCGTCTCTTTCCTCTTCAAGCGATTTTACTCTTTGAGCAAGCTCTTGAACCCTCTTTACATTAAGAGGATTACCAACAGTTTTTTTTACAGTCTTTAGCTGCATAGTTATTGCAAGACCTATAAGTATACAAGAAACAAATAATAATATCTTTTTCTTATCAATTTTCATCTATTCACCCACTACAACAGGCGCCTTGCCCTTGTTAAACATAATCATCTTAGGTACTATTCCTTTGTCTTTAAGCTTAATCATAAGCTCATTTAAGACCTTCATCTTGTATCTAATATCCTTAAGCTCGCCTAGCTGAACAACAAGCCCATTCCTATAGTTCATAGAAACTTCTAAATCAGCATTCTTTTCTATAGTCTTGATATCTTTAACTAAATTATTCGCGCTTATCTCAGTTATGAGCTCTTCAAGTGTAGCGCCAACCTCAGTATTATAAAAGTTTTCGCCTTGTTCAAGATGAGTCTTGTCAAAATTCTTTATAAGCGGATAGCCTTCCTTATAAGATGTGCTATTCTCAAGAACTGTACCTTTATCGTCAATATAGATATATTTTGAATCGCTAAAAAATTCTGCCGCTATCAATCTTTCCTTAACCTCAATCGTTACAGTATCCTTTGAAGATCTGGATAAATGAACATCATCTACATAAGGATTTGTCTTGATCTTAGCTTTTGCTTCTGTTAAGCTTTGCTTAAGAATGTTCTCGCCAATTTCAAGTTCACTCGCCTTAATAATGTTATCAGCAGATAAGTTTTTATTGCCGACAACTTTTATATGCTTTAGCCCAAAGAGTTTTGTATTGAATATAAATAGAATAAACGCAAAAACAATAACACTTATTACGAAAAATCTCATTAGACTTCTCCTTCTTTGTCTTTGTCTTCTTATTCTGTTTCTCCTTATATCCTTTTTACTCATTGGTTCCATAATTTCACCTTTAAACAGTTTTTATAATTATATCATATATTTCATCAATTGCGTTTTTGTGAAATATCTTTTTAAGTTCTTCTTGCATTGACTTATAAATATCGTCGTTATGAAGTATTTTATTGACCTCATCAAAAAGTACTTCTTCGTTAAGATCTTTTTCTAAAATCATCTTCGCAGCGCCCATATCTTCAAAATAGCGTGCATTGTACTCTTGGTGATTTTCAACGACATAAGCCTTAGGAATGATTATGACTGGTTTAGCTACGCATGAAACTTCATTAAGAGTAAGTGCTCCAGCGCTTGTAATAACCATGTCAGCGTCAATCAAAGCCTTTGGCATGTCATATAAATACTCGCCAACACGAACATTTGATTTAGTATAATCAATCCCGTCCTTTTCTAGTTCTTCCTTAAACCAGCTGTACGAATATGTTCCGCTCACGTGGAAAATGTTGAAATCCATATCTTTGTAATGCTTCTTGATCATATCAAGAACATTTTCATTAATGGATTTTTGTCCACCGCTTCCGCCGAAGGATAAAACTACTTTTTTATCATTGTCAAAATCATAATAAGACTCATGACTAGCTTTACTATGAATGTCATCAAACTCTTCTCTAATTGGTATGCCAACTATATTTGTAATATCTTCTTTATTAAGAAGCTTTTTTGTATTTTCGTTAGTAACAAGTATTCTACTCGCTCTCTTCTTTAAAAGCCTTGTAGTTATACCTGCATGAACGTTTAGCTCAAATATCATTGATTTTATCTTTTTCTTTTGAGCAGCATAAACAAGCGGACCTGAAACGTATCCACCCGTTCCTATTACAAGGTCGGGCTTAAAATCTTTGATTATCTTTTTACATTCGCCAAGAGATTTGAAAAGCAGTCTCAAAAATTTAAAAGCGTCTTTTGGATTTTTCTTAGGTATTTTAACTATGTCAATGCCTTTAAACTCAATATTCTCTTTAGCTACAAGCCTTTCCTCAAGACTTCCCTTTCTGCCAACGTATATAACATCATGATTATTTTCAATTAATTTCTTTGCTATGGTCATGGCTGGGTATATGTGTCCACCAGTGCCACCACCAGTTACGATAAATCGCATTATTTCACCTCTGAATTTGCATTCTTAGAAATATTTAACAGTACCGCTGTTAGTACCATGTAAATGATTAGTGATGTGCCTCCATAGCTAATGAATGGAAGTGTTATTCCTTTTGAAGGAACTAAATTTACTGATACTGCTGCATTGATCCAAAATTGTATCGCTATCAAAGAGCTGATACCACTTGCTAGCATTAAGCCATATCTATCTTTTGTTCTAGCAGCTGTTAAATATCCTTTAATAATTATAACAGAAAATAGGGCAACAATGCAAATCATTCCTAAAAATCCTAATTCTTCGCCGCAAACAGCCAAGATATAATCATTATAAACTTCTGGTATATAAAAGAATTTTTGTGTGCTATGACCGATGCCAACACCCGATAGACCGCCATTGGCATAAGCAAATAAACTTTGCGCTGGCTGCCAACCAGTATCTTTGATGTTTTTAATTGGATCAAGATAAGCAAAAAATCTATTTCTTCTAAATACATTTCTATATATCGCTAAATATATACCAATACCAGCAAATCCAAGTGCTGGTGGTATTATTCCTAGTGGCGCTCCGCCTATAAAGTACATAATTGATAAGGCTCCAGCAACTGTAACAGCCGTGCCCAAATCTTTTTGTATGTATATTAATAAAGTAAAGAATAATATGATAGCTACTGGTACTACTACGATGTTTTGTAAATTTCTTCTACGTAAATTAATTTTGCTCATGTATGATGCCATGCAAAATACTGCCGCTACTTTGATTATATCGGATGGCATAAATGAAAAACCGCCTAAATTAATCCATCTTCTTGATCCTTTACCAAAGTCTGTGCCTAGTGGTGTAAACTTTAGTAGTAATACTAAGACTATACTCGATATAATCATAAAACTAACAAAAAATCTTGTATCATACTTTTTGTAGTCAATCCTATAAGCAATTAAAGATAGTATTGCCCCTGCCAAAACAAAGACTAAGTGCCTTGTAAGGAAGTATACTCCGCCATATTTACCGCCTTCAAGCTTGTAGCTATAAGGGTAAGAGCTTGTATACACAAGTATGATACCTAAAATTATTAGGCATACTACAGATATTAAAATGTGATAATCAGGCGCATTACTCTTTTTCATTTATTTCAACTCATTTACTAATTTTTTAAATTCTATTCCACGTTCTTTATAATTTTTATATATTCCCCAGCTAGCGCATAATGGCGATAATAAAACTATATCTCCTTTTTGTGCGTGTGATCTAGCTACACTAACTGCTTCACTCATGTTTTTAACCATAGTTATATTGTCATAACCTACATTTGTGAAGGCTTCTTTTATTTTGTCCTTAGTTTGTCCAAATAAAATTAGGCTTCTAAGTTTATTTTTTGTTTTAAAAGCAAAATCTTCAAACGGTATGTTTTTGTCATAACCGCCTGCGATTAAAACTATGCTTTTATCAAAGGCTTCAACCGCCTTGAGCGAAGCATCAGGATTAGTTCCCTTAGAGTCATTATAATAACTTATTCCATCAAGCTCCCTTACAAACTCAATTCTATGTTCTACGCCTTTAAAATCTTTTATCTCTTTAACGATATCTTCTCTTTTTACGCCAAAAACTTCTAGTGCAAGTGTCGCTGCCATGAGATTCTCATAGTTATGGCGTCCCTTTATAAATATATCGTCCTTGTTTATAACAATGTTTTTATCTTTATACACAATGTTTGGTGCGATATAATTCATATCCACTAAATCTTTTTCTTTTGATGAGAAATATAGTATATTTGTGTCTTGCTCTACCTTATTTAAGGCAATATCATCATAATTAAGTATCAAATATGAAGATTTGTCCATATTTTGATAAATTTTCTTTTTTGCTTCTTCATAAGCCTTGAATGAACCGTGCCAATCCAAATGATCTGGTGTGATATTTAGTATGATGGCGATGTTTGGCTTAAAATCTTTTGTGTACTCTAGTTGGAAGCTTGATGCTTCTATGACGTGTGTATCATAATTAGCTGCTTCAAGTAAAGGTGAAACGCCGATGTTGCCTATAACATTGACATTGTAGCCAAGGTCTTTTAAAACTTTTCCAATAAAAGTCGTTGTAGTTGTCTTGCCATTGGTTCCAGTGATAACTATAAACTTATGATTTTTAAAATCTCTGTATAAAATTTCTATATCAGAGACTATCTCAACGTTTTTGTCTACAAGGTAGCGAATTATATCTGATGAAGGCTTTATTCCTGGGCTCTTTAATACAAAGCTAAAATCAATCGAGTCAAGCTCAGTTCTTGTTAAAAATTTAATATCGTCTAGGTTTTCATTTGCTCTGTCTTTTAAAATTTGATCCATGTTGTCGTCGTAAACATAAACATTAGCTCCTTTACTTATAAAGTATAAAGAAGCTCCATAACCAGATATTCCATATCCTAAAATCAGAATATTTTTACCTTTGTAGTCCATAATATCACCTCAAAAATATTATTAGCGATGCGACACATAAAACTAGTGTCCATGCGCAGAACATCATAACAACTTTAGTCTCCTTCATGCCTTTCATCTCAAAGTGATGGTGAAGTGGGCTCATAAGAAAAACTCTTTTGCCTGTCTTTTTAAATACTAATACTTGTATTATTACTGAAAGTGTTTCAAAAATTAATACAAGCGCATAAATAATCATATAGAAGTGCAAGCCTAGTAATATTGTGAGTATCGCTAGTACGCCTCCTAAGAATAATGAGCCTGTGTCGCCCATAAATATTTGTGCTGGATATTTATTAAAGATTAAAAAGCCTAAAAGTGATGCAAACATAATTATTGAGTAGGCATAAGTAGTCATATTTGAAATCTTTAATGAAAATATCGCAAGTGTCAATAATATGATTGACATAACACCTGTTGCAAGTCCATCGAGTCCATCGGTTAAGTTGACTGCATTTGTGCTGGCAACTAATATAAAGAAGTTTAGTAAAATTACCCACTTGCCTAAATCGACTTCTTTATAAAACGGTATAAATACCTTTGTGCCCACAAGTTTATATGCAAAATAAGCTATAAGAGCCGAAAAAATCATTTGCAATAATAATTTTTGATATGCTCTCAAGCCTAAATTTCTATGCATAAAGAATTTTATATAGTCGTCTAAAAAGCCTACAAGGCCATAGGCAGTGCTGCCTAAAGCCAGTAAGATAATTTCTTTTGTAAAAACAAAGCCTAAAAGTTTAGATACAAGCACGCTGATTAAGGAGCTTAGCACAAATAATATGCCTCCCATAGTTGGTGTGCCTGCCTTTTTTAAGTGAGACTTAGGTCCTTCTTGTCTTATATTTTGCCCAAGCTTGTACTTTCTTAGCTCAGGTATAATTATCTTTGCTAGTATGCATACCAAAGCAAAGCTTAGTATTACAATGATTGCGCTGTATGTGCGAATGTTTTTAAACATCTTAGTCCCCCAATTTTAATTCTACTATAGAATTCTTCTTCAATTCTTTATCTGCCTCAGGTCTTTGCTCTTTAACAAGACCATCGCCCTCAATTTTTAGCTTAAGTCCAACTTTTTCGGCAAGTCCAAAAGCTTCGTCTCTTGTCATGCCTTTAAAATCAGGCGTCAATATAGTATCATCTTTTTTCACTTCAACATCAAGCGTTATAACGGTGCCCTTGTCTACAAAAACGCCCGGCTTGATGCTTTGTGAAATGATTAGCGATTCATCTGTATATTCTTTGTAATTAGTGTCAAAGCTTAAAGATAGGTCTGCAAGCTCAAGTCCTGCCTCGCCCATAGTCTTGTCTTTAAGATCTGGCACTTGTACTTTTTCATTTTGAACGCTGCTTACTTCACTTGCTGGTGGTATCTTATAGTAATCAATAATAAATTTAGCTACATCTTGAAAAATAGGTGCCGCTACTAAAGAACCATAAGAAATACCACTTCTTGGCTCGTCCACGATTGCTAATACAACAAATTCTGGATTATCAATCGGAAATGCTCCAACGAAGGATGATATATATGCGTTCTTTTTATATTTTCCGTCAACAATTTTTTGCGCTGTACCAGTCTTACCACCAATTCTGTAGCCTTCTATTCTAGATCTTTTGATGTAACCATCTCTAACAACGCTTTCAAGTAGCTTTTTCATGTGCTCGCTTGTTTCTGTCGATATAACTCTTCTTCTGACAACACTCTTTGGTGTGTCTATAACATTACCAAAATCATCAACTGTTTTTAAAACTAATTTTGGTTTATAAAGTGTTCCGCCATTAACAACAGCGCAAATTGCGTTCGCCATTTGTATAGGCGTAACCGCAAGGCCATGACCATATGACATAGTCGCAAGTTCAACTGGACCTATGGTATTTGGATTTGTTGGAAGTATACCTAAACTTTCGCCAGGAAGGTCAACTCCACTTTTTTCGCCAAAACCAAAGGCTTTAGCATATCTAAGTATATCATTTTTGCCTAAAATATTACCAATTTGAACAAAGGCAACGTTACACGAATTGTTTAGTGCCTGTGATATGTTTTGTGTGCCGTGCGCCATGTGCTCAGCGCATGACAAGGTTCTGCCAAAAACATCTATTGAGCCTGTACATGAAAAAGTCATCTTGTCATTAAGCTTGCCCTCTTCAAGACCAGCAGCTAAATTTATAACCTTATATACTGATCCTGGCTCGTACGAGTCACTTATCGCGTTATTACGCCATTTATCAAATAGAATTTGGTTTCTCTCTTCATCTTTAGCTTCGTCCCAAACTTCTTCTTCAACATCGTCAGGTTTTTTTCTTGGTTCGTTTAGATTGTATCTACCAGTATTTGCTAGCGCTAGTATTGATGAATCTCTAGGGTCCATAACTATGATGGATACCGACTCAGCACTTTGTTTTTCCCTTGCCGCATCGGCAATTTTTTCAACTTCTCTTTGAAGTTTTTCGTCTATAGTTAAAACTACGTTGACGCTTTTTTTGCCCTCGATTATCCTCGCCTCTTGATTTGGAAGCGCGTTAACCATGTTGGCTTCAAGCTGTTGAACCTTTCTAGCAGCTCTTCCCTCCAAAGCATCGTTAAGTTTTACTTCAAGGCCGTTGATACCCACGTTGTCAATGTTGTTAAAACCTATAAGCTGTGATGCTAAATCATTGAACGGATAATATCTCTTCGCCTTTTCTTCTACTTCAAGGACTGTTCTGAACTTTACTTTGCCCATGCTTTCCTTGAATTTTTTATAATCATCTAGCTCCATCTCAGGAACGACTCTAATCCTGCTCTCGTATGTAATTTTGTCATATACATCTCTTGAGTCTTCTCCAGTCATTTCAGCTATCTTAGATGCGACTTCTTCAGCTATCTCTTTATAAGTTTTTTCTCTTTTTAATTTAGCCTCTTCTTTTTCATTCTCATCTTCTTTGAATGGAACGCTCCAAAAAGTAACTATATTTTTGTTAACAGCTAGGGGTTTATTGTTTCTGTCGTATATAAAACCTCTTTGATTACCAAGGCTCACCGCCTTAGTCCATTGGCCTACAGCGTACTCCTTATATCCTTTTGCATCAGATATTTGCACTTTAAATAGCTTTATTAAAAATAATGTAATTATTAATCCAAAAAAAGCCAGAACAGTCAAAATCCTATTATACTTGTTAGGAATTTTAGACTTGCCTGTCTTTTTCGGTCTTCTATGTCTATCGCTTGTCGGCGTTTTCATTTTCTTTCACTTTCTTCTAGATTTTTATCGATATCTGAATCAAGACTAACAATAACTTTATCATCAATCTCTTTTTCTTCTTTACTATTAGTATTTATGTTTAAAATTTGGCTTTCGTTAGGATATATCATTCCAAGCTTAGTCCTAGCTTCGAATTCGATTGCACCTGCATTTTTAAGGCTTTCAAGCTTTGCTGTCTCGTCTATAAGAGTAGTTTTTAGCCTATTGATCTCAGCGTTACTATGATTTATGGAGTTTTGTACTCTAGTCACTCTATCTGCACAAAAAACAAGCATAGTAAAAACAATTCCAAGAGCCATAGCACATAAAACAGTTCTTACGAAAGATACGTTGATAACTCTCTCCTTTGCTTTTGTTCTACGCTTTACATTCTTTTTAACTAGTGGCTTACTTATTGTTCTTTCTTGCGAATAAACTGGACTATCATATAATTTTCTCGCTGCAGATGACATAATATACCTCCCTATACTCTTTGAGCTATCCTAAGTTTAGCGCTTTCACTTCTTGGGTTAGCTTCTAATTCTTCTTTACTTGCCACAAGTGGCTTATTATTAACAAGTTTTAACTTTCTCTTGTGATTGCATGTGCAGATAATGCTCTCTGGCGGGCAAATGCAATCAAGCGTGTTAAATTTGAATATATCTTTAACAATTTTATCTTCCATCGAATGAAATGTTATTACAGCTATCCTTCCACCGATATTTAAAATGTCGATAGCGTCTTGCAAGGCAGCGTTTAATGCGCCAAGCTCGTCATTTACCTCTATCCTCAAGGCTTGAAATGTCTTTTTAGATGGATGTTTGTTCTCTCTCGCCTTTTTTGGTATTGCCCTCTTAATTACATCAGTCAGTTCAAATGTAGTCTCTATCGGCTTTTCTTCTCTGTATTCACAGATGAATTCAGCTATCCTTCTAGCCCATCTTTCTTGTGAATACTTGAAAATTACCTCTTCTAATTCTTCCTTAGTATATGTATTGACGATGTCGTAAGCAGATTTGCCGCTCTCTTGATCCATACGCATATCAAGTTTCGCGTCCAGTCTGTAAGAAAAGCCTCTGTCCTTGTTGTCAAGCTGATAAGACGATACGCCTATGTCAAGAAGTATGCCATCAAGGTGATCAAGACCTAAATTTTGGCAAATGGCTTTGACATTCCTATAGTTATCGTGAACTAATTTAAAATTGCCGCCAACGCTTGATAATACTTCGTTTGCTTTATTAAGAGCTTCCCTGTCTCTATCAACACCTATTAATAGGCCGTCTTCATTAAGTCTCTTAAGAATCTCTTGTGAATGACCCGCTCCGCCAATGGTACCATCTAGGTAAATACCGTTCGGCTTTATGTCAAGGCCATTTATCACTTCATTAAGCATTATGGGTATGTGCTTAAACTCCATAACTAGTCTCTCTTTATGTTATTTGCAAGCTCTTCAAGAGGTGCAACAGTTGCCTTATAGTTCTTATAAACTTCTGTATCCCAAATTTCAATTCTCTTTCTAACGCCAATTATGTAAACGTCGCCCTTTATATCCATCATGTCTCTAAGCATCTCAGGTAGCATAACACGGCCGTTTTTGTCCATGTTAGCTTCATTCATGTAAAGGAACATCTCACGTTCAAATTTTCTGTTTTCTAGAACAGTATCAGGTAAATCGTCGAATTGTTCGAGCTTTTTCTCATAAGTTTCACGGTTATAAACGTAGATACATCTGTCGTATCCCCTAGTGATTATGAAGTCTTTACCAAGTTCATCACGCATTTTAGAGGGTATGATAACCCTCCCGTTTGAATCAATACTATGTTTAAATAAACCCATGAACATTGATAACACCTTCTTAATGCTATTCTAAACATTAATAACCATTTCGAACCATTTCTAGCTTCTTTACAACCATTTTAAACCATTTTCACACATTTTACTAGTAATATTACAATCATGTTACACAAATGTCCAAAAAATACTACTAAAGTAGTATTTTTTGATAGTATTTAAAAATTTTTTAATAAAAAATGACTAGCTTTTACACTAGTCATTAATATCTATGGGCTTATTAACTTTTATATATATTAAATTTATTTGATGCTAAATTGCTTCCTCAGCTAAGAATAAATTAAGTTTGGCACTCTCATTTAATAATTCAACTTTAAACTCATTTTTAAAGACTCTAATTACATCCTCGCTATTAAATTTAGAAAGTTTTGCTTTTCCAATCCCTCTACCAGCATCATTAAGCAGTAAAACTTCTTTTGTGTCAGTGTACTCATCTTCAGCTCTTTCCGTTTTTATTGTACTTGATACTATATTAAACTTAATTATCTTATCATCAATCTTAATAGCATCAGCACTAGACATAAGTTTATCAGCTTTTACAAATAATGTTTCTGGATTAAAGTATTGATCATAGACAAAAACTTTATATGCAAATGCTAATAAAAGTATGATTAATAAAATCAATAAAATCTTATTGTTAGTTCTTTTTTCGTGACTTTCCCAAGCCGCATTGTTCTTTTCTTTCATTTGATTCTCAAACCTCTCATAATTTTTCAACTTTAAGCACTCAAAAATATAATTTTTAAAATAATAATTGTATTAATTTAATTGGTGAACTTATAATACACTTCAAGTAATATTCTGTAATTTCTGCTACATCGCCACGAGCAACCCCAACTAGTAATAAATAATATGGTATGTTAATTAGTATAGGTAGACATACATTTATCCAGACTATCCAATTCTTTTTTGCAAATATTAATCCAATAGCTGATATGAAAATACTTAAGAATAATGTAGTTAGATATATTTCAGTAGCTTTATAGATATTGCCAGAGATTTTATGAATGATATATGCTATTAAGACTACTGCGTAAATAATTAAAGCACTGTAATTGTATACCTTTGAACTAATTCTCATAGACTTTATTTTGTCTAAAACTTTCATATAAAAGCACCTCCTAACTATATTTTATTATAATCAAATTACGCTACTCTCTCTATATGCTTTTATAGAATATACTATATTGGATACTATAATTATAATCATTAAGATTGAAAATGATATAAATTTATTAAATGTGCTTTGATTAAAAATTAAAATACTTAATATACCTGCAATCATTAATGATGTTCCTCCGAAATTATTTGATTTTTTCCAAGCTTCATCATTTGCCATGCTCCACTTTGTTCTCATTCCAAAGAAAGGATTTCTTTTTGATATTTTTATAAAAAGCCCACAAATAATCATTAATATGCCAAGTATTAATCCCAATGGTAAATTATTTATAGTTTTCTTAATAATACCAAAACTTAAGATAAGATAATATAAAAAGCTAATTATATTTATAGTCAATATAAAAAAGAATAATTTACTCATTAAATTAATATTATATAGATTCTTTTCTTTTGTTTTATCATTTTTAGAATCATATAATTTGCTTTCATAATTCTTAATTGTAAAGTATCCGATTATACCAAGAAGTAATATCAATACTGGATATATAAAAATCTCATATTTACTTCCCATTCTATTAACTACTCCGTCTGAATTATAATGCATAGGAATTGAATCCTCTAAGAAGAACACCGATATTGCACTAATAATGATTGGTACGATTGAAGCTATCAATAAACTTTTTTTAAAATTTTTCATAATAACACCTCCGATGTTAAATTTATTTGGTATTTTTTGCACGCTTTTGAACTTTTATTCTATAACTTGAATAGCCCTCTGAAAAGTTATCTATTATTATTTTATATTTATTCATACTGCAACCTTCTATTTTTAATCTTGTATCTTTGTTTAAGATATCACTAAAAATCAAGTCTCCATTTTCTTCTATTTCTAATAAGAACTTAGCTTCGCTTTCACATTCTATATCGCTTATGTCAATAATCATATCATCAAATGTTTTTCCATAAAATGAGCTCATGTTCACTTCATACGATCTATGATCAAAGTCATCTATATGGCCACTTACTTCTTCATCAATTACGTTTATCAAAGAAGAGCCTTCAACTGAGCGTAGATCTATATATTCTTCATTGCTAATTATTTTAACTCTTTCGTTTCTTATTCCTTCAAAAGTATTAGGATCATCTATTGAAATAACCTTTGTTGTATCATTTGGTAAAACTTCAACAAATGAGCAAAAAGCTAGTATCAATGCTGCAAGAAAAATTACCAAACCGCTAAATTTCCTCCTATACTCTTTCATAAGTATTACTCTTTCTTTTTGAGGATTTAAGCTCAAGACTAAGTTTTCACTCCTATTTTCCCTTTCCATAATCTTAAACATGCTCATTGCATAAGCTTTTTTATTTTCTTGTGTATTTCCAAGTCTTTCTAAAACTTTCTTATCACAAAGTATCTCTATATCATCTTCAAAAAATTTACTAGCTATCCACATCGCTATATTGTACCAATACAAGCAAAGAGCAATATTCTTTATATGTGTAAAGGCTATGTCAAAGTACTTTATATGTGTCAACTCATGCACTAAAACATGTTCTAAAAGTTCCTCGTCCTCAAGTATATAGCTTTGAAGAACTATCTTTGGTCTAAAAATACCATAAGTTACTGGCGTTGATATATTGTCATTTAAAAGTACTGTAACCTTTCTTTTTAATTGAAAGCCATCTACAAGTTCATTTACAAAAGCATTATCAGCTAATAATTTTGAACCTTGCATTGCTTTATTTCTCTCAACAATCTTTGCGATTAAATAAATAACAAAAAGTGTAGCTATTATATATATATTAAGTCGTGATAATACATCTGCAACGCTATTTGTTAATTGACGTGTAAAATCACTAACAGACAGTAAAACCTTGACTGGTATGTTTAATAAACCATAATCCGCTGTTTTAGATACTTTAAAGACTATTGAAAAGGGAAGCAATAAAAATATTAGTAATATGGTCCAAAGAACTTTATTTGCTCTCTTTATACTGCTTCTGTTCAAAACATTTCTAAATAAAAGTATTATAGCTATGAGCAGTATACTTTTTATACCACGATATGCTCCTGTGATTTTGACTATATTCACCATCTTAATTGTTTTTATCTAAATCATCAATTAGATTCTTAAGTTCATCTAGTTCTTCTTTGCTTACTTTTTTATTTTTTAAAAATGCTTTACATACATTTAGGAAAGATCCTTGAAATAATTGCTCGATAGCTTCATCTTGTTTTTCTTCTAAAGCTTCTTCTCTGCTAATGCCTAGTTTAAGTTTATATTTTGGATCGATTCTAATAAGTGCCCCCTTGTCAACTAATCTGCTGAAAAATGTATAGGCAGATGTCTTTGCCATATCATGCTTTTCGTTGAGCAGTTTCCAAAGCTCTAGTGCTTCTATCTCTCCTTTTTCATTCAAGCATGTGCCTTCCCACATGACTTCCATGACTTTAAATTCACCTTCTGAAAATTTCATATTATACCTCCTTGCAAATATCTCTATACTCAATATGAGTATACCTCTTAACTTTATCTTTGTCAAGTGATTTTGCACTTTTTTATAGTAAATTTATAAAATTCTATATATAATGCCTTTACTACAGAGAAGGCTTATAAAAAAAGAGAGCCTTAGCCCTCTTTACAAAACAAATTACTCTGTCATCTTATATATTAAGTTTTTTATCATCATAGTACTATCTTTGCTTGTATTTTTCAAACTTATATCTAAATCTTTTAGCTCATTCATAAACTTTAGTAAAAACTTATAATTATATGAGTGCGCTAGGCTTGATAGCTTTTTGTACTCGTATGGCGATATTTTTAATAAATCTTTTTTCTCAACTTCGCTTTTTTTCTCTATATCACAAATTTTTAATTCTAAGAGGAGTCTTACGTTTCTAAAAATCATATATGAGGTCTTTATGTCTGCTTCGTCATTTCTTAATAGCTTCTCATATTCATTAAGTGCCGAAGCCGTCTTTTTATTATTGATTGCGTCTATCATGGCAAAGATATTGTCAATGGTATTTTCCTTAACCACATTTTCAATTGCGCCTCGAGTGAGTCTGCCTTTACCTATGTAGCTTGCAAGCTTCTCCACTTCTGATTCGAGGCTATACATATTGACGCTTTCGTCGCTGTAAAAGCCGAGCCTATCAATCAAGAATCTTGATTCGGCAAAGCCTGCTTCTACGCCCAGCTCGTTAAATTTACGCGCCGTCCACTTAACAAGGTCCTCTATCTTTTCCTTGTCAAAGCTCACTATGTGGTCATTTTTCTTGAAGTATTTATAAAATTTAAGCGTCTTTTTTATACTATCGTCCTCATCCATAAATATGATTATGCTCGCATCAGGCATTTTCTCAAGCTCATCAAGTAAGTCGTCATCGTTAAGCGCCTTGATGCTCTCATTTGCTTTTCTCACAACTGTGATTTTTTTCTCAGCCATGAGTGGAAGCATAGTGATATTAGCCTTGATATCTTTAATCAAATTCTCAGAGTACTTGAGATCTGCAAGGTTCATAAGCCTTTGATTGCTGTCAAGATAATTATTTATCAGCGCATCCAAAGTCTTGTCCATGAGATAGCACTCTATGCCCTTGAAAAGATAAGCGCCGCTGACATTATTCATTTTTACTTCATTTAAAAAATTTCTATAGTTCATAAATCATGTCTCCATATTTTTTATACTCATCAATTATTATACTTATTATATAAGAAAATATTATAGATATCAAGGTCAATAAGAAAATGTATTTTTTCATATAATCTAGATAATTGTAATATTCTTTATAAAAAGTTTCGATTTTATAAGTGCCGTCACTAAAGATGACGCTAATCATGCCTTGCCTGTCGGTTCTGTAAAAATTCGCGCCAATGCTTTTGAAGTTCTCAAGCGTCTCCTCATGTGGATGACCATAGCTGTTATTCAGCCCTTGCGAGCTAATTGCGTCTTTCGGCATAGTTTTTTTAAGAAAATTAATTGATGAACTAGTTTTTGATCCGTGATGAGGGACTTTTAATATGTCAATTTTAGATAGTTTATCAATATAATAATCTTCAGCTTCTCTCTCGATATCGCCAGTAAATAGAGTTTTTGTACCACGCGCCTTTAGTACGAATAAAAGTGAGCTGTTATTGCTATCAAAATCTTTGTCTCTGTGTACAATCTTGATGTAATTATCATTACCAAGGTCAATACCATTAATATTATTTGGATTTATATAATTAATTCCTCGAGAAATTATCTCTTTTTTAATAAATTCTGGAGCTAATTCCTTGTAAAAACAGATGTTCTTTACCTTAAAATCATCTAGTAAATAGATGAGGTTACCATAGTGGTCGCTGTCAAAGTGAGAGATGAAAATTATTTCTAGTGAGTTTACGCCCGCATTCTTAAGGACTTCTCTAAGCGTTCTGTCGTATGAAAATGATGTGCCCATGATGTCTCCCGCCACATCGACCATAATTTTCTTATTATTTATATCTAAAAGCATCGCCTCTTCTTGACCTATGCTAATCATATTGAGCGTGTCATAATGCTTTTGATTTTTCATATATATAAAGCTACCAGTAAATGTGATTATAGCCATCATCATAAGCATGAACTTCACTAGCTTTGTCTTCATGTAGCTAAAATTATTAGCAAAATAAAAAGCTATAAGCAAGGCGAAATAAGCTAAGATAAGCGCATCTTGATTATATAGCGAAACTTTTAAAATATCTACTCTTGAGATAAATAATAAAATTTTGTATAGAGCGCTTAGTATATAGTCAATGAGTACAAATAAGATAGAAATTGGGCTTATAATTATTGAAATCACAAGTATTATAAAGCTTGCTGTGATTATGGCTGAGTAAATCGGAAGTAAAATTAAATTTGTGATTAGTGAAATAAAATTAAACTCGTGAAATGTATATAGCTGAATTGGTGCTAAAACTAAGTTAATCGCAAGAACAAAGAGCACCCCTTCTTGAAGCTTATTCTTCTTATCGCCAAGTTTTTTAAGTCTTCTAAAAATTATTTCTATCGCATAAGCTGCTCCATAAGAAAGATGAAGCGAAATCGAAAATACATAGTATGGATTTATTAGAAGCGTTATGATTAGCGCAATTGATATGATTTGGGCGCGCTCTATGTTTATATCGTAAGCAAAGGCTAGATCAAGCGCGATAAATAATATCATGGCTCTTAAAAATGATACTGGATAATTGATTACAGCGCCATAAATGATTAAAAATATTATGCAAATGCTGCTCGCCTTTCTTTTAGAAACTCCAAGACCCACGAGTATAAATATGATGGCAAAACTTATTAAGGATACGTGAAGACCAGATACTGCAAGTAAGTGGCCGAGACCAACTGACCTATAAGTTCCAAGCTCATCTTCATCAAGATAATTTGTATTTGACATAAATATCGCCTTGAGAAAATTTGAGTTACTTGTATTCATCTTGTTTTTAGTTAGCGCATCAAGCTTCTTTTCAAAAGCAAGATTCATTTTTTCCGCAAAAGACATTTTCCAAGAAATTTTTTCAAAATCCTTAAACTTTGCCTTGTACTTAATATTTTTTGTTAAATAATACATCTTTTCATTGAAAAGATTTGGATTCGCATTTATCCTGATATCTTCAAGTTTTGAACTTATCTTTATAGCATCAAAATTAGCCAGTGCTTCTTTTCCTGAGTAGTAGCACTTAAGCCTTTCATTAAAAATATTGCCATCAATATTTTTCACAGTGCCAATAAAAGTAGAATAGCCCTCATATTCTTTTAGATTTTCAACCCTAATTATGTATTCTTTTTCTTCATTTTTGTAATTTTTAAAGACGCTTTGTCTCCTGTAATTAGTGTAAATAGCTGTCACGAAAAATATTGTCACAGACAAAAGTAAATAAAGCCTTGTACGTTTTTTTGCAAATAGGCTTAGGCCCAAAATTATGCCAAGGCTTATTAAAATATAGCTGTTGATGTTAAAATAATAAGTGTAAATGGCTGCGAGAACCATAATACACGCAATGAATGAATATTTTCTTCTCATAGTTCCTCAATAGAATTATATCACTTATATCTAATTATTAAAAGAATTTACTCAAAATAAGTGACTTTTTTACAAAAATATATTATAATATACTTGGTGATTATATGGAAAATATTACAGATACTTATATTGAACGCAGAAAAATTTATAATATAGCACTGAAAACGGCTGAGCTCCTTATTAGGAATGGCTCGGAAGTTTCAAGGGCAAACGACACAGTTAAGAGGATACTTTCAAGTCATGGCTACTTCGATATACCTTTATTCCTTTCGCCTACCGTCATCATTATAGGCGACAACAGTGATAATTCCTCCTTCTATCTTGTAAAAAATATAGAGACTAGAGGCAATAACATTGGCAGGGTCAATATGATTAATGCATTTTCAAGAGATTTTTGTGCAAAGAGTATAGAAGTAGATGATGCTATGAAAAAGCTTGAAGAAATAGAAAAAAGCAGCGAATATAGTTTTACCATGATACTAGTTATGGCATGCATAGGCTGCGCTGTATTTACCCTAATGCTTGGAGGCAGCCTAAGTGACTTTATTTGCTCAATATTTACATCAGCGCTTGGTTTTGTTGTGAACGAATATATACTAAAGCTTTCAAAGACGCCTTTCTTAGGTAACTTTATATCTTCTTTGGTAGCAACACTTGCGGCAGTTTTACTTGTTAAGCTGCATCTAGGACACAATTTAAACATGATAGTTGTTGGATCCATACTTCCACTAGTACCGGGAGTTGCCTTTACATCAGGAATTAGAGACTTTTTAAGTGGCGACTTAATCTCAGGTACAGCAAGAAGCTTCGAGGCAATCTTTGTAGCGGTAGCCATAGCCTTCGGCGTTGGTAGTGTATTAATGCTTGTTTCACTAATGGGAGGTATATAATGAACTACATCATCAAACAATTTTTACTAGCAACAGTTTCATGCGCAACCATATCCGTCTTATTCAATATACAAAAGAAAAATATATTCTTGTGCGCAATCAATGGTGCAATTTGCTGGACTCTATATATGTTCCTAACAAAAAATAATTTCAGCTATATATTCTCTTCATTATTATGCTCATTGTTATGCGGCATACTTGGAGAATTTTTTGCAAGGTGGCAAAAAACACCAGTTAATTGCTACTTCATAATCGGAGTAATACCCTTAGTTCCTGGACTTAAGATATATCAATCGATGAACTATTTTATAACAGATAATTTAAAACTCGGAGCAACAGAAGCAGTCCAATCACTCTTCATGGCTATAGCAATAGCTGTTGGACTAATGATAGCATCTTCAGTAAGCAAAATATTTAGAAATATAAGAGCACAAAAAGAACTAAGAAAGCTAAAAGTATTTTACAAAAACAAAAATAAATAATATATCTAGATAAAAAAAATCCACCCAAGTAAATGGTTGGATTTTTTTTATACTCTCTTATTATACACAATATACTACAAAATGTTTAAATCAATCCTATATATATTAACATTAGTGTAGCCTTGTTTACGTAAATCATGATCTTGAGGAACATCTTTTACTTCTATCAATTCTCCGTCAAGAAGTTCACAAGTGCGATACGATGGGATGTTGTCAGGTTTACATGTAATTATTAAATAATCCATCTCATGCATTTTAGCTAAATTGAACAATAGCTTACACGCCTTCATAGCATAGTGATGACCTCTGTAAGGTTCGTCAACCGCATAACCGATGTTGCCACCAATGTATGTATTTGAATTATGTCCAATTCTTAAGTCGCATGCACCTACTTTAGTTCCATCTAAGAGACAGATATCAAAGTAGTAAGCAGGTAGCCACTGCTTCTCAGGCTGTTCATCGCATGTCTTTCTAAGATGTAAATATATTTCATTGTCTTTTAAATCATCAGTGTTGTAAAACATTTTATTTTCCTTTCTTTTAGATAAAAAAATAGCTCATATTAAATATGAGCTATTTTTTAAGTGGCGGCTACCTATTATCCCAGGTCGTCTCCAACCAAGTACCTTCAG
>ERZ1673750.595-NODE-595-length-25417-cov-14.065019_pt1 | contig 25417 bp, 20 predicted proteins | sample MGYA00580203_ERZ1673750 | MGnify/ENA primary metagenome ERZ1673750 (study PRJEB41218, sample SAMN15661763) | gut metagenome | host: Homo sapiens | place: Canada: London | collected 2015-08-20/2019-03-30 | study: EMG produced TPA metagenomics assembly of... | reverse complement strand
TCTTTTCCCTCAAGCCGGGAACTTTTTTTCTGGGAACTCATACCAGTATCCTCCTCTGAGAAAATGAAAATGTGGTGTGGTTAGAGTGTTCTAACCACACCACGCATTTTAGCAATTTCATGTCCAATATCCAACCCAAAAGCAATTTCATTCTACCCAAAATCGGTATTTATTTTGGGTATGCAAAGCACCTATTTGATTCGGCTGGCCTCTCGATAATCTTTTGGCATAACTCCATACTTTTTCTTAAATGCAGCAGAAAAGTTGCTGGGCTTTGTATAACCCACAAGAACCGCTATCTGCCCAATGTTCATATTGCTCTCCAATAACAATCCTGCGGCTCGCTCTAACCGCTGCTCAATAACATACGCATGAACCGAAATGCCGTACATCATGGAGAATCCCCTTGATAATTTAGAGACGCTGATTTGAACCTGCCTTGCCAGTCCTTCACAGCTTGGCGCAAAGGCAAGCTCGCTGTCAATGATTCTCTTTGCCTCGATGATGCAATCACGTTCACTTTTTGATATGCAGCAGTATTCCGGCGAGAGGATTCGCAGCTCCAACACTTCGCTCAAATATACTGACAGCAATTCGTGGATTTTGCTTTCCAGAAACAGATACCCAAGCCCACCCCGATAATGTGTAAAGTCTTGTAACTCTGCGAAAATATGCTCCATATAGGGCGTTATGCTCACCTTTGAAATTCCGGTCAGCAGTTTCTTTTCATAGACGGTAATCTCGCCATCCTCGAAGTAGTCCTGTAATAAACGTTTGAAATATGGAACGGGAATTTTGATGTTCTTAAAATAGAAGTCGCTGTTTTGCGCATAACAGAGAGACTCCATTTTCCCGTGTCCACGGTAAATGCAGGATTCTCCCTTTGCAAGACAAGCGCCCTCTCTGCTGCCTGCAATATTCCACGACACGCCGTCGTTCAGGCAGAACAGCATTTGAATATAGTCCTCGCTGTTAATCCCGCGCACATTCATGTCAGAAAAATAATTCATCTTCCAGTCTGAAACAACGGCACCCTGTTTTGTCACCACCTGCGCAATTTGTCCGGTTCCCATATCAGAAGGAATCGGGATCGTTACGGTCTGCGGTGAATTGGAGAGCAGATCCCGATAGAGGTTGTTCATGTATTCGCTTGTCATTGGATGCCCTCCTTTTTTCGGTTAGCAGTGACTAATGTACTAATATAGTTTACACGATTTACGCCTGAAAGTCAATTTTCAGCACGAATGCAAGCTGCTACAGAAAAAATCAGGGACGTTCCCGCAGGGGCAGAGTGCCATGTCGCGCAGTTCGGGTACGACGAGGCGCAGACGCAGACACGGTCAACCGGCCGCGTGCGAGGCGAAGCGTTACGCTATATGCGGCATCGAAAACCACGGCTTCAGAGGGGTTACGAACGGGAACAAGAAACTGGCAAGCAATGCAAAGCGGTACCCACTTTGCGAAAACAAGCGGATTCCGTTTACACGGAGCCCGCCTGTTTCATGCTTGTTGGGGCGCTGCCCCAATCCCCGCAGAACACAAAAACTGTGTTCTGGAACGATGGATAAATCCATCGGCTGCGCGATTTTTCAAATCGCTTGTGGGCGGGCAGCTCAACGCTGCTCCGCCTCTTTTTCCCGTCGTTCATTCGCTTCCTCCTGCTCCTTATCCAACTCCAGAATACGGTCGATATTGGCCTTGGCCGTCAGCAGCTCTTTCATTTCCTCACGGGCTTTTCGGTAGTCGGCGTAGGCCGCTTTCTTCTCCGCCAGCAGCTCGGCGTACTCGGTATTCAGCGCCTTGATGGTGGGCAGCTTCTTAAAGCCCAGTCCATCAAAATAGTTCTTTGCGGCCTTGTGGATCGTGATCTCACTTTCATGCTCTGCAAGAAATTTCTTGGAGTACCCGGCCTTGCGATAGGCAACGTAGGTATCGCGGGTCTTGGCATAACCCACGATATGCTCCCGCAGCACGGCAATCTCGGACATGCGCTTTTCCGCAGCCTTGATCCTTGCGGAAAGCTCGTTAAAGTGAGCGGACGCTGCCGCCGCTTTCTCCGAGAGAACGGCGTAATCTAAAAGCTCATGGTCTTGCAGATAGGCCACCGTCTGTGCCATCTGTTTCAGGTTGAACAACGTCGCCCAACGCGCATAACCGGCACCCTTGCCAGCGCGTAATTTGGCCTGAATGTCCACCAGCAGATTCCCGCTGCGCTTTTCCAGTTTGACCGGCGCGGCGGCGCTCTTTCGCGGTGTATGCGTCTTTTCACCGGCAATCACCGCACGGAGATCTGTGGGAGTATAACCGTCGCCGAGGGTGTCCATGCGAATGGACTTTTTCTGTTCGCCGCCCAACAGGGACGGGACTTTTTTGCCCTTGACCTCATATCCGGCCTGCCGCAGCAGCTCCAGCAGCGCTTCAAAGCTGTCGGGATTTTGTGCCAGCGCATCGTCAATGGCCGCGCAGATCCGCTCCCGATGGGATGGCTTCTTCTTGTCACCCAGCCACTTGTTGTAGCTCTTGCCGTGGCGCTTCGGATTCTCCACGATGGAGTAGCCGTTCTCGATGCAGATGGTATCGTTGAGCCGCCGCACAGCGCGGCTGCTGCCCCAAAAGTTTCTGAATTTCCGGGTCTGGCTGAGTGCGGTGGAGTTCCAGATCACATGATTGTGAATATGGGCTTTGTCGATATGGGTGCAGACGATATAGGCGTGATTGCCCTTGGTGAAGCGCTTGGCCAGCTCACAGCCCAAACGGTTCGCGTCCTCCGGTGTGATCTCTCCGGGGACAAAGGACTGCCGCAAATGGTAGGCGATCACATCATCCTCGCCGCGCACCCTGCCGGTCTTTTGAATGTACTGATTCTTGGTGAAAAGAAACTCGGCGTCGGCGATCCTGCTGTCGCATTGCCAGCTCGTAATCAGCCTGCCGCCGTCCGTCTTTTGCGGATTTTCGGTGTAGTCGATGATGTCGCTGATGGCCTGTCCCACCGTGCGGCCTTTGCCGGTGTGCAGGGGCATCAGGCGCGTGGTTGCCATGTTGACACCTCCTTGAAAAGTCAAACGGCCTGCCGAAGCAGACCGTTTTATTCTTCATTTATCGGATTGATAGCGGATAATCGGAACCTGTTTTACCTTTCCTCCAATGGTTCGTCGTTCCAGAGCAAAGATCATATCAGGGGTGCGTTCGAAAAAGCCTTCGTCCTTTTTCCAGCTCATGCCGCATTTGCAATGCTGCAAGCCTATGAACTGCTGCTTCATCTTTCTGCCGCAGTTCGGGCAGACCTTATTACTGTTTCCCATATTATTCAGCCCGCGCTAATCTATATAGACTGCGGATGGATTCCACGACCGTATGCCACGACAGGTCGGCAGCATAGGAGAACTTCTTCTGATAAGCCTGCCACAGCTTTTCCATATTTGGGTCGGCCTCGACTTCATCAAAGGCCGCAGGCGCGTCGGCAAGATACTTCTCTGTACCGCGTTTCTTGGCCGTTGCAATGAGCGCCGCCCGGAGATCAGCAGGGACGATGCTCTGGCCGTGGAGCTGGCTCAGAATGTGCAGATCATAGAAATCTCTCATGCGGGTGTTGGTGGTGGCGCGGGACACGACGGTTTCCAGCTTTTCAGCCAGAACGGTTTCCAGATTGTACGCCCAAATCTCAATGGAGCGATCCTCCAGCATCAGCTTGAAGCTGTAACGCACTTCGCGGGGCGTGATAGCGTCACCGGTGGAAATGTCGATTTTGAGCGGCGTTATTACGCCGTCAAACTCCGTTTCCATGCTGATGCGGATGCCCGGATACTCGGCTTCGTCCATGATCTCGGAAATGCGCTTCACACGGAACTCTACGCCATCGTCCACCGGCACGGAGATGATGGAGGCAATCATATTCTCCACTTCCTCGATGCCGACCGTCGCACCCTTTACGGTCGCGTCAATGTCCATCGTGGAGCGGGCGTCAAGGCCGACCATTGCAGCCACCAGCATCCCGCCCTTGAGAATGAACTTGTCCCGGTACTCCGAAAGAGAAATGCGCTCCAGAAAGCGCTCCATCATGTAATTGCGCATCAGGATTTGTGCATCTGCGGATTTGTCCTTGGAGAGATTGCGGATCAGGTCTTTGAGCTGCCGCGCGGTCTTAATCATAAGAGTACCTCCAAATACTGCCGAAGCAGTTTTTCAACACGGAACATCTGCGCATAGCGCATCAGATTCCGTAAGTTCTTGTCTTTTCGTTTTGCGTATTGCTTGAGTGCATCCTGAAAGGTCTGCGTCTCGATCCCGCTGCGGCTGCGGATCAGATCGCAGATGGTACGCTCCATATCATAGACGGGAACGGGATTCCCGAACGGCGTGTTCATCGTGACGATCCCCACGTCATGCAATTCTTTCTTGATGGTGTAGACCTTGATGCCATCCGCTTGCAGACTGGCGGGATTGTAGCCAGTCTTGACCGTGATGGAATACGGACTCGGCTCCCGGTCGGTCAGGTCATGGAAAAACAATGCGCTTTCATGGGAGAATACGGCCTGCGCACAGCGAAGGTGCAGCAGGTACATGGCGTCCGTCCATGCGTCGGGCGAAACATAAACGCCGTGCGCTGCCTGCTCCACGCCGCGCTGCTTAGCGTAGGCGTAAAACGTGGACTTGGCAATACCGATTTCCAAAACCTGCGCGGTTTTGACGATCCCATTGTTTTGCTGAAAAAGCAGATCAAGCCGGTCGTAGGCGGTCATGTTATCACTTCCTTCTTGCTAATATTATATCCGAGATTAGCAAGAAAGTAAACAGCGATTTTAGAAAAGCAAGCCGAGGCGTTCGCCCCGGCTTGCACTTTAACTATGAATGAAGTTTTTCATGGCAGAGTTCACGTCTTGCAGCTTGCCAAGTCCCTGCACAGCCAGCATCGGAAGTCCCATCGGGCTGATCAGAAACGCCAGCACAAGGAGGATGATGCCGTTCTTTACGGAGTAGGTAATCAGCACGGCGAAAGCCAGCAGGGAGAGCAGTCCGCTTGCCAGCTTGAACACGAAGCCGGAACAGGACAGCAGCCCCGCGCACAGCCAAACGAACAGGGACAGGATAAGCGACAGCGGCGCAAAGAGAATTTTCAGGATGAACATTTTGCGGCCTCCTTTTCACAAAGTGCGGTCAGCGCGTCACGCTCTTTGGCGAGCTTTGCTTCTTCCTTTTCGGTCAGATCACGATCTCCACCCGTAATCTCCATCATGCGGAAATTCTCATAGGCATCCAGCAGAGAATCCAACAAATCTTCGGGCGTATGGCAAAAGTCCACGGTGTTCCAGTCCTGCCGATAGCAGTCAAAGCCCATAACGGTGTAGCCCTTGCTGGTGAGGACAACTTCAAAATCATCATCGCGGGCGAGGTAGTCAGAAAATACCTTCAGCACAATTTCGTTTGTCAGCATGCGTTCCGCAGCTCCTTTCCAAGCGGTCAAATCTTTTTCTGATATTAGAATACTTTGCCCATTGGTGTTTTGCAAGGATGCGGCAAAGTCATACGAATAGTTTTCGCCTTTTGCCCGACATCTAACCATATCACATAATCCTTCTTTAGTACAGCTACCTGAACTAATTTTCTCCAGATGGGAAATATAATGTTGGTACAGTTACAGGGACGGGAGGTGTGGTACTTGCAGTTGAATGAAGCCGTCAGCAAGCGTTTGGTTGAGCTGATGCAGGAGCGCGGCATGACGCAGTATCAGCTCTATATGAAAAGCGGCGTACCGAAGTCCACCATCGGTAATCTTGTGAACTGCGCATACCCGTCTATGAAGCTGCGGATCATCCACGAGCTTTGTCAGGGATTGGAGATCGACCTGAGCAGCTTTTTTGCCTCGCCGCTGTTTGATGAAAACAATCTGGAACCGTAGAAGCTCCGATGCTGCTTTGCGTCGGGGCTTTTGCTTTTGTGTGAACAGGGGCGGCGGAGTGACCGCCGCCCCTGCGACTTATTTCAGCGCCGCCAGCGAGGAAACGATTTTCTCTGCCGCCGTCCATATCCGTTCCTGACTTTGCTGAATGTCCTCCAGATCGGTTTCGTAGATACGGCCTGTTTCGTGGGCGCGGCGGGTGAGCTGGTTGAGGTTGTTGCTGGAATACCGAAGCAGGGACACCAGCTCCCGCAGCTCCGGAAGGTCGAGCTTCACCACATATCCGTCAATCGCCATCTTGCGGAGATACGCCGCCATGTTGGTGGTGCCGAACTGCGCCATCTTCGTTTCAATCATTTCCCGTTCCTGCGGCGTGACGCGGAATTTAAGCTGAATGTCCCGTTTGCGCTTTGCCATCGCTCAACGCTCCGGGTCTTTGGACTTCGCCGAAATTTTCGGCGAAGTTGTTTCAGGCAGCTTTTTCAGCTTGTCCCGGACAGAGGTTTTCTGCCGCTCCTGTGCGTAGGCTTTGCGGGTCTGGCTGAGAAACAGATCGACCAGACCGGGATGGCTGTTGACGGCCAGATAGCAGTTGCGGTCAGTACCCCATGCGTCAGGATTGGCGGGGATGGACATGGCGTTTGCCCATGCCCGGTTGTCGGGTGAATACCGTCTGTCCCAATCCGCTTGACAGACGGTGATGGCAAGGACATGGAACGTGCGGTCATAGCCGAACTGCTGCACCACCTGATCGACCGCCGCTGCATCCAGCCGGTTATCCCGGTAGTGGTCACGGATGGCGGCTTCAATCGCTTCCTTGCAGGCCGTGTTCGCTTGATTGGAAGCGCGGTAGGCCGCAAGCTCGTCATGCTCTCTGGCGTAGGCTGCCGGGTGCTTGTAAACGGGGAGATTTTTCATTATCGTGCCTCCATTTCTTTTTTGTGGGGCTTTTCCGGTGCGCCATGAACAGGCGACGCTTTCAGCCTATCCAGAACGGAAGGCCGCGCCGATTTTGCAATCGCCTGCTCAGGCTGCGGCTGTCCCTTGCCGTCCAGATTCAGCTCCATATCCAACTCAATCAGCCGCGCAGTTTTCGCGGCCAGCTCCTGCTCCTGCGGGAATGGCTTACCGACCTCAGCCTTTGCCGCTGCCTGCTGGTTATAGAGGTTTTCAAGCTGCTCCTGAACGCTGCGCAAACGCTCCGGCATTTTATCCAGCGCGTTCTCAATGCGGACAAGGTTGCCTCTGGCATCCGAACCGAGTTCAACGCGATGGGTCATCTGGCCTTTCAGCGTCAGAGTGTACGTTTTCCACATGGAATCAAAAGCAACGGACATGGTAAAGCCGCGATAGCTGCCGATCTGTACCGGGTCTTTGCCCTTGACCTCCTTGCAGGTATCCAGCAACGCGGCACCGGCGTTTTCCTTATCAGTGAGCCGGTCGCCGCGAATCTCCATGCCGACAAAGCCCTCTGCCGGGAGCGGATGCGCCGCGAGGGTCTGCATATCCGCCTCCAGCCCACGAACAAAGCCCTTGTGTTCCTCTATCTTTTCCGGGAAGTATTTCAGCAGACTGTCCTCCAAGCGGAATTGCTTACTGTTGTGGTCTGCTTTCATAATTTTGAGCTTGGACACCTCAATGTCCAAATCCATGCGCTCTTTGATGCGGGGATCACCGGCGCATAGCGCCTTGATCTCCGCAAAGGACAGCGCCGTAGCGTCCACGTCCTCACAGGAGCGAACCGGGGATTTTGAGGTCATGATCTGAGAGATGAATTTCTGCTTGTTCTCAACGGTCTGCCAGAGGTAGGCGTCAAACGTCCCTTCGGTCACATAGCGGCAGACATGAACGAGCTTGTTCTGATTGCCCTGACGCTCGATGCGGCCTTTTCTCTGCGTGAGATCACGGGGACGCCACGGGCAATCCAAATCGTGAAGTGCGACCAAACGATCCTGCACGTTGGTGCCCGCGCCCATCTTGGCCGTGCTGCCCATCAGGACGCGCACTTGACCGCTGCGTACCTTTGCGAACAGTTCCCGCTTTTTGACCTCCGTATTGGCATCGTGGATGAACGCAATCTGTTCCGGGGGCATACCGGCGTCAATGAGCTTTTGGCGCACATCCTCATAGACCGTGAACGGCGTTTCCGCGCTTTCCTCCAATGAAATCGCGCTCTCCAGCGCATGGATTTCCGGGCTGTCCAGCGTACCGGGGGAAGCCTTTGCCGCCCGCTGCGAGGGCGTGGCCTTTGGCGTAGAAATGTCGCAGAACACAAGCTGTGTCAGTTTTTCCTCCTCGCCGTCGCGCCAGTATTGGAGAATGTTCGCCACGCACTGATTGACCTTGGTGGTTTCCTCGTCGGGGAGCATGGGATTGATGATGCGCTGGTCAAGCCCCAGCTTGCGTCCGTCCGAGGTGATTTTGAGCATATTGTCCACATCCGGGCTGACCGCACCGCTGTGTACCTTGGACGCTCGTTCCGAGAGGGCTTTCACCATGTCCTGCTGGATCTGCGTGGGTTTGGTGGCGATGGTGTGATACGCAACCTCCGGCGTGGGCAAGTGGAGCTGATCCGCCGTTTTGATGTCGGCGACCTCTTTGAACAGATTCATCAATTCGGGCAAGTTGAAAAACTTTGCAAAGCGCGTCCTTGCCCGGTAGCCTGTCCCCTCCGGGGCAAGCTCCAGCGCGGTGGTGGTTTCTCCAAAGCGGCTTGCCCAGCAATCGAAGTGTCCCATACCCATCTCTTGCAGCCGGTCATGCTGCAAATAGCGCTGGATGGTGTAAAGCTCTGTCATGGAGTTGGAAACCGGGGTGCCGGTGGCAAACACCACGCCGCGCCCGCCGGTCAGCTCATCCATGTAGCGGCACTTGGAGAACATATCCGAGGATTTCTGCGCATCGGTGGTGGAAAGCCCTGCCACATTGCGCATCTTCGTATAGAGGAAAAGATTTTTATAATTGTCCGACTCGTCCACAAACATCCTGTCTACGCCGAGCTGTTCAAAGTAAATCACATCATCCTTGCGGTCGCTGGCTTGCAGCTTTTTCAGCCGCGCCTCCAGCCCCTTTTTCGTGCGCTCCAAGCTCTTGATGGTGAAGCTGTTGCCGCCTGCGAGCTTGGTATCCTGAATACCATCGGTGATTTCCTCAATCTGCTGGTGAAGGAGCCGTTCCTGCCGCTCCGGACTGATGGGGATACGCTCAAACTGGCTGTGGCCGATGATAACGGCGTCATAGTCGCCGGTGGCGATGCGGGCGCAGAATTTCTTGCGGTTGTGGGTTTCAAAGTCCTTCTTGGTAGTGACAAGAATATTGGCCGAAGGGTAGAGCCGCAGAAACTCGGATGCCCACTGTTCCGTCAGATGGTTCGGCACGACAAAAATGGATTTCTGGCACAGTCCCAACCTCTTAGATTCCATCGCAGAGGCTACCATTTCAAAGGTTTTTCCCGCGCCAACTTCGTGTGCCAGCAGCGTATTCCCGCCGTACAGCACATGGGCGATGGCGTTTTTCTGATGCTCCCGGAGGGTGATTTCCGGGTTCATACCGGAGAAAACGATGTGGCTGCCGTCATACTCGCGGGGACGACTGCTGTTCATTTCCTCGTTGTATTGCCGTACCAGCGTTTCGCGCCGCTCCGGGTCTTTCCAAATCCAGTCCTTGAACGCATCCCGGATAAGCTGCTGCTTCTGCGCGGCAAGGGTGGTTTCCTTGGCGTTGAGGACACGGCGCTCCCGTCCGTCTGCGTCCTCAATGGTATCGTAGATGCGAATATCGCGGAGGTTCAGCGCATCCTCCAGCAGCCGGTAGGCGCTGGCGCGGTCTGTGCCGTAGGTGGTGAACGCCGCCACATCGTTGTAGCGCACCATGCTCTTGCGGGAAACCTGCCATTCTGCGGTGTACGGGACATAGCTGATCTCGATCTGTCCGCGCAGATAGCGGGGCGTTTCAAAGGTTTCGTACATGAATTGCTCGATGTACTTCTTGTCAAGCCATGTCACACCCAGCCGCACCTCAATCTCGCTGGCCTCCAAGTCCTTCGGCTGGGCGGCAATCAGGGCATCCACATTTCCGGCAAAGAACGGGTCGCGCGCTGCCACACGCTGCGCGGTGCGAAGCTTCTGCCGGACGTTGCCGGAGAGATATTCGTCCGCCGTCTGCCAGCCCTTTGCCCAATGCTCGCCGCCGTCCTGCAAGTCAAATGGGCCACTGTTGGGTTCCTTGTAAATGACGCCCTTCAAATCCTCAACGATCTGTGGAATCTTTTCGCTGCTGCCCATGAGGGAGGCCATAAAGTCGAGATCGACGCAGGCTTTTTCTCCGATGCAGACAGCAAGGGCTTCGCTGGCGGTATCCACAGAATCTACGCTGCGCTGCTGCTTGATGGTGCGCTTGTGGAACATATCCGCCTTGCGCTCCAGCTTTCCGTCGTCGTCCAGCACTTCCAGTGAACACAGGAGGTAGTAAGAGGAATCGTCAGAGAACGCAAGACGGTTCGCACGGTCATTGATTAGGCCATGTTTTGCGGAGAACGCATCATAGAGGCGGTTTAGCTCGGTCTGCGCTTCCTGAATCCGGCTTTCTGCGCTGTACTCGTCCATTTGCAGGGCAATCAGCTCATTCACGCAATCCCGCAGCGCGACCATGCCCTTGACACGCTCGGCGGCGGTGGCGTTCAGCTCCGGTTTGACCATGCGGCTGTTTTCCCGGTAGTACACCTCGCCGTCCACCACGGTGTAGGAGTAGTTTTTCACATTGGGGTCTGCGGGGATGGACGTGTCGATCTGTTCGCCCTCGCCCAGCTCTGGCAGTTCCGCCTCCTGATAGGTGCCGCGAATGTTTTTCACGGCATCATGGAGCTGATCTGCAAGCTCCAGCCCCTCAATGGGGACAACGGTGAAATCCTGCTTGCCGTATTGGGTGCTTTCGGAGGTCTGCCTGCCTAAAATCATCTCCGGGTGGTCAACAAAATAGCGGTTGATAGCAAAGCCATCCTCGTTCTGGCCGAGGTGTACCCAATCCGGTTCGATCTCAATGGGACGGTCACGCTTTTGGAGAAAGAGAATGTCCGAAACCACATCCGTACCGGCATTGGCGCGGAACGCGTTGTTGGGCAGACGAATGGCACCCAGCAGCTCCGCCCGCTGCGCGATGTACCTGCGGACTTCGGACGATTGCTTGTCCATCGTGTAGCGGGAGGTCACAAACGCGATCACGCCGCCCGGACGCACTTGGTCGAGGGTTTTGGCAAAGAAGTAGTCGTGAATGGAAAAACCGAGCTTGTTATAAGCCCGGTCATCTACCTGATATTGTCCGAACGGGACGTTGCCCACGGCGAGGTCATAGAAGTCTTTTCTGTCCGTTGTTTCAAAGCCCGCGATGGTAATGTCCGCCTTGGGATAAAGCTGCTTGGCAATGCGTCCGGTGATGCTGTCCAGCTCCACGCCGTAGAGCTTGCTGCCCTGCATCTGCTCCGGCAGCAGGCCAAAAAAGTTGCCAACGCCCATAGACGGCTCCAGAATGTTACCGCTCTGGAAGCCCATATTGCCGACCGCTTCATAGATCGCCTTGATGACGGTGGGGCTGGTGTAGTGGGCGTTCAGCGTGGACGCTCTGGCCGCAGCGTATTCCTCCGGGGAAAGTGTGGCGTACAGCTCTGCAAACTCGTCCGACCAGTTTGGTTTATTTTCATCGAACGCATCAGCCAAACCACCCCAGCCGACATAGCGGGAGAGGATTTCCTGCTGCTCCGGGCTGGCCTGTAAGCCCTCCAACTCCAGCTCTTGCAGGAGTTGGATCGCCGCCATATTTGCCCGAAACTTTGCTTTTGCGCCGCCGACGCCGAGGGCATCATCGGTGATGTGGAAATTCTGCGCGTCGCGGTGGCTTGCCGCCTTGAAGTCAGCGTAAGCGGCCTGCTCCGCAGCGGCAACGCTGTAAAAGTCCTGCCACTCGCCGTCAATGGGGATGGATACCGCAGGACGGTGTGCGGGAGGCTCGTCGATCTCGGCCTGAGAGATGGCATCATCAAAATCAGGCACAAACTCGCCCATTTCCGAAAGCGCCGCGCGTCCTTCCTGCTCCAGAATCAGAGCTTCTTCCTCGCTCATGGCAGGCGGTTCAGGCTTGGCGGGTTCCGCAGAGGGCGGGTCATGCTCCGGCTCGTCAAAGCGCAGGGTGCGCATCTCCACATCATAGGGGAGGTTGTTTTTGTCAGCAGGATATACCGCCACGGTTTCCTCGGTGTAGGTGGGTGCCTGTTCCGGCTGCGGATACCGCTCCATGAGCCGTGCAAAACTCTCCCTGCTCTCCACACGGGAAACGGGATAGCGAAGCGATGGATCGCGAAGAGAAATATCAAAAAGGCCGAGGTTCTCAATAATGAACGGCTTGCCGTCCTCCAAATATACCGTATCGCCTACGGAATACGGGAACGGTTCTCGCTGCGGGACAGGAGCTGTTTCGGGAACGTCTGTAACTGCTTCCTCTGGCTCATGCCAGCGGTATTGCTCCACATCCTCATCCGAAACATGAATGAGATCGCTGAAATCGAGATTTTCCAGCTCGTTGGTAATAATCTCTTGCAAAGAGCCGTACTGCCGGGTTTCCAAATGCTCGTCATCCAGATAGCGCTCCAACCGGTAATTCACAAGGTCAATGTTCACCTGAAGGGGAATCTCGTCATCGGTGACGGTGGTGTAGGCGACGCCGATCTTCGCCGGGTCGCTGAAATCCGCCTCTGAGCCGTATTCGCTCCGGCAGAAATCGGAGATCAGTCCCTTTGCACGTTCCATGAGCGCCTGCTCCGCAACACGCTCCGCATCCTGCATCACACGCTGGATAAATGGATCGCTGTTCAGCTTTTCCGAATCAACCACTTTGCCGCCCACAATGCCGCGCTGGGCGAGGGCTTCCCGAATGGCAACAGGGTCAATATCATCGAAATTGTCGCGTTCCGCCTCGGTGTAGAATTTATCCTCGCGGATGAGCTGCGCCAGTCGCCGCTGCACCTTCGGCCATGTCAGTTCGGCGGTTTCCGGGCTTCCAGCGCGGACGATAAAGAGATTGTTGCCCTCCTTGCCGCCGTACTCGTGAGCAAGCCATGCAGCAGTTTCTTTTTCACGTCCGTGCTGCTGCATATACCGCACTACGGCGTGTTTGCTCTCGATATTTCCGTTCCATGCACGGAGTGCATCGTCTATATCGTCCTGCGAGAGCGGTCGCAGCAGATCGTGAAGCCGCTCATATGTTCCCTCAAAAACCTCCTGATGTAAGCGGCTGCGGAATTCTGGAACATCCGAAAATAGCCGGATAAGCTCCATATCTTTTGAATTGAGAACGGCACGGCGCACAGCGGCATTACACTCGATTTCCGCATTTTCCCGGTCAGAGTGACCGCAGGCGTTGCGATAGGCCGTATCTTCCGAAACCGCTGCCATCACCACCGGCCTGTAATGCTCCAAACGTTCCTGCACCGTGGGCTGAACTTGCTCTGCGGCGGGGTCGCGGAACACCCTCGTGCCGTCCGCGCCGAACTCCGCTTCATAAGCATTGATGGCGGCTTCTGCTTCATGGTCGATAGAGCGCAGCGTGTAAATGTGGCGCTCGCCTCTAAAGTCCGGCGCTTCGGCAATCGTCACATCATACTTATCGCGCAATTTCTCCACATACATCTCTAAATTGTGCGACGGAAGGCCGTACATTTCCACGCGCCCCACATCCGGGATATTCCGGGTTGTGAGGTTCATATCCAGCAGCTCCGCCGCCTGCCGCGCATCCTCGCCATAGATTTCAAAGAAATCTCCCACCTGATACAGCACTATATCGTCTGGGTGCGCTTCCTTGATGGCGTTATAGCTGTCGTAGGCGGTGTTTCGCACCACATCCTGTGCCTGCGCCTTATCATAAAGCGCCTGTTCGTCTGGTGTAAAATAGCGGTTCATCCGAATCAGCTCCGAGATGCGCGAAGCGACCTTGTTCCAATTCATCTGAATGTCTGCACAGCCGTTCTTTTTCAGCACAATGCCTTTGCTGCCGTGATCTTCATAGCTGCCGCTTTCTCTGGATACGGCATGGGTATGCCCGCCGATGCCGTACTCCTTTTTCAGAAAATCGGCATTCTCCTTGGGAGTGTGCGAAGTCTGGAAAAACGCATAGATGCGGGTCTTTCCACCCTCAAAGCTGCTTCCGTTTGCAAGAGAAGCAGCAATTTCATCTTCGGTGATAAACCTGCCGGTTGCTGGAACAGCCTCCATATCGGAGCGGAATTCCTTTCGTGGAAGGGACAGATCTTCCAAACGTGTGAGAAGTGCCTGCGACTTGTGGTAATGGAAGCGCAGCAGCGCACGGTTTTCGCGGTAGGCGTCCATGAATACCTTGTATTCCGACAGGAGCCTATCCCGGAACGCCGGATTCAGCAGATCGTCCGTCAGACGCTCCGTTTCCTCTGGAAAGCTGGTGCTATGGATATTACCCAAGCAGGACAGATACCCCAGCGACTTTGCTTCATCCGAGAAATCGTGATAAAGGTTCCAGACATCCACAGCAATACCCAGCCGCTCATAGCGCGGGGCTTCCGTGACCTCAAGATTGGTGGCAAATGCGCCGCCGTCCAGGAGCTCCTCAATACGCTCCGCCGCATCTGCCCAGCCTATCACTTGGGCAGAACGAAGATAGCGAGAGGTATCTCCGGTCGCAATATGGATACCGTCGTCCCCGTACCATGCGGAAAGCCTGCCGTTATCCGTAATCAGGCCGTTGCCGCCGTGGTAAAGAGCTTTCAGAAATGCCGCGCGATCCTCTAAAGTCTTTTGCTTGGAGAATTCCGCAGCAATTTTCATCCGCGCTGCATCCGCATTACCGCCCGCGCGCAGGATGTGGTCAATATCATCCTGAGAAATGAACATAGAAAAAGCGGAGGGTGTTACACTCTCCGCTTCTGCGATGGATTGAATTTGTTCTGCCTCTGAGGGGAAAAAGGACATCTGCGCCCCAGCAGGGGCATCGAACATATTTAGCTGAACACCAGTTCCGTGAGGATCGTTTCCTCGGCCTGCGCTTTCAGCGTGTTCATCAGCCCTACCCACTTCATCGGGTCGCTGGCTTTCAGCGCTTCCGTCACGCCTGCCGACTTCATCAGCTCCGGCATCATCTGTTCCAGCCGGTTGTTCGCCGCCTCGTCGATCTCCCGCAGATGGGGGTACAGCTTCTCGGACAGCAGCAGGCTGTTCCACAGCACCGGACGATGCTCCTTCAGGTAATCCTTCCGCATCCTGCCGTACTTGCCCAGCGGGGCTTGCGGCTGCTCGGTCAGGCTCAGATCGGGAATCAGATAATCCCCGCTGCGGGTGTAGGTCAGTTCGCTCATGGCTTTCGCTCCTTTCCGCGATTTTCTCGCGCTCGTAATTCTTGATGGTGACTTCGATCTGCCGCAGCACCAGCTCGCTGGACTGGCTGATGGCCGTTCCAAGGGCGGCGACGGTCTGCGGGGTGTTGAAATCAAAGACATTCAGAAAATCCTCATGCTCGAAGTAATCTCCCGGCTGCATCCCGCAGCGGGACAGCAGCGCATAGGTGGTGCTGACAACGGCGGCGTTCCGAAATGCGGCTCCGATGTTGAACTCATCATAGTCCTCCAAAAAGGAACCGTCAACGATGCCGACAATATCGCGCCGATTGTCGTGCCAGTATTCATCTACAAGCTGCACCGCCACACGCTCCATCTGATCGGCAAGTCCGTTTTCACCGGAAACGTCAAAGCGCTGTTCCAGCGCCGCAGATACCACCTCACGATGCTCCTGCCGGTATTCCCAAAGATAAGGGCGGCGAGAGTTCTCGCCGCCGCTGGTGTCGGAAACATCAAATACATATCGGAGTTTTGGTTGGTCGCTGCTGGTATCCACAAGGGCGATGCCCTTGCTGCCTCGCCGCACATAGCGGCGCATCTGCTTATTCCAAAGGTCGTATTCCGCGCAGGCCGTGGCTTCCGGGCGCTGGGCGAAAATCATGAGCTGTTCATTGTAGGGGTACTTATACAGCCTTGCGGCGGTGGTCAGAAATGCCGTCCACTTCTGGTAGCTTCCCGTGATCTGCTCCGCCGTGCGGTCTGCCATCTGCGCATAGAGCTGTACTTTACTCGGCATCCATATCCTCCTTTTCAAAATCGGGGAACAGGTCGAGCGCGTCATATTCCGCGTCGCTCATCCTGCGCAGCTTTGCGATGGCGCTGTCCGTCAGCTCCCGCAGCTCCGTTTCATCCGCAGCGAGGTAGCCGCGCATTTCCTCCAGCGCCGCGATCAAGCCCGTGCGGGTGCCGGTGTTGTAGAGGCTCATAAGCTGGCGTTCTTCAAAGGTGATGTTCATATCAAAGCTCCTTTTCCGCGCTCTTTTTGGGCGCTGTTTTGTGTGGACGTTCTTGGGCCGGTTGGCTTTTGAGCTGCTCCAGCACAGATTTCTTCTTTTCCCGGTGTGCCGCCTCTGCCAAATCCATCAAGGAGATGGACATACCGGCCTTGACCTGTGCTTCAAGGTCGGCGACGGTGGGCTGTTTGGGGCCGTTGTTGATAATGCCGTCGATCATGCCGTAATCATCTTCCATCGACATCTCGGCGGCTTTCAGATAATTCTCCGGTTTCTGAAAGGCGGGCAGCTCCTGAAATCCAATGCTGTCACAGTAGTGATAGGATACCTTGCCGTCCTGTTTCAGCGCAACGATGTCGCTGACGGAGAGGCTGTGTCCCACAAAATCGCCGGGGCGCTCGTCGTTGAAAATGTAGTAGAAGTTTTCAAGGATTCTGCCGGTATCATCGTCCGGGTACACCTCACGGGTATAGACGGCTTCATAGTTGGCCGGGTCAGGCGGCGCGGCCAGACTGCCGAGGTTGGCAAAACGCAGCTCCACCGGCGCATCCCGGCGCAGCTGGTAGATCGCCATAGCATCGGTGGGACTGTTCAAAAAACGCTGCTCCACATCGCGGGGCGGGATATGGCCTTTGACCGCATCCCAATCCGGTCTTGTAAGCCCGAACATTCCATCGTGCTTGATGATGTCCTCGGCCTCAAAAACCATTTCCTCGGCGTTGTCGGGATAGAGCATATAAACCGTGATGTCATGCTCCAGCAGTTCCACCGCCCGATCCTTGGAAAGCGGGAGCATATCGCTGTCCAGATACCCATAGCTGCGCATATCATCCACCGTCAGCGTGGGGTCAGGCATAGGTGTGGCCTGTTCCAGCTCTGGCGAAGTTGGAAGTGTGCCTGCGGCATGAGAACCGGCCTCCTCGTGAACAACCTGATTGTCGTCCGATGACAATTCGAGTGAGTACAAAATCCCTGCAAACTCATTTGACAAAACTTCAAACGGTACGGTCTTATCATACCCATGTGTTTCACAGATACGAATCGCAGCCGCCAAAAGAAAGTTTACATCATCGTCATGTACTGTTCCGCTTTCCAGAAGGTGTAGAGTGTCCTTGTCGTAAAGTTCATAGGCATATTTTGCACCATCTTCTGTTATGCGAAGATGCTTGCTCCCACCATCAACCGCATACCAACGCTCATTAGCGTCGAGTTCTTTTAAGGAAGTGTGACTTTCCTGAAATGCCTCAACTTCCAACAGCAGCTCATTCGCTCTGTGCGCGTATTCATCGCTCTGCTCAAGCGTTTCGGACAGGAAGCCTTTTATCTCATCTGCTCCCGTCAACAGATCTTCGTAGAAATGCTGAAGGCAATCTTCCTGACTTGCAAATTCGCTGAGAAAGGCAAGGCCATTCGCATCGAGATACAGCTCTGAAATGCTTTTTGCCAAGTCAGCCGCAGACATATTGCTGTTCTCTTTTAATTGGCTTTCCGCTTGCTCGGATTTCTCCACAGAAATGCCGCGCTCCTTGCAAATCTCCGCAAAGTGCCGGTCAATGTCCGTAATCAGCTCGGAGGCAGTCTTGTTGATGGTTTCCAGACTGGCGCGAAGTTCTTTCAGCTCCTTGCCCTTTGACCATGTGGCGATATAGCCGAAGCTGTTTTCTCCCGTTTCAATGCCGTAATACTGGCAGACCGCATAGGAGATGCTTTCGGCCTCGACCTCCTCGGTGTTGCGGCTCTTTTCGCCGGGGACAAGGATCGTCTCACCATCGTCCGCAAGCTCCGTCATGTGTTCGTAGTCGTGGAGCTTGGCGTGTGCAATCTCATGGACGGCGGCACATACCGTCTGCACCTCGCTCATACCGGCGCGGATGGTGATGCTCTGCGCCTTAATGCTGAAAAAGCCGTCCGTATCCCGCGCAACGGGCTTTATCTCCATCGGAACGGGAGAAGCACGGCGCAGCGCCTCCATGAAAACCTCATACTGCTGCACATTGCCGCTCAGATCGGCGGCAAGCTGGGGCAAGGGCTTTCCATAAGTCTGCGACACATCAAAGACGGATACCACCTTGAACATGGGGATACGGATTTCCTTTTCCTCAATGATGGCCTTGCCGTCCGCATCCAGCACCGGCGCATTGGTTTCCGGGTCGGTCTTGATCTCCTCGACCTTTTTCTTATAGGGAGTGGGAGCGATAATGCGGATACCTTTTTCGCCTTTCAGGACGTTCCTGCCGAACTGATTGCGCCACTTGTTGAAGCCCGCCACATGGGTGGCGTCGGGGCGCTGCATATAGATGAGCATGGTATTATTGACCGAGTAGCGGTGAAAACGGCTCATCGTGGAGAGATACTGCCGGTACTTATCGCTCTCAAACAGCTCCTTGATGCCGTTTTCGATGCTGTCAACGATCTCCCGCATCCGGTCTTTGCTGGTTTGTTTTTCAGCCATGATGATCTCCTTTCAGAAAAAATAGCGCCCCTGCGCAGAAGAAAACACATCCTGCACAGGGGCAATTCTCCGCAGATAGACGTTGTTTTTGAGCTTGCGGATAGAATGACTCCGCCCCTTGGGATTCCGCATGGAAAAAGCCTTGCGGCACGGGGCTTTTACGCCCTCTATTTGCGGAGGTTCCAGTATTGTTCACGCTTTCGTTTGGCGTCCTGCTTTCTCCGTTCCTGCTTGGCGCAGGCAGGGCAATATTTGGCGCGATTGGAGGAAGAATAGACCGGCTTGCCGCAGACGGCGCAGCGCTTCCCCGGCCTTTCCCGCATCACGTCGGCCAGCAACTCATGGTCGGCGGGAAGTACCGCGTTTCGGAACCAGTTGCACAGCAGCGAGTAGGAAATACCCTGTACGCAGACGCAAGGCTCTCCATCATCCAGCGCGAGGCAGTTGCTGTGATCGTAATTACAGCAGAGCTTCCGAATGAGCTTCTTGGCGCGGCGGAGCTGCTTGTGATCCATACGCGGCGCATCAGCCATTGTCGAACACCAGCTTATAGCCCGTGTGCTGCCCATCGTCCTCCAAAAGAACGCTGGCATCATAGGTTTTCCCTGTCTTTTCGGAGTAGCAGCCTTTCAGCGGGGCGCGGCCATTTTTCAAAAGCGCAGCGGCAAGAGATTTCGTCAGCGCCTTTTTCTTGGCGGTGAAAAAGCGGCTGTTTTTCCAGAGAACAAAGGAACAGGCACGGTTCTCGCAGAAAAAGCCTTTCGGTGATTCCGTCACCTCGGCTCCGCAGCGGGGACACTTGCCGACCACCTCGCGCCCGGAGGGGAACAGGACTTCCGCACCGTGGATGGGCTTGTAGGTCTGCACCAGCTCATTCAGCATGGCGGCGATCCCCACCATAAAGCTGTCCGGTGTGATCTCGCCGCGCTCAATTTCTTTCAGCCGATGTTCCCATTCAGCGGTGAGCTGCGGAGACTGGAGTTGTTCGGGCAGGACGGTGATGAGCGCCGTGCCGGTGGAGGTAGGCAGCAGATTGGTGATTTTCTTGGCCTTCCTGCGCTCCACAAAACAGGAGGACACCAGCTTTTCAATGATACCGGAACGGGTCGCTGGGGTGCCAATGCCCTTGCGCTCGGCATCATCTGGCATATCCTCCTTGCCCGCGTTCTCCATCGCAGCCAGCAGCGTATCCTCGGTGAAATGCTTGGGCGGCGTGGTTTTTCCGGTCTTGACCGACGCGGCAGATACGGAAAGCGTCTGTTGCTCCGTCACTACCGGCAGCGCGGGCGCTGCCTCTGCCTGCTCCTGCTCATAGCGCTTCCAGCCGGGAGCAAGGACGGTTTTGCCCTTGGCGGTGAAGCTCTGACCGGCACAGTCCACCGTAATGACCGTTTCTGCGTAGCGATGTGGTTCATCCACCGCACGAAGCAAGCCCCTTGCCGCCAGCTTCAGCACCTCGCGTTCGCCCAGCGGCAGAGAGGCTATATCTACCTTTTCCGCGCTGATGGTGGGAACAATGGCGTGATGATCGGTGACTTTTTTACTGCTGCATACCTGCTTGGCGCAGATGGTCGGCGGCTTCTCCATGCCGCAGACAGCGGCAGCGGCGGCGACAAGGCCGGGGACGCTGCCCTCCATATCGTCGGTCAGGAAGCGGCTGTCGGTGCGCGGGTAGGTACAGAACTTCTTTTCGTAGAGGGCTTGGAGATAGTCGAGGGTCTGCTGAGAGGTGTAGCCGAGAACGCGGTTGGCGTCGCGTTGGAGGGAGGTCAGGTCGTAGAGCGCGGGCGCTTTCTCAGACTTTTCCTTGTGTTCCGCGCTTTTGACTGTTGCCGTCTTGCCCTTGCAGGCGTTGGCGATGGCGTCGGCATCCTTCCTGTCCTTCATTCGGCCTGTCGTGGCGGGAAAGCCGCAATCGAGCTGAACGGTGTAGAACGGTTCTGCCGCAAATGCGGAGATCTCCGCCTCACGCTGTACCAACAGCGCCAGCGTGGGCGACATGACGCGCCCGATGTTCAATGTGCGTCCATACGTCAGGGAAAAATACCGCGTGGCGTTGATACCAACCAGCCAATCGGCCTTGGCACGGCACAGGGCGGATTGATGCAGGCCGTCATAGTCGCGCCCAGACCTAAGCTGCTGGAAGCCGCTGCGGATGGCATCATCCTCCATTGAAGAAATCCAAAGCCGCAGAATCGGCTTGGAGCATCCCGCAAGGCAGTAAACCGTGCGGAAGATCAGCTCACCCTCGCGCCCAGCGTCGCAGGCGTTGACCACCTCTGCCACATCCTCCCGGCGCATCAGCTCCCGCAGAATGTCAAACTGCTTCTGCTTTTCAGAGCGGACGATGAAGCGGAACGAGGTAGGAATGATGGGCAGCGCCGCCAGCGTCCATTTGGCATCATCGGCATTGTAAACGGCGGCGTCGGCCAGCTCTGCCAGATGCCCAAAGCACCACGACACGATATAACCGCTGCCCTCCAGATACCCGTCATGCCGTGACTTCGCACCCAGCACGGCGGCGATGCTCTGCGCCACAGAGGGCTTTTCGGCAATCACAAGACGCATGGTGCAGCCTCCATTCTCTTTACGTCACGGTAGCAGGGACGAACGCAGCTCTGCCCGAAGCGCTTACAGCCATAGCAGAAGTGTTCCTTGGCAGCGGCGGGAGGGCTATCCTCCCGCGCTGCTTTCGGTTTCTGCATCATCAGGCGTTCCAGCGGATTATTGGTGAAATATCTCATGCGTTCGTATCCTCCGTAGTATCCTGTTCCGATTCGTCCTCATACGGCTCAAACTCGTATTCGTCCTCGCCGTAGTCATAATCGTCCAGATCGGCGCTGCCTTTGGTCTGCGGCTTGGCCTTTTTCTGCTTGAAAATGTAGAACGCGGCACCGCCGCCCAGCGAGACGATCAGCAGAACGACAAGGATACCGCCCACGCCGCTCTTTTCCTCCGGTTCCTCGGCGGCGGGTTCTGTCGGCTCGGTGGGGACTTCGGGCTTTGCCTCCTTGCCCACGCACTCGGTCATGTTGACCGCACAGACGGGGCAGGATGTATTGACCGCACCGGCCACGCATTTGGTGGTGCAGGAGCAGACGGCGGGCGTTTCTTCCTCGCCGGTCAGCGCCATCAGGTCAGCCTCATCCACCTGATTTAAGAAATGGACGGTTTCTTCGCCCTCATCGTCACGGTCAATAATCATGTAAAACACATTGCCGTTCTTGCTTTCCAATGTAATGAACTGCTTTCCGGCCTTGGTGCTGGTGCCAATATCGTCGATCAGCGTCAGATTGCCGTCCGGCGTCAGTGCGCCGCTGCTGCCGGTCATGCCTCCGAGAAGCTGCTGCCAAAGGTCTGCCAGCTCCTTTTCATCAAACGGAAGGGTGATTTCTCCATTGCTGCCGGTATCATATTCTGCATTGGTGACGGTCAGATAGCTGCCGTACACATAGCCCGCACGGGCAGGTAGCAGGATTTTTACCCAATCGCCGTCCCTGCCAATCACATCGACCACCGTGCCGTTGGGGAGTTGCGTAAACGCGGTGTTGTCCAGTCCCGCGCCGGTGCGGACGTTCAGGTTGCCGCCGTTGGTCGTGACCGTGCCGATCTGTTTCGCTTTCTGTGCGTCTGCGGCGCTGCTTTCGGCGGCAGGCAGCGTATCATCGGGATAGTCGCCGCTGCTGGCAAAAGCGGAAACAGGGAGAATCCCGATACACAGGAGCATCAGCAGCAGACTGATAAAAATGCGTGGTGTGTTCTTAGTCATGGTTCAACGCCTCCTTTTCCGAAGTGGCCGGTGCAGGCGCGGCCTGCATACGGCGGAACAGCTCGGCAAACTGCTCCATCGTCATGCCGTTCTCACGCACCATGCCGATGATGTCGGTGTCCTCCAACTCACGAATCTGCTTTTCCAGCTCGCGGTTGCGGCCTTGCAGATCAGAGATTTTGCCTTTGTTCTTCTCCAGCTCCCCACGGAGCTTCATGATTTTCGGGTTCATGTCGTTCACTCTCCTTTACGGCAAGCGCCCATAGCGGTAGAAATGGGACTGCCAATAGCTTGAATTTAAGTTCGCATAAGAGATCGGGTCGCCACAGTGGATCATCATATTGTTGCCGACGTAGATACCCACATGGCTGACACCGGGGGTGTCGTAGGTTCCGGTGAAAAACACCAGATCGCCCGGTTTGACGTTAGCAGAGGATACAGGCGTACAGATGTTGCAAAGTCCCTGCGCGCCCAGTCTGCCCACATCCCAACCGGAATGATTGATGACCCAACTGACGAAGCCCGAACAGTCAAACGAGGTGGAGGGACTGCTGCCGCCCCAAACGTAGGGGTAGCCGAGATATTTTTCCGCTTCCTTGATGATGGCGGCAAATACCTCATCGTCCAGCGCCTCCGGGGGAATGTCGTAGTCGGTATAGCTGCCCTCCACATACTTGCCGATGTAGCCTGAACCGGGGAACAGGTCGGGACGGTTGCCGAGGGTGGCCATATAGGTGGCGTACATTCCGAGCTGTTCTTCGCTCATAATGTAAACGGGAACATGGGAGAGATTGAAGTTCTCCAGCGTGACCGTGCAGATGTAGTAGTCATACGGCACCTGATAGGTGTCCGTATGGGTGTTGCCGTCCGCGTCCGTCCATGTGTCGGTTTCTGTGCGGTAGCGGGTTTCTACCACCACATCCTCGGTCAAAATGTACTGGCGGTCAAAGAGCATCTGGAGCGTACCCTGCACCTCATCCAGCGTCCATTCCCCTTGATGCAGCGCCGTAATTATGGAAATGAGTACATAGGGGTCATGCTCGATGGTGTCCAGATCAAAGTGGTACTCATCGTAGTCATGGGTGCTTTCGTAGGTGTCGAGGTAGCGCTGAAGCTCTGCCTCCATTTCGCAATACTGCGCTTCCGCGCCCAGCATATCGGCGTCCTGCGACGGATAGGTACTGGCCGCGATCCCGGAGCCGACGCCATCCATTATCACCGAGCAGGAGGACAGGCCGTTGAGCAGAAATGCCAGCATCAGCAGAATTGCGGCGGCAATGGCAAAGCCGCGCCGGTGTTCCCACACATATTTGCCCGCTTTTTCAGCCTTTTCAGCGGCTTTTTTCGCGGCCCTGGCGGTATTCTCTGCCGCCTTTGCCGTAGTCTGCGCCGCCTGATGGTGCTTGGCAGCGGCATACTGCTTCTTAATTGCCTGCTTCTGCTGCCATTTGGAAACGGGATTGCTGGTGGGGCTGTCGATCTCTGCTTTCTTCTGGAGCGCGTCAAGATTGGCTCGCTCCAGCTTTTTCTCTGCACGGATGGCAGCACGATAAGGCTTGAGCTGATGGGCGCGGTGGGCAGACTGCACCAGCCGCCCGCCGCTCTCCACGGCTTGCTCTACCTTGTGCGCGGCCTCTACGCCTACATTGTCATCCTCGCTCTGCCGCACCTCCCGATGAACCTGAGAGAGAACAAAGTTGGCGGGGGCATCCTGCACGGCATGGGTCAGCTTTGAGGGCGGCTTTTTCTTATCCACTTCCTCAAAACGGAGCTGCGTTTTGACCTTGCCGGTGGCAGGATCAAAGCCGTGTTCCTTTTTGGCCACGGTTTTCTTGGGGATTTTCGCCTGCGCCTTATCCGCCTTGGCCTCCGCTTTTTTCACCCGCTTGATGGGCTTTTCCAGCTTCGGCTCGGCAAGATCGGCGTCGGAAAACTGCAAACGCGGTTCTCTTTTCATGCCGACGCCACCTCTTGCGGTTTGGTGGTCATGACACGGTACAGCTCGGTGTCCTTCGGGAAGTGGTCAATGAAGGGCAGGATCGTGTTGCCGTAGAACAGCAGCCCCTCGCCCTCGCCGGAGTGGGTCACATAAGAAAGCTGATGCGGCGAAATGTTGAGCTGCTTTGCGAGAATCTGCCGGTCGCCAGCGGCCTGATTGAGCATGTAGATGAAGTCGCTGTTCTCAAAGATGTTCTCAACCTCGCGGCTGGATAACAGGTCTTTGACATTTTGGGTGATCCCGGTGGGGATGCCGCCCCATTTGCGATAGCGTTTCCAGATTTCGACACTGTACGAAGCCGTCTGTTCCTCCTTCAAAAGAAGATGGAACTCGTCAAGATAGTAGCGGGTCGTTTTATGGGCGGCGCGGTTGATGGTCACGCGGTTCCACACTTGGTCTTGGACAACGAGCATCCCAATTTTCTTAAGCTGCTTGCCCAGCTCCTTGATGTCGTAGCAGACAATGCGGCTGTTCACATCCACGTTTGTGTGATGGTTGAACACATTCAGCGAGCCGGTGACGTAGATTTCCAAAGCGGTGGCGATGTACTGCGCTTCCTTTTCATCCTGCGCACGGAGGGCGTTATACAAGTCCTCCAGCAGCGGCATATTCTCCGGCTTCGGGTCGTTGAGATAATCCCGGTAGACGATGCGCACACAGCGGTCGATGATGGTCTTTTCCACAGGGGCAAGCCCGTCCTTGCCGCCGACGATCAGCTCGCACAGCGACAGAATGAAGTCGGATTTCAGGCTCAGCGGGTTATCATCGTCGCTGTAATCCAGATTCAAGTCCATCGGATTGATATAGCAGGGCGAACCGTCGTAGCCCTTGCCGGTGGGCGACAGCTTAATGACCTGACCGTGCAAACGCTCCACCAGCGGCGTATAGTCGACTAAGTCGGCGGGATTACTCCCGCTTTCTCGTCTAAGAACCGTACGT
>ERZ1673750.591-NODE-591-length-25646-cov-4.655348_pt1 | contig 25646 bp, 22 predicted proteins | sample MGYA00580203_ERZ1673750 | MGnify/ENA primary metagenome ERZ1673750 (study PRJEB41218, sample SAMN15661763) | gut metagenome | host: Homo sapiens | place: Canada: London | collected 2015-08-20/2019-03-30 | study: EMG produced TPA metagenomics assembly of... | reverse complement strand
CCATAACGCGACACGGTTCCGTATGTGGGCTTCACACCAACCACGCCGCAAAGCGCCGCAGGCTGGCGAATCGAACCGCCGGTATCCGATCCCAGAGAAAGTGTTGCCATGCCCGAGGCGACCGCCGCGGCCGAACCTCCGGAGGAGCCGCCGGGAACGCGCTCGAGGTCCCATGGATTGTTCGTACGGTGAAACGCCGAGCTCTCCGTGGAGGAACCGAACGCGAACTCGTCCATATTGGCCTTACCGAGCGGCACGCAGCCCGCGTCGAGCATGCGCTGGACGCACGTGGCGGTATAGGGCGACTCGTAGTTCTCCAGCATACGGGAGGCGCAGGTGGTACGCGTGCCCAGCATGTTCATGTTGTCCTTGATGGCCAGTGGCACGCCGGCCAGCGGCGGCAGGGGCTCGCCGGCGGCGCGAAGCGCGTCCACACGGGCGGCGGCGCCAAGAGCCACCTCAGGCGTGACCTGAAGAAATGCCTGGACATCCGACTCGCGCGCATCGATGGCGGACAGCGCCGCGCGGGCCACCTCGACGGCGCTGAACTCTCCAGCTCGCACACCCGCGGCGATATCCACAGCGGTGAGGGAATCGATGAATGTCGCCATTAGCGCTCACCCCCATCACCCATGATCGAGGGCACGCGGAACTGGCCGTCACGCGCAGAGGCGGCGTTGGACAGAGCCTCATCGATGCCGAGGGCACGGCCCTCATCGGCTTGATCGGGCCGCATCACATTCGCAATGCCGCCGTCCGGATGAAACGTCGGCTCGACATCCTCGGCCGCATAATCCAGTATGGGCTCGAGCATGGCCACGGCGTCGTTCAAGTACGACGTCATCGCAGCGAGCTCGGTCTCATCGAGCGCGATGGTCGCGTAATCGGCGATCGCGCGCACGTCGTCTTCTGTCAGTACCGCCATGTGCGCTCCTTTCGGTTCTTCCGTGCAATCGCTCCATTATAGACAAACGGGGCACTCCACTTGCATGGAGTGCCCCGTACTTGGCGCCGAAATGTCGGGTGCCGATACCCAATTGCAACGCAATCGTCCAGCGGCCCACAGCACGCGAGCGCTTCCGCGTATGACAAGCACAATCTCGATTCCGCTAAAAGTCGAACACCGATCGCATCGCTTCGCAACACGCTTCCTCATCCGGTCCATTGACCGTTACGATCATCTCGTCACCGCGCTTGGCCATAAGGCCCATGAGGCCCATGAGGTCCGTAGCGTTGACCGACAGTCCTCCTAGCGCGACCGTGATCGAGCTCTTCCACAAATGGGCCTCCGAGCAAATGCGCGTGACAGGCCGAGCGTGGAGACCCTCCGGGCCAAGAATCACATGCGAGAACTCGAGCATATGCGCCCTCCTGAACGAAAGACCAGGCTAGCGAACAACCTTCACCACAACGGCACCCGCCTCGACGGCGGACTCGGGATCGACCGCCATATCGACGGACGCGAAGTCGGCGGTGTTCGAGACGGCCAGGACCACGCAATCTTTGTAACCGGCTTCTGTGATCACCGCACGGTCCATCTTGAGCACGGGCTGGCCGGCAACGACCTCGTCGCCCTGCTTCACATAGCCGGTGAAGCCCTTGCCCGCCAGGTTGACGGTATCGACGCCCACGTGCACGAGGACTTCAACGCCGGACTCCGACTTAATACCCACGGCATGACCCATGGTCACGGTCACCACGCCGCTCACCGGAGCGTAGACCACGTCGTCCCCGGGCCACACGGCGCAGCCACGGCCGAGCACCTCGCCGGAGAACACCGGGTCAGGAACATCGCTCATCTTGAATGCCTTGCCGGAGACCGGCGCGCACAGGACGTCGGAACCAGCCGCAGCCTCGATGTTCGCCGGAACGGCGGGGGCGGCAGGGGCTTCCTTTTTCTTAAACATGTCGAACAGGCCCATGGAGTACTCCTTTACCTCGCATGCCCCCAACCGGGCATGGCGCATCAAATCAATCGTTAATTATATGCTCGCGAAGAAATGCCGCGATCCCATCGTGGTCGTTGTCATCGGTGACGTAATCCGCCGCAGAACGAGTCCGTTCGCTGCCGTTTCCCATGGCAACACCCACGCCAACAGCCGACACCATGGCAGCGTCATTGTCGGCATCGCCGAACGCGAGGACCTCGTCGAGCGTGAACCCGTGCAACTCGGCCGTGCGCTCAATGCCAGCGGGCTTCGAGATACGCGGATCCATATATTCGTACAGGCGAGCGGAGGTGATAAGCGCAGCGGAGCGGTAACGCTCGCTCGAGAACGTCTTCGACCGTTCGACCACCTGCTCCATGTACTCCGGCATGCAGAAGATCATCACCTTTGGCTTGGGTTCGGCGAGGAACTCTTCAAAATCCACCACCTCGTAGGGAAGCCCATCGGCCTTTGAGATGAGCTCCATGCAAGGATGGTCCACGGGCGTGTACAGCACGCCGCGATACGGGATGACGAAGCTCACATCCATATCGGCGTAGTGGGCCATGACCTCCTTGATGGCATCGCCCGGCAGGGGATGGCTGAGCTCGTAAGCACCGCTCTTCACATCGAGCACCTCGCCCCCGCCGCTGCCCACGATGACGTCGACGAGGCCCTCGAGCCCCCAATCGGCGAGCTGTCCCTGCGTCCCGATGGCATCACGACCCGTGCACAGGCCGAACAGGTAACCCCGTTCGCGCACCTCGGCGATCGCCGCGGCCGTCGCGGGCGAGCACACGTACCCGCTTGTGAGCAGTGTGCCGTCCACATCGCAGATAATCGCCTTGACCTTGTTCGCAATCTCGCTCATCGCACTCCCCTACAGCCCCTCGCCGTTGGACTCGCACACGCCCTTGTACCAGTAAAAGCTGTCCTTGCGCGAGCGGTGCAGATCACCCGTGCCGTCATTGTTCTTGTCGACGTAGATGAATCCGTAGCGCTTCTTCATCTCGCCGGTGCCGGCGGACACGATGTCGATGGGACCCCACATGGTGTAGCCCATGAGCTCGACGCCGTCCTCGATGACCTCGGCCATCTGCTCGATGTGGTCGCGCATGTAGTCGATACGGTACTGGTCATGGATGGAGCCGTCCTCCTCGACCGTGTCGGCAGCGCCCAGGCCGTTCTCGACGATCATGAGCGGGATGCGGTAACGGTCGTACAGCTCGTTGCACAACCAACGCAGGCCCTTGGGGTCGATGGCCCAGCCCCAATCGGAAACCGGAAGGTAGGGGTTCTTCGCATCATCGTAGAACACGTTGCCCTTGGCGATCGGGACCGTCGGGTCGCTCGAGACGGTAGAGCTCTTGTAATAGCTGAACGAGAAGAAGTCCACACAGCCAGCGGCCAAAATCTCGTCATCACCCGGCATCTGCTCGAACGAAATGCCCTCCTCACGCCAAAAACGGGGAGCCCAGGCAGGGTAAGCGCCGCGCACGTGAACGTCGCCGCAATAGTAGGTGGCCATGCGCGCCTTGCTCTGCGCAAGGAGCTGGTCCTCGGGACGGCAGCTGTACGCGTACACCGCGCGGGAGGCGATCATGCAGCCGACCTTGTTCTCGGGGTCGATGCGGTGTGCCGCCTGAACGGCAAGGGCGCTCGCCACGAACTGGTGATGCAGCGCCTGGTAGCGGCGGGAGGGGTCGTCCCAATCGAACGGCTTGCCGTAGTCGAGGTCCACGTTGTCGCACTCCGGCACGATACCGCCACCCATGACGTTGCCGAACGGCGCGCACAGGCAGTTGATCTCGTTGAAAGTGAGCCAATACTTGACGAGGCCCTTGAACTCGGTGAAGCACAGCTCCGCATAGCGTACGAACAGATCGATGAGCGCACGGTTAGACCAGCCGCCGTAATTCTTGGACAGCGCATAGGGCAGCTCATAGTGAGACAGGGTCACGAGCGGCTCGATACCGTGCTTGCGGCACTCCTCGAATACGGAACGATAGAAATCGATACCCGCCTGGTTCGGCTCGGCGTCATCGCCATTCGGGAAAATGCGCGCCCAGTTGATGGAGGTGCGGAAGCACTTGAACCCCATCTCGCCGAACAGCGCGATGTCCTCCTTGTAGTGGTGGTAGAAATCGATGGCCACGTGGCTGGGGTAGTATTCGCCTTCGTGCACGCTGTTCGTGATGCAGCGCGGGGTGTCCACGGTGCCGCCCTTGATCATGTCGGGGACGGAAAGCCCCTTGCCGTCGGCGAGGTAACCGCCCTCCGCCTGATTCGCGGCGATCGCACCGCCCCACAAAAACCCATCGGGGAACTTCGGCATGCTTGCCTTCCTTTCTATCGAAGCGTCAAGGGCCCCGCTTCGAACGGGAGCCCATGGGAGGGGTTAGGACAGGTCGGCCCCGTTGGAATTGATGACCTTCTGATACCAGAAGAAGCTGTCCTTGCGTGAGCGTGCGAGCGTGCCAGTGCCGTCATCGTGCTTGTCGACGTAGATGAAGCCGTAACGCTTGCGCATCTCGCCCGTCGAGGCGCTCACCAAATCGATGCAACCCCACGGGGTGTAGCCCATGAGGTCGACGCCGTCCTTCACCGCCTCGGCCATCTGTTCGATATGCGCGCGCAGGTAGTCGATGCGGTAGGTATCGTGAATGGAGCCGTCCGCCTCGACCTCGTCGTATGCGCCCAAGCCGTTCTCGACAATCATCATCGGGAGCTGATAGCGGTCCCAAATCTCATTGAGCGCCCAACGCAGGCCCTGAGGATCGATCTGCCAGCCCCAATCGCTCGCCTTGAGATAGGGGTTCTTAACGCCGCCCAAGACGTTGCCCGCCGTGACGTTTCCGGCCTGCTCGGGGTCGGCGGAGACACAATTGCTCATGTAGTAGGAGAACGTATAGAAATCCACGGTGCCCTCGCGTAGGATTTCCTCGTCACCGGGCTCCATCTTCACCTCGATATCATGCTCGGCGAAGTAACGCTTGATGTAGCCGGGATACTCGCCGCGGACCTGCACGTCGGAGCAGAAGTAGTTGAAGCGACGGCTTTCCGCCTGGGAGAGCAGGATGTCGTCGGGGTTGGGGGTCAGCGGGTACATGGGAGCGTAGATCATCATGTTGCCCATCTTGAGCTCCGGGTAATGCTCATGGGCGTATTTGACGCACAGGGCGCTCGCCACGAACTGATGGTGCATGCCCTGATAGCGCACCTGGGGCAGATCGGGCAGCTCGGCGCGCGTACCCTCAAAACCGCGAATGGTGCCGAGCGAGGAACTCATGCCCATGACCTTGGTGCCGGTGTTGATCTCGTTGAACGTGAGCCAGTATTTGACCTTGCCGTGGAAGCGGTCCAGCACGCAGCGAGCATAACGCATGAAGTGATCGATGCACTCGCGACCCTCCCAGCCGTTGCAGGCCTCGACGAGGCCGAAGGGCATCTCATAGTGGGAGATCGTGACGAGCGGCTCGATGCCGTGCTCGCGGCAACAGTCGAACACACGGTCATAGAAGGCAAGGCCGGTCTCATTAGGCTCGGCATCCGTGCCGTTGGGGAAGATGCGGCTCCAGGCGATGGACATGCGGAAGGTCTTGAAACCCATCTCCGCGAACAGGGCGATGTCCCCCTCATAGTGATGATAGAAGTCGATCGCCTCATGGCTGGGGTAGAACGTGCTCTCTTCCAGCACGGGCGTGATGCGCTTGGACTGCGTCACCGAGCCGCCGGTGCAGATGTCAGGGATGGCGACGCCCTTGCCGTCGACGTCCCAGGCACCCTCGAACTGGTTCGCAGCGGTGGCGCCTCCCCACAGGAAATCATCGCAGAAAACGGAATCGGACATGATGTGGCTCCTCGCTCTCTAGAAAATGGCCGCCCGGGCACTGGGGCATCCGAGCGGCCATACGTGGTTATCTGCAGATTCCAGACGCAACCGCCGGAATCTTTAGGCCTGGGCCTTGTCGGCGTCGTCCTTGTAGGTGGCGTAGGTCGCCACGAAGGAGAAGACAGAGGCGATGAGGATGCCGATGATCATGATGATCATGTTGGTAATACCCTCGGCGCCCGACGGGTCGATGTAGACCGGCAGGCCAAGGATGCCGGAGTAGCCGGCGACGAACTGCTTGGCGCCCATGAAGCACACAAACGCACCGCCGATGGCAGAACCGATGCAGGAGATGATGAACGGGGTCTTCTTGGGCAGGGTGACGCCGTAGATGCAAGGCTCGGTCGTGCCAAACAGGCCGGTGATGGCAGCGGGAAGGGCGATGTCGCGAACCTTCTTGCTGCGGGACTTCAGGAAGATGGCGAAGACGGTCGCGGTCTGGGCGAAAGAGCACACCTGACGGCCGCCGAACACCGCGTCATAGCCGAGAACCGCAAGGTTGTTGAGGTACATGGGGACGACGGACCAGTGCAGACCGAAGATGACGAGCACCTGCCAGAGGGCACCGAGCAGGGCGCCGCAGAAGATCGCACCCACGACCGGGATGTTGTAGATAGAGGAGAAGAACAGGGCAAGGGCGTTGGTGAAGATGCCGGCGACTGGGCCAATGACCAGATAGGTCAGCGGGGTGAAGATCAGCAGGGTCAGCAGCGGCGTCACGAAAAAGCGCACGGCGGCGGGAACGCGCTGGTCAACCGCCTTGAAGAACTTGGAAGCGCAGAACACGGCAAGGATGATCGGGATAACGGAGCTGGTGTAGCCGGAGGACGGGAACACGATGGGCAACCCGAGGAAGGTGCTGGAATACGCCATCTCGAAGGCAGTGCCGGTGAAGACGGAGCCGATGGCCTCGGCACCCTTCATGGCAACCATGCCCGGGTAGCACAGGGTGATGCCGAGCGTGGCGCCCAGGAACTTGTTGATGCCGAACTTTTCAGCGGAGGTGAATCCCAAAAGAATCGGCAGGAAGTAGAACACGCCGTCAGCAAACGCGTAAATCGTCTGATAGAAACCGGAGTCGGCGGTCGTGAGACCCAGGAACGTGCACAGGGACAGAAGGCCCTTGGTCATGCCGGCGGCGGCGAGCACGGGAAGGATGGGCTGCAGGATGCCGGAGACGAGATCGATGAACACGTCGATGGGCTTCTTGGGCTCGGCGTCCGCATCTTCCTCGATGAGGTTGCCCTGCTCGTCCACCAGTCCACCGGCCTGGAACTTGCCGATGGCGAGGACGGTATCGTACACATCGGTCACGTGCGGGCCGATGACGACCTGATATTGACCGCCGGCGTGCATGATCTTGATGATGCCGTCGGTGTTCTCGAGAACCTCGTCGTTGGCGAGGGACTCGTCCTTGAGCTTGAAACGCAGGCGCGTGACACAGTGGGCGAGGCTCTTCACGTTCTCCTTGCCACCCACATTCTGGATGATGATGCGCGCGAGGCCATCATACTTGCTTGCCATATTGACTCCTTCAATTCAATCCAACAGGACTGCTATGCATAAACGCAGGGTCGCGGTACCAATTCGACCAGTGCGCTTAGCGCCGTAACTTGATGAGGTACATGAGCAGGTAGAACCGCTCCTCATCGGTCAGCCTGAACCCGTGGGTTCGGCGAAAATAACGCGCGATCGCCTTTGAGCAGGAATCGGCGTCGGGATAGTTCTTCGCGATGTCCATGAGCAGGGGCAGCTCGTTCTCCTGCTTGACCTGTTCGCCCATGAGACGCTTGACGAGGAATTTGAGGTGCGTCACGAAACGGAGGTATGAATGAGATTTCCGGTCGAGGCGCTCGCCGTCGAACATCTTGCGCTCCACGATGTCCGTCACGTCTTCGATGATGGACAATGTTTTTTGGACGGTGCGAGTCGAGATGCAGCGAGATGAACCAGCGCCCTCGGCGTTGATGATGTGCAGGGCGATCGCGCACGCCTCGGACTCGGGCAGCTTGATGCCGGTCATGTTCTCCATGAACGCAAGGCCCGTCTTACCGAGGTCGTACTCCTCGGGATACACAAGCGGAACGTCCACCGCAAGCGGGTTCTCCATCACGATGCCGCTGGCAAAACGCTCGGCGGCGAACTGCAAGTGATCAGCAAGCGTGAGGTAGAGATTGGGGTTAAGTGCGCAATCGAGCTCGAATTCGGCGAGGCGAACGATGTCGAGCGACACGCCGATGACCTCACCTGAAATGGAATTGATGGTACTCAAGAGATCGTCATCCACGTTCCTGAAGACGCGGTGGATCTGAGAGGTCTCCTCGAGCTCATAGGGCGTCTGGCGAAAACCGATGCCCTTGCCAAAGACAACAAGCTCGTGACCATCGGCATCCTGCGCCATGGCAACGTTGTTGTTTATCTTCTTGGTAATGAGCATGAAAAAACTCCCCGAAAGACATACGACACCTGACAGTCGCCCCTTACAAGAGGAAACCCAGAGCGAACGTGATGCCTCCAAAAGGGAGTAACAACCGAACGGCTGATAAGAGGATACGCCAGACACGACCCCCCCCCGCCGAAAATTTCAAAATGCCGTTCGCCCCGGCAATCCGACCGTTCACGGACACGAAAAAGGGGCGAGCGTCCCTTAGATGCCCGCCCCATCAAATTCAAACCAGCGACAGCGCCCGACATGCACGCCGCTGGGAGCCATAGAGCACACGATATGGATGCGCTCAGATGACAGCTATGCGTTCGGATTGATCACCTCGAGGAGCTCGAAGCGATCTTTGCCGTCGAAATCATAGACCGCAATCCCGCAATTGCCGACGCGCTTACCCGTGACCTGGGCGATATCGAATCCAAAGGCACGCGGGAACTGGGCAATCGCAGCACCATGGCTCACCATAAGTACGCACTCGTGATTCGGTCGGCGCATGAGCTCCGTAACGGTATCGACGAGACGCGCCCGGAAATCCATCTCGGCCTCACCGCCGAAGGGAACGAAAAAGTCCCCGTAAGGCAGCGTTGGAGGGTTGAGGTCCTCTGAGACCCCCTCGAACTTGCCGAAATACCACTCCTTGAGCCCCTTCACCCGCTCATATGGCTGACCGGGAACCACAAGCTCCGTAGTGTCGCAGCAGCGCTCCGAAGTGCTGGAATACACATGGTCGAACGTGATTCCGCGCTCGCGCAGGTAAGCGCCGGCCGCACGGGCCTGCCCGATGCCGACCTCCGTGAGCGGGGAATCGCACCACCCCTGTTTGCGTCTGAGCACGTTGAACAACGTCTGACCATGCCGAATCATATATACGCGCGACATGTTTCCTCCACTTCACTCTTACTCCAAGCCGTGCATTTCACCATGCATCGGCTTTAAGATACTTTGCCACCTTGTTTTGCTCTGCCGGGCCGGGCATCGAGCGCGCCTCGTCCCCATGCCTCGCACCGGCAGAGACCCCTTAGAACACCATGAGGCCGATGCTGAGCATGATGGGCATGGTGAGCAGGGACAACAGGGTCGATGAAGACACCAGCCCCGCCCCGAACCGATAATCCTTGTTGAACATCTGCGGGAAGATCGCGGTCACCGTGCCGCTCGGAGCCGCGAATGCGATGAGCAGCGTGAGCTTGATGGGGGTAGAAAGCGGCATGACCCACAGGATCGCGACGATGATCAGGGGCACGACGACCAGGCGGATGAAGTGCGTGAGGTACAGATTCTTGTTGCGCAGGATGCCACGCAGATCCGCCTGTGCCAGATAGCTGCCGAGCACGATCATGGCCAGACCCGTGTTGAGACCGGAAAGCCCCGAAGCCGTGGCCTTTGCGATGCCGTCAAGCTCGATCGATGCGAAGAACAGCGCAACACCTACAAACACCGCGATGATTGCGGGATTCGAGAGAATCCGCTTCGGCGACACCTCACTTTTATCCTGCGAGATGAGCCAGATGCCGTACGTGAACGTGATGGGAATCTGCGCGGCGATGCACGCAGAAACGTAGAAGACGTACTCCTCGCCCAACACGGCCTGTACGAGCGGGATGCCCATGAAGCCCATGTTGGAAATCATGATGCCCATCTGCGAGATGCGCTGGCGGTCGCGATACACCAGCCAGCCGATCGTCGCCGACCCCAGCGTGAACAAAACCGTGAGCAGCATGCACAGACCGCCCGCGACAAGCTTCTCGGCATCGAAGGTCGTAGCGAACGCCGTGATCGTGATGGCGGGGCCAGCCACGTACAACGCAACGTTGGCCATCTGGGCAGCACCCTGGTTGTCCAGGCGCTTCGTCTTGAATAGAAGGATTCCCACCGCCATCATCAAAAACATCGCCACGGTCTGACTGATCATGATCGGCATAGTCTGCGCTATCGACATCTCTATGTGCTCCCCCATCTTGCCAAAGCCGCCATCGAAGGGCCGCCCCGTTTCTTACCAGACGCCACGGGACGGCCATACGGCCCAAAACGCCTCGTCAAGTTCTCGCGATGCGCTACGCCAGGTCCTCGCCGTTGCTTTCGATGACCTTCTTGTAGTACTCGAAGCTGTCTTTCTTGAGGCGCTTGCCTGTACCGTTGCCCTCGTTATCGCGATCGACGTACACGAACCCGTAGCGCTTCTTCATCTCGCCGGTTCCGGCGGACACGATGTCGATCGGGCCCCACCAGGTATAACCCATGATCTCACAGCCGTCCTCGACGGCGTCGGCCATGGCCTCGACATGGTCGCGCAGATAGTCGATGCGATACGTGTCGTGGACGGATCCGTCCTCCTCGACGGTATCGACCGCGCCCAAGCCGTTCTCGACGATGAACAGGGGCTTCTGATAGCGGTCCCACAGCTCATTGCAGGTGTAGCGCAGACCCATCGGATCCATCTGCCAACCCCACTCGGACGCCTTGAGATAGGGGTTCTCGTGACCGACGCCGCCGGCGGTAGAAAACACCTGGGAGTCGCCGTTGGAAAACGCAGACGTGCGGTAGTAGCTGAAGCCGAGGTAGTCGCAGGTGTTCTCGGCGATGAGCTCCAGGTCGCCGGGCTCGATGGAGAGCTCGGCGCCGCAATCGCGCATCATCTTCCAGCCGTAGCCAGGATAGCTGCCACGCAGCATGACGTCGCCAAAGAGCAGCGAACGGCGACGGGCGTTATAGGCAGCCATGACATCCTCCGGCCTGCAGGTGCCCGGGTAGATGTTGGACAGGGAGAGCATGCAGCCGATCTGGGCGTCGGGCAGCATCTCATGGCAGAGCTTGACGGTCTTGGCGTTCGACACGAAGACGTGATGCGCGGCCTGGAAGGCAAGCGGCATGAAGTCATCCATGCCGCGCACGTCCATACCCGCGGCGAGGTAGGGCGCCTTGAAGACGTTGTTGATCTCGTTGAAGGTGAGCCAATACTTCACCTGATCGCCGAAGTTCTCAAAGCAGGCGCGGGCGAACTTGTCGAAGATGTCGACCATCTCGCGCGAGGCCCAGCCGTTGTACTTCTTAGTGAGCGCGAGCGGGGTCTCGTAGTGGCTCATAGTCACGAGTGGCTCCATGCCGAGCCCGTGCATGGTGTCGAACAGGTCGCGATAAAAGTCGATACCGGCCTGCAACGGCTCGTCCTCCTCACCCGTGGGGAAGAGGCGCGCCCAGTTGATGGATGTGCGGAAAACGGTAAAGCCCATTTCGGCCATGAGCTTGAGGTCGTCTTTGTACGTGTGATAGAAGTCGATGGCCTCATGGCTCGGGTAATACTTGGCCGGGTCGACCTCCAGCTCGTAATCGAGATAGCGCGTGGGGCCGCACTGGGTCACGTCCGTGATGGACAGGCCCTTGCCGTCCTCGAGATAGGCACCCTCCGCCTGGTTCGCGGCGATGGCGCCGCCCCACATGAAGTCCTTCGGGAATCTGTCCATGTTCGATGCTCCTTTTAGCCCGGAATACGGTCTCGTCGAGTATCGGCCAGATGCCCGAGGCCGCTCAATACGGAAGGGCCAACTGGATACTTCTTTTCGTTTTCCGCCTTTATTTGCTCTAAAATATGAAACGTTCTGATACTTTCTGAAAGGGCGATTATGGATGTTTTGAGAGCTATGCGCGAAGCCACGGACTTCACCCCATCCGAGCAACAGCTCGCCCAGACGATCTTGGCCCTGGGTGCGAGGCTGCAAGGGCAATCCATCAAGGAGCTCGCCGGCATGGCATCCGTCTCCATAGCCAGCGTCCACCGGTTTTGCAAGAAACTCGGACTCGAGGGATTCAAGGAACTGAAGGTCGAATGCGCCCGGGCCGAGGCGAGCCGTGCTTCGGCCCACGCCCCCGTCGACATCAACTTCCCCTTCAAGGCGGACGAGGACGCATCGACCATCTCGACGCGCATGGGAGCCCTGTACGAAACCACCATCACCGACACGCTCGACCTGCTCGATCTAAACGAGATCGAAACATCCGCCCAGCTCATAGCAGGCGCGAGCCGCGTCGATATCTATGCCCACTCGCACAACGTCCACCCCGCTCAGATGTTCGAGGAGCGCTTGCTCTCGATTGGAAAACCCGTCAACTGCCCGCTCACTTGGGAGCGCGAAATACGCTGCGCACTCGGATCTGACCAGACCCATGTCGCACTCGTCATCTCCTACTCAGGGCTCTCCAGAAACATCCGCGAGCTCCTCCCCGTGCTGCACAAACGTCGGGCCCCCGTCATATTCGTGGGTTCGCCCGCCGTACGCCGCCGCAATCCTGGACTCGCCGCTTACCTGTTCGTGAGCGACCGCGAGCACCTGCAGAACCGCATCACCCAGTTCTCCAGCCATATCGCGGTGCAATTCGTGCTCGACACCCTGTTCAGCTGCGTTTTTGCCCGTAATTACGATTGCAACCGCGCATTTTTGACCGAAACCCTCCCCTACACGATGCTCGGCAGCCATCACCCCAGCGCTTTGAGCGATCGCTAAATTTATGATATGAATTGACACGTCTTGCAGCGCGCGATTTCATCCATTCGCGCCTATGAAAGGATGTGCCAATGGCAACGATGCAGCTTCCCAATTCGTTCCTGTGGGGCGGCGCCACCTCCGACTTCCAGTGCGAGGGCGGCTTTGGCGAGGGCGGGCGCGGCCTGCTCACGCGCGACTTCGAGACCGACGGCAGCGTGGATGTCCCGCGTCAGCTCACCCTCAAGATGGCCGACGGCAGCCGCGGCTCGGTGAACTCCAGCTTCTTCCTCTGCCAACCCATCCCCGAGGGCGCCGAACCCTGCATCTACGATGACCAGTACTACCCGAGTCACCAGGGCGTCGACTTCTACCACCACTGGAAAGAAGACATCGCCCTCATGGCAGAAATGGGCCTTGGCGTGTACCGCTTCTCCATCACCTGGAGCCGCATCTTCCCCACCGGCGACGAGGAGACCCCTAACGAGGAAGGCGTCCAGTTCTACGTCGACGTCGTGGATGAACTGCTCGCTCACGGCATCCAGCCGCTCATCACCATCTGCCACGATGAGCTTCCCGCGCACCTCGCCAAGACCTATGGCGGTTGGGAGAGCCGTCATGTGATCAACTGCTATCTCAAGCTCTGTCGCGTGCTGTTCGAGCGCATCGGCACCAAGTGCAAGTACTGGCTCACCTTCAACGAGATCAATGCGATCGCCGGCTACATCGCTACCGGTTCCTACAAGACCGACGAGCAGACCCATTACCAGTGCATCCACCACATGTTCGTGGCGAGCGCCTTGGCCGTGAAGATGGGCCATGAGATGATGCCCGGCTCCATGTTCGGCACCATGTACGCGAGTTCCGAGATCTATCCCGCCACCTGCAAGCCTGAGGACCAGCTCCGTCGCATGCAATGCCGTCACGAGACCCAGCTGTTCTCCGACGTCATGGCGATGGGTTACTACCCCTACTATGCGCAGGACATCTTCCGTCGCAAGAGCGTCAAGCTCGCCGTGGAGCCCGGCGATGAGCAGATCCTCATGGAGGGCCAGCTCGACTATGTCACGTTCAGCTACTACCGCTCCGCCGTGATCGACGCTGCGAGCCCACTTCTGCGCATGGGCGGCAAACCCGAGAACCCCTATCTCAAGACCACGCCGTGGGGTTGGCAGATTGACCCGGTCGGTTTGCGCTACGTCATGAACGAGATCTACGATCGCTATCGCAAGCCGATCTTCATCGTGGAAAACGGTCTGGGCGCCATCGACGAGATGCTGCCGGATGGCACCGTGGACGATGCCTATCGCATCGAATATCTCACCGAGCACCTGCGCGAGATGACCAAGGCCATCTGCATCGACGGCGTCGAGTGCCTGGGCTACACCATGTGGGGATGCTTCGACCTCGTGAGCCTGTCCACCGGTGAGATGAAGAAGCGTTACGGCTTTATCTACGTCGACATGGACGACAAGGGCAACGGCACCCTCAAGCGCTCGAAGAAGAAGTCCTTCGACTGGTTCAAGCAGGTCTGCGAGACCAACGGCGCCAACCTGTGGGACGGCGTCGACGTCGACGAGGTCATCGCTGACGCGTAGGCACGATACGCCCACCCATGATAAACAAGGCCCTGGGACATCCATGGCCACATCGGATTACACGCGACCGAAAGATGTCCCAGAGCCCGCCCATTTCGTCACTTCGAATCGGCTGTTCTTCACCCGCACTACGCCCGCGCGCGACGCCTCTCTCGCAACCATTCGGTGAATTGCTCGACATGATCCCACGAGGCGTCCTTCACCACATCGATCACCGCAGAGGAGATCGTCACCGTGATGAGCGAGAAGGCGATCTTCACCACCGGAATATAAGTGAGCGAAAGGGCAAGCACCGAGAGGTCGGTGAACAGGTAGCAGCGGCCCACGCGCCACCCGGTGATCTTGGAGATCGAAAGCGCCAGCGCGTCGTCACCGCCGGCCGAGGCGCCCTGGCGAATCACCAGGCCCACGCCCACGCCCACGAACAGCGCACCGAGCACGGCAGCGAGCAGCGGATCATTCGTAAGGTCGGGCAACATGTAGGGCAGGCTCTCCCACAAGCGGTAAAAGCCCGCGACCGCGACGGTCGCCACGGCGGACCAGCCCAAAAAGCCACCGCCCAGGACCTTGAGCGCCACGGCGTAGGACAGGCAGTCAAGCGCCGGCGACACGATCGACGGCGGAATGCCGAACCAGTGGTTACCGAACAGCACCAAGCCGATGATGCCGCCTTCGGTGATGCCCGTGACGTTATGGATGTTGTGGACGCCGAACGTGAAGATGGCCGAACCGATGAGGATGATGGCCATGCGCTTGACGAAGTCGAGGGGTCGCAAGCCCGCGATGAGGAACTTGGCAGGTTCGTCCGAGACTGCCGTTCTATCTGAAGCGCACGGCTCGCCCAAGGTGCACGGCTCGTCCGAGGCATCCGGCCCAGCCGAGGCCCCCGTCCCATCCGAGGCGCACGGCTCGCCCAGGACATCCGGTTCAGCCGAGCCCATACAGTCAGGCTCACCCGACCCCTCGTCGATATTCGAGATTTCCAGATCAGTGTGGTGCTGCGTGGTCTCGCGCGGCATAAATATCACGTCTCCCAAGTGAACAGCGTGTATTACCAGCCTATCCGAGGTTTTTCGACACGGCAAGACGGGCCCACGACGACATCGAAGCCATGCACGCCTTCTCCACAGATTTACACTTTTTAATACCAGTTTTCCCATGTTGCATCCGCTCGGTCGTCGCGGCACATGTGGGGACAGGCACCAATTGCGGCCGAGCGACATTCCCGTTAGAGGCCCTTCGACTGCCCCCCAGCGAGGCCGTCGTCGCCAAAGCCACAAGCTCCCCCGGCGCGGCACCCATCGGCAAAGCCCGCGGCCTCTCGAGCGCGCTCCTCGTCGACGAGATCGCCAATCTCTCTGCCTCGCATAATGAGAATCGCGAGCGGTACGACGACCACCAGCACCCCGGCGGCCACAAGGGTTCCCTGCACGCCCAGGACATGAGCAAGAGCGGGTGCACAGAGCAGCGGGATGGCCCCCGCAAGGTTATTGCCCGCGCCCATGGCGGCGTTCACACGCCCAATACGGTCGAGCGGCGTGTGAATCTGGACCAGCGTGTCCTTAATGGGGCCGAACGCTGAAAATGCAACACCGAGGATGAACTGCCCCGCACACGCCACGAGCACATACGGAGTCGCGACATACAGCAGGCTCCCGGCCCCCGTGACGAACAGCACAACGAGTAGGGCGCGCACGTTGACGAAGCGAGGGGGCAACACGCCGGCGATCGCCGCGCCCAACAGCCCGCCCACGCCCGACAACGCGGAAAGCCAGCCCATCCAAGAGGCGCCCACCTTGAGCACATCCCGGTAGAACAGGGACTCGAGCGGGTCGAACGCGCCGTACCCCATGAACGAGAGCATGGTCGCCCAAAACAGCAAGGTGAGAACCTTGCTGCCGAAAATCGCCGAGAAGCCCGCGGAGACCGAACCGCTCGGAGCATCGAAGCCCTCATCCGCACTGCCCGCCGCGACCTCAGGTTCTCGCAGGGCCTCGATGCCCCATCCGGGAATGAGGGAGATGGCGGCGCACGCGACCATGAAGAGGAACACCGCCTGCGTGGGTGCAACGAGCGCGATTGCGCCACCAGCGATAGGACCGATGACGATCGCGAGGTTGCCCGTCAACGTCACGAGTGCGTTGATACGCTTGAGCTCGTCGAGGTCAGCAGTAAAATACGCCGGGAACGCACGGGGCACCGTATCGGCGATTCCCCAAGTCATGCCGAAGACCGCCGCGCCGAGAAACACGCCCGCGATGCTCGTCCCCACCACCTGGTACAACAGGCCGCTCAAAATCAAGCCGAATGACGCCAATCGGAAGAACACGCGAGGCCCGATTCTATCGAGGAGAGCTCCACCTCGGATTTGGCCGATCACGATGCACAAATTGAGCAGCCCCACGGCAATGGCGTTATCGCCCACACCTGCACCCATGGAGAAGGTCAGGGTGCCCATCACCCCGATGAAATAGCTGCACATGGCGCCGAGATACAGGAAAAAGCGGGCCGCGATGAACCGGCGCATCTGATGCGTCAGCTGCGGTGTGGCGAAAGACAAACCGCGACGCCCCCGTTCGATCGAGCCCTTCTTCATGCTCCCCTCCTCTTGCACTTTAGTGCACTAGTGTATCAAAGCGATATACCAGGCACATTCGCGACCGTTCAATTGGAAACCGATGCAAAGTGCGCAATTTGTACCTGTCCCCAATTGACCAATTGCCCTGTCGAAGCGCGGTTCGGGTACCATAGGTTCATACTTAGGCTGACACCCCATACGACCACCCGAAAGGCGCGCATGGCCCGCGAACTACACGACGGCTTTGGCCGCGGCATCAACTACCTGCGCATCTCCGTGACGGATAAATGCAACTTCCGCTGCGTGTACTGCATGCCCGAGACGGGCGTGCCCGCGCGCGCCCACGGCGAGCTGCTCACCGCCGAGGAGATCGCCCGCTTTGTGCGCATCGTGGCGCAGGAGGGCATCACGCGTGTCCGCCTCACCGGCGGCGAACCGCTCGTCTCCCATCGCATCGTGCCGCTCATCGAGGAAATCCGCTCGATTTCCGGGATCGAGGACATCTCCCTCACCACCAACGGCGCCCTGCTGCCGCGTATGGCGGCCGACCTGCGCGCAGCGGGTCTGGATCGCGTCAACATCTCGCTCGACACGCTCGACCCCGCACGGTTTTCCCAAATCACGCGCCTCGGCCGCGTCGAACAGGCGCTCGCCGGTATCGACGCCGCGCTCGAATACGGCTTCACACCGGTCAAGGTGAACACCGTCGTCGTACGTCGCATGGATCAGGACGTACTCAACCTCGCGCGCCTGTCCGTCGACCGCCCGGTCCATGTACGGTTTATCGAGTACATGCCCATCGGCGGTGGTCAGAGCGCATCCGCCGAAGACCCGAGCAGCGGCCACGGGCTCGACCCGCACTGCGGAGCCGGAGCGGCTGGAACCGGCGGCGCGCTCAACCCTGACCTGTGGGACGCGAGCGATGTGGTCCCCTCCACCGAGCTTCGCGAGCGCATCTCCTCCGAAGCTGCCGCCGCGGGCCTCGGCGTACTCGAGCCCGTGCAAAACGGCGGTCCCCTTGGAGCGGGCCCCGCGCGTTACTGGGCCTTCCCCAACGCGGCCGGCACCGTCGGGTTCATCTCGGCCATGTCCAACCATTTCTGCGAGTCGTGCAACCGCCTGCGCCTCACCGCCGACGGAACGATTCGCCCCTGCCTATTCTCCGATGCCGAATATCCCGTACGCGAGGCCCTGCGCTCCGGCGATGAAGACGTGGTCCGCGCCATCTACCACAATGCCATCGCCCGCAAACCCCGCCAGCACGACGACATCGACGGCACCCAGCGATTCATGTCGCAGATTGGAGGGTGATCCCCATGACCACTCACACCCCCGATAAACCCGAACGCCCGCGCACCCTCGGTCGCACCGTGCACGAGAAGTACCCCGCTGCCGTTGTGGGCGAGGCTTCCGAACTCACCCTCGTCGAGGGGGGCGAGCGCGGAGGCGCGCCAGGCCCCACCGAGTCGGAGCACACGACGAACTCCCCCGCCTCCTCCGGCGAGCGCGACGCCTACCGCAACGATCTCACACATGTCGACGAGCACGGCGACGTGCGCATGGTCGACGTGGGAGACAAACAGGTCACCAAACGCATCGCAATCGCCGAGGGCACCATCCTCATGCACCCTGAAACCCAGGCCATGGTGCTCGAAGACCGCGCCAAAAAGGGCGACGTCCTCGCATGCGCACGCGTCGCCGGCATCATGGCGAGCAAGCGCACGAGTGACCTCATCCCCATGTGCCACCCGCTCAATATCACCAAGGCGAAAGTCGAGATCGAGCCCATCTCGTCCTCCGCGGTCGCGGCCCCCGGCTGGGCGCCGGCGCGCGAGGACCATCGCGTGGGCTTCCATGTGCTCGCCACCTGTGGAGTCACGGGCGTAACCGGCATCGAGATGGAGGCGCTCACGGCCGCCTCGACCGCCTGCCTCACCATCTACGACATGTGCAAGGCCGTGGACCGCGGTATGGAGATCGTCGATGTCCGCCTACTGCGGAAGGAAGGCGGGCGCTCCGGCCTCTGGGAGCGAGACGGGGAGCGCGCCCATACCGACGAGGTCGATGCCGAGGCAAAGGAAGCCGAGATCATCGCTGCCGAACTCCCCTCCCCGCTTCCCGGCGGGCCGCGCACGGGCACGCCGGCGCCCGCCGTCGCCTTTGTGGGATACCAAAACGCCGGCAAGACCACGCTGGTGGAGAAGGTCATTTCCCGTCTCACGCAGCGCGGCGTCCGCGTCGGCTCCATCAAGCACCACGGGCACAAGGGTTTCGACATCGATCAGCCCGGCAAGGATTCCTGGCGCCATGCGCAGGCGGGTAGCCGCCATGTGGGCCTGATCTCGCCGGACATGTACGCCGAATACTCCCGCACGACCGAAGAGGTGCCCGTGCTGGACATGCTCACGCGCTACACCGATGTGGATACCGTCATCGTCGAGGGCTACAAGGCCGCAGGCCTGCCGAGCATCGTGGTCGCCCGCTCGGGCATCGACCGCATGCGCGGGCGCGATTCCTTCGAGCTCATCAACGATGACACGATCGCCGTCGCCTGCAACGACGTGGTGGCGCGTGATTTCCGCACCCGAGCGGTCAAGCAGGCCCGCGCTGCCGCAGAGGAAGCCGGGCGCGCCTTCTCCGAGGCGGACGTCCATCTGCCGCCGTTCCTCGACATCAACGACTCGGCTGCCATTGCGAGCTTTGTCTACGACTACGTGCAAAAGGCGCGTTAAGCCATATCGCGACGGACGCGTCGCACCGCTTTATATGCATCGGGGCCCGCTCACACGGGCCCCATTTTCATCTATTCAATCACAACGCGACCACGCTGGGCGCGAAGCGTCTGGAGGATGTGCTTGGGCACGGCGTGGAACTCGCAGCGGCCGATGACCGCACTCGCCGCCGCCTTGGCCTCGGGACTACCGTTAGCCGTTGCATATGAATGACGGAACCGACGCAACATAACCAGGTCGTTGCCGCCATCGCCGTACACGGCGATCTCATCTTCTTCGATCCCGTAATGGCGGCCGAGCCAAGCAATCGAGGCCCCCTTGTTGCAATCCTTGTCGGTAATCTCGAACATCACGGGGTCGAACGGGGCGTTGACCACCGTGTCGGCATGGTCGGCCAGAAACGCCTTAAGCTCGCGCTCGAGGTCGTCGCTCGTCACGCGGCAGTTGATCTTGCACACATCATGGGAGAGGATCGAGCTGATCGATTGGTCGAAGAACTGCTCCTCGTGCGCTCCTCCCCGGGCACGCATACCGCGCATCACGATGCGACGGAACAGGTTGTCGCGGGCGAACCCTTCTTGGTGCATCTCAAAGCTGCCACTTGAGAACATGCCGTCGGGCGTGCAGCAATCGAAGCAGATCTGCGGGAAAGAACGGATGAGCTCCTCCACGAACGCCGGATCGACCGTGAAGGTCTTGAGCAGCTCGCCATTCCTCCCGCGGATGATCGAGCCATTCGCGCAGACCGCGTCGACCTTGAGGCCCGTGAACCCATGCTCGCCGGCGGGCAAGAGGGAACGACCTGTCGCGGGCACCACATGAGCTCCCTGGGCAATGGCCTCCTGTATCGCACCGCGGATTGTGCGGTCCGCCTCATGCAGACCGTTGAGCAGGGTGCCGTCCAAATCGCTCGCAAACAGTTTAATCATGCGCGTCGTCCTCTTATCGAATTCGTCTGCGCATCATTCTACCGCCGCGACCTGCGTGGGCACGCGAAGCGACGCCTCCATTTTGCATCGGCGCTCCACTGCCGACTACGCCTGTGGCACCTCGCCCGTGGCGAGGATCCGCTCCAGGGCCTCCTCGTCGAGCACGGGAACACCCAGACTCTCGGCCTTGGTGAGCTTGGAACCCGCCTTGGGGCCCGCTACCAGGTAGCTCGTCTTTTTCGAAACCGATCCGGAGACCTTGGCGCCGAGGAGATTGAGGGCCGCACCCACCTCGTCGCGCGTGCGGTTGACGAGCGTGCCGGTGAGCACGAAGGTGAGGCCGTCCAGCGGCTGCCCCGCCGCCAGGTCGGCATCGACGCCGGTCTCTTGGGCCGCCTGCGCCACCGCCGCACCCAAGTTCTCCTCGAGCGCGAGACCCGCCTCGCGCAGGCGCTGCAGGACCTCGAGATTCTCGGGCACGGATAGGAACTCGCGGACCGACGCCGCGATCTTTGGCCCGATGCCCTCACAGGCAGCGATGTCCTCCTCGGATGCGGCTGCCAGAGCATCGATGGTGAGGAAGCGTTGCGCCAGGACCTCGGCGACCGACTTGCCCACATGGCGGATACCGAGGGCGAACAGCACGCGTGAGAGCGGCTGGGCCTTGGAACGGACGAGCTCGTCCATCACCTTGCCGGCGATGGTGTGACCGACCTTGATGGGGTCACCCGCGGCCACGCCCTTCTTCTTGTCATCCTTGGCGTAGGTGCGGCCCGTGTCGAGCGCGGCGATGGCGTCGGCATCGAGCGTGTAGAAATCGGCGACATCGCGCAGCAGGCCTGCCTCGATCATCTTATCGATGAGCTCATCGCCCAGGCCGTCCACGTCCATGCAGCCGCGACTCACCCAGTGGATGAGGCGCTCCTTGAGCTGCGCGGGGCAATCGAGGGACACACATCGGTACGCCACCTCGTCACCCTCATGCACCACGGGACTGCCGCAGGCGGGGCAAGCCTCGGGCATATCCCACTCCACCGCGTCGTCGGGGCGCTTGTCCAGCACCGGACCAACGACCTCAGGGATGACGTCGCCGGCCTTGTGGACGATGATGGTATCGCCCACGCGCACATCCTTGCGGCGGATCTCGTCGAGGTTGTGCAGAGTTGCGCGGGCGATGGTGGAACCAGCCACCGTGACGGGGTCGAACTCGGCAACCGGGGTGAGCACGCCGGTACGGCCCACCTGGATGCGAATCTCACGCAGAACGGTGGTCTTCTCCTCCGGCGGGAACTTGAAGGCGATCGCCCAGCGCGGTGCGCGGGCGGTGAAGCCGAGGTCGGCCTGCTGGTCGAACCCATCGACCTTCACAACCACACCGTCAATTTCGTAATCCAAGTCTCCGCGGCGCGCGAGCGCATCGGCGCAAAAGGCGTGGACCTCCGCGGGCGAGGTGCAGCGCGCGACGTTCGGGTTGACGGAGAAGCCCGCCTCGCGCAGCCAGTCGAGGAACGCATGCTGGGAGTCCACATGCAAGGGCGCCGTGTCGGCGATCGAGTAGATGAAGGTGGCAAGGCTGCGCGTCGCGGTTACCTTGGGGTCCTTCTGGCGCAGACTGCCCGCGGCGGCGTTGCGGGGGTTGGCGAAGGGCTCACGACCCTCGGCGTCGGCCTCAGCGTTGAGGCGGGCGAAGCTGCCCTTGGGCATGTAGACCTCGCCGCGGACCTCGATGGGAGTTCCGCGGTCAGCCCCCATGTGGGCCAACGCGGCCTCGGAGAGGTGCATGGGCACGTCTTTGATGGTGCGGACGTTGAGCGAAACGTCCTCGCCCGTCGTACCATCGCCGCGCGTGGCGGCGCGCACGAAAGAACCGTTCTGATAGGTGATGGCCACGCCGAGGCCGTCGATCTTGAGCTCACAGGTGTAGGCAACGCGCCCCGCGCCGAGCGCCTCCTCCGTACGGACGAGCCACTCGTCGAGCTCCTCGAGATTCATGGCGTCGTCCATGGAATACATGCGCGCCATATGCGTGACAGGCGTGAACTGCTCGGACACGTAGCCGCCCACGCGCTGGGTGTAGGAGTCGGGGGTGACGAGCTCGGGATGGGCCGCCTCGATCTGCTGGAGCTCGACCAGCAGCTTGTCGAAGGCAGCGTCCGTGATCTCGGGCGCATCGAGGGCGTAGTAGCGATAGGCGTGGTAATCGAGCAGGTGGCGCAGCTCGGCCGCGCGCGCTGCCGCCTGAGCGCGGACGCCCTGCGGGGAATCGGCAGTCGCCGAAGCGCCATCCGTCCGAACACCGCTATCCGTCGCCATATCGCCAAACAAGCTCTGCTGCTCCGTCACGTGGACCTCCCCGATAGTCAAATCTCAACCACTACAGAGTACCATCGCGCACGGACGCTTTCCCTCCTCCGCATACCGATAACGGAATAACGGGTCGCCACCCAGCGGTGAATTCCAGTTCACCCGCTTAAAGCGTCGGCATCTGGATACAAACCGTGCAAATGCGTGCGCATTGCCAAATGTACCTGCGCAATCCCGCGCACGCCGGCTTCAGAGGAGAGAGGAACCATCATGAAGCAGCTCAACGAGAAGGTCGCCGTCGTCACCGGTGCCGGCCAGGGCATCGGCAAGGGCATTGCCCTGTGCCTGGCCAAGCGCGGCGTCAAGGTCATCGCCACCGGCCGTCGCCTGGAGCCCATTGAGGCCACCATCGCCGAGATCCGCGAGCTCGGCGGCGAGGGCTTTGCCATGACCTGCGACTCCGCCGACCGCGAGCGCGTCTTCGAGGTCGTTGCGAAGGCCGTCGAGACCTACGGCTCCATCGACGTCATCGTCAACAACGGCCAGGCCATCGTCCCCTCCCAGCCCGTCGAGGACACCGAATACGACAACATGCTCAAGGCCTGGGAGTCCGGTGTGATCGGCTCCCTCAACTATATGCAGGCCGCCTTCCCCCACATGAAGGAGCAGCACGAGGGCCGCATCATCAACTTCGCCTCCGCCACCGGCATGTTCGGCATCGCCGGCCAGCTCGCCTACGGCTCCAACAAGGAGGCCCTGCGCGGTCTGACCAAGATCGCCGCCAAGGAGTGGGGCCAGTACGGTATCACCGTCAACGTTGTGCTGCCCGGCGCCGAGTCCCCGGCCGCCAAGGCATGGGCCGAGAAGTTCCCGGAGGAGTACGCCAAGCAGGTCAATCTCAACCCGATGAAACGCTTCGGCGACCCCGAGATGGACATCGCGCCCGTCATCGCCTTCCTCGCCGGTCCTGACTCCTGCTACTTCTCCGGCCAGAGCGTCATCGTGGACGGCGCCAACAGCATCATGCCGTAAAGGGCAATCCCAACCGCAGTGATCCACATGCCCGCAATGAGCCACCGAGCTCCACACGGGATTCGGGCCATCTTGCATAGGCGCCGTGCGCATTGTCGCGTACGGCGCCTAATTTGTTACTTATGAACCCACGTGCGGTGCCGCATCACGCCAGCTTCAAAGCGACCAGAAGGACGAAGGTCCACGCAATAGCGCTGAACGTAAGCACGGTGGTCACCAATGTCCAATGTGGCAGCAGCCAGCGCCATACGAATGTCTGTGGCAGCGCCGCGCCGGGCTCATACCCCTCCAAAAAGGCCGCGACATCTACGACACTCTCAAGGTTGTGCTCAATCTTGATCCCCTGCATTTTCCACGAGGCAACGATACTCGCAATCCAAATTGTCGTATGTACGATGTTTTCCGCGTCGGAGATCGCATACGCCTGATTGGAGGAAAGGAACTTGTGCGCGATCGATGTGACGACGATGCCCACGAGTATCTCTAACATCCAGAGGAAATCGAGCGCGATTGCGACCTTGATTGTTCTTCGATCGCGCGCGGTTTGGCGCAGGTACTCCTCCGAACGTTCGTCCAAAAGCGCGTCCAACGTGATGCCAAACGCAGCGGAAAGGCGTTTGAGACTCTCGGCGTCCGGTAACGTGCGCCCCTTTTCCCAGTTGATTACCGTCTGACGCGACACGAGCACGAGCTCGGCCAGGCGCGCTTGCGACATGCCCGCACCCTCGCGAAGGCCTCGGATTCGCTTGGCGAGCGGACTAGTAAGCCCGCTTGAATTCACGTCCGGCCCATCGTGCTTAGCGCAATCGATGCCAGGATCTTCCGAACGCGCCTGCTGTGCGACAACGTTTTCCTGCCACATCGCGGCCTCCCCATCATCATGGTTGGGATTCCATGCGCTGAGTGTACACCCGCATGAGCCTCGACCTTGCAATTCACCTCGGAAACCCTTGTCTATTCCCTTTAACACATGCCTTGAGCTGGTATTACCTTAAACCACATCGATCTCTATGCGTACGCGACGGCAATCAACGCGGCGACGAGCAGCACGATATAGAGCGTATAGAACGCCGGCAGGTTGGTGAGGAGCACTCGATAGAACCACGTGGCCGGCGGTTCCTTCCCGTTCGGATAACCCTCAACGAACATCATAATGCTGATAGCGTCTCCCAGATCTTGCCCTGAGGCGATGCTGCGAAACCTCTTCGCGATCGGCATGGAGGCAAAGCAAAGCACCACCCTCATCCCGCTGAGCACCAAACGGAACTCTCCGCTTCCAGGTGCTCGCAAAAAAGAGGAATACAAGAAAGCGAGTAAGAGCTCAAGTGCAAAAATAGCGCCAAGCGCAGCAAGGCAATGTGTCAACTGACGGCGGGCTTCGGCGGTTTCTTCCAGCATGTCGGGCAATTCATCGCCCAAAAGCCCGTCAACCGTGGTGTTGAGGGCCTTGGCAACGAGCTGCAGACTCTGCACATCGGGCAACGTGTTCCCGCGCTCCCAATTACCCACGCTTTGACGCGTGACGTATGCGGTGGCGGCTAGCTCGGACTGCGTCAATCCCGCCGCTTCCCGCAAGATGCGGATGCGCGACCCGACCTTCGATGCGATATTCATCTCTCGCCCCCATTCCACATGGGCCAAACAGGCAAGCAGCTTCTTAACGAACAGCCACGGCCCCGCCGGGACGCAATGCGGCGCCCCCTGCTGATGCCGCAATTCTACCCACTCCTAC
>ERZ1673750.589-NODE-589-length-25754-cov-7.501070_pt1 | contig 25754 bp, 24 predicted proteins | sample MGYA00580203_ERZ1673750 | MGnify/ENA primary metagenome ERZ1673750 (study PRJEB41218, sample SAMN15661763) | gut metagenome | host: Homo sapiens | place: Canada: London | collected 2015-08-20/2019-03-30 | study: EMG produced TPA metagenomics assembly of... | reverse complement strand
TTTTGCTTGCCTTCTGGAGTCTTTCCAGATGACTTATCCATTCTACCATTTATTTTTATCTTTGTCAAGTCTTTTTTTCACTTTTTTTAAAAATTTTTAAAAATATTTTTACAATTGTGTAATGTGTATTTATTTAGTACTATCTATAGTATATATATAATAGAAGACAAAATTTCGCGCCTAGCTTGCGCCTGTAACTCGTTCGCTTCTCGATAAACTTCTTAATTAAACTAAATATGTTTATTTAAAATTTCTAATTATTTCTCGGAGCAAAGTGATGGATGAGGCGAAGTGGAGTTTTTTGACAAGCGGAGCGTACAAATGTACTCGAGCATTGTCAACAAAACGAACGAGCTTCAGACGCAGTTTGAACGAGAAAGAATAGAAATTTTGCCTCGAAGGTCCACTTCGTCCCAATCATCAAGCTATTTCGCGAAATTGATGCTGGGTATAAATTTTGACACGTTACTTATTTTAAAAAATTTGCTTATGATAGATTTTTTGATGAGATAAATAATGACTACACAATTTTTTCTGTGTAGTCTATTTATTATAAGAGAATTACTAGACTTAGATCTAATAATTAGAAAATTGATTTTCACGAGCGCAGCCTTCGGAGAAAACTGTTTTAATTTCGTAATTTGCAAAAAAATCAAGATGATTTTGCGTTGTACAGAATTTTTTGGAGTGAGGTGTGCAATCGCACTCCGCAGCGACAAAATAATTCGAAACTAGCAAAAGGGCTTGATTTAATGCAAATTTAGCGCAATGACGGCCGTTGAATCCATCTAGCTGAGCGAAGCGAACGGATATGAGACCACAGGTGAACGAGCTTAGAAATTATCAGTTTTCGTAGACTAGCAAGCGAAGGAAAACACTTTTCGATGTGCATGACATAAGAAAAGACTATATGAATTTTTTAACTCATATAGTCTTTTTATTTTTTGTATTATTTATTTTTTCAATTTATTTTGAATGCAAAATAACAGAAATTACTAAGCTCATGCTAATACTTTCACATACTATATAATTATTTTGTGTTTATATTAAAATTTCTATTGTATTTTATAAAATTTGTGCTATAATTATTCTTGTAGGTAGGAGAGGCAATCTTTAATAAGGAGGTTTATTAAATGATTCTTTCATTTAATGTAATGCAAACGGTTGGCTTTGCTATCTTGGTTTTTTTGGTGGGGAAATTTATCAGAACGAAGGTTAAATTTTTCCAGACTTTTTGTGTCCCTGCACCTGTTATTGGCGGTTTTTTATTCGCTATCATTAGGTTTGTCTTAGCTCTTACGGGGCTATGTACTTTTGTTTTTGACAACACTCTTAAAGATCCTTTCATGATGGTCTTCTTCACATCTATCGGCGTTGGAGCCGATCTCGACACGCTTAAGAAGGGCGGCAAGGGTTTTGTTTATTTCTTACTTGTAGCAACGTTTTTAGTTATTTTTCAAGATGTCCTTGGCATTTTCATGTGCAAAGTTATAGGGGTAGATTCGCTGCTTGGCCTTATTTGCGGTTCGGTTACTATGGTTGGTGGTCACGGCTCTGCTGGCGCTTGGGGAAGCACTTTTGAGGAGCACGGCCTATTTAATGCGTCAACTTTCTGTATGGCGGCGGCAACTTTCGGTGTAATTATGGGCTCTGTTATAGGTGGACCTATCGGTTCTATGCTTATTAGAAAAAATCACTTGGCTAAGCCTACATACAATAACAGCTCTGAGAATAATGTTTTGGAGAGTCTCGAAAAGGTTAACGCTGGATCTAGCTATAAAGAGCTTGTTCCTTTAAATGCATTTGATTTTATAAAGGTTTTAGGTCTGATCTTTGTCTCTGTTGGTCTTGGATCGATTTTGCAAGTTTTGATCAAAAACAATGTAAGCATACTTGGTAATCCATTGAGCCTACCTAGTTATGTAACAGCGATGATTCTTGCAGGCATCTTCGTCAACACCATCGGCAAGAAAGGCTCGAAGTTCGCTGTTGATGAAAGAGCCAACTCCATCTGCGGTGACGTCGGCTTAAACATTTTCTTGGTAATGGCTCTGATCGACATAAACCTTCTTGACTTAAAGGACGTTGCCGGCACTATGCTCGTAATTTTACTTGCGCAAACTGTGCTTATGGCTGTGTACGCGTACTTTATCAACTACTGGGTTATGGGTAAAAACTACGACGCGGCTGTTTTGTCCGGCGGCCTTTGCGGCTTCGGTATGGGTGCAACATACAACGGCATCGCCAACATGGACTCAATCACTGAAAGATTTGGCCCATCACCAAAGGCATACTTTGTCTTGCCAATGGTTGGAGCCTTCGCAATCGACATAATCAACTCGATTTCTATAACCGTATTTTTGAATATCGCGCAAAACTTTAGATAAAATAGTACCCTCTTTACTGGACAAACCAGTAAGGAGGGTACAAGTTTTTAGTGGGTTTCTTATTTTGCGAAATTTGCTCGGGGTAAATGGATTTGCGCTTTTCGTTAATTAAGAAATTTTGCTTATGATAGTAATTTTACTAAATATACAAAAATGGATATAGAAGTGAATCTATATCCATTATTTTTTTAGATTTAAAATGCGCAAGCATTTTGAAGCGCAAGAAAATTTATGTGAATAAATTTTCTTTTTTTGCTATTTTTTCTTTTCTTTCGCAAAACTCATATTACTTCTTTCTTAGATAAAGAAGAACCCCGGTCTAAATGACCGAGAACCTTTGTGCATTGCATCGTGATGATTTCAAAAATAGAAATTTTGTCAATTTTTTATCTGTAATTTCTAGTTATTTTGCAGAGCAAAGTGATGGATGAGGCGAAGTGAATTTTTAATAATACTATACAAAGTCACTCAAACGCTTAGTTCGCAGAGAAGTTGAGATGATTTTGCGTTGTACAGAATTTTTTGGAACGAGGTGTGCAAATGCGCACTCCGCAGCGACAAAAAATTCGAAACTAGCAAAAGGGCTCAACTTAATGCGAAATAAGTTGAGCATTGCGAAAAAGTGAATGAGCCTTAGGTGCAAATTGAACAAGAAAGAACAGAAATTATTCGACCATGTCGGCTGCTTTATACGAACTCCTTACAAACGGTCCCGCAGCTATCTTCTTTATTCCTATGCTCTTTGCGTAATCTTCATACTCGAAGAATTCATCCGGATGCACGTATCTCTTTACTTCATAATGCTTCAAACTTGGTCTCAAATACTGTCCGATTGTAATATAGTCGCAGCCTGCTTCATAAAGCTCTTTGATCAAATCCAAAACTTCTTCTTTTGTCTCGCCAAGTCCAACCATAAATCCGCTCTTGGTCTTAAGTCCCTTTGCTTTGGCGTATTTAATGACTTCGATGGATTCTTTGAAATTTCCTTCTTTACGCACTTCTGGGAATAGTCTTTCTATGGTCTCGATATTGTGGTTTAGTATATCTGGCTTTTCGTCCATAACTATGTCAAGTAAGTCTTTTTTCGCGTGCATATCTGGTATCAAAACTTCGACTGTTGTTTCGGGATTTAATTTTCTAACCCATCTGATTACGTCTCTAAACTGTGTGGCGCCCTCGTCTGCAAGGTCATCTCTTGTAACTGAGGTAATAACTGCGTGCCTTAGTCCAAGTATCTTCACTGCCTTCGCCAAATTTTCTGGTTCATGCGGATCGACTTCTTCTGGCCTCTTCGTAGTAACGTTGCAATATCTGCAATTACGTGTACAATTCTCGCCAAGTATCATAAATGTCGCTGTTCTCGATTTGTAGCACTCCATCTTGTTAGGGCAGTTTGCCTCTTTACAAACGGTGTTTAGCTTTAGATCCTTTAGCATGTGCTCGATCTCGTCGTTGTTCTTGTCGCCTGTAACCTTTATTCTTAGCCAATCTGGCTTTCTTATATAATTTCTCTCTTGCATTTAATCACCTGATTTCGTTTTTAAAATATTTTCTGCAAGTTCATCTTTTGTGATGCCCTCGATGTATTCACTCATATCAATACCCGAGAGTGCCCTCTCTAAATCATCTTTTTCTAATTTTACGCCCTTAAACAAGCCTTCTAGCTCTTCTTTGGCTTTTTCGCCGAAATAGTCGCCGTCTATGCGGATGTCTTCTATTAGATTATTTTTTTCTTTCAAATAGATATCCATCACGCAAGCGTCGTTCATAAATGAGTGCACTTTATCGAATTTTCCGTAGCGGCCGTAGGTCCACTCGTCGTTTGCATACTTATTTTTCCTGATTTCTTCTACTTTTTCTAGCTCGTCTGCGCTCAAAACATAATTTTCATTTATATGATAATAGTTCTTGATATAATTTTTTAGCTCTTCTATAAACATGGCAATATCCATATTCATCATGGATTTAAGGCTTGTGATGCGGCTCTTTACGCTTGTTAATGACTTTTTAGCAAGTTTTAGCTTTGCTGGTGTCAAGAGTTTTCCTATGTCAATGGAGCTATCCTGATAAATAATGCTTCCGTGGTGTATCATGAGCTCTCTGTCTTTGTACTGTGCGTTTCCGGAAATTTTTCTGCCATCTACGATGATGTCGTTTCTGCCGGTGAATTCTGCTTTTACTCCTTTTTCGTTTAGATAATTTACGACTGGCTCGGTGAATTTCCTTAGGGAGTCTTCTTCTTTTTTCGTGATTATGGTGTACTGCACGATGTTTTTATCTGTATAGATGCAGCCGCCTCCTGATGGCCTTCTAACTAGCTTTGCTTGGGTCTCTTTCATATAATCCCAGTTTACTTCTTTGTATGGATTTTGATTTCTGCCTAACAAAACTGTGTTGTCATTTTGCCAAATCATGAATAGCTCTCTTTTTAAATTTTTGATTAAATACTCTTCGAGTGCGTGATTATACGCGCCGTCTCGGGATTGGTTGTCTATGAATATCAATAAAAGTCCTCCCTTTTAGCATGTTTTTTGATCTCTTTAAGCGCTTTTTTCTCTATACGCGAAACGCTCATCTGCGATAGGCCCAGCTCGTTTGCTATCTCTAGCTGTGTTTTTTGCTCGAAGAATCTCTTTCTAACTATCTCTTTTTCGGTATTTGAAAGATTTTTCATCAAACTATCGAGCTGCTCTCTATCTTCAAAGTCTTTAAAGCTTTGGTCGTCATCGCCTATGATGTCTGAAAGTGCTGTCTTTTTGTCATCTGTACCTATCTCGTAATCAATTGACTGCGGCGTATAAACCTTGCCTGCATCCATGGCAAGCAAAACTTCGTCCGTGTCAATGCCTAAGAAATCCGCTATTTCCTTAACTGTAGGCACTTCACCATTGACCACACTCAAATGGTGGTAGGCATCTTTAACTTTTTTCGTATTCTCTTGAACGCGGCGTGGCACCTTGATTGTCCAGCCTTTGTCTCTGAAATATCTTTTGATCTCGCCTAGGATTGTAGGCGTAGCGAAGCTAGAGAACTTAAATCCGCGGCTTGGCTCGTATCTTTCGACTGCGAGTATCAGTCCAAGCGAGGCTATTTGAAAGATGTCGTCATAATCTATGCCCTTGCCTATAAATTTCTTTGCGAGTATCTCGGCTATATATAGATTTTTTTCGATGAGTTTATCTCTCAGCGCCTGATCGTGCGTCTTTGCGTACTCTTCAAAAAGCTCTTGAATGTCGTCTTTCTTCTTCGCCTTTGTCATGGTCTTGTCCTTATGATCTCAATTCTATCGTCCTGTTTAAGCATGGCTTCTGACAAGGCACCTATGATGTCAAAGTTCATCTCGAAGGCCTCGTCCTCCGGATACTTATCTAGATAGATGGTGATGATCATCGACTTTTCTTTAAGTTTGATATCCATCTTTAGCCTGTCTTTGTTGATGGCGTGAGCAATAAGAGCCATCTCGCCAACGGCTACTTTTGTGTCTTCTATCTCGTCAAATTTGTAATTTTCCTCTGCCATGACCTTGCTGACAAGGAGCCTAAACATAGAAAGATAATTTTCCTGGTTTTCTATATCGAGTGTAAATATCATTCTTCGTCTCCTATGTTAAATAATTTATCTAAATCGGTAATTTTGAATACTTTTTTGATGTTTTTCTTTAGATTTTTCACTGTAATTTCTTTTTCTTCGTCTCTTGTTAATTTTAATAGACTTATAAAGCTACCAAGACCTGTTGAGTCGATGTATTCAAGCTTTGAGCAGTCGACTACTATGTCCTTATCAAGGTCTTCGTAGATGTCGGCTAATTTTTCTTTAAATTTTTTGTTGTTATATATGTCTAGGTCGCCTATTAGCTCGATTAGGTAGTGACCCTCTTCATCGATTAAGTTTAAATCAAACATATAAACCTCCTATCCTTCTAATATTCTATTCTTCAACTGAGGAGACAAACTTTGATGCGCTGGCAACTTTATCGTCCGCTTGCTTCATAAGTATAACTCCTTGTGTGTTTCTTCCTAATTCACTTATACTGTCACTGTCTATCCTGATAATAACTCCCTTAAGTGAGATAATCATGATCTCGTCTTCTTCTTCTACAGATTTTGCAACGACTATAGGTCCTGTCTTTTGAGTGACTTTGTAGCAGATCATGCCCTTACCATTTCTAGCTTGTACCTTAAATTCCTCAAAGGCTGTCTTCTTTCCATAGCCGTGTTCAGTGATCATCAAAAGTGACGTATCTCGTCTAGCGACTTCGATTGAGACTATGCTATCATCTTTATTTAGCTTCATCGCAATAACTCCCATCGCTGTTCTTGACATGGCTCTAGTAGTTTTTTCGTCGAATATAAGTATTTTACCTTGTTTTGTAACGCAGGCAATCTTCTCGTCGCCTGAAGTTCTTCTAACGCCTATAACCTTGTCATCGTCCTTAAGATTTATCGCCTTAAGTCCTCTCTTACTAATGTTTTTGAACTCGTCAAGGCTAGTTCTCTTGTATATACCTTTTTCTGTAAGCATTGATAAGTAGCCGCCTTCTTCATCTTTCTTAAGTGGGATGATGGCTGAGATCTTCTCATCTTTTTCAAGCTGAACAAGGTTTACTATGGCAAGTCCCCTTGCTTGACGCGAACTTTCTGGTATCTCGTAGGCTTTTAGTGAATAAATTCTGCCCTTATCTGTGAAGAAAAGTAAATCGTCATGAGTTGATACTACGTAGATGTCCTCAACGAAGTCCTCTTCACGTCTTTGCATGCCTTGAACGCCTCTTCCGCCTCTTTTTTGCATCTTGTATGCGCCCTCTGGCATACGTTTGATGTAACCAAAGTGTGTTAGAGTGATTACAACGTCTTCATCCTCTATCATGTCTATGGTATCGATCTCGCCTGGGTCTGGCATGATTCTTGTTCTTCTTAAGTCTTGGTACTTGTCTCTTATCTCTATAAGCTCATCTTTGATAATGCCGTAGATAAGTCTTTCTGAGCCAAGTATTTCCTTATATTGATTAATTAATTTTATTAATTCTAGATATTCTTCTTCAAGCTTGTCTCTTTCAAGTCCTGTTAATCTCTTAAGTCTCATCTCCAAGATGGCATTGGCTTGTATTTCAGATAGCTTAAATCTAGTCATCAGCTCATTAACAGCTGTCTTGTCATCTTTTGAACCTCTGATTACCTTGATTATCTCATCGATATGGTCAAGTGCAATACGTAGACCCTCTACGATGTGCGCTCTAGCCTCAGCTTTTGCAAGGTCATAGCGTGTTCTGCGAGTGATAATCTCGTATTGGTGCATGATGTAGTACTCGATAAGTTCTTTTAGTGTAAGTACCTTTGGCTCGCCATTAACAAGTGCTAGATTGATTATGCCGAAAGTATTTTGCATTTGTGTTAGCTTATATAAATTGTTTAGTACAATGTTTGCGCTTTGATCACGCTTTATGTCTATAACTACTCTTAAGCCATCTCTATCGGACTCGTCTCTGATGTCTGATATGCCTTCGATCTTCTTATCTCTAACGAGTTCGGCTATCTTTTGTATAAGTTTTGCTTTATTTACTTGATAAGGTAGCTCTCTAACTATGATCTTTTCTCTGCCCTTTTTCTCTTCTATCTCACAAAGTGCTCTTTGTAAAATACGGCCCCTGCCTGTGCTGTAGGCTTCTTTTATGCCGTCTTTACCCATAATAAGAGCGCCTGTAGGAAAGTCCGGTCCCTTAATGTACTTCATAAGTCCTTCCACATCTATGTCCTTGTCGTCGATGTAGGCAATGCAAGCGTCTATAACTTCTTTTAAATTATGTGGCGCCATGTTTGTCGCCATACCAACGGCTATACCCGATGAACCATTGACAAGAAGGTTCGGGAAGCGTGATGGAAGCACAACTGGCTCCTTAGTTGTCTCGTCGAAATTTAGCATGTAATCGACTGTGTCTTTGTTTATGTCACGAAGCATCTCCATGGCGATCTTTGTCATTTTTACTTCAGTATAACGCATCGCAGCAGCGCCATCACCATCGACTGAGCCGAAGTTACCGTGGCCATCAACTAATAAGTATCTTGTGTTGAAGTCTTGCGCAAGTCTAACCATAGCGTCGTAAACCGCTGTATCACCGTGTGGGTGGTACTTACCAAGTACGTCGCCGACTACTCTGGCGGATTTTCTGTACTGGCCTTGCGGTGTGATGCCAAGTTCGTTCATCGAGTAAAGTATCCTTCTGTGAACCGGTTTTAGACCGTCTCTTACGTCAGGAAGCGCTCTTGAAACTATAACGCTCATCGCGTAACTCAAGTAGCTATTCTTCATCTCGTGCTCGACATTGACGTCCTTAAATTGTTTATCTTTTAAAATTACTTCATCTGTCATCTTTTTACCTCATTATATATCTAAGTTAGACGCGTATTTTGCGTTCTTTTCAATAAATTCTCTTCTCGGTTCGACCTTGTCACCCATTAGCATGGAGAATATCTCGTCGGCATTAACAGCGTCATCAACATTAACTCTTAATAAAATTCTGTGTTCTGGGTCCATGGTAGTCTCCCAAAGCTGTTCAGGGTTCATCTCACCAAGACCTTTGTAACGCTGAATTGTGTAGTTGTCTCTGCCAATCTCTTTTAATAGCGCTTCAAGCTCGTCATCGTCATAAACGTAGTACTCTTTTCTGTTTTTGCTAACCATGTATAGTGGTGGCTGAGCGATGTAGATGTGTCCATCGTCAACAAGCTCTCTCATGTGTCTAAAGAAGAATGTTAGTAAAAGTGTCCTGATGTGAGCGCCGTCGACGTCGGCATCGGTCATGATGATGATCTTGCCATATCTAAGCTTTTCTATGTTGAATTCTGTGTCAATACCTGTACCAAAGGCAGTTATCATCGCCTTTATCTCTTCATAAGCAAGTATCCTATCTAGTCTTGCCTTTTCTACGTTAAGAATTTTACCTCTTAAAGGAAGAATCGCTTGGAATTTTCTGTCTCTGCCTTGCTTAGCTGATCCGCCGGCTGAGTCCCCTTCGACTATGAATATCTCAGTCTCAGTGTTGTCGTTTGATTGGCAATCCGCCAATTTGCCAGGAAGAGTAGTGTTATCCAAGACGCTTCTTTTGCCTCTGGATAGGTCACGCGCCTTTCTAGCCGCTTCTCTCGCCCTTTGCGCAGATATTGCCTTTTCTATAATCTTTTTTCCTTCTTGCGGATGAAGCTCGAAATAATCAATAAGTTCTTGATAGCAAGTAGTGTTTACTATACCTTGAACCTCGCTATTACCAAGCTTTGACTTAGTTTGTCCCTCAAATTGTGGCTCTTTAAGCTTAACTGAGACAATGGCAGTCAGACCCTCTCTCGCGTCATCGCCAGAAAGATTATCTTCTTTTTCCTTGATAATGTTGGCTTTCCTACCATAATCATTAAGCGCTCTTGTTAAAGCGTTTCTAAAACCAGTCAAATGGTAGCCGCCTTCTGTTGTGTGTATGTTATTTGCGAAAGTTAAAACGTTTTCCGAATAACCGTCTGTGTATTGCATTGCAATCTCTAGCTCGCAGTCCTCCATGGACTTGTCGAAATAGATGATATCATCGCTGATGGCGTTTTTGCTGCGGTTGATGTACTCAACAAAGCTCTTGATACCGCCTTCGTAGTGAAATACTTCCTCTTGTGGCTCTTCTTCTCTCTCGTCTATTAAAGTAATTCTAACGCCTTTATTAAGGAAGGCAACTTCTCTAAACTTAGTTACTAGAACTTCTTTAGAAAATTCAGTTGTGTCAAAAATTTCAGAATCCGGCATGAATTGTATTGTTGTACCTGATTCTTTTGTGTCGCCAACTACTTGTATGTCGCCTTGCGCCTTACCTCTAGCAAAGTGTTGTTCATATATGTGGCCAGAGCGCTTAACAGTCGCTATCAGCCATTCACTAAGAGCGTTAACGCATGAAACACCAACACCGTGAAGACCGCCTGATACCTTGTATGCGTCGTTGTTAAATTTACCGCCCGCATGCAAAACAGTCAGTACTGTCTCCAAAGTCGATTTGCCAGTTTTTGGATGGACTTCAACCGGTATACCCGAGCCGTTGTCCTCTATAGATATGCTTCCGTCCTTGTAAATAACTACCTTGACAGTATCTGCTCTACCAGCCAAAACTTCGTCGATGGAGTTGTCCATAACCTCCATAACGCAGTGGTGAAGTCCCTTTGTGCCAGTTGAACCGATGTACATACCCGGTCTTTTTCTAACGGGTTCAAGTCCTTCAAGGACCTGAATACTACCCGCATTATAATTCTTATCTTCCATTTCTTCCTCCGTAAATCATTTCATTCGTTTCTAATTTTATAATTAAATAATCGTCGTCAATTAAATCTTTTATATCATCCATGTCTTGAAGTGTGAATATTACTTGCATATCACCCACAGCATCAAGCAGATATTTCTTTCTTTTTTTGTCAAGCTCAGAAAAAACATCGTCCAAAAGAAGCGTTACATCCTTGTTAAAGCTTCTAATCATCTTAAGTTCAGCGATCTTCATAGAGAGCATCGCAGTCCTTAGCTGACCTTGAGAGGCAAATTTTCTCGCCTCATTTTCATTTATACTTATGGCGTAGTCGTCCCTGTGAGGGCCCAAGGCAGTCGATTTTCTATCGATATCCTTGTCAATATTGGCATTAAATGCCTCTTCGTAAGCCTTTTTAATATCCTTTTCTATGTCAATATTGCTCTTGTACTCGATATTTAGCTCATCTGTTCCGCTTAATTCCTTGTGTATATCCTTGCAAATGGTGTTGAAATTCTCGGTAAAAGTTTTTCTCTTTTCTACCAGAGCCGCACCAAGCGTGATAAGCTGCGTATCGTAGGACTTTAGTACTGCCTTTAAAGAATTTTTATCCTTGTACATTTTTAAAGCCTTATTTCTATTCATAAGGACTTTATTGTAGCTAAGTAGTTCATCGCGATACGATGGCGAAAGCCTTGTCAGTATGCTGTCGATGTACTTCCTTCTAAGTCCTGGAGCGCCTTTTAGTATATTTAAATCAAATGGCTCAAAAAGAACCGCTTCAAACCTTTGATTATACTCCTTTGCATTCTTGATCATCTTGTCATTTTGCTTAACGAGCTTGCCCTTTGGCTCAATCGTGATCTCGATTCTATTTAAAATATCATTTGCCAGATACTCAAAAGATGCATAGCTAGACGCATTTCCAAACTTTATAAGCTCCGCATTTCGCTCAGTTCTGAAGCTCTTCAAAAAGCTGAGCATGTATATCGCCTCGACCACATTCGATTTGCCCTTTGCATTGTTAGCCAAAATTATGTTCTTTTTAGGATGAAACTTTAAGTACAATTTCGAGAAACTTCTGTAATTTACAAGCTTTAAACTCTTTAACATATCTCGATACTTTCGTCAAATACAGTGACCACGTCACCTACTCTAATCTTTTTGCCTCTGCGCGTTTCGACCTCGCCATTGACCTTAACCAAGCCATCTTGGATAATATTTTTCGCCATGGCGCCGCTATCAACTAGTCCGCAAACCTTCAAAACATTTTGTAGCTGAATATATTCATCTTCTAGCTTAAACTTCATAATTCTCACCTATTCTCATCTATAATTATAAATACTAAATTATGCTTGCATTTTTACAGGTAAAACAAGGTAGCGATACTCCTCGCCCTCGTAAATCTTCATAGGTCTGATGCTTTCAGATAGCTTAAGTGTAAGCTTATCCGCGCTCATCGCCTTTAGACCTTCAAGCACATAGCGGCCGTTGAAGCCAATCTTGATGTCGTCACCAGTTTTTTCCACCATGATGTCGTCAGTCGCGCTGCCGATTTCGTTCGATGCAGCGATGTTTAAATTATTGTCCTTAAAATCCATGACAATAAGACTGATTCTGTCCTCAAAACCGATTAAAGAAACTCTTTCGATGGCATTGATAAGATCCATCCTATTGATCTCTACAGTAGTGTAATCCTCACTTGCAAATACTTCTTCGTAGTTGAAAAAGTCGCCTTCAATAAGCCTTGTATATAGTAGTGCTCTGTCTATTTTAAAGACAGCCTTGTCTCTTGCGTAAGTTATTTCCACGATATCGTCAGTGTCGTCAAGCATCTTTTGAATTTCAGCTAAAGTTCTGTAAGGAACGATAAATGAGCTATTCTCCTTGACATCTACATTAAATTTTAAGGAGCTAATCCTGTAACCATCAAGACTTGCCGCGCTCAATACGCCATCTTCAAATTTAAAATAAACACCGCAAAGCGTTGGTCTCGCTTGGTCTTGACTAGTTGAGAATAGTGTTTTCTTAATAATTTTATTTAGCTCTTTCATAGTTAATTTCACAGACTTGTCCAAACTGTAGTGCGTGTCAATCTCTGGATAATCGTCGTGAGGCATGCTCTTTAGCTCGAATTTCGAGAATTTTGCCTTGATCTCAACGTCGTCACCGTTTGATGTAAAGCTGATATCGCCAGATGGCACCTTTCTAACAATGTCAGAAAGAAGTTTGTTAGAAAAACAGCAAGTACCGTCTTCGACCACTGTGCATGGACACTCACTTATGATAGTTAATTCAGTGTCAGTCGAAACTAGTCTAATTCTTTCATTTGCTGCAGTAATTTTAATCGCTTCAAGAATTTCAAGAGGACTTCTTTGAGAGATAGCCCTTTGAGCGATTGTGATATGTTTTAAAAAGTCATCTTTGTCGATAATAAACTTCATATTATTCACCTCTTATTTCTTCTTAATGGAAATGGTTTTACCCACTTCGTATTTTTTTCTCTTCAATATATATATAGTGAATAATCAAAATTTTTCCACATTAATATATTTTTTCCATTCTATATATATATTTTATTTTGATCTATTAAAATTTTATTTTTTCTTCTTTATATATTAGAAAATTTATTCACTTATATATAAGAAAATTTATTCACTTAAATTTTATTTTAATATTTTTTCTAGTAATAATTTTTAATCAGAACTATTTTTTTTATTCACAAAACCTATTAGCTTATAATAATTTAATATAATTAGAAGTAATAGTAGTAGGTCCTGTATAATTGTGGATAAGTTAATCAAATTTGCATTTATCATCAATATTTATCCACAGGTCTTCTGAATAAAATGTTCATATAAAAGGACTTATCCACAGATGATTTTTTCCAAAGCCTCAACTGCGTCCCTCATACCCTGCTTAGTTTTCTTTTCCTTCAATATTTTTTCATAAGCATATATCACAGTAGAGTGATCGCGTCCACCAAAAGCTTCCCCAATCTTTGGATAAGATAAATCAGTATTTACACGTGCAAAATACATCGCTATCTGCCTTGGAATTGCTATATCAGAGTTCTTTCTCTTAGAATTTATATCATCAACAGTGATGTTAAAATACTTAGCAACCGCATCCTTAATCGAGTCGATGGTGATCTCTTTTTCTTCACTTTGACTCATAAAATCAAGCGCGTCCTTCGCCAAATCTACACTGATATCAAGCTTTCTGCCGTCCTCCTGTTCAGAAGCGGCCTTAACAGCAAGCAGAGCGCCCTCAAGCTGACGAATGTTCTGTTTAGCACGTTTTGCAATATATTCAAGCACATCATCAGAGACATTTAAGTGCTCCTCATCCGCCTTCGCCCTCAAAATCGCGATACGCGTCTCAAGAGGCGGCTGCTTAACCTCAATAGTCAAACCACTCTCAAAGCGGCTGATAATCCTATCTTGAATATTTTTAATATCACTAGGAGACCTATCCGATGCGATAATTATCTGCTTATTCATAGTGTATAGCGCGTTAAACGTGTGGAAAAACTCCTCTTGCGTTTGATCCTTGTAAGACAAAAACTGAATATCGTCAATAATCAAGCAGTCCAAAGAGCGATACTTTTCCTTAAATTCGCGCATAGTTTTGTTCTGTAAAGAGGCAATAAGCTCATTCGTGAAGTCTTCACTCGTAATATATAAAAGCCTAAAATCCTTATGATCCTTTAGCATCTTATTGCCTATCGCATTGATAAGATGAGTCTTTCCTAGACCTGTTTTACCAAAAAGGAAGAAAGGATTATATAAAAGACCAGGATTTTCCGCTATTCTCTTAGAATTTTCAAAAACATAAAGGTTCGCATCGCCTGGAATAAACCTGTTAAACGTAAAATATGGATTCAAATTCGGAATTATATCCCCAGTTTTTTGCGATGTTTCCTCAACACTTTGCTTATAATCGTATCCTTGAGAAGGCTCCAAAACCTTGACATCACTCACACCTACATTCATCGACATTAACCTACGTTTAATAATGTCCTTGTAATTGAACTCAACTATACTCTTTATGAAAATATTTGGAGCCAAAAGTACCAAAACACCATCTTCAAGAGCAAGCGGTTCCAAAACACTAATCCACAGATCTATGTTATTTAGAGCAATGTCCTCCTTAAGCGCCTCCAAGCACGTTGCAAATAGAGACTTTGCGTTGTTCATATTTCTTACCTCCGTCCAATGTGGATAATTTATCCACAGGAATCTGTATGTATATGTATTTCTACTAAAAACCCCTTGTGCATAGAAAAATATCTGTTTTCTGTGGATAAGTTTTATTTTTATACACATTTCCACAGGATATCCACAGATTATTAACAAGATACATGATAATATCTTCGCTATTTTCTATGTCTTTTATATTATATCAACAAATAAAAAAATTATCAACATTTATTTTTCTAGTCTGTGAATATCTTGTGAATTATTTACCAAAATTATTGTTTTGCGCTTCTACTTAATCGATATAAAAAATCAAAATGCCAGACAGTGTCTGGCAAATTGTGAATTAATTTTAATTATTAAAAATTCCAGACAGCGTCTGGAAAATATTTGTGCTTTTCTTCTTGTATAGAAAAGTGATTGACATTGCAATTGCTAACGAAAAGTGTATTACTCGTGACTTAGGCTTCACAAATTGGAAATTTCTAAAGCTCGTTCACTTGCAAAACCATATTCGTTTCGTTACACTTCACTAGATGGTTTTGGAAGAACCTCGTTCTTAAGAACGAGAACCTTGGTGCAAGACACTTGGGCAGTTCACTTCGCTAATAAATTTCACAATTTGCTCAGATGCGTCACTTCGTTAATAACACTTTTCTTTTAATAGATAGTGAAAAAAGTATTTTGATCTTAAAAAATTTTATTTAATAAAAATCACTTTTCTGGTAAATGTGTATACAAATGGGTTTGCTTCTTTAATAAGAATTTCTTTTACTTGTTAAAAAACAAAATGTCATACTATATATAATATATTATATATAGTAATGAAGAAAAATCTCTTTTCTAAATTTGCTAAGAATAGTTATTTTGCTTCGATAATTGATTTCACTTTCCCTATTAGCCTTGAAATATATGACAAAATAAAAAATCATAAGAATTTTGAAATATATTTCAAGGAGCAATTATTTATTAAATTTACTTGGAATATTTATTTTGCTATTAAAAGTAATTTACTTAATCAAGCGGAAAATTTATAAAGTTACTCGATTAAGAAAAAGCGCCCCACTATTATCCCCACAAAACTATAATCCCCGATAAAATTTCTTGAACAATTGTCGGGTTTGTGGTATAATTAAGAAAAACAATTGTCGGGTTTGCAGAAAAAGTGCGAAAAAGAATTGTCGGGTTTGTGGTAAAAACGCCAAAAAGAATTGTCGGGTTTGAGGTGAAACTATGTTTAAAAGAAAAATTTATGCTAAGATGCTTGAGTGGAAAAGAAGGTCCAAAGGCAGTACTGCTCTACTTATTGAGGGTGCAAGACGTATCGGTAAATCGACTATAGCCCTAGAATTTGCTAAGAATGAGTATGAAAGCTATATTCTTATAGATTTTTCACGAGCTGGTAAAGACTTGAAAAGTTTATTTGATGACTTAAGTAGTACTGATTATCTATTCATGCAGCTGCAACTATTGTTCAATACTAAGCTTTTTGAGAGAAAATCGTTAATTATATTTGACGAAGTGCAATTTTGCCCAAAGGCTAGGCAAGCTATAAAACTCTTGGTTGAAGACGGTAAATACGATTACATCGAGACTGGCTCTCTTATATCAATCAGGAAGAATGTTGAGAATATTTTAATACCGAGCGAGGAAGAAAAATTAAGCATGTATCCTATGGACTTTGAAGAATTTCTTTGGGCTACAGGCGATACAGCTAGTAACGACATTTTAAGAGAGTGCTTTTTGAATGGAACTAGCTTAGGTGAAGCTGCAAGCCGCAAGATGCTTTTAAAATTTAGGCTTTATATGCTTGTTGGAGGCATGCCTCAAGCTGTAGCTAAATACATTGAGAGCAATAATCTTGAAGAAGTTGATATGGTGAAGAGAAATATAATTACACTGTATCTAGACGATTTCTATAAACTTGATAGCAGAGGCTTTACATCTGATCTATACAAAAACATACCTTCAGAATTGTCAAGACACACAAGCTCATATAAAATTTCATCAGTTTTAAAAAATGAAAGGCCAAGCACGGTTCAAGACGAGATTAGAGAGCTTGTCGAGTCAAAAACAGTACTCGCCTCATACAATAGCACCGATCCAAGCGCGTCGCTTGCCTTGACAAAAGATATAAACAAGTTCAAACTTTATCTTTCAGACACAGGCCTTTTTGTTACGCTAATGTTTATGGATAAGCCATTTACAAAGAATGAAATATATAAAAAATTGCTTTCTAATAAATCAGAAGTAAATCTTGGTATGCTTTATGAAAATGCAGTTGCAACAGCGCTTAGAGCCTTAGGATACGACCTATACTTCAACACTTGCTACGACGATGATCTTAAAAAGACTTATGAACTTGACTTTCTTATTTCAAGCGGCAATAAGATCTACCCTATAGAAGTGAAATCGTCTGGCTACAAGGCGCATAAATCCTTGGATGTGTTCATCGATAAATATAGGTCAAGGATAGGAAAAAGTTTTGTTATATACACAAAAGATTATCTTAAAGAGGGAGATATAGAGTATTTGCCGGTGTATTACACTCAGTTTTTGGATGAAATATAAAAATTTGCATTGAAAATTTCTTTTTATTTAGAAAAGTGATTGACATTGCAATTGCTAACGAAAAGTGTTTTCATAGCTCGCTGCGTCTACGAAAACTGATAATTTCTAAGCTTACTCACCTGTGGTCTCATATCCGTTCGCTTCGCTCAACTAAATGAGCCCACGGGCGGTTCGTTGCGCTAAGAAATTAAAACAGTTTTCTCCGAAGGCTTCGCTCTGTAAAAGCACTTTTCTGTAATTTGATAGTGAATACAAAAGTTTTATTTAAAAATTATTAAAATTCATAAAAATCACTTTTCTTAATTTTATTCAGTGTAAAAACTTTATTTAAATCAATATTTTGATTATACTAAGCGGAAAATTTTATAAAGGGATTGTGTTTAAGCGCTAAAATTTCTTAAACAATTGTCGGGTTTGCAGAAAAAACGCGAAAAACAATTGTCGGGTTTGTGCCGCAATATAAAATTTTCCTGTTAATGACTTGATTTGAAGTGTCTTAATCAAGCCCCACCATAATCCCCTTTAAAATCATCTTGCACCACGTCCCATACTGTGTTATAATAAAGTTATAATCAAGGGAGGTTTATCATGAACAAGAAAATTACTTTTTTTGAGTACACCATACTCAAGCTGATCGTTGCGGGACTATTCTTGCTATTGTATTTTAATCCGGGTGTTTTTTGCCTTGAAGAAAATGTCATGCCTGATGCGGTTATCTACTGCAAGGCGGCGTCTTTAATATTTTCAATTCTAACTATTTCTCAAATTTTCGATGCCATTTACAAAGCATCTCTTAAGAACTAATCTACATAGAAGTCTTTTTTTAAGGCTTCTTTTTTTATAAAATGGCTCTGCCATACGCATAATTTATCTATTATATTAATATTTTCAAAATTTTCTCTTGACAAAGCGCATCTAATTAATTATAATTACTATAGGAGTTTATGTACTATAGGAGGTGTATATAAATGAAGAGAACTTATCAACCTAAGAAAAGACAAAGAAAAGTTGAACATGGTTTTAGAAAAAGAATGGCAACTAAGTCTGGTAGAAATGTCTTAAGAAGAAGAAGATTAAAAGGAAGAAAGAAATTATCTGCATAATTAGCTATGCAAAGATATTTGAGTTTAAGAAAGAAAGTAGATATTAACAGGGTTTTCTTGTCTAAAAAGAAGGCCTTTAACGAGTCGTTTACAATATATTACCGCAATAACAATCTAGATCACCCTAGGTTTTGTTTTGCTATAAGTAAAAAGTACGGCAAGGCGAATAAGAGGAATTTATTAAAAAGAAGGCTAAAGGCGATTATCGAAGCTAATCAAAATGATTTTGAAAAGTCTTATGACATCGTTATTTCGGTTAAACCCTCTGTTTGTGACTACGATTTCTACAAGATTAGAAAAAGATTTCTTTCTTTGTTAAGAAAAATAAATGTTTTAAAGGATAAAGCTTATGAGTAGGATTATGGTTTTATTGGTGAAATTTTACCGCTTTGTGGCACATAAGATTTTTCACAAGAGGCCCAGTTGTATTTTCACTCCAACTTGCTCTGAGTATGCGATGGAAGCTTTTGAAAAATATGGTTTTTTCAAAGGCTTGTATTTGTCTGTAAAAAGGGTTTTAAGATGCAATCCATGGTCGAAGGGCGGCTATGACCCGCTTGTATAGTTTTCCTTTAGGCTTTATTTATCGTTAGGAGGATTTATATGTTAGGTAAAATTTTAGGTTACCTTTTTAATTTCATATATGATCAGCTTGCTAGCATGGGCGCGGAGCCTGCAAACTTCTCGTTTTTAGCGATGACTATCATAATCTCGACTGTTGTCGTGAAATTATTGGTTCTACCCTTACAAATTTCTTCTACTAAGAAGATGAAGAAGACTGCGGATTTGCAGCCTAAGGTTAAGGAGATTCAAGAGAAATATGGATATGATCAACAGATCGCTTCTCAAAAGGTTATGGAGCTTTACAGAAAAGAGGGCGCGTCAATAACTGGCGGCTGTCTTCCACTACTTGTTCAGTTCCCTATCTTGATTGCGTTCTTCCAAGTGTGCCAAAACCCAGCGGTTAATGCGTTTGGCGAGGCAAAGTATGCTGCGATGCAAAAGACTTTCTTCTGGATCAAGGATTTATCTTTAGTTGATCCGTATTGGTACGGTCTTCCACTAATTGCAACGCTTGTAACTCTGTTAATGAGTGTGACTACTCCAAAGGTCGGTATGACTGACCAGCAACAAGCGAAGTCCATGAACATAATGCAGTATTTTATGCCACTAATGACATTTTTCTTTACAATTAAATATCCTGCAGGACTAGCTCTTTATTGGGCTGTGTCAAGCCTATTTGCTGCAATACAACAATTTGTACAAAATAGGATCATTAAGAAAGAGGAGGTAATTGTAAGTGAAAAGTAGATTTGAAGGAAAGACTGTTGAAGACGCTATAAAGAAGGCTGAAACTCAGCTTGGCATGAGTAGAGAGCATTTCACTGTTGATGTTATAAATGAGGATACTAAGGGCTTTTTAGGCATCGGCGCAAAGGACGCTGTGATTGAGGTTATCTACGAAGAAGTAGAGGAATCTCACTGCGGATGCCATGATCATGGAGATGGACATGGACATGAACATGAACACCACCATAATCATGAAGAAGATGAAAATCATGAGCACCATGAAGATAATCATGTGAGTGCTGATGAAGAGCACATAAAGATATTAAAAAATTTCTTGGACGAGTTTTTAAGGCTATTTGAGGTAAAGGCTTCGTACGAGATTAATGAGTCTGACGAGATGATAAGCGTTTTTATCGATGGAGAAACATCTGATGACACATCGAAGCTTATCGGTAAGAAGGGTTCTGTACTGGACTCTATGAACACGATAGCGCAAATCCAGCTAAACAAGAGTTTAACTGAGTTTAAGAGGCTTTACATCGACATCGGCGATTACAGAAAAAAAAGACAAGAAAAAGTTAGAGAGCTTGCTATACAAGGTTGTGAAAGGGCTAGAAAGTATGGTACTAAGGTTTCATTAGAGTACATGACTAGCTATGACAGACGTATCGTTCACGAAACCTTAGCAGGTATTGAAGGCGTAAAAACATTTTCTGAGGGCAACGAGCCTCACAGAAGAGTTTGTATCATAGCGAAGTAATTAGGAGGCTTATATAGCCTCTTTTTTATTTATGTGAATGGCAATGTTTATGGCAATGGATTTGCCACGATGACTATGATTTGCAAAAAATACATAGCGTGTACTCATCACGCACTAATATGATAAAAGACAGAAAAGAAAATTTACTTACGTAATTTTTCTTGCGTTTTTAAATATTCTCATATTTAAAAACTAAAAAACTTCATATTTAAAATCTAAAATAGTATACAAAGGAGAAGAAATGAGAACGATTTGTGCAATATCAACTGCTATGCAGCCGGGTGCCATCGCCATCATCAGGATGAGCGGGGCGAATAGTTTTGCTATTGCGAATAAAATTTTTCGCTCGGCAAGCGGCAAGGATAATTTTAAAAATAAATACATGTACTTCGGCAGGATTTATGACGGAGATGAATTCGTGGACGAAGTTTTAATCACGTTTATGAAGGCGCCAAATACCTACACTACAGAGGACATGGTCGAAATATATTCGCACGGTAGTGTAATTAGTCAAAGAAGGATACTTAATCTCTTACTTAAAAATGGCGCAGAACTTGCTGAGCGCGGCGAATTTACGAAGAAGGCCTTTATCGGCGGCAGAATCGACATCACACAGGCTGAGGCCGTCGCTGACATGATCAACGCCAAGACCGACATGAGCTATAATTTGTCTTTAAAAGCTTTTGATGGCTCAGTTCGTGACTTTATTAATGGCCTTGCAGATAACCTTAAGATGCTCATTGCAAACATCGAGGTCGCTATCGATTATCCAGAAGAAGATATAGAGGAAATTAGCTACGAGCGCATCACAAATACTTTGACAGATGTGAAAAATAGCCTAGAGGGACACATCAAGCGTGCATCTACATCGACGCTTATTAAGGACGGCATCAAAACGTCCATAGTCGGCGTGCCAAACGTAGGTAAATCCTCGCTTCTAAACACATTTACCCGCGAAGAAACTGCCATCGTCTCAAATATCGAGGGCACTACAAGAGACATGATCACCGAGTACATCGACCTTGAGGGCATCAGCCTTAAACTTATGGATACGGCCGGCATTCGTGAGGCATCGGACGAAATTGAGCGCATGGGTGTCGCCATATCGAAGAAGGCAATCAAGGACGCAGACCTCGTTCTAGCGGTTTTTGATTATTCAAAGCCAATGACAGACGGCGATAAAGAAATCATTGACATGGTTCAAGATAAAAAACACATATATATATTAAATAAGGTAGACGAAGGCGAAAACGGCGAGTATCTAGACCATTTCGAGCAAAATGCAAAATACATTTTAACGAGCCTAAAGACCGGCGAAGGCTTTGAAGCGCTTAAGGACATGATTAAGGAGATGTTTTTAGGTGGCGAAATTACTCAAGATGACCTAGTTTACGCGAACATCAGAGAGATGGACCTACTTAATAAGGCACACTCAGCCATAAGCGAGGCACTAAATGATGCCGAAGCTAAACAAGTCTACGATCTACTCATAGTCAACATCAGAGGCGCTCTCGATAGCTTACTTGAAATACTTGGCGAGAAGCTCGACAGCGAGATACTTGATAAGATTTTCCAAAACTTTTGCATCGGCAAATAGACTAAAGGAAGTGATTTTATGCAAAGAAGAGAAAAAACATATATTAGAGGCACGTTTGATGCAGTCGTAGTCGGCGCTGGACACGCTGGATGCGAGGCGGCACTAGCACTTGCCCGCCTTGGCAAGAAAACTGCCGTCATCACCATCAGCCTAGATGCAATCGCTGCGATGAGCTGCAATCCTAACATTGGCGGCACTGGCAAGGGTCATCTCGTTCGTGAGATTGACGCGCTTGGCGGCGAGATGGCGAAAAACATCGACAAAACTTACATTCAGTCGCGTATGCTAAACACCTCAAAAGGCCCAGCCGTGCACTCTTTGCGCGTTCAAGCAGATAAGCAGGCCTACCACCGTGCGATGAAAAAGACGCTTGAAAACGAGCCAAACCTTACCATAATCCAAGGTGAAGTGGACGAAGTTCTTTTTGATAATGGTAGAGCGACTGGCGTACGCATGACTACAGGCGCTGTACTTGAGTCGAAGGCAGTAATTTTAGCGACAGGCACTTATCTTAAAGGAAGAATATTTGAGGGCGAGCTAAATTACGAATCGGGCCCCGATGGCCGCTTCCCTGCTCGCTATCTATCAGCATCGTTAAATGAGAATGGCATTGATTTACGTAGAATGAAGACAGGAACACCAGCCAGAGTCCATAGGCGCAGCATCGACACGTCAAAGATGGCTGTACAAGAGGGCGACAAGACCATAGTTCCCTTCTCATTTATGAATGAGGCGGACGCTATTAAGAGAGAACAAGCAGTTTGCTACCTAACTTACACTACTAAGCCAATGCACGAATATATTTTGGCGCACATGGATCGCTCGGCGAGGACGCTTGGCGACATAACTGGAGAGGGCCCTAGGTATTGCCCAAGTATAGAGGATAAGGTACTTCGTTTCAAGGACAAGGATCAGCACCAAGTTTTCATCGAGCCAGAGGGCACGGATACTGATGAAATGTACATCCAAGGCGTTTCGACAGCGCTTCCTGAGGAGATGCAAGTTGAGATGTATAGGATGATAGAGGGGCTTGAGCACTCCGAGATTATGAGAAGCGCCTACGCTATTGAGTATGACTCGATCGACCCCACTTCCCTAAAGCTTAATCTTGAGTCCAAAAGTCATGATAATCTATTTTTCGCGGGCCAAATCAATGGTTCATCGGGCTACGAAGAGGCAGCCGCCCAAGGCATCATGGCAGGCATCAACTGCTACCTAAAGCTTGAGGGCAAGGATCCATTTATTATCAAGCGTAGCGAGGGCTACATAGGCGTTCTAATCGACGACCTCGTTACGAAAGGCACAAACGAGCCGTATCGTATGATGACGAGCCGCTGTGAATATAGACTAAGTCTAAGGCAGGACAACGCTGATATGCGTCTTACAGAGTACGCTTATAAGATAGGTCTCGCAAGCGAAGAGCGTTATAATCGCATGCTTGAGAAGAAGAAACGCATCGATGGCGAGCTTGAAAAATTGAAATCGAAATCCATTGGCCCAAAGGAAGAAACAAATGCCTATCTTGAAAGTCTTGGAACGACAGCGCTTAAGACAGCAGTAACACTTGAAGAACTCTTACGCCGCCCAGAAATTCATTATAATAATCTCACTAAGTTTATGGAGCTCGCACTAGATAAGCCGGACGAAATACTTGAGCTCGAGACAATCGTCAAGTACGACGGCTACATCAAGAAGCAAAATAAAGAGATAGAGAACTTTTTAAAGATGGAAGAGCGTTCACTTAAGGACTTTGATTATAGCTTAGTCAAGGGTCTAAAGACCGAAGCAAAAGAAAAGCTCGAAAAGTTTAGACCGTCAAACCTTGGTCAAGCATCGAGAATCAGCGGAGTTTCGCCAGCCGATATAAACAACATCATTATATATATGGAAATAAATAAACGCAAATGATTTATTTAATAATTGGCATCGCCTTGTTAATGGCACTCGCCTTCTTCATCATGTGGAAGAAAAAACTAGTCGTGAGCGAATACACAGTAAAAGCGCCGGTGGATTTGGATTTGCTAATACTATCAGATTTGCACTCGATGGACTTCGGAGAAAATCAAAGAGAGCTGCTTGATTTAGTCGATAGTATTCCCTTTGACGCGATACTAATGCCTGGCGATATCTTTGATGACAAGGTCGACGATAAAAAAGGATATGAATTTATAGAAGGCATTAAAAAATACAAGTGCTACTACATTTTAGGCAATAACGAGATTATCTCTGGCAAGGCAGAGCTGCACATGAAGAAGCTCGCTTCCATGGGCATCAAAGTTTTGGACGATGGCAAAGCCATTATCAAAGCAGATGAAAAAGATGTAGAAATTTGGGGTTTTAGGGATAGACACCCTTGGCGAATGAAAGATTATGCGGCGCATGTGGCTCGTACGCTTGCTTCCGACACAGATAGCCATGATTATCGCATAGTTCTCTCGCACAAACCATTAACGAAGGATGAGTTTAAGGATATAAACGCTGGACTTATTATAGCAGGCCACGCGCATGGCGGTCAATGGCGCCTACCTCCTATAAATAACGGAGTTTTCGCACCAAACCAAGGAATATTTCCAAAGTATGCTGGCGGCTTATATGAGGCGAACGGCAGATACGAAGTCGTTTCGAGAGGCCTCGCGCGCGGACTAAAGCTTGTGCCGCGGCTAAACAACCCGCCCGAGATAGTTTTATTACATTTAAGAAAATAATGTTCCACGTGGAACATTTGAAAGGATATATATGCTTAAAGATTATTTGAATGAGATTAATATAAACGCTACAGAGAAGCAGCTAGCTGAGCTAGAGCGCTTCAAGAACTTGCTTGTGGAGAAAAATAAGGTCATGAACCTAACAGGCATCACCGAGTCAGACGAGGTCGATAGGCTCCACTTCACCGACAGCGCCTACCCTCTTACATTGCCTGAATTAAAAAATGCGAAGAAGATAGTAGACGTAGGTACAGGCGCCGGCTTCCCTGGCATAGTTCTGAAGATACTCGCTCCCGAAAAAGAAATTTTACTCAACGATAGTTTATTAAAGAGATTAAAATTTTTAGACGAAGTAATTATGGATTTGGACTTAAAGGATATAGAGACAGTTCACGCAAGGAGCGAAGACCTTGCTCACGTCGCAGCACATAGAGAGGCCTACGACGTAGCCATCTCAAGAGCAGTCGCTCGCCTAGCCACACTTACAGAGTATATGCTCGGCTTCGTGAAGGTCGGCGGATATATGCTTTCGATGAAAAGCGGCGATATAGATGAAGAAGCAGCCGAAGCGAAAAAAGCTATTGAGGTTCTTGGCGGTGAAATAGTTAATATTCATAAATATAGATTGTTTGACGAATTTGATAGATCGATTGTTATTATTAAAAAAGTTAAGGCAACACCGAAAAAATACCCACGTAACAAGAATCAAGCAAAAACCAATCCAATCTTTTAGTTTACCTATTTATATATAATAGATCATATTTGATATGGTCTCTTTTTTGTTTGGCTCAATAACGAAAAGTGATTTATTTGCAATATTTAACGAAAAGTGTATTACTCGTGACTTAGGCTTCACAAATTGGAAATTTCTAAAAGCTC
>ERZ1673750.572-NODE-572-length-26564-cov-7.896488_pt1 | contig 26564 bp, 18 predicted proteins | sample MGYA00580203_ERZ1673750 | MGnify/ENA primary metagenome ERZ1673750 (study PRJEB41218, sample SAMN15661763) | gut metagenome | host: Homo sapiens | place: Canada: London | collected 2015-08-20/2019-03-30 | study: EMG produced TPA metagenomics assembly of... | reverse complement strand
CCAAAACCGAAAAAAATACCTGACGAAAACCGAAACACCAACTTGACTAAAAACATCATGCCCCGCAAGCAGCGTCATACCGCCAGGCGCGTGTACGACAGGCTGGTCGCCGAGCAGGGGTTCGACGGCTCGTATCCGATCGTGCAGCGGTATGTGAAGCGTTGGAGGCAGGAGCATCGCGTGCCGGGCGAGGGGTACTTGGAGCTGGAGTGGTCGCCGGGGGTGATGCAGGTGGATTTCGGTCTGGCGCAGGCCGCGGTCGCCGGGAACCGGACGGACGTGCATTGCCTGGTGGTCTCGTTCCCGCATTCGAACATGCGCTACGCGGTGGCCCTTCCCGGGGAGAACGCTGAATGCGTGTGCGAGGGGCTGCGCGTGGTGTTCGACCATGCCGGGGTCGCGCCGCTGGTCATGGTGTTCGACAACGCCACCGGCGCGGGGCACCGGGTCGCGTGGGACAGGATCACCGTGGTGGACGTGTTCCAGCGGTTCATCGAGCACTACCGGATCGAGGTCAGGTTCTGCAATCCGGGCGCGGGCAACGAGAAGGGCAGCGTGGAGAACGCGGTCGGGTTCCTGCGCCGCAACGTGATGGTCCCGTTGCCGGACGCGGAGTCGTACGCGCAGTTGACGAGGTTCATGCTCTCCCGGTGCGACGAGATCGCCCGACGGCCTCACTACCGGTTGAAGACACCGGTCGGCGACCTGTTCACCGACGAGCGCGCGTGCATACAGCGCCTGCCGTCCGAGCCGTTCGACGCGTGCCGGTGGGAGGTGAGGAAGGCCGATAAGGTAGGCGTCGTGGAGGTCGACTCGCACCGGTATCTTGCCGGCCCCTCCTGGCACGGGTGGACCCTGGACGTCGGCCTGCGCGCGTTCGACGTGGAGATCCGCACCCAGGACGGGCGCACGGTCGCCCGTCTTCCCCGCGCGTACGGAAGCGACCATGGAACGGTGCGGGACCCTGCCTGCCTGCTGCCCGCGCTGGCGCGCAAGACCCGCGCGTGGGGCGAGAGCCCGATCCGCGGCGATTTCCCCGACAAGCTGCGGCTGGCGATCGACGCCCAGGACTCCAAGCAACGCCGACGCACGTTCCGTCTGATCGCCAAGGCGGCCGACGCCAGCGGCTTCAAGGCCGCCACGGCCGCCGCCGAGCACCTCGTCGAGCAGGGGCACGGCATCGACGAGGCCAGCCTGATGGCCATGAGCCGGCGCATCGCCGCCGGTGAGACGCCGCGGACCACGCCCGTGCCCGACCTGCATGACTACGACCGGTTCATGCGCCCGGCACCTGCCAGGAAGGAGGCATGATGACCAGACCGAAGACCATGCAACCCGACACAAGACGACGCCGCGCGTCGACCGGGCAACTGATGGACGGGATCATGAGCCTGGCCCGCCAGCTGCCCCTGACCCGCCAGGTCCTCGCCGACCAGCTCGAGACGGCCACGCCAACGCAGATGGAGTTCATGCACGCGTGGATGCTCGCCGAACTCGACTCCAGGGAGCGCTCCAAACGCGCGCGCCTGCTCAAGCAGGCCGGGTTCCCCCAACCCAAGGAACTCGACGGCTACGACTGGACGCCCCTGCGATTCCCCGTCGACTACGGGCGTCAGGCCCTCGAATCCCTCGATTTCATCGACAACAACGAGGACGTGGTCATGTTCGGGCCGCCCGGCACCGGCAAGACCCACCTCGCCGTCGCGCTGGGACGCAAGGCCTGCCGGCGGGGCATCCCCGTCAGGTTCTTCACCGCCGCCGAACTCGTCATGCGACTGCTGCGCGCCAACGCGGAGAACCGGCTCGACAAGGAGCTCACCCAGATCGGCAAAGCCGGGCTCATCATCCTCGACGAGCTCGGCTACGTGCCCATCGACGAGGAGGGCAGCCGCCTGCTCTTCCAGGTCGTGACCAACGCGTACGAGACACAGAGCGTCATCTACACCACCAACATCGAGTTCAGCGGATGGGGCAGGATCTTCGGCGACCCCAACACGGCACGCCGCCTGTCAATCGACCGCACCGTCCACCACGGCAGGATGATCAGATTCGAGGGCGACTCCTACCGCAAGACCCACGCCCTCATGCAATAACCAACAACCAAACAAACAGGACCGGACCGGGCGATCAAACGGCAACAAACCAACCGATCACCCGGTCAACTTTCCCACGATCAAACGGGGGTGGTGACGTTTTGTTGGACTCCGGTGTCCTTGTTCTTTGATTATGCCATGAGTCCGAGCTCGCGTCTTCGTTTGGCGATGCTGGTGCCGAAGGCGAGCTTGATCCGCTCGTCCCGATACCAGCGCATGTACCCGTCCAACTGTTCGACGAACCCTTCGATGGTGACGCCCGTGAAGCTCCGGCCGTGGAAGAACTCCTGCTTGAGACGCCCGAAGAACCCTTCCGCGGCCGCGTTGTCCGGACTGCAGCCCTTCGCACTCATCGACCGGGTCAACCCGTTCTCCCTGCAGATGCGGATCCACCCGGGCCACCGGTAGTGGCAACCGCGGTCGGAGTGGATGACCGGACGCTCCCCGTCCCCGAGCGTGGAGCACGCGTCGCGGAGCATCCGGTTGGCCAGCTCGGCGTTCGGGCTCGTGCCGATCGTCCAGGCCACCGGCATCCCGTCGTAGCGGTCGATCACCGGGCTGAGGTAGACCTTGCCCGCGGGGATGGAGAACTCCGTCAGGTCCGTGACCCACAGCCGGTTCGGTTCCTCGGCATGGAAAACGCGATTGACGAGGTTGTCCGGCGCCTTGGTCAGCTCGCCCTTGTACGAGCTGTAGCGCCGGGCCCGCTTGAGCAAGGGGCCGAGCCCGTGCCGCGTCATCAGCCGCATGACCCTTTTGGCGGACACGACGATCCCGGCGTTTCTCAGTTCGAGCCACACCCGCCGGTAGCCGTAGCGGCGCAGGCTGTTCTCGAACACGTCGCGCACCAGGGCGAGCAGCCCCTCGTCCCTGTCCGGCCTGTTCATCGCGTTCAACTGATGGTAGTAGGTGCTGCGCGCCAGACCGACCCGGGCGAGCAGACGCCCCACGGGGATGCCATGTCCGGCACTGACGGCCTTGACGAGGATCGTCTTCTCCCTATTGGCCGGGTTGTCCGGGTCTGCGCCCCGCTCTTTTCCCACCAGATCCAACGCCCCCTTGAGGATCGCCAGCCCGATCCCCGCCTCCCGTCTCTCCCTGCGCAGCCGCTCGACCTCCGCGCGTACACGATCACGCTCCGCGACCAGCCCCTCCAGGTCCGGCACGTCATGATCCGGACGGGCCGCGCCATCGTCCTCTTCCCTCAGATCATCCGGTCTCACTGGATCGCCCTCCGATACCGGCTCGTGCAGCAGTTGACGCTACCCGGTTTCTCACGACCGACGCCTCCACGCCCACCTCGGCCGCGACCTGCCGCGACGTCACACCGCCCGCGACCAGCCGCGCCACCGCCATACGCCCGACCCCGTCCGCCACCGGCCCGCGTCCGGTCACGCGCTCCCCGGGCGCCAGCCCGACCGGTCCACGCCGCCAGCACCTCACGGCTGGGATACCCCATTTGGCGCATCGTCCCGCCCGACCGCCTGCCATGCGTCAGGCAGTGATCCACCGCAGCGCGCCTCTGACCATCCGTGTACCTCGCATAACGCTCGCCACGCCTCGAGGGAACCCCCGTACGCCGCTCCTCCAGCCACTCGCGATACCACATGAGCAACGCCCCCTTGCTGGGATAGCCCAACTCCCGGATCACGTCCGCCGCACCATGCTCGTACCGCTCGTACAACTCCACCGCACGCCTGCGCTGCTCCCTCGAATACCTCGCCACGATGACGACTCCTCCCGCTCAAGGAGTCCAACATTCCGTCACCACCCCGAACCGGCACGCCCGAACTTGACGAAACACACTGCGGATCACCTTCTCCGAGACACCCGTCCCGAGCGCGGCCTTGACCCGCCGGTACCCGTACCGGCCCCTGGAATCGGCGAACGCCCGCGCCACGCGGGCGCGCAGCCCGGCGTACTTGCCGACGCCGATCCCGGCATGGTGGTAGTGGTAGCTGCTGGGCGCGATACCGCGGCAAGCATGTCAGCGACCTCAGCGAATACCTCGGCCCCAGCCGGTCGACCGGCATCGTCTTCTCCCTGTTCGACAGGCGCCGCAGGTCGGCGCCCGGGTCTTTTTCTGCGACCCCGAACCGCCTCCCGCATCAACGCGTTCCCCAACTCCAGCTCCCGTATCCGCCGACGCAGCACATCCGGGTCATCGCCCAACGGCTCGCTATCGGTTCCGGCCTGAGGCATGGCATCCCTCCGTTCCGGTCTCCGGCGCCGCCATTCCACCGGCGCGGTACAGTCTCATCCAATGATGCACCGCACCGGCGCTGACGCCAAGCTCCGTCGCCACCTGCTTCTGCCGCATACCAGACAGGCACAATTCCACCGCGCGACACCGCGTCTCCAACGGTATGGGCGGCTTGGGGACGGCATCCGCATACCTGGGATCGTCGCGCAGCCACCGTTCCAGACACTGTCTGGTCGGATACCCCAGATGCTCCACCACCTGCTTCGTGGACATCGACGTCGTGGAATACAACTCCACCGCCCGTTCACGCTCCTCGCGACCGGACACGGCAACAATCCTTCCGCTCAGTCTCCAAGAAAACGTCCGCAACCCCTTATCTTCAGCTAGGCTGATTTGATCCGATAATTACGTGCGCTTTCGACCAAGACACAGGGGAAGCGGATTGTAATCATAAGGCACTTTTGGTGAGCATGGTCGCTACTTTTGCGCGTTGTTCTCCGGTTCGCTTGAAAGTCGAACTATATAGATGGGACGACGTTTAGTTTCCAGATACGTCTTCGCCAAGTACTGTCCCAGGATGCCGACGCTCAGCAATTGGGCGCCTCCGATAAATGTGATGGCACAGATTAATGAAGGCCAACCTGCGACAGGGTCGCCGAACATGAGCGTTCTAACCACTATGAAGATGACCAGCACAAAGGCGACAACACATAGAAGGACGCCGATCAGGGACGCGAGTACAAGAGGCGCTGTGGAGAACGCCACGATGCCGTCCAACGCGTAAGCGAACAGTTTGAGGAAGCTCCACTTAGTGTTGCCGGCTACCCGATCAACGTTTTCGTATGAAATCCATTTTGTCTTGAACCCGACCCAACCATAGATACCTTTGGAAAAGCGGTTATATTCACACATAGAAAGAACCGCGTCAACCATGGGACGTTTCATCAATCTGAAATCACGGGCGCCGTCGACGATATCCGCATTCGAGATGTGATTGATGAGATTGTAGAACCGGTGGGCGAACCAGGATCGAATCGGCGGCTCGCCTTTGCGATCCTGACGGCGTGTGGCGACGTTATCGTAATCTTCGGTTTGCAGGATTGAATACATCTGTGGCAGCAAGGACGGTGGGTCCTGCATGTCGGCGTCGAGAGTGGCTACGTAATCGCCGTGTGAATGCCGGAGACCGGCATACAGTGCGGCTTCCTTGCCGAAATTGCGGGAAAATGATATCCACCGGACATGGAAACCGTATTCTGCGTTGGAGACGGCGTTGCGCATGATGGTAAGTGTGCCATCCGATGAGCCGTCATCAACCAACACTGCTTCGAAAGATAGGTCCGGCCATTCGTCCCTCATTTTTTTGCAGACCTTATCAAGTTCGGACAAGAACAGTGGGAGGCTATCTTCCTCATTGAAACAGGGAACGACGGCGGATAGTAGTGGCATGATATACCTTTCCTCCCATTATCGGAATTCTGTTTCGATTGTTACAAGTATATTCCTTGACTCTTCATGTCGGTCTGATTGCCATAACGTGATGATCGTCGCGCTACGAAGCAAACGACGTCCCGTGTTATCGGCTGTGTTTCGCCCGCATTGTCATGAGCGTGCGGGAAACGATGTCAGCGAATGCAGATAAGCCCAATCCGGCATAGGGAATCATCATAAGGTAGGCAGGCATGATGTATTGGGACTGTGCCTCCCAGACGAGATAGAGGATTCCTATGCCGAGAGGCACCAAAACGCCTGCGAGTTGTTCGACCTTCAATTGCCTGCGGTTGCGTATCAGACAGAATGCGGCGCATACGGCGATCAGTGTCTGTAGACAGTCGAGTAATACTTCAATAATGGTATGTGCCTTGCCTGCATAGACGGATCGTTGCATGACGGTCATTGGTCGTTGCGACATCACAGCACGGCCTGGACCGGCAGAATTCCAGAAGCTGGCGAGCATGGATTCATAGGTCGGTTCCGTCCACTCGGAAATAAACTTCTTGCCGAAATACTCAGCCGCATACGCGGGGTCTTCGACGAAGCTATCAATTGAGTCTCGAATCGATTGTTCCGCATCTGCAGATATTTCGTCCAAATCGTAGTCCTCGGGAGTCCAACTGGTCGGGTATCCGTTGTACCAACCGTGGTTGTTGGAATTGGGATTGGTCTGGGGCTGCATGCCCATTGCAATCCACACGGTGCGCGGCATACCGTTGTCCGTAGACATTCCGAATCCGGCAGCTACGCCGGAAATGATTAGTCCGTTGCCTAGGTAACAGACGATGACGATGACGATGGCGGCCAGAGCCTTGAGATTTAAGTTTTTCATCGTGTAAGTAAGCAACACGGCAAGTATCGCAATTAGTACATAAATCATGCTAGATTTAAGCAAAAGCGCGACCAGCATAAACAATCCGGTGCCGATGATATAGCGAAAGCGTTGGGTGTCACAGAACCGTTTCTGCCAAGCCAGCGCAACAAAAAGGAACGGCAGACAGAGCGTGTTGCCATATGCGAAGGTCACGTAGAAGAACAGCGGAAAGAAACAGCATGAAATCAGAGTCGCACCATTGGTAAATTTTCGGTTTCCGAACAACGCGTGCGTGTAATAGGCGATGCCTGCAATCGTCCCGACTATACAGAGCACGTTGAGGAATTCGAATGCCAGATACGCGCCTGATCCGAACGTTATCACCAATAGCCAAGTGACGGCGAGCAAGGGAATCTGATAGGGGAAGCGGTCGAAGTAGCCGCCGGGGCACATGACCCAATCCGTTTCCGTTCCCGGGCAATGGCGTATATACGTGGGGTCGGCTAGGGCTTGTGCTCCGAGAAAGACATATGCGGGATCCCACTCGGGCCAAACCGATGCGAAGGCGATCCAAAGGCAGCTGAACAATGACGAGAACGCCACGGCCGCACACAGGACGGTGCGAGGATTCCACTGTTCGAGCCATCCTCCATGTGAAATCAGAGCGAGGCAGCCAGTCGCGACGGCGAAACCGATGAGCACAATCCACCAACGGTCGGTGGAGAACGTAACCTCATAGCTGTCCAACAGATGCGTAGAGAAAACCAAGGTGACCGCTCCGACGATGATAAGGAACGCCGCGGAAAGCCATAGGATGCAGCCCTCGAAAAAGGTTCCCGTCTTTACTAGGACGGTCTGCAACACTGACCGTTCCGTAATCGCGCTGGCCTGTTCGCTGTTCGGCATGATGGTCCCTCCTTGCATCGTGTCTATACACGATACCATCATGCCGGCCCACCGAGCGGATTCGAAACCGGTGACCAGACGGCACGGAATCCAAGGGACCGGAATCGTATTGTGTGGTACGGTTCGGATTCAACTTGATGAGTATGACGAACGGCGCCATGGCATAACGACGGATGAATCAGGGTTTCGGCTTCACGGTTATAGCTCACAATATGCGCCGGGTACCGCCAGTCCGACGTCGGTACCCGGCATTGGGATATTTAGCCACGCTTGAGTTTGCGCGCCTGCTCCTGGGCGCGGGCGATCAGGCTGGTCGGCGATATGGTCTTGACCAGGTCGATCGCCTTCTCGCCGAACATGAACCGGGCGGAGCGGTGGATGTCTTGGATTTCCTTGTCGCGCGCGAAGATGATGTCCTCGTCGCGCAATGCGCGCTCCATCAGCCACAAATCGAGGGAACGATCGTGCAGTGTGATCTTCTGAAAAGCGTTGAACGCGTCGATGTCGTAGAAATACAATGCACCATGGGCTCGTATGTCCAGCTGCTTCTCGGTTTCGCCGAGATATCGTTCGAGGAAGTCGACGATGCCCTCCGGCGAATACCGGGTGGATACGCCGAACATGAAGCTGCTGAGCAGGGTGTTCAGATAGCTCTGCTCATACGTCTCATACAGGTTGTTGTCCTTGAGCCAGATTCCGAGGGACAGTACGGAATCAATGTCCGTATCGGGCTCGCTGGTATACGGGATCGGCTTCTCCAGGGCGAGCCAGAACGACGAGGGGATCTGCTTGCGCTGGATGTCCCTGACGTCCCAGCCGGTCTTCATATCCAGGAATGCGATGTTGCCGGACGCGAGCAACGCCCGGCCGCCGAATTCCAGCAGATTGTCGAAGATGTCGTGCTCGCCGGCGGTGATGGCACTGTCGCGCAGGAACGCGGTGCGGTAGATCTTATGCCACGAATAGTCGCGGTCGGTGCTGATGGCCAGCTCGGGGATCTCCGTCGCGGTGAACGGCCCATAGATGGGGCCGCGCACGCTGCGCGGGTCGTCCATGAACGCCTTCGCCGGAACGCCCTTGGCGGCCAGCTTCTCGATGAGATAGTCGCAGTGGATGTTGCCGGCATCCAGCAGGGCCACGTCGGCGTGGCTTCTGCGCGCTCCCGCGAGCGCGGCGCGCAGGAATCCCTCGCCCACCGTGAAATGGGACGGCACGAATACGATGTACTCGCCGCGGGCGACGTTCATCGCCGCATCGACGAGCTCGGGCGTCGTCGCGTCGGTGTCCATCTCCTTGATGATGAATCGCTTGTCCTTCTGCGCGAACTCCTTCGCTACTGTGACCGTGCTGTCCTGCGAGCCAGCATCGACGACGACGAATTCGACCGGCAGGTTCTTGAACGACGAATATGCCTCGAACGTGTCGACCACCCAGGAGCGCGCGTCGTGGGTGAACAGCACGACCGACAGCGCCGGCTGCGGAACGTCCGCGTGGTTGTGGATTTCATAGGAGTCGCCCATGAAATCCATGTAGTAGTCGAGGAACTCCGGACGCAGGCGGTCCGCCATGAGGAAGACCTCCTTGCGGTCCATCGACTCGAACACCTCACGGATTAGCGCGCGGACATCCTCGTTCTTGTCATCGAAGCCGTACTCGCCGATGACCGACGTCACGTAGTCGAATTCGCGCGAGTAGAACACGCGCATGATCTCCTTGGAGACGTGCTGGCCCTCCAGGAACTCGCGCATGTCGCGCAGCCGGTCGAACGGAAGATGGTAGTCCTTGATGAACGTGGAGGCGCCGGGATTGGTCTGGCGGTAATAATAGTACTTGCCCGGGGTCCATACGATGCGGTCGGCGAGCACCATGGTCTGGGCGAAGAACGGGTTGTCCGCCCAGCCGCCGCCGGGAATCGGCTCGAAGCGGATCTTCATCGAGGATTTGTTCTGGCCGTCCAGGAACTCCTTGCGGTAGACGGCCGACCAGATGGACGGGTGGTGATAGAATGGCTCGGGGAATTCCTCGAGACTGAACTCCATACGTCGCGCCGGCATGGCGTTCGCCAGATTCGGAGACTGCAGGGCGTCCGTGTAACCGTCGCGGCCGTCGTAATACAGCCAGTAGGATCCCTTGACGATGTCGACAGTGCCGTTTTCGGACGTGGTGTCGCTCAGCAGCCGCTCGTACATGTGCGGGTCGATGAAGTCGTCGGGCTCGACGATGCTGATCCATTCACCCCGCGCCATGTCGATGCCGCGGTTGCAGGTGGTGCCGTATCCTTCGTTCTGCTTCTCGATGATTTTGAAGCGGTCGTCTTCGGCGGCGAAGGAACGCATGATGTTGATGGAACCATCCTTGCTACCATCGGAGAACAGCAGGCATTCCCAATCCTGGAACGTCTGCTTGCGAATCGACTCCAGACATTGGCCGACGTAGGATTCGACGTTATAAATCGGAACGATGATTGATAGTCTAGGCATACGTCGATGGTACCGTGACGCCGTGAGAAAACGGACCATGCACTGTTGCCTGCGGCGGCCGATGGAAATCGGAGTTTTCGAGGTTCCATGAATCGCATGTCGTGCCGGAGACAGTCTATTATGAGGATGCATCATCGATAACCGCTGGGCGTCACACGGAAAGGTGCCACATTCATGCGAATATCAGGAGCGAAGGTGCTGATTACCCATACTCAGACACAGAGCATTATGGGTGTTGCGCTGGAGCTTGCGACATATCTCAAGGAAATGGGGGCTTCGGTTGAGGTCTATGCCGGGGCCGTGGGACATCCGGGCAACGATTTGTTCATTGAACGCGGCATTCCTGTGGAGTGCGACATCAACCATTGGTATTCATTGGGCGATTACGATTTGATTTGTGTACAGAGCGAGGTGCTTCCGCTGTCCATAATCGACCAGCTTGTTGATTTATCTGATGATGATAAGGTGCCGGCTTTCGTGTTCAATCATATGACGGCTCTTGATTTCGCTGCCGACGAGCATCCGTATATCTATCTTCTCGAGGAGCGCTTAGCCGCCAAGGTGCTGTTCGTGTCCGCCGAATCGTTCGACAAATTGACTCCCTTTTATCGAAGGGTACCGGTTCATACGGCCATCTTCCCGAATCCCGCGCCACCTGCGTTCGGCAGGTTGCCTGAACGTTCGCATGAGCGCCTGACGAAGGTGCTGGTTGTTTCGAATCACGTACCCCCTGAGGTATGGGAGGCGTGCCGCTTGTTGCGGGAACGTAACATTGACGTGAAAGTGTTCGGCGAACAAGGTGAGTATAGCTTGGTTACGCCGGAGGTTCTCGCCGACGTCGATGCCGTCGTCACGATCGGCAAGACGGTTCAATATTGTTTGACGGCGGGTATTCCCGTATACGTGTATGATCATTTCGGCGGATTCGGCTATCTGAATGAGGGCAATCTGGAGACTGCCGCAAGGAACAATTATTCCGGTCGCGGAGGCAGCCGTTTTACGGCGGAGAACATCGCCGAATCGATGGTTGCCGGATACGCTTCAGCCAAGTCCTTCGTCGGTCGCAACAGAGATCGTTTCATTGACCGGTATGCCTTGGACAAGGTGCTGCCCTCAGTGCTTTCCGACGTCGAACCGAAGCGTCTGACTGCATTGGAACGGCCTTATGCGTTGTCGGTGAGGAGCGCCATGCGTTTCGCCCACCGCTATTACGAAGTTTGGGCATCCATGAACGAGTTGGTGCCTGACCGGAATCGGTTGCGAGCCGAATTGGATGCCGAGCGTGACGTGTCGGCTGATTTGTCGAGACGATTGGCGGAAGACGAAGTCACCGTATCTCGTTTATCTTCTCGCCTGCATGATATTGAGGAATCCGAGTCGTTCAAAATCGGCAAAGCACTGATGCTCGTACCGCACATGGTGAAAGATTTGGCGGGACGTATTCGGTTTCATCGATGACGGAGTTTTCCATGGTTTCTGCTGAAGTCTCGGGCGGATGCGAAACCATCGAGAGGGAAAAGGATACCCTGATAAGATGAATGGCGTGACGAACTTAGTGAAGGATTTTCGCGGCAAATACGACTACGCGCTGATTGTACTGCGTGGGCTGGTGAAGACGGATTTCCGGCTACGGTATCAGGGCTCGTTCCTCGGCATCGCGTGGTCGGTGCTCAAGCCGTTGATGATGTTCTGCGTCATGTACGTGGTGTTCGGCAAGTTCCTGCGCATGTCCGACGGCACGCCCACCTATCCGGTGGTGCTGCTGCTCGGCATCAGCTCGTGGCAGTTCGTCACCGAGTCCGCCGGCGTGGGACTGCGATCGGTGGTGGACCGCGGCGACCTGCTGCGCAAGATCCACTTCCCGAACTACATCGTCGTGGTGTCCGCGACCATGGGCGCGCTGATTAGTTACGCGATCAATCTCGTGGTTGTGCTGATTTTCGCGTTGTTCGCCCGTGTCCAGTTCACTTGGCGCGTCGTGCTGCTGCCGCTGAACATCATTGAACTGTACGCCGTGACGCTGGGGCTTACGCTGATCATGGCGACGATGTATGTGTACTTCCGCGACATCGCGCATATCTGGGATGTGCTGCAGCAGCTGATCTTCTACGCGATGCCTATCATTTATCCGCTGAGCTACGTCACCAACCAGGGCGGCCTTCTGGCCACGCTGGCCCGCATGGAGCTGCTCAACCCCATCGCCCAGTCGATCCAGGACATCCGGCACAACTTCATAGCACCGGAGACGCAACCGACCGTATGGAACCAGTTCAACAACTGGGGGGTGCGGCTGTTCCCGGTGGCGCTCACCGTCGTCATCTTGGCGCTGGGCATCTATCTGTTCCGGCGCAACAGCAAGCGGTTCGCCGAAGTGATGTGACGGGTGTCGCGAAACGAGATTGGATGAGGTTGTGGTTAACGAGGTGAGGAAGATGCAGAACGGAAAGAGCTCGGCAACCAGCGAATACAACTATGCCGAAGCGCCTGTGGTGCTTTCCGCCGAACATGTCTCCAAATCGTTCCGTCTGCCGACCGAGCAGGCGACCGGTCTGAAACAGGCGTTCATCAACTGGACGAAGGGCATCAAAGGCTACAAGATGCAGCAGGTCCTCAAGGACGTCAGCTTCGAGGTCCATCAGGGCGAATTCTTCGGCATCGTCGGCCGTAACGGCGGCGGCAAGTCCACGCTGCTGAAGCTGATTTCGCAGATCTACTATCCGGAGAGCGGGAAAATCACCGTCAAAGGCAAGCTGGTGCCGTTCATCGAACTTGGCGTGGGCTTCAACCCCGAACTGACCGGACGCGAGAACGTGTATCTCAATGGTGCGCTGCTGGGCTTCACCACCGAACAGATCGACGCGATGTACGACGATATCGTCGAGTTCGCCGAGCTTGAGGAATTCATGGACCAGAAGCTGAAGAACTACTCCTCCGGCATGCAGGTCCGTCTGGCGTTTTCCGTGGCCATCAAAGCCCAGGGCGACATCCTCGTGCTCGACGAGGTGCTCGCCGTGGGTGACGAGGCGTTCCAGCGCAAGTGCAACGACTTCTTCACCGAGATACGCCGCGACCCGACCAAGACGGTCATTCTCGTCACCCACGACATGGGTTCCGTGAAGAAATACTGCACGCGCGCGATGATGATCCAGGACGGCCGCGTCGCCGCAATCGGTGACAAGAACAGCGTGGCCGACCAGTACACTCTGGCGAATCTGCAGGTGGAACGGGAGAAGGAGGCCAAGCGGCGCGCCGAGGCCGTGGAACGCGGCGAATATCCTAACGGTCTGAACGCCGCCTGCCCGGTGCTACGAACTTACCCTCTGGAGGATCGCGTATACACCAGCTCCGATACGTTCCGTTTCGCTGTCGACTACCAGTATGACGAGCCGGGCGATTTCTACCTCGCCATCGCGGTGCACGACATCCGTCGCGGCGGCATCACCTACGACACCGGCGCCAAGGTGCTGAAGATGAAGGACCACGGGCGACAGACTGTGTACTTCGAAATGCCGTTGAACCTGTTCAACAACGGGGAATTCCGTCTGTTCACGTCGCTGCGCACGCCGAGTCCAACCGAGCCGAACAACACCGATCTGGTGGCGGTCACCATCGACGACAACGCCTGCACGTTCGCGATTCGAGATCCCCGCAATCGCGACTACGCGTTGCTGAACGACACAGCGATGATGATCACGCAGACCGATGCGGAAGGGCGCCCGCTGAAGCGCAACGGCAGGTAATCGGGTATCAGCGTCGGCTGATGGGATGGGGCCCGTGATTCTTCGGAGAACTCTTCCGGAATCACGGGCCCCATCCCATCAGCCGATGTAAATTGTCACCTGCCGGAGACATTCTTGAAGATCCGCTCCCAGACCTTCACACTGGCCATGTCGTATGCCCGGTATTCTTCGGACAGCCTGGACCAGTTCCTCATCATCCTGCGGGCGAGCATGACGCCCTCGCGAAGGCCCTTGCGGAAGAGCTTGGGGTTGCGGCGGCGCCATGCCACCGAGTTGCCATCCGGTGCGGTGACCAGCGCCGAGCCGACGCCGGTGAACGAGTCCCACAGCACGGCGTCCTTGGCCGTGATGACGGTGTCCGGTTGCTTGTCCTTCGTGCCGTCGCGGCGGGACAGCAGAGCCTTGAGCACGGCCCTGACGCCGTCGCGGGTGATATCCTTGGGATTCTGCGGCTGAGGGGCGGGCCGCGAGTCGTATCGCGGTTCTGGCAACGTCTCAAGGTCGGTGATGTCCGTGGAGTCGGCGAAACCCTCGCGGGCCTTGCGCACTTCGGCGAGTTTGCCGGGCATCGAATCCACGATGTACGCCGGACCGCGCATAATGTCCCGCAGCCCCATGTGACGCAGTTTCAGCGCGGAGTAGATCAGCTTCAGTCCGACGTTGACGTCGCCGTACAACATCTCGAACATGAACCGGCGGCTCGGCTTGCGCGCATGCAGCAGCGCGCAGATCCAGCGGTTGCGCTGAAAGAAGTATTCCTCCCAGGTGCGGGCCGGGTCCTTGTCGTGCCAGGCCTGGTGCCAGACGGCCACGCCGGGCAGGCAGACGGTCGGATAGCCGTGCTCCCTAGCGCGCAGCGAATACTCCGTATCGTCGAACTTGATGAACACGGGCAGTGCCAGGCCGATCTCGCGGACGATCGCGACCGGGATCAGGCACATCCACCAGCCGTTGAAGTCGGTGTCGATGCGGCGGTGGCGCTCGGGCGAGTCCCTGAGCGGCGAAGCCGCGAAATCGTGGTTGTACTCCAGGTCCATGGTGTTGCCGTACCACCAGGTACGTCGGTTGAACCGCTCGCCCTGCGTGTACAGGATCGTGCGGTTGTCCAGATGCAGCATGCCGCCGCCGACGATCGTGGGCTTCCTCGTGTAGTCGGCGAACTGCACGGCCCGCAGGATGGCCTCAGGCTCGCTGATGGCGTCGTCGTCCAGCAGCTGGACATAGTCGCTGGATCCCGCCTGCAGCGTCTCGTACATGCCGCGCGAGTAGCCGCCGGAGCCGCCGAGATTGGCCTGCCGCAGATAGGTGAGCTGCTTGCCGAGCGTGCGCGCCGTGTCTGCGAAGCCCGGTTGGTCCTGCACCAGGTCGGTGCCCTGGTCCACGCAATAGATGGTGTCCAGCCTCATGCGCAGGTCGGTGTCGGCGGCGATGGCTTTGAGCTGGTTGTGGCAATAGGGGGCGCGGTTGAACGTCGTGATGGTGATCGACAGCGTGGTGTCGCCGTCGCGCGTCGCCGTGCGTGCCGAACGCGGGACGTCCCACTCGGCGTCCTCGACCGTCAGCTCATCGTGCGGCCCGGCCTGCGCGTCGAACCAGAAATATCCGCCGTCGACCAGACCGGTCATCGGCATCGTCACGGCGACGGTCGTCGCGCGGTCCGGTGAATCGACCTCCACCGTGGATACCGGTGAGAACAGTCCGCGCCCGGTCGAGCGGAACAGCGTCACGCTGCCCTTGCCCCTCGCCAGGGCGGTGAATCGTACCGCGTCCACACGGGTCCAACGGCGCCAATAGCCGGCGGGGAAGGCGTTGAAGAACGTGCACAGCGAGATGTGCCTGCCGGGATACACGGTGATCGAGCGTCTGGAATCGACGGAGAAGACGTCGCCGCCGTTCGTCTGCGGACGTGCGGTGACGCTTTCGTTCATCAGCCGCTGGAACCCGGATTTGTTCATATTCGTCAGATCGATGCGCCGCTTGTCCACGCGCGGGTCGAAGACTTGGTCGGTCAGATGCGGACGCGTCCATTCGATGGCGTACAGCGGCATGGTCAGATCCTGGTCCGCCATGGGGAACACCACGCGGTTGACGGTTTCCCAATGCTCCGGGGCGGAGATCTTGCCGGCGTTGACGGGGCTCATAGAAGACATGTCTTTCATTATAGGAACGCGGCCGTCGGAGGCGCCGCCGGAAACCGGCCGAAGATTACGGTCATCGCCGCATCCGGGGCGGTGCGTGACGACGGTCGGCTGCAGAGGAACGCGGAATTTGTCGTTGAACCGCACATCGTTCATGTGCGATAGTATGATGAAACATATTGTCTGTTTCGAATATCGGCATGGAAAGGTGCGATGATGACTGAGTCCACGCAGTATCCGGATCTTGTGGTTGTTGGTACGGGTTTGTTTGGTTTGACGGTGGCGCAGCAGGCGGTGGAGCGTGCGGGCGCGCGGGTGGAGATTGTGGAGGCGCGCGGTCACATCGGCGGGAACGCGTATTCGTATTTCGACGGGGAGACCGGCATCGAGGTGCACAAGTACGGGGCGCACCTGTTCCATACGTCGAATCCGCGGGTGTGGGAGTACGTGAACCGGTTCACGGAATTCACGGACTACGTGCACCGCGTGTACGCCACCCATGACGGGGAGGTGTTCCCGCTGCCGATCAACCTAGGGACGATCAACCAGTTCTTCCGCGCGCACTACACGCCCGCGCAGGCCCGCGCCCTGGTCGCCGAGCAGGCGGGCGAGCTGGCGGGCCAGGATCCGCGGAACCTGAACGACAGGGGCATCAGCCTGATCGGACGGCCTTTGTACGAGGCGTTCATCAAGAACTACACGGCCAAGCAGTGGCAGACCGACCCGAGCGAATTGCCCGCGTCGATCATCAACCGGCTGCCGGTGCGGTTCACCTATGACAACCGGTATTTCAGGGACACGTGGGAGGGACTGCCGAAGGACGGGTACGTGGCGTGGTTCGAGCGGATGATCGACGACCCGCGGATCCACGTGTCCCTCAATACGGATTTCTTCGACGCCTCGCAGCCGTATAACCGGGAGGCGTTGAACGCGGCGGGCGTGCCGGTGGTGTACACGGGTCCGGTGGACCGGTACTTCGGCTACGAGCTGGGCGAGCTGAAGTGGAGGACGGTGGACTTCCGTGAGGTCCGGTACGACGAGGACGATCATTTCGGCTGTCCGGTGATGAACTTCTCCGACGCGGAGGTGCCGTACACGAGGGCGATCGAGTTCAGGAACTTCAACCCGGAGCGCGCCGGGTCGTACGCGCCGGGCAGGACCATCGTGTGGGAGGAGTACAGCCGGTTCGCGGAGCGCGGGGACGAGCCGTACTATCCGGTCAGCACGCGGGAGGACCGGGAGTTGTACGCGCGGTACGTGGAGCTCGAGAGGGACGTGCCGAACACCGTGTTCGGCGGCCGTCTGGGCACGTACCGGTACTACGACATGCACCAGGTCATCGACACCGCTTTGACCGCCTACCAGGAACAAATCCACCCCATGATCACCAAGTAGGTCGTGACGGGCAGGTTTCGATATGGTCGATGACGAGGATTCCTTCGCCGGCGACGTCCGCAGCGGTCTGGAGACCGACCTGATCGTGCGAAACGAACAGGTCGTGTTCCAGAGCGACGACGACGCCGAATTCACCGTGATTCGCGCCGACGTCGAATCCGACGGCCGGACGATGCCGATCATGTTCGCGCAGGTGCGCGGCGGTCAGCCGAGTGTCGTGTGCGTGACTGTGCGCGCCGACGGACGGCTGCTGCTGGTCCGTCACCATCGGATCGCCACGGACTCCGACGAATGGGAATTCCCCAAAAGCATGGGTGGCGACGGCCGGATCGCCGGCGACACCGCGGAGTACGAGGTGCTGCGCGAGACGGGGATACGGCCGCTGTCCCGCCGGATCGTGCAGATGATTCATGCGGAGACCTGCAAGCTGCGTGATTCGGTCGCCGTGATCGAGGTTTCAGTGCAGGACGACCGTGCGGACGCCGCCGCGCTGAACGATCCGCGTCTGCGGTGGCTGGACTGCTCCGAATTCGATGACATGGTCCGTGCCGGCGACATCATGGACGGCGTCACGCTTTCCGCCTATCTGGTCTGGCGCCTGCATGCCGACCGCTGACCGGCCGGGACCCTTATGACGACGCGCATCCCGTGATTTCGCGGGATGCGCGTCGTCGTTGATATGGGGCGGCGTCGGCGTGCGACGCGTCAGTACATGGGCTATTCGGGGGCGGGAATCATGCCGGGCTCGGGGGGACCTCATCGGGATTGAGGATGATGGTGTACCGGCCGGGTTGCAGCGCGGGCGCCGCCGGCATCTGGTCCCTGTCCAGCGTTTGCGTTTCCGGCACGTCGAGGAACCCCGTGTCGTACAGCGCGGGTTCTAGATAGAAGTGCAACACCTGCCTAGGGTTGGAAGTGTCTAGGTTCCAGCTGGAGGTGTTGCACTCGTGGGTACATGTTATTCGCACCTGTCCCGGACGAGCGGATCCGGATCGAGAGGCTGCATTGCGAGCAGGGTCTGAGCGTCAGGGAAACGGCCAGGCTGATCGGCAGGGACAAGGCCACCGTCAGCCGCAAGCTGAAACGGGGACTGTGGTTCGCGTCCAACGAGAACGGGTCATACCGCCCGTACCGGCCGCGGCGGCTGAAGACCGGCCCGTGGACGTCCATGCCGTTCTACTCCGCCCTCGCGGCGCAGCGGAGGGCCGACCCGAGGCGCCACGAGTCCCGCAAACCGCGGCGCATGGACTCGGACCGGCTGCGCTCGTGGGTGATGGACGCGCCGCGCCGTGGATGGAGCCCCGAGCTGATCGAGGGCAGGCTGAAGCTGGAGCACCCGGACGACCCCGTGATGCGGGTCAGCCACGAGTGCCTCCACCAATGGATCTACGCCAAACCCCAGCGCGACCTCGACCTCAGGCAGTACCTGCCGCGGGGCAGGAAGCGCCGCGCCGGACGGAAGGGACGCAAGGTCAGGGGGCCGCGCATCCCCATGCGCGTGCCCATCTCGCAGCGGCCGAAGACGGTGGACTCGCGCGGGCAGTTCGGCCACTGGGAGTCCGACACCGTGATAGGCGCGGCCCCCTCGCGCGTGTGCATCGACACGCAGGTCGAACGCAAAAGCCGCAGACCGTTCGCCCGCCTGATCCCCGACAAGAGCGCCATGGCCACCGCGCGCGCCGAATACGAGATCTACGGGGACCTGCCGCCCCGGGCGCGCATCGACCGGACCTGGGACAACGGGACCGATGCCTCCTGCCACCAGCTGGCTGACGAGGCCCTGGGCATGCCCGCCTACTTCGCCGACCCCTACAGCTCCTGGCAGCGCGGCACCAACGAGAACAGGAACGGCGGGATCCGCCGCTACCTGCCCAAGAAAACCCCGTTCGACACCCTGACCCAGGCCGAGCTCGACGCGATCGTCAAGGAGACCGACGACACCCCCATGAAACAGCCCGAATACAAAACACCCAACGAGGCATGGGACGAGGAGACCAGCAGACTACAATCTAAAACCACCAACCCAAGCACAAGCGTTGCACTTACAAGTTGAATCCGGGGCCGTAGCTGATGCAGATGATGGCACCTTCCACACCGTCGTTCTTAGCCTTCTGCCAGTCGATCTGCCCCTGCCATTCGGAGACGTCGATCACGCCCTTGGCCTGCTGCACGAACAGCGTGCCGTCCGCCTCGAAGAACGCCGGGGTGCCGTTATACGTGCCCCAGTAGACGCCGTACGAATTGTTCTGCAGGGATGCGGGCCGCACCACGACGCCAGTCGCGCCCTCGTCCGCGGCATTCTGCTGCGATTCCGCAACGTCGTCGTCGCCCTCCGTTTCGGCCGTATCGGCTGCGTCGTCGGATTCCGGAACGGTTGCGGCATCCCCCATCGCCTCCTTGACCTCGGCCACCTCAACCGGAATGAACGATTCGCCGTCGGTTTTGGCGAGTGGATCGGCTGGCTTGTCCACCGTACCGACGAGCTGCGGATCGGTCACGGTATCCCCGGTCTCCAGGTCCATCACATCGCCGGAGTCGGTCACGGCGAGTTCCTCCGACACCACCGTCGCGTCGTCAGGCACCGCCTCACTTACGGTTTGCGGCAGGTCCTTAGTCGGATTATCCGGCATCGACTCCGCATCGTCCGCTGACGGCTGGTTTTGCAGGGAGGACGATTCGTCCGTCGACGCCGAAGTGATTGCCGAAATTCCCGTCGAGGCTCCCGTCGTCTCATCCAGATTCGTATCGGTCAGCACATACGCGGGCATACCCGCCATCGAGCAGACAAACGCAGCGGACGCCGCCACGGCGAACAGTTTGGCGAAACGGGGCGCAACCATACGATCTCCCTCGCAACAACATCGACTTCCATCGAACAACCTATCCGGCATCGACTCTATCTCATACCCACCGTATGCACCCGTGACGGCCAGGGTTTGCGCGAATCGTTGACAATTCCGAACCTGAAACGTGCCTCACACCATGATGCACGAAATCGACAGCACAAAACCCGAATAAGCAGGATCGACCAAGCGATTTGCCGCTCAATAATTCCCCAAACGAACGCAGACATCGAAATATGCGAGGGAAAATAACAGTGGATTGCGATGTTTTATCGAATGATGGCGTATTGAATTTACTCAATAGCGTAGAATAATAACCATCGAATTAATCACGAACAATGGAGGTAAATACCATGGCATCATTGCAGGGATTTCAGGAGGTTTCCCTCACAGCACCGATCAGCAAATCCGTGATGACGGTCACAGATTCCGTGGTGCGCTTCAACAAGGCCACGGCCGCGGAACTGGGTTATCCGGCGTACGTACACGTACTCGTCAACGAATCGGCCAAGCAGATCGCCATCCAGGCGTGCGCCGACAAGGACGAAAATACGGTGAAGTTCAGCAAGCCCGCGGACAAGCAGACCACATCCATCAGCGTCAAGGCCCCGGCCGTGGTGGCGGCCGTGACCGCGTTCTTCGAACTGCACAACCCCTCCGAGGACGAGATCGACTACCGCTCCATCCCCGGCGTCGGTCAGCCTGACGACAAGGCCATCATCTTCGCCGTGGCCGATGCCAAGGCCGGCACGATGAAGAAGCGCGGCCGCAAGAAGGCGGCAGACGCGGAGTGATCGCGCGGCGCGGCAGCCTCGCGAACCATTGCCCGGCGCACGACGCCGGAATGTCCGCCGAACGGCATGCCGGGCATCCAAGGTGCATCCGAAGTCCTTCGGATGCACCTTTCTCGTTGCCTTACTGGCCTGCACTCGATGGCGAAGGATACTGTAGAAAAAGTGTCGGAAAGAGGGTCTGTTAAGCGCGTAACTCAACAGCTGATACAACGACCCTGTCGAATAGTTGGAGGCAACCCAGTTGTACCCGACGGCCATTCAACAGCCAAACCATACAAATCCGGCAAAACGGCACCGTCGCATACCAAATCCACAGACAGCCCAGAATAGCCGCACAGCCCAACTGACCGGCCATATTTCGGGGACACCTCGCAGTCCAACAATCCGATGACACGGCCTACCACGAACGGGTCAGGTTGGACACCGACCCCGACGAACGGATCGACATCGTCGCCGATATCGCACACACAGACGCGCGGTGCGCCGCCTGTGACCTGCGGCCGTTTCCATACCGCAAATGTCGCGCGAATCCAGTCAACGCGCCCACCGGTTTCGTCATAGTCATCGGCATCCCGACGAACGAATGTGCTTTGCTCAATGGCTTTGCCACCATCACCGGTCACGGTCATATCTCAGAGTCCGGCGAAACAAAACAAGCTCAGACCGCCAGCCACACTGGACCGTAGTACGGCAGGATATTTCCCATCTTTACGGTCAGCAATGATCACCAGCCTGCGTTTGATACAACACACCAAATACCCCCGCCACCAAATCGGCAGGAACCAATACGCAAAACGATCCCTACAGAACGACAGCGCTTACTCAGAGTATCCCGGGTCGGACGTGCGCACGTGTAGTACGCATTCACGAAAAAGCGGAATGTCGCAACCGGCGATGCAGTCCACCACCGTTTACACTGCAATCACATATAGCGCGCTTAAAGGCGAACCATGTACTGCATCGCAACGCTTATCAATAAGCCTACACGGTCGCAAGGGATCAGGGGGACGATGCGACGTGCCTCACGTTTTTTGAGCGCGAAATGTGTAGTGGTGCCTCATCGGGAATGAGCGCGAAACCGGGTCGGTCTGTTTGGCTGGTCTCATGGAAGACAGGATCGGCATGGCGACGAAGCATCAGATCACCCTGCGGTTCAGGGACGAGTACGCGAAGGCATCGAAGAAGGACAAGGGCGTCATCCTCGACCGCATGTGCGAGACGCTGGGGATAGGCAGGAGCACCGCCAGACGCAGGCTCGCCGCGGCCTCGCGCGAGGGATCCGCCGAGCGGCGGCGGGCCGAGCGGCCATGCCGGTATTCGGACCGGTCGAGGCAGCTGCTGCGGGAGGTGTGGATGTTGATGGACATGCCGTGCGGCAAGTATCTGAAGGCGATGCTGCCGCAGTGGCTGCCCGTGCTGCGCGCGTGCGGGGAGCTCTTTCCGCGCTGACGTTCTTCCCGACGCTTGCTCGCCCGTGCTGCGCGCGTGCGGGGAGCTCGACGACTATGGCGGGGACGTGTTCGACGAGCTCATGGCGATGAGCGCGGCCACGGTCAACCGGTACCTCAGACCGGTGCGCGACGCGGCCCGGCCCAGGGGATTGGCGTCCACGCGGCCGGCGGGCGAACTGCTGCGCAACTCGATCACGATCAGGAAGGCGTCCGACGAGCTGGACGGGCTTCCCGGCGACGTGGAGGCCGACACCGTCGCCCACTGTGGTCCCAGCCTCAGGGGCGAGTTCTGCCGCACTTTGACCGTGGTCGACTTCGCGACCGGGTGGACCGAGAACGCGTCCGCCCGCAACAACGCGTACCGCAACCTCTCCCTGGCCGAGGCCGTGATCGAGGAGCGTCTCCCGTTCCGTATCCGCTCCTACGACAGCGACAACGGCAGCGAGTTCATCAACGCGGACTTCATCGCCCACCTCCAGGCCATCGACGTGGAACAGACCAGGAGCCGGCCGTACCGGAAGAACGACCAGGCCACCGTCGAATCCAGGAACAACCACGTCGTCAGACGCCACGCGTTCTATTACCGGTACGAGCCGCCCGAGCTCGACCTGCTGAACGAGCTGTGGGAGCTCGTCTCGATCAAGATGAACCTGTTCACCCCATCCAAGAAGCCCATCGGCAGATCCTGCACGCGCGACGGCAGGCCGCGGCGCGTCTACGACCGGCCCGCGACCCCGTGGGAGAGGCTCAAACGGCTCGACGAACGGGACCGCGCCGACGGCGGTGCCGGGTTCATCCTGCCCGGCCGGCGCGAACGGATCGAGACGATCCTCTCCGGGACCAACCCGGCCGAGCTCGTCCGACGAGTCCACGCCATCCAGGACCAACTCGAGGACATGGCACTGCCCCGCACACGCCGGCTCGAGAAAAGACTCGGCCCCGACATGGCATACTTGGACAGGACACTCGCACGCATCACGGGCGTCCGACCGGAAGACCACAACAACGACACACCAGCCGACACCGACTAGGATCTCGCGCTCACTTTTGGTGAGGCACCAGCCACAGTTTCGCGCTCACTTTCAAACGAGGCACCTCGCGATGCCTTACACCTCGCGAGATGGAAGCTGCGTGCGGATCGGTGGCGGGCCTAATGCGGGACTATCTTGCGGCATGACGAATATCAAAACGACCGATTTGTTATCACCTATCGACATCGTCCCACACACTCTGGCAACAGGAGCGAACAATGCATTCAACACAATCGCAAATCTGAACCGCCGAGCATAGCAACGGTTTGTTCTATAGAATCTCACCATCCGATACCATTTGTTCCAAATCTCAAGATTCATGGCATCAACTCACCCTGCGCAGTGCGTAAATCAAATATTCCACGCCATTCAGCTGGCTCAGAACACAGTAAAATACAACTGTCTGCTTCGCACACGCGGAGGTGATCCTGTGACTACGGGTCATACGGTGCAGGCGACCGCGTCTGCTCCGCACACGCGGAGGTGATCCGTTCAAGCGCCGTCAACCCGAGCATGTCGGGCTGTCTGCTCCGCACACGCGGAGGTGATCCGCTCGGCGGATATTGGCGTGTCCACATGGGGCAGTCTGCTCCGCACACGCGGAGGTGATCCTGGTTCCGCGCCGTCATCCGTCAATAGTGTTGCGTCTGCTCCGCACACGCGGAGGTGATCCCATGTACAATATCACCGGGTACAGCTCAGGTAAGTCTGCTCCGCACACGCGGAGGTGATCCCGCGTCTTGGGTCATAGACCAGGTGCAGGGGCGGTCTGCTCCGCACACGCGGAGGTGATCCCCGGCCAGCTCGGTGCACCCGACCTTCGCGGCCGTCTGCTCCGCACACGCGGAGGTGATCCCGTGGGAACGTGGCAGAAATTCACGTTCAAGTTGTCTGCTCCGCACACGCGGAGGTGATCCTAACGGCGCGTACGTGTACACGGGCTCGGCATGGTCTGCTCCGCACACGCGGAGGTGATCCGCACGGTGCTGGGGAAGCTGAAGTCCTGCTTGTGTCTGCTCCGCACACGCGGAGGTGATCCGTAGCGGCTGCGGTAGTCCTTCGCGTCCATCGCGTCTGCTCCGCACACGCGGAGGTGATCCCGCCTCGGCGATGCGCGCCTCCCTCGGCCCGTCGTCTGCTCCGCACACGCGGAGGTGATCCCTGTGGCTGTGCGAATGGCTCCGCTCGAACATCGTCTGCTCCGCACACGCGGAGGTGATCCCGAGTCGAATCCGGCGACGTCCTCGTTCTTGCGGTCTGCTCCGCACACGCGGAGGTGATCCCGGCGGGCTGCTGCACCGGCTGACGGGCGAATGGTCTGCTCCGCACACGCGGAGGTGATCCCTCCTCCGTGCCGTCGGAGCGCCGCTCGTCGATGTCTGCTCCGCACACGCGGAGGTGATCCCGATCCGGCGACCCCGATGATCGACCTGCTCGGGTCTGCTCGCGTGACACGACTGATATAGTTTAGTTTTCCGCATCTCCCCTAACTTGATGGGAGATGCGGAACAAGCATCAAGCAGACATCTGCGACAAATTCCACGCCGGATACCACGCGATACGGGGTTGTTCGACGAAAAACCCGTCACAAAGGCGGGCACGCGAGACAATGACCTTAATTGTCGTCGCTCAACCAGAGAAAATCAGACGGATTTAGGGAAGACAAAACGTTGGCAATATCCTCGATATCTTCCGCAGTCAACCTACCGTAATACCCGGTAAGCCTATTGACACGAAAACGGACAAGCTGCGCACACCTGGCAACGCTCGGCATATTAAGCCCTGCATCACGCCACCCGCTCAACGACAAATCGCCCGCGGCATGATGCGTCTTGCTCGTGATCTTGATCCCGATACCGGTATCGCCGTCAACGGCAAGGCTCACGATCGCCAACGGACGCTCTTTGCTGCGCCCGTCATGCTCGGCATAAAACACGCGCGCTCGAACCACGTCAAAACGCCGCAACTTCTTAGGCAGAGGAAGGCAATCAGTCATCGGCCCACGCACCCGGAAGGATCATGGCGTCATCGGCCGCATACTCAGGCGTATACACGAACTCATCCGGAATATCAAAAATTGGTCCATCCGCGTCACGCCCGACCACACGCACGCCGGAGCTTTTAGGTCGGAACGAGTTGACGTAATCGGCCAACGCTTCACCAACGCTAAGACCACGCATCCGTGCGAACGCGCTGAATACGTCCAACGCATCGCTGTCCACGTCAATACGCGGCGACAAAACAGTGGAAGACATGGGCACCTCCCTTTGTAGCTTCATTTATCAAGCGTATCCCATCCACCTTGGGATACGCTCCGAGTGGATAACGACGCCCCCAAAGAGTGATAGTATCCCGGTCATCAATTAGCCCGATGATTGAGAGAAAAACATTCATCCGTGGCGCAACACGCCTAGTCAGCGCTCTGCTTCTTTCAGAGCTCTTCCGAAAGCCGGCGACCATCAGCACTCCCCATATCCGCAGCCGGCTAGCGCGCGTAACATATATCGAAAGCATCCATTCCAAATATCGAGAACAACGCCACTCCACGACTCCGCACAACGTACGAATCAAACATTCCGCACCATCCAACCGGACCAAATCCCAATAAAATACAACTGACCGCTCCGCACACGCGGAGATGATCCCACCGGGTTCGGCTCGTTCATGCGACTGGGCCAGACCGCTCCGCACACGCGGAGATGATCCCCCGAGTCAGGACGGCTGGCGCGGCAGTTTCAGGACCGCTCCGCACACGCGGAGATGATCCCCCGAGTCAGGACGGCTGGCGCGGCAGTTTCAGGACCGCTCCGCACACGCGGAGATGATCCCAGCACGGCCAACGCCTCGACGTCGATGGCCGCGACCGCTCCGCACACGCGGAGATGATCCTCCACGCCACCGTCCACGGATGGCTTCGGATGCGACCGCTCCGCACACGCGGAGATGATCCCCAAGCGTGATCTCCTCATCCTCGCCCACGACCGACCGCTCCGCACACGCGAGGATGATCCCTCCTGATACGGGTTGTCGGTCACAAGATAACCGACCGCTCCGCACACGCGGGGATGATCCGGCCGCGGGATCAACCCCGCGCGTGCGGGACAGGTAGCATCGCAGGCGGCGAGGATGTTTTTAGTCAAGTTGGTGTTTCGGTTTTCGTCGGGTATTTTTTGCGGTTTTGG
>ERZ1673750.570-NODE-570-length-26582-cov-5.137746_pt1 | contig 26582 bp, 17 predicted proteins | sample MGYA00580203_ERZ1673750 | MGnify/ENA primary metagenome ERZ1673750 (study PRJEB41218, sample SAMN15661763) | gut metagenome | host: Homo sapiens | place: Canada: London | collected 2015-08-20/2019-03-30 | study: EMG produced TPA metagenomics assembly of... | reverse complement strand
GTCTCCAGCAGGAAGAGGAAGCGAGCAAAGCCCATAAACAGGAGGAAAGCAACCCGGAAGAGCAGGAAGAATAGGGGTCGCTTCCCCTTGTGTGAGTCAGGGTGGCCAGAATTCCATATCACCAAATGCGCAGGCCGCATCCATAGCCTGTGTATTTTGTTTTTTAATAATAGAATAAAAAACAAAGGCTCTGCTTTTGCCAAACAGAGCCTTTGTTTTTTCATTCATGCACTTTTCGAGCCTGTCCACGCCTAAAAACAGGCGCCCATCCTAGACAGGGCTGAAAGAAAACGGTCGGTTTTCTCCGAAAGATTACTCCGCGAAACCAGATTCCACAAGCTTGATCAGCCCTTCCACCGCCTGCTCCTCATCGGGGCCGCCGGCAATGATCCGGATATTCGTTCCGCCCATAATGCCGAGGGAAAGAACGCCAAGCAAGCTCTTTGCATTCACGCGGCGCTCCTCTTTTTCCACCCAAATGGAGGATTTGTACTCATTTGCCTTCTGGATAAAAAAGGTTGCCGGACGAGCGTGCAGGCCGACCTGATTCTGAACCGTTACGTCTTTCACATACATAATGATATATCTCCCACACAATCAAATTTCATGTCTGCTTCGCTACATATTATATCACAAAACTTGTCTCCGTCAACGACTTATGGCGAGTTATAGACCATTTTGCGAAAATTCAGCTTGTATCCCAAGCGAAACCGTTTTCAAGGTCTGATGTTTGTGTAAATTGCATATTGCGTTTTTTGTGCAATATATAGAAAAATGCCATGGATTTGTAGTCAAACGTTCTAAAGGAAGGCCATTATACTTCCCTTATCACATTAAAGTAAGCCGATAAAGCGTCTCTTCACGCAGATGGGGGCAATTCTCATCATATGCCCGTTTTTCACGCTTGCTGCCAAATGCGTATAAAAAATAACCAACCCTTACTGCCTTTGCCGCGACTAGAGGGGGAAGCAAACCAACCAATCACATGGAAAAAAGCACAGCGCAGTGTTTTTTCTTCTTCTGCGGCCTTATAGCCTCCGATCCTTCTCCAGCGCTGCGTCAACCGATTTTCGTATCCCTGCTTCAAACCCGGCGTCCTGCAATGCAGCAATCCCCTCAATCGTTGTGCCGCCCGGGGAACAAACTTGATCAATCAGCGCCCACGGATGCTCTCCGCCCTCCAAAATCAGCTTTGCACTGCCTAGAACCGTCTGCGCCGCAATTTCCAAAGCCACTTGTTTCTGCATCCCATTCTTTACCGCCGCACGGGCCAGTGAATCGATGAAGAGATAGGCAAACGCGGGCGCACTGCCTGCAATTACGCCAAACAGAGGAAAAAATGCCTCATCAAGCTCTTTGACCTGCCCAATGGCATAAAACAAACGCGCCACAAGCTTTTTTTGCTCCTGTGTTACCTGCTGATTCGCACAGAATGCGCTCATTGCCGCCCCTACCTTCGCGTTAATATTGGGCATCACCCGCACAAGCGCGGGTGAAAAGCCAAGTACTTCTTCAATAAAACCAAGCGTTTTTCCAGCCGCGATGGAAATCACCAGCGGATTTTTTTCTTGCAAGTAGGGGGCAATGCTCGGCAACAAGGAAGGGAACACCCCGGGCTTCACAGCCAGCACCACTGTGTCGGCATGCTCAATGAGCGCTTCGGCAGTATCCGCTGCTGCCACGCCAAGCCGTTTCGCACAGTCTTTGGAGCGCTCCGGTGTAATATCCGTCACGAAAACCTCCTCCGGACGGTAAAGGGAAGCAGCGAGCAGGCCTTTGATGATTGCGCCAGCCATATTGCCGCCGCCAATGAATCCAATTGTCATAGAACAGCCTTCCTTCCAAGCAGATGATACAAAAAATCATATCATATTTTTATTCTATTTACAATGCCATCTTATTTCTAATATATCATATTAAATTTTTGTGAATATCTCGTTTAAAAGATTGACGATTCGTCAGTTTAGTGTTATCGTTGCCTCTTGAAAAGATAAATGACGATTCGTCATTCCTGATTGTTGGAAAAAGAATGCCTTTGCTGCAACACCACACTTTTTTGAGCAAAGGCAACCACGAAAACGCCACCTACAGCCCTATTGGAAGCGCTGGAGCTACCGCACATATGATGATTATTGTGTGAAAGGAGGATTGGACTGCGTTGTTTATCATTTATTATATACGGTTTTAAAGCTGTTTTATCTAGAAATAATGAACGCGATTCAAATGAAGCGCTATTAGAACGGCGGCCCTTGGAAGGAGGAAAAAATGTGGAAACCCAGGGAACATCAAAACCGGCATTGGAGAATAAAAAAAGCGCAAAGCGTATTCGAATGATTGAGGAAGCCTATAATCTCTTTGTTAGCAAAGGCGTGCACGCTACCGCAATTGACGAAGTAGTTAAAAAGGCAGGCGTGGCAAAGGGCACCTTCTACCTCTATTTCCATGATAAATATGATCTGCTTGACCAGATCGTTCTGTATAAAAGCACCGTGCTCGTCCGTGCGGCCCTGCGGGAGCTTGGAGAAAAATATCAAACTGAGCAGCCTGAGTTGGAAGAGGGCATTCTTTTTTTCGCCTCCCGGCTCATCGATTCTCTTGAGAAAAACCATGATCTGGTGCTGCTGATCCACAAAAAGTTATCCGCCAGCCTTTCCGTTATGGAATATTTGAGGGATGGCGAGCTTGGCCCGATAGTAGACTCTGTGATAGAGCGCCTGATGCAGCGGGGCAAGTCACGCGAACAGGCAGAGCAGACGCTTTACATCATCATCGAAATGACCGGCTCCGTTTGCAGCGACGCTATTTTGTACCAAAAGCCCTACAAGCTTTCTGAAATAAAGCCGGCGCTCTATGACGCCATACGCAGAATGATTCGTTAACTTGATTTTGTATAGAAAACGAGGTGTTGCCGCATGATCGACCGGTTTTCGCGGTGGCTGACCCATCACACAAAGCTGATTCTTGTGATTGCCTTCCTATTGCTGATCCCCAGTGCAATCGGCTATTTGAACACATATGTCAATTATGATATTCTCTCTTATCTGCCGGATGACCTTGATTCGGTAAAAGGCCAGCAGGTGCTGGACGAAACCTTTCACAATTCCGCAAGCACCGTCCTGATCGTGGAGAATATGCCCGCCAAGGACGTTGCCGCCCTAAAGGAAAAAGTGTCGAAGGTGGAAGGAGTGCATCAGGTCACCTGGATCGATGATATTCTCGACATCGGCGTGCCGGAGGATATCCTTCCGGATGAAATTAAAAACGTTTTTTACAGCCAAAAAACAAACGCCACCATGATGCTCGTCCAATACGACCACTCCAGTGCATCGGAGGAGACGATGAAGGCCATCGGTGAAATCCGAAGCCTGATGAACAAGCAGTGCTTTTTAAGCGGCCTTTCCACGATATCACTGGATACGAAAGAATTGGCCGATAGCGAAGCGCCCATCTACATTGCCATCGCCATCGCGCTTGCCATGGTTGCCATGACGCTCTCGCTAAAATCCTGGATTCTCCCGTGGGTATTGTTATTGGGGCTGAGCCTGGCGGTTGTCTATAACTTTGGCACGAATATTTTCTTCGGCCAGATTTCCTATATCACACAGTGCATCGCCGCCATTCTTCAATTGGGTGTTACGATGGACTACTCGGTTTTCCTCGTGGATCGGTATGAAGAGGAGCGTGAAAAAGGCGGCGACCACCGGGATGCCATGGCGCGCGCCGTATCAAATACCTTCCTCTCCCTGTCAGGCAGCTCGCTTACCACGATCTTCGGCTTCCTGGCGCTGTGCTTCATGCGGCTGACCCTCGGCCGTGATATCGGCCTCGTCATGGCAAAGGGAGTCGTGCTCGGCGTTATCACGGTTGTCATCGTCCTGCCTGCTTTGATTCTTGCATTTGATAAACCAATTCACCGATTCACGCACAGGAGCCTGATCCCAAGCTTTAATAGAATGAACAGTTTCATTCTCAAGCACCGCCGTGTGCTAATCGCAGTTGGGCTTCTCATTGCAATTCCTGCCTGCATCGGCCAAAATAATGTAACAAAATATTATAACATCGACCGCGGGCTGCCGCAGGATCTTCCCTCCATCGTATCACTCAACAAGATGAAGGATGCGTTCAATATGGCAACGACGCACTTTGTGATTGTTGACGATACCCTTCCCGCCAGCAAGCTAACCGAAATGTCGGCAAAGCTGGAGCAAGTGGATGGAATCGAAACGGTTCTTTCCTATAATAAATTCCTGGGCCCCGCGATCGAAGATTCCTTTGTTCCGGAGGAAATCAAGGAGATTTGCAAAAAAGACGGCAAGCAGCTGCTCATGATCAACTCAAGCTTCAGCGCCGCCACCGAGGAAGAAAACGAACAGATTGATGAGATGACGGCAATCGTTAAATCCTATGACAGCGGCGGTATGATTACGGGCGAAGGCCCGCTGACAAAGGATTTGACCACAATCGCGGATAAGGATTTTATCGTTACCAGCATCCTTTCCACGCTGGCGATCTTTATCATCGTTGCGATCTGTTTTAAATCGCTCACGATCCCCATCGTCGTCGTAGGCAGCATTGAGCTCGCTATTTTCATCAACGAGGCGATTCCCTTTTTTACCGGCACCGTCATCCCCTTCATTGCACCTACCGTGATCAGCTGTGTGCAGCTGGGTGCAACGGTGGACTATGCCATCCTGTTGACCACTCGCTTCCGGGAGGAACTGCAACGCGGGCACGACCGCATGAATGCCATGCGCATTGCAGCCAATGCCGCCGACCGCTCCATTATGTCGAGCGCGCTGGTTTTCTTCTGCGCCACCTTCGGTGTGTATCTGACCTGCAACATCGAAATGATCAAGAGCATTTGCTCTATGCTCGCTCGCGGCTCGGTGATCAGTGCAATTGTCATTTTCTTCTTCCTGACGCCTTTGCTGCTTGTTTGCGAAAGGATCATCTCCAAAACCAGCCTCAGCTGGAGTGGCACAAAGCCAAATGGCCGCAGCAAAAAAGCAAACGGCCGGCCCTCGCCAGTCGATTCTTCTGGCGGCAATCAATCTGAATCAAAAAAAACGAAGTGATTTTGCATATGGCTGCAAGCCATGAAAGGAGTGGCGATTCCCATGAAAACAAAGCATCTGATACAAAAATTAACCTGTGCCGTGCTCGTGCCCTCCATCCTCCTGATGAGCGCATGCAGCGCGCAGGGGCAGCCGGAGGAAAGCACAAACGACACGACGCAGCCCCCTGCCATAGAGCGGCAAGGTCTACAAACGTATGCCCCCTATACTGGAAAAACCCGCAAATCTGAAACGGTCTATGTTACAATGGATGCAAAAGGTAACGTTTCTAAAAAAATTGTGACAGATTGGCTCCATACGGAGCAGGCAGGCGTGCAGGTGGCCGACCAGAGCGATCTAGACGGAATTCAAAATATCAAAAGCGATGTAAAACCTGTGCAAAAAGGAAATCAGATCGCTTGGAACATGGATTCCACCGATCTCTATTATAAAGGCGAATCTCAAAAGGATCTGCCCGTCGATATCTCGATCCGCTACTATCTGGACGGCGCCGAGATTGAGCCTTCGGATCTTGCGGGTAAGAGCGGCAAGGTGAAGATTGAAATCCAGATGAAAAACACCCAGCCGCATACCGTCAATATCAATGGGCGGGAGGCCGTCATCTATACACCGGTCGCCGCGTTGGGCGGCATGCTCCTTCCGGAAGAGAAGTTCCAAAATATCAAGATGGAAAATGGCGCTACCCTGGGCGACGGCAGCAAGCAGCTTGCCGTATTCATCGCCCTGCCAGGCCTTCATGACAGCCTGGATCTTGCCTCCATGCCCATAGAGGAGCTCAAAAGCCTCACTTTCCCGGAAACCTTTACTCTAACGGCAGACGTTAAGGATTTTGAGCTGGATAATATGTATTTTGCCATGACGACCGACATTCCCGCTCTTGATTTGAGCAAGGCCTCCGGCCAGCTCAGCGAAATCAAAAAGAGCCTGTATGCCCTGAACGATATGCAAAATGCGGTGGAGCAGCTCGACCCAGATCATGTGCTGCGCTCCCTGTTAACCGACGGCGACAATATGCGGGAGATGCGCTCACTCATGGAAGAGCTCACCTCTATCTATGAGAAAGAGAAAGCACTGCTTGATCTTCTTCCGCAGTATTTTACCAAAGAGAATCTTGCCCTGGTCGGCAAGCTTGCCAAGGATGCGGACGCCGCGGAGCTTACGCAGCTGCTAGGGGACACAAAGCTCCTCTCCTGCGCAAATCAGCTGCTTGACAGCAGCCTGATCAAAAATATTCAGAAGCTGCTCATCGATGTTGTTGCCCTGCAATCGATCGATTTGGAGCCGCTCGATCAGATCCTTTCCGCGGCGGGGAATCTCGACAGCCTCAGCGGTGTGCTGGATTCCTCCAGCGGGTTACTGAGCAAGCTCGCCTCCTCCCAGGAGGAGCTTCAAACCCTCACCGAGCTGATGGGCAGCAGCACGGATGCCGTCAAGCTGCTCAAAGAGGTTTCTTCCCTGCTTGATTCCCTCAAAAAGCAGGGCATCACACTCACAGAGGATGATATCCGCGTGATGGTCGATGCGCTGGTGGATAAAAAGGCCATGGAGATCGCGGCGGAAAAAACAGGGGTTTCCGCGCAACGCGTGCAGGCAATCCTCGATGCCAGTGCAAACGATCTGATCGCCGCCAACGGCGCCATTGCAAAGGGGAACCGGCAAACCGTTCAGGATTGCATCGAAATTGCCGCTCGAAACGACCAGACCGCGGCAAAGCTGAAAGATACGCTCCTGCCAAAGGTAGAAAAAGGCTCCGTCGGCGTGCTGCTCGCCTCCCCCACCCGCCTGATCGTCACCACGGTGCAGAAAACGATCCGCAAGGAGCTTGCCCAGAAAGATGAGATTGCCGATTCCGTCACCAAGCAGCTTTCCGCACTGCTCAAAGAAGCTGAGGCGCTGAGTACTAGAGTGGAGCAAATCGGCCCTGACCGGGTGGAAAGCCTGTTGACCTTTGCCACCGGCGTTCTGCCGGATTTGCAAACGCTGGCGGGCGAGCTTGCCAAAAACAAGGATCAGCTCGCCTCCCTCAACGATCTGCTCTCTGATACAAGCACCATGCAGTACCTGCAAAAAACCGCAAAGCAGCTCATGCAGATGAAACAGGATTTTGAGGCAAACGCAGGCCAGCTCACTCTGCTGGCACAGGTGATGCAGGCGGCCTCCAACCCACATCTAAAGGCATTCGCAAAGATGCTGCCCACGCTTGCGCAGGATTTGAAGGATGCAGCCCCAATCCTCGAATCCCTCTCGGGCGACCTCAATGATCCAGCCGTGCGCGCTTCTCTTGAAAACATGCCGAAAACAGTCGCCGCTCTGATGCGCATCCAGGCGGATCTCTCCTCCGGCAGCGAGATCATGAAGGCGCTGCAAAATGCGGCGCAGCCGGAAACGCTCAGCACGGCTTCCGGCATTGTAAAAACGCTCGATCAAATCGAGCAGCAAGGCCTGCTCTCCAAATACACCGATGCGGCCGACGCGGCCTCCTCCCTACTCGGGCGCGTGCAGGCATGGCTCAATCTCTCCAAGGAGTACGGCCTTTATACGCAGGCCGCGGATGGAATGGATACAGATGTAAAATTCATTCTGAAAACAGATGGCATCAAGGCAGAAAGCCAACAGCCGGCACAGGCACCGGCGCAGGAGGAATCCGGCGTTGTCGCCTGGTTCAAGGGGCTGTTTGATAGAAAAGGCTAAAACTCTGAATCATAGAAAAAACACGAAGAGGCTGCTGCAAACGCATGTTGCAGCAGCCTCTCATACCAGAAGCACCGTTTCTATCCGGCTGATAGAAACGGTGCTTTCTTTCACAACCGTGTTATGCCTGCTCCAGCGCCTGCCGGAGGTCCGCGATGATATCGTCGACATACTCAATGCCCACGGATAGCCGGATTAGATCCGGCCCCACGCCCGCCGCATCAAGCTGCTCGTCGGTGAGCTGGCGGTGCGTCGTGCTCGCGGGGTGCAGCACACAGGTGCGCGCGTCCGCCACATGGGTGACGATGGCGGCAAGCTCCAAATGATCCATGAAGCGGGTTGCGGCTTCCCTGCCGCCCTTTACGCCGAAGGAGACCACGCCGCTCGTGCCGTGCGGCATATATTTCTGCGCGAGCGCAAAACCCTTGTTGCTCGGAAGACCCGGGTAGTTGACCCATGCGACCTTTTCGTTCTCCTCCAGGAATTCCGCCACCTTCTGCGCATTTTCACAGTGCCGCTGCACACGCAGGAAGAGCGTTTCCAGCCCGATCCCCAGCAGGAACGCATTGTGTGGGGAGGGGATGGAGCCGAGGTCGCGCATGAGCTGTGCGGTGGCCTTGGTAATATAAGCGCCTTTGCCAAAGCGCTCCGTGTAGGTCACGCCATGATAGCTCTCATCCGGCGTGGTGAGGCCGGGGAACTTATCGTTCTGCGTCCAGTCGAAATTGCCGCTGTCAATGATCGCGCCGCCGACACTGGTGGCATGACCATCCATATATTTCGTGGTGGAATGAGTGACAATATCCGCGCCGAATTCGAAGGGGCGGCAGTTGATCGGCGTGGGGAAGGTGTTATCCACAATCAAGGGAACGCCGTGCGCGTGCGCGGCCTTGGCGAACTTCTCAATATCCAGCACGTCGAGGGAGGGGTTGGAGAGCGTTTCCGCAAACACCGCCTTGGTGTTGGGGCGGAAGGCCGCGTTCAACTCCTCCTCGCTCACATCGGGGCGCACGAAGGTGAACTCGATGCCAAGCTTTTTCATCGTGACGGAAAAGAGGTTGAACGTGCCGCCGTAGATCGCGGTGGAGCTGACGATGTGGTCGCCCGCGGAGGCCACGTTGAAGGTGGCGTAGAAATTCGCCGCCTGGCCGGAGGAGGTGAGCATACCGGCCACACCGCCCTCCAGCGCCGTGATGCGCGCCGCAACCGCGTCGTTGGTCGGGTTTTGCAACCGGGTGTAGAAGTAGCCGTTTTCCTCCAGGTCAAAGAGCTTGCCCATCTGGGTGCTCGATTCATATTTATAGGTCGTGCTCTGCACGATGGGCAGCACGCGCGGCTCGCCGTTCTTGGGCGAGTAGCCTGCCTGGACGCAGTTGGTATTGATATGGTAGTTCTTTTCCATCACAGTTCCGTCCTTTCGATTATCGTTTGATTGCCTTGATGACAAAGGTGAGCGGGATTTTGCGCGCCTTGGCGGGCGCATAATAGGCGGAGGAAAATTCGCGGGCGCGGGCAAGCTCCGAAAAATCCGTCTCCTCCACGAGCCGCTCCACATACAGGCCTGCCCTCGCCAGTGCGTTGATATAGGAGGAGAGCTTCCAATTGTATAACGCGACCGGCTCGCCGCCTTTTTCAAAGGCAAAGAGATCTTCCTCATGGTAGGAGCCTGCAAAGACAAGCTTTTCCCTTTCCAGCTCGATTTGCGGGAGAATCGGGTGATCCCAGCTGAAAATGAATGCGCCGCCCGGCCGGAGATAGGAGGCAACGAGGTCAAAGGTCTTCTGTAAATCCGTCGACCAGCCGACCGCGTAGATCGAATAGACAAAATCGAAATACGCTTTCGGCAGGCCGGGATCCTCTTCCATGGGGGAGGCAAAGAGCCAGGGCTCCACCCCGTGCTCCCGCAGCAGGCGGCCCGCATTTTCGAGCTGGTGCTCTGAGAGGTCGAGGCCCCACAGCTCCGCCGCGCCCCGTTCGGCGTGATACAGCAGGGAATGCCCGCTGCCGCAGCCGATATCGAGCAGCTGTTTTCCCGCCACATCACCGAAGAGCTGGAGGGTATCCTCCGTGGGGGTCAGGGGCCCGTAAACGGGCAAAGCAGTGGTGCCGAACCAGTCATCCGCAATCGCGTTCCAGCTTTGGCGGTTTTGGCGCAGGATATCCGTGCGTTCCATGCTGCAGCTCCTTCCCTGACGGAGTTTTAATCAATCCTCCGTCAGAAATTTTTTCATAATGCCGGGACCATATTCGATGAAGTTGCCCGTCATCTTTGCTGATTCTTCGTTTATAGAATCAACTCCGCTGGATTTTTCCTTGTTTTTATGATAGATCATATAGGGAACCGGGTCGCCCGCGTGGGTGCGTGTGACAATCGGCGTGGGATGGTCGGGCAGGATCATCACTTTATAGTCGTCATACTGTTCGAGCGCAGGCAGGAGGACGGAGAGCACTTGCTCGTCGATCAGCTCAATAGCGCGCACTTTATTCTCCGGTTCGTTGCGGTGGCCGCACTCATCAGGGGCTTCGATGTGGATATAGACAAAGTCCTTCCCGCTCGCTAACGCATCCACGGCGGCCTGGGCCTTGCCCTTGAAATTCGTGTCGATATAGCCCGTGGCACCCGGCACCTCCGGTGTATCCATCCCCGCGCATTTGCCGATACCCTTGAGCAAATCGACTGCGGAGATCACGCTACCCTTCACGCCGTAGGTCGCTTCAAAGGAGGGAAGCATGGGCTTGCTGCCTTGGCCCCAAAGCCAGATGCTGTTGGCAGGGCGTTTGCCCGCGGCGATGCGGGCAAGGTTGACGGGGTGATCTTTAAGTAGCGCATAGCTCTCCTCCATCATGGCGATGAGACGGACGGCGTCCGGATGCCGGGAGAGGTGCTCGCCCACCACGCGGCCGGAGATATCATGCGGCGGCGTCATGTGGCCAAGCGCCAATTTACCGCCGTGCCAGACCATGCAGTGGCGGTAGCTCACGCCAGGATGGAAAGCAAACTCCGCGTTGCCGAAATGTGCCTGTACGGTTTTGATGAGCTCGGCGGCCTCTTCGCTCGAAATATCGCCCGCGCAGTAATCCACCATGGTTTTCGCCGCATAGTCCGTTTCGTCCGACAGGGTGACGAGATTGCAGCGGAAGGCAACGTCTGATTCCGAAAGCTCCACGCCCATGCTCACAGCCTCCAGCGGAGAGCGGCCGGTATAATATTTTTTCGGGTCATAGCCCATCACACTGAGGTTTGCAACGTCGCTGCCCGGGGTCAGGCCCTCGGCAACTGTGCGCACGAGCCCCACCTCGCCGCGTTGGGCGAGGGAATCAAATCGCGGTTTTTTCGCTAGCATCATCGGCGTTTTGCCGCCAAGCGCGGGCACAGGATAATCCGCCATGCCGTCATAGAGAACAACTGCGTATTTCATGTTAGAAACCAAGTCCCTTCATTTCATTTGGAATCAAACAGGCAAAGCGCCTTATTTAAAATATGCTACGCCGGAGGCAAAGATCTTCTGATCCTTCTCGCCGGGCACGTTTTTGTAGAGGTGGTCGCCCCTGCGCTCAATGTGCGCCATCTTGCCGAACACGCGGCCATCGGGGCTTGTGACGCCCTCGATCGCACAGATAGAGCCATTGGGGTTAAAGCGGATATCCCCTGAGGGCCGGCCTTCAAGATCAACATACTGCGTGGCAACCTGACCGTTCGCAATCAGGCGACTGAGCGTTTCCTCATCCGCCACAAAGCGGCCCTCGCCGTGGGAAACAGGGGTAGCGAACACTTCGCCCGCCTCCGTGCCTGCCAGCCACGGGGATTTCACGCTCGTCACACGCGTATAAACCATACAGGAGACGTGTCGGCCAATGTTGTTGAAGGTAAGCGTCGGGTCCGTTTCCTGCGTATCGGTGATTTTGCCGTAGGGGACGAGGCCTGTTTTAATCAGCGCCTGGAAGCCGTTGCAGATGCCGAGCATCAGGCCGTCGCGGTGGTCGAGCAGCTCAGTCACCGCGTCGCGCACGCGGGGGCTGCGCAGGGTGGTGGCAATAAATTTGCCGGAGCCATCCGGCTCGTCGCCGCCGCTGAAGCCGCCGGGCAACATAACGATCTGTGCCTGCTTTATGAGCTTTGCCAGTGCCTCGGTGGATTCATCAATCGCCTGCGGCGTGAGGTTGCGCATCACGATCACCTGGGCTTCGCCGCCTGCGCGCTCAAAAGCGCGGGCCGTATCATACTCGCAGTTGGTGCCCGGGAAGACCGGGATCACCACGCGCGGTTTTGCCATTTTGATCGCGGGCGCTCTGCCGGAGCGCTCCGTATAGAGCGGGATTTCCGCCTGCATGGAGGGCTCCTCCGCCTTGGTCGGGAATACGGGCTCAAGCGTACTCGTCCAAGCGTCGATGAGCGTATCGACTGGGAGCGTCTCCCCGTCGATTGCAAACTGGCCGTCGTCCGCCGTTACGCCCAACTCCGTAAACTGGAAGCCGTCGAGCGAGACGCCGTCGGCCAGCTCCGCCACAATGGAGGCGCATTCCGGCGCAAAGAGGGTTTCGGCGGTCAGGCCGTCCGCAAAGCGGAAGCCCAGCTTGTCGCCGAACGCCATGCGGCACACGTTTGCCGCCGCGCCGCCCTCGCGCACCACGCTGGCGGCGAGGATGCGCCCATCAGACACCATCTCGGAAACGCGGTTGAGGAAGTCTGTAGCCTGATCCCAATCGGGCAGGAGCGTTTCTGAATCCACTGGCAGGTGCAGCAGCACAACGCGGGAGCCGCTCTTTTTAAAGATGGAGGAAACGGTTTTGCTCGCTCTTGTCGCCGCGACGGCAAAGCACACAAGCGTGGGCGGTACGTCGAGCTCGTTGAAAGAGCCGGACATGCTGTCCTTCCCGCCGATGGCAGGCACGTTGAAGTGCAGCTGTGCGGTCAGCGCGCCGAGCAAAGCCGCCGCAGGCTTGCCCCAGCGTTCCGGCTGATCATGCAATCGCTCAAAATACTCCTGCATGGTGAGCCTGGCGGTAAAGGGCTTCGCTCCAATCACAGCGAGCTTTGCCAAAGATTCCGTCACCGCGTACGCCGCACCATGGAAGGGGCTCCAGCGGCTCAAAGCCGGAATAAAGCCATAGCTCATGGCGGTGGCGGTGTCCGTTTCCCCCTTTAGAACCGGGATGCGTGCGCACATCGCGTCCTCCGGCGTGAGCTGATATTTGCCCGCGTAGGGCATCAACACCGTGCCCGCGCCGATGGAGGAGTCGAACCGCTCCACCAGCCCCTTCTGCGAGCAGACGGGCAGGCGCGCAAGGTTCTCCCGCAGCGCCTGGGGCTTCGGCTTCCCCGCAAGCTCGGCCGGAACAGCAGAACGATAGTTCTTCTTTGGGTTTACAGCCGCAATTTTCGCCTGCGCGTGCTGGGTAACGCCGTTGGTATCAAGGAAGGCACGGCTGAGGGATACGATGGTATCGCCGCGCCATTTCATCGTTAAGTAGGGTTCGTCTTTGACGACAGCCACCGGAGTTGCCTCCAGGTTTTCTTCTGCGGCAAGGGCGGTGAATGCCTCCACATCCTGCGCAGCGAGCACGACTGCCATACGCTCCTGTGATTCGGAGATGGCGAGCTCTGTGCCGTCAAGGCCGTCATATTTCTTCGGAACGGCGTCGAGGTCGATATCAAGCCCATCCGCCAGCTCGCCGATGGCAACGCATACGCCGCCCGCGCCGAAGTCGTTGCAGCGCTTAATCATGCGCGCCGCGTCGTGGTTGCGAAACAGCCGCTGGAGCTTGCGCTCAGTGGGCGGGTTGCCCTTCTGCACTTCTGCGCCGCAGGTTTCGATAGAGGAGGTGTCATGCGCCTTGGAAGAGCCGGTGGCTCCGCCGCAGCCGTCACGGCCTGTACGGCCGCCAAGCAGAACGATCACATCCCCTGCCTGCGGGCGCTCACGGCGTACATTCTCCTTCGGGGAGGCGCCGATGACCGCGCCAATTTCCATGCGCTTAGCGGTATATCCATCGTCATATAGTTCTACAACCTGCCCGGTGGACAGACCGATCTGGTTACCATAAGAGGAATAGCCTTGCGCTGCGCCGACAGTAATCTTCTTCTGTGGCAATTTTCCAGCCAATGTATCCTCAAACGGAGTCAGCGGATTGCCGCTGCCGGTGACGCGCATGGCCTGATAGACATAGGCACGCCCGGAGAGCGGGTCACGAATCGCTCCGCCCAGGCATGTAGCCGCGCCACCAAAGGGCTCAATCTCTGTGGGATGATTATGCGTCTCGTTTTTAAACTGGACGAGCCAGGTCTCCGTTTTACCATCGATCTCCACGGGCACTTCAATTGAGCAGGCGTTGATCTCCTCGCTCTCGTCGAGATCTGGCACGAGGCCGCGCTTTTTGAGCACCTTGGTGCCAATGGTGGCCATATCCATGAGCGTCATGTCCTTTTTACGCTCCTGATAAACCTCTGTACGGGCGACAACATATTCGAGCCAGGCGGATTCAATGGCGCGTGCCAACGGACCTTTTTCAATATCCACCGTGTCCAGCTGTGTTAAAAAGGTAGTGTGGCGGCAATGGTCAGACCAATAGGTATCGATTACCTTGAGCTCTGTCACTGCCGGATCGCGCTTTTCCGTATCTCGAAAATAATCGCGGCAAAACACAAGATCGGCAACACTCATGGCAAAGCCCATCTTCGCATGATACCGCGCAATCTCTTCATGCGTCCATTGGATAAAGCCGGCTACCCGCTCAATATCGGCAGGCTTGTCCGCATGAAGCTGCAAGCTCTCCGGCAGTTCCATGGCGGCCTCTCGGGATTCCACAGGGTTAATCAGGTAATTTTTCACCGCTTCAAACTGCTTGTCCGTCAAATCCCCCTTGAGCGCAATCACGCGCGCGGAGAGAACGCTTGGCCGCTCCCCCTGGGTAAGCAGGGCGATGCACTGCGCCGCGGAATCCGCGCGCTGGTCGTATTGGCCGGGGAGATATTCCGTCGCGAAAACTCGCCAGCCGGGCTCTACAGAGAGCGCGGCGGACACGGTATCCACATTCGGCTCGGAGAGAATGGTGCGGGAAGCACGATCAAAATCAGCCTCGTCGACCCCTTCCAGATCATAGCGATTGACGACGCGGACCGCCTCAAGCGCGGCAATCCCCAGATTCTCGCGCAGGTCGGCCAGCATATGGCGAGCCTCCACATCGAAGCCGGGCCGCTTTTCCACAAAAAGACGTTTTACGCTGGACATTGGCAAAACTCCTTATCCCTAAATCATTCAGATATCCGTTCTTTGCGGATACCGATACTTAGATTTATCTTACCATATCGGGAAAAAATAAAAAAGGGCAAAATGTGCCCAGCAGAGGAGTAGGGATGAAAAAATTTTGTGGATAGCGCAAAAGCAACCCTTATGGAGAAAAGTCATAGCGGACGCAGCGGCAAATACGCATGAAAGCTTCTCATTTCGTTCATAATAGAAATGGCTGCAAGATCATTGAAAGAGAACGTTTGCAAACTGCCAGGAATCAGAAAGGAATGAGCATCATCATATGCACGAGGCCATGACAAAAATAGAAGCGCGCGCGCTCTTGGTGGGGCATAATGCATCGGCAAACGCCCTATGGCTGCTCTCCGGGCTGATTGTATTCCTGCCCTGGGTGCTGACGCCCTTGGCAAGGCGCGTGATTGCGCTGCCACAGGCACAGGAGGCCTTTCGCAGCATGGGAGGGGAAACAGCCGCGCTCATGATGGTGTTCGTCATATCCCTGCTCGCGCTGGCAGCCTGCGTGCTACTCTGCGCGCCGCTCAAAGCGGGGCGAATGGCCTGGTTTTGGCGGCAGAGCGGCAGAAACGGGCGACATAACGGCATAGGCGCCCTGTTTTCCCCTTTCCGCCCCGCGCGCAGAGCGATGCGGGCTGTAGCGCTATGGCTCGCACTGCTGGTTCGGAAACTAGGCTGGGCGCTTCTTTTTTGCGGGCCTGGGGCTATTTTGCTCGGCATCGCATGGTATAAGCTGGTGAATGGGAGCGAAGCAATCCTATTTTTAATTCCCTGTATTTCAGGCGCTGTTTTTTTGATCACGGGCCTTCTCTTCTTTCTGGTTGTGACACGGCGCTACCTGTTGGCTTTTTACCTGTTTGATGAATCAGACAAGGCCACAGCCTCTGCTGTCATCCGGGAAAGCGAACGGGTGATGGATGGGCAGATGGGCAGAGCGGCCGCCTTTGCGCTCAGCTTTGCGCCATGGATCCTATCCTGCGTTTTCCTGTTCCCTATTTTTTATGTTTACCCCTACTACCAGCAAGCACACGCTGTTTTTGCCCGTCAAGCACTGAATCTCGCGCCGCGCAGCATTGCACGGGACGCGGAAATTTAACCGATTACATGCTTTTTGATTGGCTCTAGCGCTATTTTTAGATAATTTAACAGAAATCTCTGCGTAAACTTCGCAATTTGTTTACAGTTCATCAACTTTTCTCTTCAAAAATAATGCTATACTCTCGTGTGTAAAGGTTGCAAACCGTGCGTTATGCATGCAGATTTTCACATGGGAGGCTTCCCCTTGGTACTGAACCGTAGGGCCATTAAGGCCAACGCCCGGCAGTTTCTTACAAACGGCCAATGGGTGCATTTGTTTTTAGCCGGCATTATCATCGAGGCCGTCAATTATATCAACTTTGGCACGTCGCTTTACGTCCAGCTGCGCAACACATTTAATGCGATTTATCAAACGCAGTTCATCAACGTATCGTGGAACATGATGTCTCTGATTGCACTGTTGCTGCTGCCGCTTGAAGTTTCAATCGCAGGGTATTATCTGGGCTGCCTGCGTGGAAGAGCGCCGGGCCTCGGCAGTGTGTATGAGGAAGCAGCTGCGCATTACAGCCACTATTTTGGCACCATGCTGCTGCGTAGGATCTATACCGTGCTATGGACGATGCTTTTTATCATCCCCGGGATCGTCAAATCTCTTTCCTATTCCATGGCGGCTTTGATTCAACACGACAATCCAACGCTCACCGCCTCCCAAGTGCTCAATTTGAGCCAGCGGATTACGAAGGGGTACAAAGGGAGCCTCTTCCTCATGGAGCTGAGCTTTTTGGGGTGGTATCTGCTCGGAGCGGTCACCTTTGGCATTGCCTATTTATATGTGCATCCCTATCTTTACACCACACAGGCCATGTATTATGAGCTGCTGCGCCAGAATGCGCTTGACCGTGGAATTGCTTCCCCCTGGGAATTCGGCATGGTGCCGAACAACGCCTTTTCCCCCTATGGCAATGCGAAAAATCAGCCGCCCTATTGGCGGGAAACGCACCAGAGCTGGGATGCAAACCATGGCTGGCATCAAAACGATAACAGCTTCGGTTGGAACGACACGTCTTTCTATTCTCCGGGTGCATGGAAAGATGATGAGGATTTTTGGAATCCAGACCGGTGATCCAGCAAACGAAAATAGGAAACTGAGAAGCGGATTCCAACGAGGAAATCCGCTTCTTTCTATAACACATCAAAAATCGTAATGCTCACAGGCGGGCTGCCCGCCTGCGCCACGATGGCCTCGGCAATCTGCCGTTTACCTGATAGGCTTGCAGTTGCCTGAGATAGGGCTTTCCGCGGCACTGCGTGATCTCCAGACGAATACCATCCGCTTGGAGGGGCTTAGGCAGGAGGGCAAACCGGCAAATGCCAACGGTCGTGCCCTCATAAACTAACCTTTCCCGTCCATTAAGTCGCACGTAGATGCGGAAGGCTTCAATCCGTTGGGAAAACGCACACTGCTCTTTTAAAAGGACTTTATCAATCTTTTGTGCCCGCGCAAACTCCTGAATCACCTCATAGCGCCCGGCAACCTCCGTCGGCGTGTAGAAATCGGCTTCATTTGTGAGCAGATTCTCCGGGCCGTGCCCTGCTTCATGGGGTGCGGCGGAAACGTTGGAAACCAATGCGGGCAATTGGATTCCTTTTTTAATTTCGTCGCCCAGTTCTTTCAGACGCCTGACATCCATTTCATGCAACAGGCCCTCCGTGTCCGGCGGAACGTTAAGCAAAAGCAGGCTGTTGCCGCCCACGGAGCCATAGTAGATACGCAGAAGGTTCTCCAGGCTGCGCACACGGCGGCTCTCCTTTTTATGATAAAACCAACCGGGCCGAATAGATACATCCACCTCCGCGGGATACCACATAAAGGAATCGTAGTTCGCAAGGAAAGCGCGGCTTCCGAGATCCTCCAGATGACTATCAGAAGCCTGCTGTTTCATATCCTGCGCATCTGTCTGCTGGGAGTGGGAGGCGATATTCTGCGTTTCGCAGGAAAAGACCGGCACAACGTTCCACTCGCTTTTTCTGGCGCGGCCGCTCTCGTTGCCCACCCAGCGGATATCGGGGCCGCAGTTTGATATAACCGCATCCGGCTGCAGCTCGCGCACGGTTTTGTAGACGCGATCAAAATCATATGGGTAAGGCTCTTTGCCGTCCATCTTCGCGCCGCACGCCCCATCCAGCCAGATGCAGAAAATTTCGCCGTAGCCGGTCAACAGCTCTGTGAGCTGGCGGACATAAAAATCATTGTATTCCGGCGTGCCGTAGAGAGGGCAGTTACGATCCCAAAGCGAAAGGTAAATACCGAATTTCAGCCCGTATTTTTTACAGGAATCACTAACCTCGCGCACTACGTCGCCGTGCCCCGCGCGGTACGGGCTGTTGCGCACACAGTATTCCGTTGTTTCCGTTGGCCAGAGGCAAAAGCCGTCGTGATGCTTTGCTGTCAGGATTACGCCCTTAGCGCCTGAGGCAGATACGGCTTCCATCCATTGATCCGTGCTTTGCCGGGTGGGGTTAAATAATTGGGCGGGAGCCTTGCCATCTCCCCATTCCTTATTGGTAAATGTATTGATCCCATAGTGAAAAAACACATGGAAACCGCCCTCCTGAAAGGCAGTCTGCCGCGGCGACGGCACAATGGAGGTGTAAACCTCCAAACTTGATTGGGGCATTGGATTCCCTCTTTTCCTGATTTTAAATTAACATTTGAATCATAGGAACATCGTAACGCGAATGGTAGGGCTTTCACCATTCCTTTTTCTAACGAAAGAGCCTTGCATGTATTATAGTAAATAAAAAGGCCGAAAATCAAGCCGATTTCGTTTTTTCTCCGCCAAATGGATGGCGGAGGCAAAGGAAGGAAAAAGGTTCTACCGCAATATCAAAGTTTTGCGGCAGAACCTTTTCTTTTTGTTTTTCTTTTTATTTATTTTTCTGCTTGAGATAGCTTTCCGCTAGCTCTAGAAATTCCTGCCACCGGCCGCTCTCCCGGATTGTCTGCGGGCAATTCTTTCCATTAAAATAGTTGTGCTGCTGCACATCATCCAGCTTCAGATCATACGCCTTCATCAGATACGCCGTCAACCGTGCACCGTTGTCGAAGGTTTTTTCAAAATCGCCATCCTGATTGACACACAGCTCAATGCTGATGCCGTTCATGTTGCCGCCCGGCTCTTGGCGCCGGTCGCCAGCATTCCAGGAAACCTCACTATCCGGAATGTGATGGTAAATCTCATGGTCATCCACCGTATAGTGCCAGGAGGTTGTGCCCTCTCCGCCGTTTAACAGGTAATCGCTGTGTGCCTTCGCATCCGCGCCCTCGGAGGGGTTACCTGTCTCATGGATTACGATGAACTTTACTTCCCGCTTGATTCCTGGCCTGCCCGGAAGTGTTTCCGGAATGAATACGGTATGCACCGGCACGCCGAAAATTTCTGTAACCTCTGGGCGATCCGCTGTCACACCGCCGCGCGTTTCCCACAGGATCACGCCGGTAATGATCCCGATCGCAAGCAATACGGCCGCGGCTGCCAGGGTCCATTTGAATCGCTTTGAGCGGAGGACTCCATGCAGGGAAATCACCCTTCCCTTCATCGGCCTGCCCCCTCCTTCTCCCCACAGAGCGCCGAAACATTAATATTGGGGTTGTGATACCGGCCAAAGCTTTTCGTTTTTTTGCCGTATTGAATCGCCTGCACTGGGCACCAATGAATGCAGGCCATGCAGCTTGCGCATGTTTTTCCCCACACGGGGCGCCCGCCCTCTAGCCGAATATTTTTCTGCGGGCATACCTTCGCGCAGAGGCCGCAGCCGGTGCAGCCTTCTTCCACAGCAAAATTCCGGTAGGCCTGTTTGGCATACCAGCAAAAGAGCGGATGCACCACATGAAGCAAAAACGGATCAATCGCCTTTGGCGGCAGGCTGTTAAGCCCTACCAACCGTTCTTCAATATCCTTTGCAATTTTCGTGCAGCGCACACGGGCATTTTCCAGCTTCGTGCGCTCCATCGCTTTATTATCCACATTCGACAGCGGCAGGTAATTATTTGGCATTGCACAAATATTCCCATAATCCAGGCGGAGGCCATGCTTTTCCAACAGCCTTGAAAAAGCGGTTAGCGTTTCCCCGGCGGAATCGCCACAATCAGCCACAGCAAATACATAGGACGGCCGGCCCTCCACCTTCAGCTTCTTTACAAACGCTTTCACCGCATCGGGATAACTCCATGCATAGACGGGAAAAACAAAACCGATAATATCCCCCTCTGACACGCAGGTTTCGCTCGCCTGTTCTCCATAATAGGAGAGATCCAACCGGACAACCTCCGCACGCATCGGCTGTGCCAACTGACGGGCGATGGATAGGGAGTTGCCGGTTCCGGTAAAGCAATAAATTTTTATCGACATCCTGTGTCACCTTCCTCTGAGAGCAGACGGCCGCTCCAACCGGCGCTTTGCAGGCAAACGTTTGCCTGCTCCGGCCGAGCGACGCATCATGTTTTTTGACAAATCAACTGGCGAAAAACGCGCAGATATAATTCTACGCTTTAAACAGCATGTTGGAGGCTGCATTGCCACACCATGGAGCTCCCTCCGCGGAAAATGGCGTTGCCGCATCGCGGCAGGAGGCGTTTTGCGCCGACAGACATTTTTCCAATGCTTCAAGTTTCAAAGCTTGAAACTTTACGACCCGTTTGAAGCTATTTAGCCGAGAACCGAAAGCGTGAGCGCGATTCGATGGCCAATGTTCTCCGAAGCTCTTGGAATCTTTGATTCCCTAGAGATTCGTGAGGTTATTATAACATACTTTCCTCCAGCCGCAATCTCTTTCTCTCCCATTATGCAAACGCAATTTATATTCATCCATTTTATTCTAGTTTCTCAAAATTATCATGCAAAGATTGCCTCCTCCTGCATAAACAAACCTGTAAAGTAAAAAAACTTTTCAGTGTTGAAAACTCTGTGGAAAGTGTGGAAACTCGTTTTTATAATTCTAAATTGAGAATTATAACGCCTTAAATGTAAAGATTTTAACTTTACTTTCACATAGTTTTCCACATCTTTGAAAAAAACAGGCTCTGTATATACAAAATGCATATACAAGGCCCGTTTTGATGCAAAGCATAGCATTGCCCTTCAGGCATCATATGAATCCGTTTTTGAGCAGGATGGAACAGCGCATGCAGCGCTTTTCTACCCATCCATATAATGATCCGCTGGATAAAAAATTGCGTATTTCCCAACTTTTTTTGCTTTTTCTCCATGTGGAGTGTTCTGTATGGCGCAAGACCGGGCAGGCACAACTTTTTGATCTGTCAAGTAAATGGCTTGTCGGATATAAGCCTGATCTTTTTCTTAGATTTTCCAATCAATCCGTTATTTTTCAACGAATCTCTCCATCTGTAAAGTTATTTATCTTTACACTATTCCAAGGCCATATGATCCTCAACCTGTAGTGCCTCCGGAACTCCAATCTCTTCCTCGCAAGTATAAGTGCCTGTGATAACGCAGGCCTCCTGCGTAAAATGCGTTTCCACCTTCTGCTCCAGAATTGTTGCCTCCCCCAACTCCGCCCTCACCTTTTGCTCATATTCCGCCGATGCGGCCAACAGCGCCTGCGCTTTGGGGAGCGTAACCTCCTGTTCGATATATTCCCGCTTGAGATATGTTTCCGTGTAAACGGGCAGCGGAACCTGATTCATGCGCAGCGTATTACGAAAGAAAAAGCTCTCTGCCTCCCCTTCCGGCTGCCGGTCGAAGCCAAAAGGAATCCGCAACCCAAAAAAGGAAAGCCGATAACGCTCGCTTTCCACTCCGGTATATTGTCGTGCCTTTTGCCGGAAAGGGAAGGTATGGCTCACCGTGTGACGCGTCTGCGCGATCGCAACACCGCGCGCGTGCTTGAAGGAGACAGAAAGATCTTTGTTGGTAACAACACTGCTAATCAACAGATCCCCTTTTAGCACAGCCTCCCCCTTCTTCACGGCCGCTTCTCCTTCATATACCTTCAGGCTGAGGATCGTGCCATCCTGTGAAGCAAGGATATTACGCGGCGTGGTATCATTCTCCACCTGAGGAGCAGGGATACGCTCGCGCACCTCAATCACGGCAGCGCTCCCCTTGATATTCAATGCCAACCAAGCAAGATCGTTGAGCCTCCTGGCTGCGGTGCGCTGCACCTCCTCCACATCGATTTTAGAACGGCGCGCCCCGATTCGGACGCCCAGCTCTTCAAATACGGCCAATATTTCCGTATCTGAAACGGCTTCATTTCCTTGCACGTCAATTGTCCAAATCATGGAGGAAAGGATGCAAACAATTAGCACGGCTACCGCTGCGCCGCAAAGCAGGCCAATTCGGCGCTTGTGGCGATGCAGAAAGAATGGAAGCCCATACCGCCCTGCCACCCGCGGCCGCATGCCGGATTTGCGCGCACAGGCGCGGATGCGGTGATACCCACGAATTGTTGTCTTGGCATACATTTCCCCCTTGCTGCCGCTGATGTCCCACAGGGGAATATTCTCCTTGGAGCATAAATTGATAAAGCGCTCCGGAAAGCCACCCTTTGCACGGAAACGCACATATCCGCATAAAAAACGGATGAGTTTAATAAAAAGCACCTGTGTCTCCCCTTCCCGCCTACCCAGGCAACCACTTAATTAGAAAAATCAATGGAGAGGATATTGCCGGTGATAATCGCCTGCTCCAGCGTTAAAGTGCGGATGCTCAGCCCAGTGCCTGTAAACCGCACGATATTTTTGCCAAGATTCAGGCGGATAATCCCCTCGTCATATTCCACAACACCCTTACAGCCTTCAACGATTGCCTCCCGGTTACCGGAAAGCTCCATATGGGAAACGCCGCGTAGAGCGGCTTGAGGGATCTCCAGCTCCTGCGTTAGTTTTTCTTTGGTGGTCAGCCCGCTGTTTGGCGCGCCGCTGCCCCGATGGCTGCGTATTCCTGCTTTTCTCATGGCCCCAACCTCGCGTTTCCTGATATGCCGGGCATGTTCCCCCGCCCGTTCCTCATATATATGCATCAGGGGGGAAGGACTATGAAAAAGAAACGGCTGAAAACGCTGCAAATCCTATTATCCGCATTTGGCGCCGCCGCCTTTGGGGGCGGCATTCTGATTGCGCCACAGGCTGCCTCGCAAGGGGTGAGGGATGGACTTACCTTATGCGGGCAAGTTGTGATTCCATCTCTTTTTCCGTTTTTAGCGCTTTCGTCCTTCCTGGTGCAATCCGGCCTTGCGCAACGGGCAGGCCACCTGCTGGAACCGATCACCAAGCTACTGTTTCGCCTGCCAGGCGCGGCAGGCAGCGCCATCCTGATGAGCCTGATCGGCGGCTATCCGGTTGGCGCACGCATGACGGTGCAATTGCTCGACGCCGCTCTGATCACACAAAAGCAGGCGCAGCGCATGCTGTTCTTCTGCGTCAATTCCGGCCCTGCCTTTTTAATCAGCGCCGTTGGCTCCGCCATGCTCCGCAGCCGACAGGCCGGGCTAATCCTCTGCGCGGCACTCACTGCCAGCGCGCTGCTGATCGGGCTTTGCATGCGCTTTCTCGCATCCAAAGAGACGATGAGAGAAAGCCCTGTTGTTCCCCTTACCGGCCCGTCCATGGCGCAGGCCCTGGTGGACGCCGCTACACAAGGCTGCGCAGGCATTGTATCTATCTGCGTTTGGGTCATTCTATTTTCCTGCATTGCTGCGCTGTTCAGCCTTCTTCCGCTGCCCAGCACACTGCGTATTCTTTTACAATGCTTTTTAGAGGTAACCTCCGGCTGCGCCAGCGCAGCCGGAAAAGTGCCGCTGCCCGCCCTTGCGCTTGTGCTCGGCTGGGGCGGAATCTGCGTGCATTGCCAAGTGCTGCACGATGTATCCAAAACAAAGCTTTCCCTGCCGCTCTTTTTTTGCGGCAGGGTGGCAAACGGCTTGCTTGCCTGCCTGATCAGCGCAGGGCTTTTCCGGCTGTTTCCCTGTGAAACGCCAGTTTTTTCTAACCATGTGCAGGTGTTACCGCAGGCCTTCGCCGCCTCTGCGCCGGTGGCCGCCGGAATGCTGTTTATGTGCGCCCTGCTGATTTTAGAGGTTGAAGGCCGTCGAAAAACATGCTAAACTAAGGCGATACATGGGAACAGGGCGAACCCAAAAGGGTTGGCCATCCATCATCTGGACAAGGTCGCCCGTATCTTCCCCATTGCCAGCTGCATAACGGCACGCCCTGTCCTCTCAGCGATACGGCAATTAATTGATCACTTTGACAAGGCGGTAGATACGATGCAAAAAACATTTTCCCAAAAAATGACCTGCGGATCTGTAAACCGCAAAAAAAGGCTGGAGGATCGAAAGCGTTTCTCCAAATCCCGCCGCCCGGCGGATCTTCTGCTCAGAACGCGGATCGAACGCATGACAGAAGCTTTGTTTGACCGTGCTTATGAGGTTACCGGGGCGCTCCAGGCCGACGCTTATGTGAGCGAGGAGCCCCTGCCCTTTGCAAAAAAGGAAACCGGCAGGCTGATGCAACATCTTAAGCCTGGCGACCGCTGGGCGCAGCACACGTTTGACTGCGCATGGTTCCATGTGACGGGAAAAATTCCGCCTGTGCATCGAGGGGATCACAATGTTTATCTCATCAATATCGGCGGCGAGGGCTTAATCTATCAGCCTGACGCAACCCCTGTGCAGGCAATCACCTGCTATGCCTCTGAATACGACTATACACTCTCCCTCCCCGTTAAGCGTGTCGTCAAGGATTTCTCAAAGGATGGCGTGATCGATTTTTGGATCGATGCCGCGGCAAACGACCTGTTCGGCAACCTAAAAAACGGCGCGCGCATTGGCGAATTATCCACTGCTGTGTGCCATGAGCATATCCGGGCGCTCGTTTATGACGTGCAGGCCCTGATTTCTGTTTATGACACCAACCCGGATACAGAATTTACCCTTGCAATCCTCCAGCAGCTTTCCGCGCTTTTGCAGGTGTATCCAACCATCAGCGACGCACAAGCCGCCGCATACCGCGAAAAGCTCCTGCCTCTTTTTGATCGGCGCAATCAGGAGCCCGGCCATTTCCAATATTACGCGATCGGCCATGCCCATCTGGATCTCGCATGGAAGTGGCCCATCCGGGAAACGAAGCGCAAAGGCTTGCGGACTTTTTCCACCCAACTACACAACCTGGAGAAATACCCGAATTATATCTTCGGCGCATCTCAGGCGCAGCTCTACCGCTGGATCGAGGAAGGGGCCCCTGAGCTTTACCAGCGTGTCAAAGCGGCTGTGCAGGCCGGCCGTTGGGAGGTACAGGGCGCCACTTGGGTAGAGATGGACTCCAACCTCATCAGCGGCGAAAGCATGCTCCGGCAGTTTTATTACGGCAAGCAGTTTTTTCGCAGAGAATTTGGGCTGGATATGAAAATCCTCTGGCTTCCAGATAGCTTTGGCTACTCCGCCTGCCTGCCGCAAGTGATGAAGCTTGCGGGCGTGCCCTATTTCTTAACGCAAAAGATGAGCTGGAATACGGTGAATAAATTCCCCTATCACACCTTCCGCTGGCAGAGCCCGGATGGCTCCGAGGTGCTGGCTCATATGCTGCCGGATGAAACTTATAACGGCCCTGTCACAGCAGAGCGCATGAAATTTGGCGAGCGTAATTACCAAGAACGCAAAATCAGCAATCAGGCCATCATGCTCTTTGGCATCGGCGACGGTGGCGCAGGCCCCGGTTATGAGCATATTGAGCGCATGGAGCGTTTTCGCAATATCGAGGGGGAGCCTGAGGTGATCCCCTCCAAAGCGATCGACGCCTTTCAAAAGCTCGATGACGGCACCGTTTACCCGGTCCATCAGGGCGAGCTATATCTGGAAAAGCACCAAGGCACTTATACAACGCAGAGTGCCAATAAATTTTATAACCGCAAGTGCGAATTTGCCCTGCGCAATTATGAGCTGCTGATGCTCCTTGCGGGCGGTAAAACGGCGCTTCCCCTTTCGCCCGAGCGGTTGGATGCATTGTGGAAGGAGATCCTACTCTATCAATTTCACGATATCCTACCGGGCTCATCGATCAATCGGGTGTATGACGAAAGCCAGGCGCGCTACCAGGCAATTTATTCTGAAGTTACGCAGGCGGTTGCCGCGCTTTCCTCCACTGTTTTTGGCCGCGGATTCTTTAACTTTAACTCCTTTGCCGATACGGTCACAGTCAAGGAGCATGGCAAGTGGTATCAGGCTGAAATTCCATCCCTCGGCTTCCTCCCAAGGGAGGAGTTAAATGAGATTACCACTTTCCATGCGCACGCAGAAAAGGATTTCATTGAAAACGACTGCGTTAAAATCACGTTTGAAAACGGATTTATCCGCTCTTTCTATGATAAGCGGATGGGACGAGAGTTCACAGACGAGGCAAGGAGAATGGCTGTCATCGCACAATACCGCGATGTTGGCGACTGCTGGGATATCCGCCCGCAGAACTATGCCTCTTCGCGCAGGGAGGCACGGTGCG
>ERZ1673750.562-NODE-562-length-26965-cov-7.797027_pt1 | contig 26965 bp, 22 predicted proteins | sample MGYA00580203_ERZ1673750 | MGnify/ENA primary metagenome ERZ1673750 (study PRJEB41218, sample SAMN15661763) | gut metagenome | host: Homo sapiens | place: Canada: London | collected 2015-08-20/2019-03-30 | study: EMG produced TPA metagenomics assembly of... | reverse complement strand
CTGTCGAATCGCTCCGGTGCCCGTCCGGAGGGGTTTCGGAACGCTTAGATTTTCCACGACTTTTCAGCCGCCCGCCGCCCACACATACCACCTGCCCCTGGCCGCTTTCGTCCGCTTTCCCAATAAAACCCTAAGCTACTGCGGAAAATCCCCGGAATGAAAGAACAAGTGTTTGCTTTCGGCTATATAGTGTGCTACAATGGGCATGATATATGTGAGAATGATGTTCCGCAGGACGCTTCTGTAAAAGGACGCCCTGCGGCAGAAATAGGACAGAGGTTGAAGTGATGGAGGAAAATACGAAGAAACAGTTTATAAAGATCCGTGGTGCCTGTGAGAATAATCTGAAGCATCTGGATGTGGATATTCCGCGAAACGAGTTTGTGGTTCTGACGGGGCTGAGCGGCTCCGGTAAGAGTTCTCTTGCGTTTGAGACGATTTATGCGGAGGGGCAGAGGCGGTATATGGAGAGCCTTTCTTCTTACGCCCGCCAGTTCCTTGGACAGATGGAAAAACCGAATGTGGAGAGTATTGAGGGACTTCCGCCGGCGATTTCCATCGATCAGAAGTCTACCAACCGCAATCCCCGTTCTACGGTGGGAACGGTAACGGAGATTTATGATTATTTCCGCCTTCTTTACGCCAGGATTGGTATCCCCCACTGCCCGAAGTGCGGCAGGGTGATCAGTAAGCAGACGGTGGATCAGATGGTGGATCAGATCATGTCGCTTCCGGAGCGGACGAAGATTCAGCTGCTCGCGCCGGTGGTGCGCGGACGGAAAGGACGCCATGAAAAGGTGCTGGAGCGGGCGAAGAAGAGCGGTTATGTGCGTGTGATCATCGATGGAAATTTGTATGAGCTTTCTGAGGATATTGCACTGGATAAGAATATCAAGCATACGATTGAGATTGTTGTGGACCGTCTGGTGGTAAAGCCGGGGATTGAGAAGCGTCTGACGGATTCGGTGGAAAATGTGCTGAATCTGGCGGAGGGGCTTCTGATCGTTGATACAATGGACGGAAATTTCTTAAGCTTCAGCCAGAGTTTTTCCTGTCCGGATTGTCAGATCAGTATGGATGAGATCGAACCGCGCAGCTTTTCTTTCAACAACCCGTTCGGCGCCTGCCCCAGTTGTTATGGGCTGGGGTATAAGATGGAATTTGATGAGCAGCTGATGATTCCTGACCCTTCGCTGAGTATAGCAGAGGGAGCGATCGTTGTGCTGGGCTGGCAGTCCTGTACCGATAAGGGCAGCTATACCCGCGCGATTCTTGACGCGCTTGCCAGAGAATATAATTTCTCTCTGGATACGCCGTTCCAGGATTATCCGAAAAAGATCCATGATATTATTATCCATGGAACCGACGGAAAAAAGGTGAAAGTGTATTATACCGGCCAGAGGGGGAGCGGAGTCTACGATGTAGCATTCGAAGGCCTGATCAAAAATGTGGAACGCCGCTATCGGGAGACGGCTTCCGATTCGATCAAACAGGAATATGAAACTTTCATGCGGGTAACTCCCTGCCAGACCTGTCATGGACAGCGTCTGAAGCAGACGTCTCTGGCGGTAACGGTAGGCGATAAGAATATCGCGGAGGTTACATCGCTTTCGATCGAAAAACTTACCCGTTTTCTGGAGGAACTGACACTGACAGACCAGCAGATGCTGATCGGCAAACAGGTTCTGAAGGAGATCTGCGCCCGCGTGGGCTTCCTGATGGATGTGGGACTGGACTATCTGACCCTTTCCAGGGCGACAGGAACTCTCTCCGGCGGAGAGGCGCAGCGTATCCGCCTTGCGACACAGATTGGTTCCGGTCTGGTCGGAGTGGCTTATATTCTCGATGAACCGAGTATCGGACTCCATCAGAGAGACAATGACAAACTGCTGAATACGCTGAAGCATCTGCGGGATCTTGGAAACACACTGATCGTTGTGGAGCACGATGAGGATACGATGCGTGCGGCGGACTGTGTGGTGGACATTGGACCAGGCGCCGGCGAGCATGGTGGTGAATTGGTGGCGATTGGAACTGCCGAAGAGATCATGAAAAATGAGAAGTCCATCACGGGAGCATATCTCAGCGGCCGGGTGAAAATCCCGGTGCCGAAGGTGCGCAGAAAACCAACCGGATGGATTAAAGTGCTGGGTGCCAAAGAGCATAACCTGAAAAATATCAATGTGGCATTTCCGCTGGGGGTTATGACCTGTGTGACGGGAGTTTCCGGTTCCGGAAAGAGTTCCCTGGTCAATGAAATCCTGTATAAACGGCTGGCGCGGGACTTAAACCATGCGCGCCTGATTCCCGGAGAACATCGGGGGATCGAAGGGGAGGAACTGCTGGACAAAGTCATTGATATTGATCAGTCTCCCATCGGAAGGACACCGCGGTCCAATCCTGCAACGTATACCGGGGTGTTCGATCAGATCCGCGATCTGTTTGCAGCGACTCAGGACGCGAAAGCGAAAGGCTATAAAAAAGGAAGATTCAGCTTTAACGTCAAGGGCGGCCAGTGTGAAGCCTGCGGCGGCGACGGAATCATCAAGATCGAGATGCACTTCCTTCCGGATGTATATGTACCCTGTGAGGTATGCCGGGGCAAACGGTATAACCGTGAAACTCTTGAGGTAAAATACAAGGGGAAAAGTATTTACGACGTACTGAATATGACGGTGGAGGAAGCGGTGGAATTTTTCCGTCCTGTTCCGTCCATCTGCCGGAAGCTGGAAGCACTCAATGATGTGGGCCTTTCTTATATCCGGCTGGGACAGCCTTCCACTACGCTGTCAGGCGGAGAGGCGCAGCGGATCAAGCTGGCGTCTGAACTGGGAAAACGGAGCACCGGAAAGACGATCTACATTCTGGACGAGCCGACGACCGGGCTTCACTTCGCGGATGTCCATAAACTGGTGGAAATTCTGCAGCGTCTGTCCGAAGGAGGAAATACGGTGGTTGTGATCGAGCACAATCTGGATGTGATCAAAACAGCAGATTATATTATAGATATCGGTCCGGAAGGCGGCGACCGGGGAGGAACGGTGATCGCGAAGGGTACACCGGAAGAGGTTGCGAAAAATCCTGCCTCCTATACCGGGAAATATGTCGCAAAATATCTCTAAAAAACGCTTTTCATTTCACAGGCAATTCGTTATAATTATGGAATAGATTGAGCTGTAAGTATTCGTAACAGTTCAGCTGGCTGAACTGTTACAAGTATTTTGAAAGTGAACAGCAGCAGAACGTCTGTGGACATTCGCAGGGAAAAGAAAGGGGAATTATATGGCTGCAGGGACAGATATAGGAATCGACCTTGGAACCACCAGTATTCTGGTGTATTCCAAAGGAAAAGGAATCGTGCTCAAAGAGCCGTCCGTAGTTGCATATGATAAAGACGCCGATAAAGTCAAGGCAATCGGAGAGGAAGCACGACAGATGATCGGGCGTACGCCGGGCAACATCATGGCGATCCGCCCCCTGCGCCAGGGAGTGATCACAGACTTTCTGATCACAGAAAAAATGCTGAAATATTTCATTCAAAAAGCGATGGGAAGAAAAGCATTCCGGAAACCGAGGATCAGCATCTGTGTACCGTCCGGTGTCACGGAGGTAGAGCGCAAGGCTGTGGAAGAGGCGACGTACCAGGCAGGAGCGCGGGATGTTATAATCGTGCCGGAACCGGTGGCAGCAGCGATCGGCGCCGGGATTGATATCACGAAGCCCTGCGGAAATATGCTCGTAGATATCGGAGGCGGAACAACAGATATTGCGGTGATCTCACTGGCAGGCACCGTTGTCTCCAGTTCGGTCAAGCTTGCAGGGGATGATTTTGACGAGGCGATCATCCGCTATGTGCGAAAGAAACATAATGTGTTCATCGGTGAGCAGACCGCGGAATCCATCAAGATTCAGATTGGTTCGGCATATCCGAGGATTGAAGAAAAGAGCATGGAGGTAAAAGGCCGGAATGTGATCACCGGGCTTCCAAAGACCATTACGCTGACGTCTGCGGAGATTCGTGAGGCATTGCAGCCGACCACCAGCGAGATCGCCGATGCCGTCTGTGCAGTTCTGGAAAAAACCCCCCCGGAACTGGCGGCAGATGTGGCGGACCGCGGGATCGTTTTGAGCGGAGGCGGCTGTCTGCTGGACGGCATTGAGGAGCTGATCCAGGAGCGGACTGGAATCCAGACCATGACAGCAGAAAATCCATCCTGTGTGGTGGCGCTGGGAACCGGACAGTACCGGGAAGTAATGACAAAGTTTGAAAGCCAGTTTTGATATGGAGAAAAGAACAGTAGAGGGATATGTGGAACATATCATATTCCGCAATGAAGAAAACGGTTATACCGTCTTGAACTTAAAAATGAAAGGCGCGGAGCTGACCTGTGTCGGTACACTTCCCGCTATCGGGGAGGGAGAGCTGATCGAGGCGTCCGGAGAGGAGATCCGGCATGCTGTTTACGGCCGTCAGTTCCGCATTGATTCTTATGAAACCAAGGTACCCGAAGATTCCGTCGCCCTGGAGCGTTACCTGGGATCCGGGGCGATCAAGGGCGTGGGAGCGGCGCTGGCCGCCAGGATCGTCCGGCGGTTTCAGGAAGACACCTTAAGGATCATTCAGGAAGAGCCGGAGCGGCTTGCAGAAGTGAAGGGGATCAGTGAGCGCAAAGCCAGAGAGATCGCCGCTCAGGTGGCGGAGAAGGCTGAGATGCAGAATGCCATGATCTTCCTGTCTCAATATGGAATTTCTCTTGGCCTGGGGGCTAAAATCTATCAGCAGTACGGGGATGGCCTGTACCGCATCTTGAAAGAAAATCCCTATAAATTAGCAGAAGATATTCAGGGCGTAGGATTTAAGATGGCAGACGAGATCGCAGGGAAGATCGGTATTGTCGCTGACAGTGAATTCCGGATCCGCAGCGCACTGCTTTACATACTAAATCAGGCTTCCGCACAGGGGCATATGTATCTGCCCCAGGAAATTCTCACGGCACGGGCACAGGAGCTTCTTGGTATCCGGGTGGAGGATATGTCCAAGTATTTGATGGACCTTGCCATTGACCGGAAGATCGTGTTGAAAGAGCGGGAACTTCCCAACCAGGAAAAGCAGAAGCTGGTCTATGCCGGACAGTATTATTATCTGGAATTAAACTGTGCCCGTATGCTTCATGAACTGAACGTTATCTGTGAGGAAGACAGAGAATCCGTAAGGCGACAGCTGGAACAGATTGAAAAAAGCGCCGGTACGGAACTGGATGAGGTACAGAGAGAAGCCGTCGTCGAGGCGGCGTGCAGCGGACTGATGATCCTTACCGGAGGTCCCGGCACGGGAAAAACCACGACGATCAATGCGATGATCCATTATTTCGCGGCGGAGGGGCTGGATATTTTTCTGGCGGCGCCCACAGGCCGCGCGGCAAAGCGGATGACAGAAACCACCGGTTATGAAGCGTGCACGATCCACCGGCTGCTGGAACTGAACGGCGGCGTGGATGACAATTCCGTCAATGTACATTTCGAGCGGAACGCATCCAATCCGCTGGAGGCGGATGTGGTGATCATCGATGAGGTTTCTATGGTGGATATCCATCTGATGCATGCTCTGCTGTGTGCCCTGATTCCGGGAACGCGGCTGATCCTTGTGGGAGACCAGAACCAGCTTCCAAGCGTTGGACCGGGAAGCGTACTCCGGGATCTGATCCGTTCGGAATGTTTTCCGATGGTACGCCTGACCAGAATCTTCCGTCAGGCTTCCCAAAGTGATATTGTTGTCAATGCTCATAAGATCCACAATGGAGAAAAGGTGATCCTGGATAACAAGAGCAGGGACTTTTTCTTTCTGAAACGCTATGATGTCAATGTGATCCAGAAGGTGATCGTCACGCTGATCTCACAGAAACTTCCCAGGTATGTGGACGCGAAACCCCAGGATATCCAGGTCCTCACACCGATGCGGAAGGGGGCGCTGGGGGTGGAGAGCCTCAATGCGATCCTTCAGAGATACCTGAATCCGCCGGCGCCGGAGAAAGAAGAAAAAGAAAACGGCAGCGGCGTGTTCCGGGAAGGCGACAAGGTCATGCAGATCAAAAACAACTATCAGCTGGAGTGGGAGATCCGGGGAATCAATGGAGTGGTCGCTGAGCGCGGCATGGGCGTGTTCAACGGCGACCTGGGCATTATCCGAAAGATCAATCCGTATGCTGAGCTGGTGACCGTGGAGTATGAAGAGGGAAGATTTGCGGATTATACGTATAAACAGACCGAGGAGCTGGAGCTTGCTTATGCAACAACGATCCACAAGGCACAGGGAAGCGAGTACCCGGCAGTGATCATTCCGCTGCTCGGCGGGCCGAGAATGCTTATGACCAGGAATCTTCTGTACACTGCGGTGACACGAGCCAGAAAATGCGTGACGCTGGTGGGAAGCGATGTGACGTTTCAGGCGATGATCGAAAACCACATCGAGGAAAACCGGTATACGACCCTGGCGGAACGGATCGTGGAATGCAGCCGGTGATATGGTTTACAGATACTGGATTTGCGGTTTGGCCGACAATGTCCTTTGGCAGATGCTGAATTATGAAGTATAGCTGTCAGCGCTTTTTGCAGGTACCAGATTGGGAGGTGCCCGATATGAAGAAAAGAGCAGGAAACATCCTGGACTGGATTTATCCGAGGCGGTGTCCGGTCTGCGACGGGATCCTGGAGAAAAAAGAGCCTTATATCTGCCGGAAATGTGCGGGAAAGCTGAAGCCGGTGGAAGAGCCGAGATGCAGGAAATGCAGTAAGCCCATCCGCTCGTGGACGGAAGAATACTGTGTGGAATGCGGCAAAGAGAAGCACGTCTACGAAAAAGGATATGCCGTCTATCCTTACCACGGACCGATCCAGGGATCGCTGATGCGTTTTAAATATGCGCAGAGACAGGAATACGCCGGTTTTTATGCTCAGGCAATCCGTATCTACGGCGGCGATGCCATACAGAGGATGCGGCCGGAGGTGCTGGTTCCGGTGCCAATCCATAAAAAGAAACTTCGAACCAGAGGCTACAATCAGGCAGAGGTCCTTGCGCGGCAGCTGACAGACCAGACCGGGATTCCGATGGATGCGGATCTGGTTTTGCGAAAGAAAAACACGCTGCCGCAGAAAGAACTGGATCATGAAGAGCGCAGGAGAAATCTAAGAGAAGCTTTTGCCCTGAAACATCCGGACAAAAAACTCCCATATAAACGCATTCTTCTGGTCGATGATATTTATACGACCGGCAGTACCGTAGATGCGCTGGCGGCTCTTTTGAAACAGGCCGGCGCCGAAGAAGTCTGCTTTGTGGCAGTGGCCATTGGAAATACGGGATAACTTTTCAGGAACCGCTTTCCATCCGGCGGATAATATGATAGAATAATGAAGATATGACCTGGCAAATACTGCGAAAAATGGCGTATGACCGGTACGTCTGATTTGCAGCCAGTATGTGATAAAGAGGAAAACCTATGCTGAATAAGGAAAGAATCCGTCAGATGACGGCTCTTGCCCGTTACGAGCAGGAGGATGGGAAAAAAGAAATGAAGATCAGCCGGTATTACCGGAATGATTATATCGGACTTATGCTGCTGAAGAATTTCTTCATTACGACGATCGGATATTTTCTGGTGATCGGTCTTTGGGCGCTGTGGAAACTGGACTGGCTCATGGACGGAATGGATTCCATGAATCTTTGGCTGCTGCTGTTTCTTCTGGCGGCGGTTTACGTGGGAATGCTGATTGTATATTCGGCGATAACCATTTATATTGCGATGAAGAAATATAAACGGACCGTGAAGAATACGAAAAAATATACGCAGGGTCTTGGGACGCTGCTGAAAGAGTACGGCAGAGAAGAAAGAAGGCAGCGGAACAGGAGGAATCCCGAATGACAATGTTTTTGGAACTGAAGGAAAAGCTGAAAGCGATCTATGCAGAATATGGAACGTATATCCTTCCGGCAGCCAAGTTTCTGCTGGCGCTGGCAGTGTTTCTGAGCATCAATCATACGCTGGACTATGTGCCGGCGCTGGGCAGCATATTTGTTGTACTGATCCTTTCGCTGATCTGCGCGATCATTCCGCTGAATGGCACGGTATTTTTTGCGATGGTTTTGATCCTGCTGCAGTGTACGGGAGTACATATTCTTGCGGCGGCGTTCGGGGCGGTTCTGTTTTTGACGCTGTGGGTGCTGTATCTTCGCTTCGCCTCTGGAGAGGCACTGGCGCTTGTCCTGACCCCGCTGGCATTCGCCCTGAATATTCCTGCGGCAGTTCCGATCGCTTTCGGACTGGTCAGCGGTCCCGTATCAGCACTGTCTATGGCATGCGGTCTGATCGTATATTATTTTATGAATCTGATACAGAAACGGATTGCAGTGCTTGCAGCAGGAGAGGATCTGAATATGCTGGATCTTGTGACGGCTCTTGCAGAAGGGATCTTCCAGAATGAAGAACTTCTGGTTGCAGTCATCTGCTGTACCGTTACACTTCTGGTCGTGTATCTGATCCGCAGCCTTGAGGCGGATTACGCTTGGGAGGTTTCTGTGGTTGCAGGCGGTATCGCATATCTGGTGATCCAGCTTGCCGGCGCTCTGTTTCTGGAGGTTCCGGTATCTGTTCCGGTGCTGGTGATCGGAACAGTGGGAGCGTGTCTGATCTGTTATGTCCTCCAGCTGTTTGTGTTTGGCGGAGATTATTCCAGAAGCAAGATGTTCCGTTTTCAGGATGATGAGTACTATTACTATGTGAAGGCAGTTCCGAAAATGGCAGTTGCAAATCCGGACCGGACCATTAAAAATATCAGCGAAGAAGAACTGAAAGAAGAGGTTCCGGAGGAAACAGAAGTTCTGAAGAACTATGAAATTTCAAGGAAAGAGCCGGAAGAGCAAACCGTTGAAATTCCACGGGATATCATTCAGGCACGTGGAGAGTCACCGGAACAGGATATGGAGCCCGCTTTCGACAGGATTGTCGAGGAGGTTTCTGCGGAAGACGCCGCGGAAAAGATTGAGACGGAGCCAGAAATGGATCTTGAAATGAATGAAGATTATTTTGAATCTGTAGACTTTGAGGAAAAGTTGACAGATACACTGAAGAATCTGTAAAGAGAAACAGGAAACCGGGGGATGAAAGGGGAACCGTTCAGCTGGCTGAACAGTTCCGCGAGGGGAAAATTCACTCCGGCTCATTTACAGGATAAAAAACAGGAAAAGAAGGGAAGTGACAGTGTGCAGGCAGTTTGGAATTGGATAACGATACGTTTATCGGAGATAACGCTTCCGAAGCCCATAGAATTTATTGATATCGTACAGATTTTGCTGATCGCATATTTTGTGTACCATCTGATCCGATGGGTGCAGAATACGAAAGCGTATACACTGTTAAAAGGAATCCTGGTAATCCTGGCATTCTTTGCGATAGCAAGTATTTTTCAGATGCAGACGTTTCTGTATCTGCTTGGAGCGCTGGGAGGGGTTGCGCTGACAGCTCTCGTGATTATTTTCCAGCCGGAACTGCGAAGGGCAGTGGAACAGCTCGGCGAAAAAACACCGCTGGCGTCCATTACACTTCCGGGATCGTCGGAAAAAGAGGAGCGATTCAGCGATAAGACGGTCAATGAGCTTGTGCGTGCAAGTTTTGAAATGGGAAAAGTGAAAACCGGAGCTTTGATCGTCATCGAAAGAAATATTACACTGGAAGAATTTGAGAAAACCGGAATTGAAGTGGATGGAATTTTGTCCAGCCAGCTTCTGATCAATATTTTTGAACACAATACGCCGCTGCACGACGGTGCGGTGATCGTCCGGGGAGACAGGATCGTATCGGCGACCTGTTACCTTCCGCTGTCGGACAACATGACTCTGAGCAAGGATCTTGGCACCCGCCACAGAGCGGGCGTAGGGGTCAGCGAGGCGACAGATTCCTTTACAATCATCGTTTCTGAGGAAACCGGAAATGTTTCCTACGCAATGGGCGGCGAACTGACGAAAGGGGTAACGCCGACGGAACTGAGGGAGCAGCTTCATCTGATCCAGGATCTTCCGCATAAACAGGACGGAGAGGACGGAAAAGGAAAACGCTGGATCCGAAGACGAAAAAAAGAAAGGGCGGGTGAATCATGAAAGAAAAGATATTGAACAACCTGCCGCTTAAAATTGCGTCCGTGATCATTGCGATCATTATCTGGTATGCGGTGACGGATATCAGTGATCCGATCATCACAAGAACTTTTGCGGACATCCCGGTACAGATTACTAATGAATCCTATATCGCGGAAGGACGGAAGACGTATCAGGTATCGGCACAGTATCAGACGATGGCGGTATCCATAAGAGGAAACCGGTCGGTGGTCAACAAAGTACAGGCAGAAGACATCACGGTGACAGCGGATCTGACCCAGATCGTTACGATGGAAACAGATCCGGTCTATGTGCCGGTCACCGCGGCATGCGCGGGAATTTCGTCGGAAAATATCCATACGCAGACAGCAACCATCCCCATCGAGATCGAAGATGTGGACAGCGCCAGATTTCCGATCAGCGTCGATGTGGGAGACACCAGTCCGGCAAAGGAATATGAGATAGGGAGCAGAACGACAGATCCTGAAACAATTTCTATTTCCGGTCCGGAATCCCTGATCAGCAAGATCAGCAGCGTTGTGGCAAAGGTGGATGTCAGCGGTATGTCGGAGTCCGGAACGGTAAAGGGAACTCTGGTTGTAATTGATAAAAACCTGGATGAAATGACAGAGACCCAGATGAATTTCCTGAATTTCGAGACCGGAAGCCGTGAGATTGATGTTACGATTGAACTTTGGAGAAAACAGACCGGAGTCCAGCTGGAAGCTGAGTACAGCGGAACACCGGAACACGGCTATCAGGTGACAGACATTACCACAACACCGGAGGAGATTACAGTTGCAGGATCTGAGGAAGTGTTGAGCGAACTTGCAGCGAATGGAAATGTGGTTACCATACCGGCTGAACTGATCAATATCGACGGTCAGAGCAAGGATACAGACATTACAGTGAATATTGATGAACTGCTGACCGACGAACCGGAGCTGAAAATCACCAGTTCCGCGGAAACAGTGACCGTGCATGTATCAATCCTTCCAAACGGAAGCAAGGAATTCCAGCTGGATGTAGATCAGATCCAGACGAAAAATCTGGCAAGCAATCTGTCAGTTCTTTACGATCAGACCCAGATACCTGTCCGCATCAAAGCATCCGATGAAAATCTGGAAAAATTTGATACCTCAATGCTTATTGCGACGATCGATCTGAGCGGAAAGGCCGCAGGAGACTTTGAGGTTCCGGTACAGATCCAATTGCCGAACAATTATGAACTGGTCAACGGAGATGATGAAGCAACTGAGAAGAATGAGGTGACTGTAACAGTGCATCTGAGGGAAAAGACAGATACCTCTGCAAGAACGTCTGACAATGCCAATTAGGAGGAAACAAAAATGGTAAGCAGGAAAGTTACCGTGACAAATCCGACAGGACTGCACCTTCGTCCGGCAGGGAATCTTTGCAAGGAAGCGATGAAGTATAAATCTATGATAACATTCCAGTTCCGTGATACCACGGCCAACGCCAAGAGCGTACTCAGTGTGCTTGGGGCTTGTGTCAAAAGCGGAGATGAGATTACGTTGATCTGTGAAGGTGAGGATGAACAGGAAGCTTTGGACGCGCTGACGGCCGCGGTGGAAAGCGGACTGGGAGAGCAGAACTGATGGATAGATAAAAAATAAGGGAAACGAAGCAGAACACATCTGAAAGCTTTCGGAGGGAGAAAGCTTTCAGATGTGTTTTGCTTTTTTCTAATTGTGGACAGCAGCGTGGGCAGAAAATTGTTAAAACAGAGCAATGCGCCGGAGGAGGACGGAGAAGAATTATGAAAAGAGCTAAATGCTGTGAAAAAGAGTTATAAGAGAAAAAATAACTGAAAATAAAATGCTAAGAAGAAAAAAATCCATCAAAAGATGGGCTTAATGAAAATGACATAAAATTGTCAAATATGGATAATATATTGCGGTTTAGCAGAGGATATGATAGAATAAAAGTCACATAACATATAAAAAAGAGTGACCGGGGGGGAGTTCCTGCGATGTATCAACAAAAGCAGAAGTTTCAGAATTTACTTTTAATGATTATTGATGCAGTTTGTATCGTGGCAAGTTATCTTTTCGCGAGTTTTTGTAGGCTGAAGTTTAGACCAAATCCAATGGGACTTTCGATGAATGATGTAGTGGGAAGTCTGTGGCTGGTCTTTTTGGCCTATTTTTGTGTGTTCATTTTTTTTAATATGAATCAATACCTGATGCAGAGAGATAAATACGAAGAATTCATCTATGTTATCAAGGTGAATATTTTTGTGGCGGCTGTTCTGGCGGCCATCTTTTTCCTGGCCCGCGAAATGGATTTCTTATCCAGAGGTGTCTGGCTTGTTACCGTGTTGTGCAATATTATTTTGATGTATATTGGACACATGGCGGCAAAGCAAATAATGAAAAAGCAATATGCGCTTGGAGGAAAACAGCATATGTATCTGGTCACGACCAATGACCGGGTGGATAAGGTGTTGTCACAGCTTGAAGAAGCGGAGGAACTGGATTTCTATACGGTGCGTATCGCGATTCTGGATGTGGACCGCAGAGGAGAGAGTATCAAAGGTTTTCCCGTTGTGGCAACTTTTGAGGATCTGTATGAAGACGCCAGAAAAGAAGTGGTGGATGTTGCGTATATCAACATCTCCTATTCTACCGGAAAGTCTTTGGAAAAATGTATCAGTGAATTCGAGGAGATGGGAATTACTGTACAGCTGAATATCAATGTATTGGAAGGACAGGAAGGTTTTAGCAAACAGATCGATATGATCGGAGATTATCCGGTGGTAAGTTTTGCCCCTCGATTTTTTGATTACAATAAGCTTGTGATGAAACGGATCATTGATATTGTTGGGGCTTTGGTGGGACTTGCCATTACGGGTGTTGTGACGATCTTCCTGGCGCCAATTCTGAAACTGGAATCCCCGGGGCCTTTGGTCTTCAAACAAAAGCGGGTAGGGAAAAACGGAAGGTATTTTTATATTTACAAATTCCGTTCCATGTACAAAGATGCAGAAGAGCGGAAAGCTGCCCTGATGGAAAAAAATGAGATGAAGGGTCTGATGTTCAAGATGACAGATGACCCGCGGGTAACGAAAGTTGGAAAATTTATCCGTGCCACCAGTATCGATGAGCTTCCGCAGTTCTGGAATATTCTGAAAGGAGATATGAGCCTGGTCGGAACAAGACCGCCGACTGTAGATGAGTTTCAGCAGTACGAAGCAAGGCATAAACGCCGGCTCAGCATGAAACCCGGACTGACAGGAATGTGGCAGGTAAGCGGACGCAGCAATATTGAGGATTTTGAAGAGGTTGTCCGCATGGATCTGGATTATATCGACAACTGGTCACTGCAGTTGGATGCTAAGATTATCTTAAAGACCATTGTTGTTATATTTAAAAAAGTAGGAGCAAAATAGTAGATAATAGGAGAGAAGAGATGAAAAAGTATGATTATATATTAGTAGGAAGCGGACTGTATTCAGGAGTGATCAATTATCTGGCGCGTCAGGAGGGCAAAAAATGCCTTGTTATTGAAAAGCGTGATCATATTGGAGGCAATGTGTATTGTGAGGATATTGAGGGAATCCATGTACACAAATATGGTGCGCATATTTTCCATACCAGCAATAAAAAGGTGTGGAATTTTGTAAATTCTCTGGTAGAATTTAACCGGTATACCAACTCACCGATTGCCAACTATAAAGGTGAGATTTATAATATGCCATTCAATATGAACACTTTCAGCAAAATGTGGGGAGTTCGCACGCCGGACGAGGCAAAAGCCAAAATTGAGGAGCAGAGGGCAAGTATTCCGGGAGAGCCGAAGAATCTGGAAGAACAGGCGATCAAGCTTGTAGGAACAGATATCTATCAGAAACTGGTAAAGGGTTACACGGAAAAGCAATGGGGCAGGGACTGCAAGGATCTGCCAAGCTTTATCATCAAAAGGCTTCCGGTACGTTTTACTTATGACAATAACTACTTCAATGACGCATACCAGGGTATTCCGATCGGCGGATACAATGTGCTGATTGATAAGCTTTTTGAAGGCGCGGACATTGAAACCGGAGTTGATTTTCTGGAGAATAAAGAGAAGTACACGGCGATGGGAGACAGAGTCGTTTATACCGGTGCGATTGATGCGTACTATGATTTCTGCCTCGGAAAATTGGAGTACCGGACGGTACGCTTTGAAACAGAAGTTCTGGATATGGAAAATTACCAGGGAGTCGCGGTTGTCAACTATACGGACAGAGAGACGCCCTATACCCGTGTGATCGAACATAAGCATTTTGAGTTTGGCACACAGCCGAAGACAGTTATCTCAAAAGAGTATTCGACAGATTGGCAGGAAGGCATGGAGCCATACTATCCGGTAAACGATGAGAAAAATCAGACATTGTATCAGGAATACGCGAAAAAAGCAGCGGAAGAAGAAAAAGTGATTTTTGGCGGTCGCTTGGGTGAGTACAAGTATTACGATATGGACAAGGTAATAGAATCGGCGATGAATATGTGGGAGAAGATCAAGTAATGAAGATTACCGTCATTGTTGCAGTGCATAAAAAATATCGGATGCCGGAGGAGAAATGTTATCTTCCGCTTCATGTAGGAAGGGAAGGCAAAGAGAATATTGGCTTTGTCGGAGATAATACCGGAGATAATATTTCACGGAAGAATCCTTATTATTGCGAATTGACCGGATTGTACTGGATGTGGAAAAATATGGATTCTGATTATATGGGGCTGGTACACTATCGAAGATATTTTGCGGGAAAACAGGGAACAGGACATGGTGACAAATTTGATCAGATTCTGACAGAGAGAGAAATCAAGAGTCTCTTGGCAAAGAACGATATTATTCTGCCCCAAAAAAGGCGTTATTATATTGAGAATTTATATTCTCATTATGCGCATACCCATTATGCAGAGCATTTGGATTATACCAGAGAAATTCTGCAGGAAAAATATCCGGAATACGTTTCAGCTTTTGATAAAGTAATGAAACGTACTTATGGGCATATGTTCAATATGTTTATTATGTCACGCGAAAAATGTGATGCTTACTGTAGTTGGCTGTTCCCGATTCTCACGGAGTTGGAAAGCAGAATTGATTATGAAAATTACGACCCATTTCAGGCAAGGCTGTTTGGAAGAGTCAGTGAGTTGCTGTTGGATGTCTGGATTGAAAAGAACGGATATTCGTATCAGGAGGTTCCGGTCATCAGCATGGAACAGGTGAACTGGCTGCATAAGGGAACATCTTTTTTGCGGGCAAAATTTTCAGGGAAAAAGTATGATGCAAGTTTTTGAGAGAAAGATGATTGTAAGATGATGGAAAAAGAAAATCCCAAAATTAGTGTAATTATACCGATTTATCATGTGGAAATTTCATTATTGGAAAGATGTCTGAATGGACTGGAAAAGCAAACGGAGCAGGACTTTGAAGTCCTGCTAGTTTTTGATGAAGACATGTCAAAATATAATAGCCTAGTGGAGAAGTACATAAAACGAAAGCTTAAAATTAAGGCTATGGAAAGAGAACATCAAGGAGTGTCTGCGGCAAGAAATAAAGGAATTCAGAATGCAGAAGGAAAATGGATCGCTTTTGTTGATGCGGACGATTGGCTGGAAGATGACGCGCTCAAAATACAGCTGAAAACAGGGGAAGAACAAAACGCAGATATTGTGATGGGAGAGCACTTAATGGAATATGGTACAACCTCACAATTGCACCAATATCTGAAAGCTTCGCAGGTATTCGAGCACGGTAATAAAGAGATTTTTGAAAAAGATATCTTGAAGCCGCAAACAGGAGCGGGGTTTGTCTGGGGAAAATTGTTCCGGAAAGACTTTTTAATAGAGAATAAAATATACTTCAATGAGAATTTATCAGCGGCTGAGGACGCAGAATTTATGTTTCGCACCGCCTGTGATGCAAAACGCATTGTATATATTACGGAGCTTTGTTATCACTACTGGTACAATGCATCTTCTGCAGTGAGACGATATCAGAAAGATTACGTGCAGAAATATGTGAAGTCGATGAAGGCTTTGGAAAAAGATATCGACGAGAGAAAGGACAAAGAATATTGCCGGGAAACTTATTATAGCTGTGTTTTATATCATTTGTTGCTGATTGTAATTAATTATTCTTTCCATCCACAGTCAGGTCTAAAAGGAAAAGAGCAGATCAGAGAGTTCAAAAAGCTGTTAAAACAGCCGATGTTTGACACTGCGTTAAAACATGTTCATTTTGAGGATTTTTCCAAGACGCGGCAAATAACTCTGGCATGTATAAAGTGTCATTTTTACTTCGGCGTAAGAATGATAGCAAAAGTCAGACATAAACAGTTTAAAAACTATTCGAAAAGATAGGAAATGAAGTTGATGAAAAGAGTACTGGTATTTGGAATTACGGAAAACCCTGGCGGGGTTGAAAGCGTAATTATGAATTATTATCGTAGAATTGACAGAGATAAGATACAATTTGAGTTTTTATGCAATACAAAGATTGTTGCATATGAAGAAGAGATAAAGTCTTTAGGCGGGATAATACACAGAATACCTGCAAGAAGAGATGGAAGAAAAGAATTCGCAGAAGCATTGGAGACATTTATGCAGGAAAACGCGCAGAAGTACTGTGCAATCTGGGTAAATGTCTGCAGCCTGGCAAATATTGATTATTTAAAATCCGCTAAGAAGTTTGGCATCTCCAAGAGAATCATTCACTGCCATAATGCGGATAATGGGGACAGTTTTTTAAGAGGACAGCTGCATAAAATAAATCGCGCGCAGATCAATAAGTATGCAACAGATTTCTGGTCCTGTTCGGATGAGGCTTCAAAATGGTTTTTTGGCGAAAAAAACATGAGAAGTGAAAAGTATAAATTGATTTATAATGCAGTTGATCCTGATAAGTTCCTTCCGGACGCGGATGTGAGGGAAAAATACAGAAAAAAACTGAATTGTGAAGATAAGATTGTCATTGGACATATAGGACGCTTTCATTTTCAGAAAAATCACAAGTTTGTGCTGGAAATCATGAGAGATTTAGTGAAAGCAGAAAAGAATGTAGAACTGCTTCTGATCGGTCAGGGTGAGCTGATGGAGGAGATGAAAACAAAGGTTTCTGATTATGGCTTGGAAGAGAATGTACAGTTTTTAGGAGTGCGTTCTGATATTCCGCAGTTATATCAGGCGATGGATCTGTTTTTATTTCCATCTGTATTTGAAGGCTTACCGATCGTACTGCTGGAGGCGCAGGCAAATGGTCTGCCTTGTGTAGTGTCGGATACCATTACGAAACAGATACAGATCAATGAAAATCTTTATTTTAAGAAACTTACAGATACCTCCGAGGACTGGGCTGATTTTATTTTAAATACAGCGTTGAAGAAAGGAAGAGTTACACAGGATAAGTTCTTAAAGTCACCCTACAATATAAAATTGCAGACAGAAATATTGGAAAAACTTTTGACAGAGTGAAAGGGAAGAGAATGGGGAAGTATTGTGTTGTAGAAAAGAATTTTATTGAAAATCATGCGGGATCCAAAGCAAGAAATGATATCGCGGATATTCTGGTAAAGGATGGATGGGAACCGCTGGTTGTACATCACAGTGAGGAAAAAGGAACTTTGGATAAAATCAAGATGCTTTTTCTTACAAGAAATGATTGGAGTAAAATTTATCATAAGATTCCGGAACATTCAGAATTGCTGATTCAATATCCGTTGGCAATGTATCCGAAAGTCAGTACTGTAGCGATTCCTTTTTTAAAAAAGATAAAAAGAAAAAATGTGAAATTGATCTTTTTGATTCATGATTTAGATAGCTTGCGTGGAGTGTATAAAAATGGAGAAAGGCAATTTTTAAGTACGGCAGATGTGATCATCGCCCATAACCCTGTCATGGTTGATTACTTGAAACAAAATGGTTATAGCGATAAGGAAATTCGCTCATTGAATATTTTTGATTATTTAACACAGGATTCTGTGGCTGGGCGGAAAGATGGAGAGAAAACAGAGGTGGTCATAGCAGGAAATTTAAAAAGAGAAAAAGCCGGCTATGTATATCGTCTGAATGAAGTGGAAGGAGAGATACAATTTCGTTTATATGGTCCCAATTATGCTGGGGAAACTCAGGGAAAAAATGTAAAGTATTGTGGACAGTACAAGCCGGAAGAGCTGCCGGAGAAGCTGGAAGGTGGTTTTGGCCTGGTTTGGGACGGGGATGATCTCAGTGGGTGTACAGGCGTATTTGGAGAATATATGAAATATAATAACCCACATAAAACATCATTGTATCTGGCCAGCGGATTGCCGGTGATTATTTGGGAGAAAGCGGCAATGGCTAAATACATCGAAAAAAATAATCTTGGAATAGCGGTAAGGGAGATTAATGAAATCCCATTGAAACTGAAAAAAATGTCTGAAGAGGATTACAAGACAATGAAAGAGAATGTGGAAGTTGTTGGAAAACAGCTGTGCCAGGGAAAAATGTTGTTAACAGTATTAGGAAAGTAAATGGTAAGTACAAGGAGCAAACGGATGAATAGGATATTTTATAGTGCATATGTTCTTTATGTGGTTGCTACTGTATTACAATCAACAATGTTTACACAATACGCTTTGTTGGCAAAAGTATTTGCTATTATGCGATACATATCTTTTGGAGTAGCAGGAGTGAAAATTGCAGTAGACTTATATTCCCAATATAGCCTGGAGAATAAGTCAAAAATTGGTTTGATTAGAAGAACATCAACGAAAAAATTCATTGGATATCTGGCTCTTATGATCCTTCTCGGAATTGCATCGTTGGTTACAGATGACAGAACATTACTGTTTGTAAGTGTATTGTTAATTGCGTCACAGGGAATTGAATTTGATGAAATTGCACGGAAAACTCTGTGGTTACAGAGTATATTAATGGGAATTATTGTTGTGAGCAGTTCTTTCAATATTATTCCTGATCTGCTGTTTAAAAGAGATGATATTCCTATACGCCATGCATTGGGTTATACATATCCCAGTGTGATGGTAACAAGTTGTTTGTTTATCTTTTTATTATACTTATGGTTAAAAAATTCCTCTTTATCAAATCAGGAATTTGCGGCGGCAGAAATATTTAATTTTCTGGTTTATAAGTTGACAGACAGCAGAATGGGTTTTTTGACCTTTGGGGTTATTGCAGCAATCTTATGGATGATTGGAAAAAAACCAATACTTGAGTGGGTTCAAAAAGCAGAATTCAGAGTTGGAAATAAGGTGAAAAAGTTCGGAGGCAATATTTATGATTACCTGGCAGTATACTTATCAGCTGGATTGTTTTTGCTTTGTATTACAATGCCCTTGTCCATTACTCAATTAATAAACAGTCTATTGACAGATAGAATTCGGCTGACGGCAAACGCTATTCGAAATTATGGTATTCACCTTTTTGGAAATAATATAGAATGGATCGGTTTTGGAGGTTCAACGGATACAGACAGTCTTTTGGCGAGTTACAATTTTGTGGATTCATCCTATGGATATATACTGGTTAATTTTGGAATTATAATATTCTGTATCACGATTTTTTTGTTTGTTATTTGCAGCAAATATTTAAGAAGAACGGAAGGAAAGATCAGATGCTTTATTTTTGGAATAGTACTTTTATATTGTTTTATTGAGCCGCGTTTATTAGAAGTACATGTGAATACATTTCTGTTTTTATTAGTGCCGGCGTTGACCGAATTTATAAACAAATATGCAAATAACAAAACAAATAGGAAAGCATTATTATGACGAAAATAAAATCAGTTAAATTTAATTTTATAATGAACAGTATACTTACGGCATCAGCAATGATATTTCCTATTATTACATATCCTTATGTTTCGAGAATCTTGCAGCCGGAAGGAATTGGAACGGTATCGTTTGCCAATTCTGTTATCACATACTTTTCGATGTTTGCGCAATTAGGTATTCCGATGTACGGTATCCGGGCCTGCGCTAAGGTACGGGATGATAAAGAAAAACTTACGAGAACTGTGCAGGAAATCATGATGATAAATATGATTACATGCTTAATCGTGTATATAGCTTTTTTTGGTTCCCTGTATTTTGTTCCGCAGTTTCGTCAGGAAAAAACTCTGTATCTTATTATGGGGTCATTAATTTTATTTAATACCATCGGTGTGGAATGGCTTTACAAAGGACTGGAGCAATACAGTTATATAACCGTAAGATCGATTGTATTTAAGTTTATTGCTTTGCTGGCAATGTTTCTCTTGGTTCATGAAAAAGAAGATTATGTAATTTATGGCGGTATTACGATCTTTGCTGCAGCAGGATCCAATTTTCTGAATTTTATTAATTTAAGAAAATATATCTATCTCCGTCCAATGGGAGAATATAATTTCCGGCAACATATCAAGCCGATTTCTGTTTTTTTCGCAATGTCTATTGCAACTACCATATATACCAATATGGATAATGTAATGCTTGGTTTTATAAAGGGAACAACGGAGAATGGATACTATGATGCGGCAGTAAAAATAAAAAATATTCTTGTCAGTTTTGTCTCTTCCCTTGGTACAGTCCTTCTTCCCAGAGTTTCTTATTATATCGAAACGGGAGAAAAGGAGGAGTTTTCAAGAATTACAAAAAAGGCGCTAAATTTTGTGTTCTTGCTGTCGGTACCTCTTTGTGTTTATTTTATCATCTTTGCGAGACCATCCATTTATTTATTATCGGGTACAATGTTTGAAAATTCAATTCTGCCTATGAGACTGATCATGCCAACGTTGGTTTTTATCGGTCTTACAAATATTATCGGACTGCAGATACTCGTACCGTTAGGAAAAGAAAATCAGGTGCTTTATTCTGAGATTGCAGGAGCTGTGGTAAATATTATTGTGAACATGTTTCTGATCCCCCGAATGGGGGCGGCAGGAGCAGCAATAGGAACCGTATTGGCGGAGATCATGGTATTTATTGTACAGGTGTATGCTCTAAAAGATGTAGTAGTCAAAATATTAAAAAAGATTTCTTACTGGAAAATAGCGATTGCTTTAGTGCTGGCAAGTTTTGTTTCCGTTTGGGCAAACAGTATGAACTGGGGAAATTTTTTGATACTGTTATTTTCAGCATTATTATTTTTTGGAGTATACGTACTCACGTTGATCATTTTCAGAGAGAAATTGGTGAAAGAAATTTTAGATGATATGCTGAGAATCGTAAAAAAGAATAAAGGAAACAGTAGTGGGAGAAAAGGTTATGAATAAAATTTCGGTTGTTGTATCGGTGTACAACGAAGAATTGTCTATCAGGGAATTTTATAAAGCAGCACAGCCGATATTGGAGAAAAGCCATTGGGATTATGAGCTTATTTTTGTAAATGATGGCAGTGTTGACAAAAGTTATTCCATATTGTGCGAACTGGCAAAAAACAATAAAAAAGTTCGTGTGGTAAATTTTTCACGAAATTTTGGGCATGAGGCGGCGATGATCGCCGGGATTGATTATGCGAGTGGAGATGGCATTGTCTGTATGGACGCTGATTTGCAGCATCCGCCGGAATGCATTCCTCAAATTATAGAGAAGTTCGAAGAAGGGTATGATGTCGTATCGATGATCCGGTCTTCGAGAGAAGACGGAGGTTTTATCAAGAAAATAACATCCTCATTATTTTATAAAGTTTTAAACTGTTTATCGCCGATAAAATTTGAAAACAATGCTTCTGACTTTTTTGCTTTATCCCGGCAGGTTGCGGATGTTTTACGCAAAGAGTATCGCGAAAAAGTTCGATATCTCCGGGGCTTTGTTCAGAGCGTTGGTTTTAACAAAACAACTTTAGAATATACAGCCAGAAGCAGAGTGGCAGGGGAGAGTCATTATAGCCTGAGCAAGCTGATCAAGTTTTCTATGACTACCTTATGCAGCTTTTCGGATATGCCATTGAGGCTTGGGATGTATACGGGTGGTTTTGTCGGCTTATGCGGACTGATCTTGATGATATACACGATCATATGCAAAATTGCATTTGATACGCCAGTAGGATACGCTACGATTATTGTCACGCTGTGTTTTATGTTTGCGATCGTGCTGTTGGTTATTGGAATCATAGGACAATATATTTCCGTGCTGTTCAGCGAAATAAAAAATCGTCCTATATATATTGTTAAGAATATAGTTAATTCTGATGAATCATGTAATGAAGATGCTTATGAGGAGTAAAGTATGCGGCAACGAAGTAAAATCACCGGTTTCCAAAATAAATACAGCAATTTATTACTGTACAGCACAGCTTTTTGCAGCGTTTTTATTTTGCTATGGCTATTTTTTTATTTGAATTCGTACGCTCCGTTTGGAGGAAACAGCATGGCATGGAGCGATGCAGATATACAGTATTTGGATTTCTTTGCTTATTTTAAGGATGTTCTGGCAGGCCGAAACGACATAGGTTATACATTTAGTAAAGAGCTTGGAGGGACGAATATTGGCACGTATAGTTATTATCTCGCCTCGCCGTTTCATTTACTTGTAATATTCTTTCCCAAGACTGAATTACACACTTTTTTTGATTTGCTGGTGTCGCTTAAATTAAGTACAGCTGCTGTAACGTGTGCATTCTTTTTCAGACACAGATTTTCGGAAAAGTTACAGGCAAAGTATATCATTCTATTGTCTGTGGCATATGCGCTAATGCAATACAATATAGCACAATGCAGTAATATGATGTGGTTGGATGGAGTATATATGCTGCCATTGATTCTGCTTGGGGTATATAAACTTGTTGCCACGAATCATCTGTATTTTCTTAGTATTTCCGTTGGTCTTGCGATTATCTTCAATTGGTACAGTGCAGGTGCGGATTGTCTCTTCGCAATTCTCTGGTTGTTCTTTGAAATGTTTTTTGTGAATGACAATATGGAGCATGTGGAGCGGAAAATCAGAACATATTTTGGGAAAGTGATATGGTTTGGCTGTGCAATGATCATGGGAATTGTTTTAAGCGCAGTTTTGTTTTTCCCAACAGTTTTTGCGATGAAAGGAAGTGGAGAGGGAACATTCGACTGGGACTTAGTCCAAAATGAGTTTCTTGGAGATCCAATGTCAGCAATTCAAAACTATACGTTGGGGGCTACAAGCTCACAGGGAAGTGTAGCTTTATTTTGTGGAAGTTTAGCTGTGATCGGATGTGTATGTTTCTTTTTCAGCAAAAGGATCCAAATAAAACGAAAACTTGTGGCAGGAATCATGCTATGTGTATCGGTAATGTGTTTTTATTGGAAACCTCTTGCAGTTACATTTTCATTGTTCAAACAGGTAGACAGCTATTGGTACCGATATTCTTATGTGGCAATTTTCCTTATTCTGTTCCTTGCCGGTTGCTTCTTTGAAAAATCGGAAAATGAAGAAATTGAAATGCCGTATTTATTTCTTAAATGTTCAATCATGTTCACCACGCTTCTGCTTATTTTAAATTATGCAAACCCTGTGTGGAACACAAAATATGTATATACTACTGCAGCGTTTCTTTTGATTACAGGAGTTCTTTTAGAGTGGCCATCACTGGTAAATTCAAAGAAAAAAGCAAAGGTGATAAGTGCAGCGTCTGTTTTGCTGGCCGGTGTTGTGGTTATTGAATTATTTGCGAATCTCCATCTGCTGACAGGGTATTATCGAGTAAGTAATGTGCAAACATTTAAGGACTATACGGCTCAGGCGGTGGAACAGACGGAGAGGATTCAGCAATATGACAGCGGCACATATCGTATTTCTCAGACGGCCACGAGAAATATGGGTGAAAATGGTGTGACAGCATATTATAATGGAGCGATGGCGTATAACTATAAGTCCATTACAGAATATACCTCTGCGCCGGATGGGCGGCAGATGGATTTCCTTACCCGATTAGGCTATCGCTGTGAAGGAATAAATATGCAGATTGTAAACACCTCAGTGCTTGGTGCCGACTCTTTGCTGGGAGTAAAATATATTTTATCTCCGTATACAATCAATGGTCTGGAACCAGTGGAGGAATTGGGAAGATATAACGGAAAGACAGTATATGAAAATCCCTATTCTCTTCCCATGGCGTTTGTCTATGATTCAACGGAATCAGGAACAAACACAGAATATACAAATCCATTTGAATACCAGAATGAGTTGTTTGCCGAATTGGCAGGAGAGCAGGTTGAAATTTATCAGAAACTCAATTTTGAACGGAATGAGAGCAATAATACGTATACGTATGTGGTGGATGTTCCGGAAGGAAATTATGCATTATATGGAAATCTTCCATGGAATTCAACAATGAGTGCCGGCATTGGTATAAATGGAGAAAAGGAGTTTGCTTATGCAAGCTGGTTGTCGCCAAGTGTGTTTTATATACCGTCTGACCATGTGGACAAACAAGTAACAGTGACATTGACAGCGGCGACCATGGATCTTAGCGATGAACAGTTCTATGCGTTGAATCTTGACGAGCTGGAACGCGTTACGCAAATGATTTCCCAGGGAGAAGTGGAAGATCTTCAGATGAAAAATGGCTATGTGTCATGTGCTGTGGAAGCAGAAAAAAATGAAAGGCTTTTCTTATCCGTTCCATATCATGAGGGATGGACAATCCTGTTGAATGGAGAAGAAATAGAGCCAGAGTTATTTGGAGATTGTCTTATTTCGATTCCATTGACTGATGGCACAAATCAGGTTGAAATGGTATATCATGTCCCTATGTTGAAAACCGGAGCAGTGGTTTCTTGTGCCGGAATTTTTATTCTGGGATTCTCGGCAGTCTACAGAAAAAAGAAGAGAAAGCTTAAGGGAAAAGTTTTAGAACGGAGTTGAGGGAAGATGAGACTAATTGACAAGACTACAATAAAATTTTTGCTGGTCGGAGTTATTAATACGATTGTAGGGACAAGCATTATGTTTTTGCTGTATAATATTGGGCACATGAATTATTGGGTTTCTTCAGCAGCTAACTATATTGTAGGCAGTATTGTAAGCTATTTTTTAAATAAATACTTTACGTTTCAGAATAAAGAAAAGTCAGTAAAACAGATTGTAAGATTTGTTGTCAATATATCAGTATGTTATCTGCTGGCGTATGGTATTGCACGACCATTGATTCGTGCAATCCTAAGCTTTGCAGAAAAGACCGTACAAGACAATGTTGCTATGTTGGCTGGAATGTGCCTGTTTGTGGGATTCAATTACCTTGGTCAGAGGTTTTTGGTTTTTAAAGAGGAAAAGTAGTTATTCTATTTGGAATAGTTGTGAATCTTTTGTCCAGAGGAGAACACGAAAATGCCCCACCTAACCAACCTCCCGCCCAACCCACCCGAAGAATTTTCCATGCTGAAAGAAATTTTTGATCAGCAAGTCTTCGAACTATGCATACACGAAGAAAACAGTCAGAAAGCATACTACATCCCATACATGATGAACGATGCCCTGGAATGTTATCTGATCCTGGAACACTGCCGGATGACCGGGGAATACCAACCGGAAGCAAATGAGAACGAAGAGGAAGAACCCTGCTCCGGTCAGTTGGAAGAAAAAGACGGTATGTTCGGCCTGATTGTCCGACAGGGGCAGGATCGGGTATTTACCCTGTGGTTCCGTTCGATACAAAAAGTCCTGAAATGTTATCAGTATCACGCTATCGGCCATTTCTGGCAGGAAGGCCAGGAGCAATGGCGGCGGCTGGTATATATCCTGGGAACCATTCATGACAAATACCAGTACCTTGGGGAAGAGGTATGCAGCAGAGAAGAACAGGAGCTGATGAAGCTTGCAGAATTTTCTCCGCTGCGCAGATGGTCCCCACTCGGAGATCCGGCAGAACCACCGGCACCCTCTTCGGAGGCAGGAATAGAAGCAATGAAAGCGCTGGCACGGGAGGCAGGAGACAGAACGTACGAACGTCTGCTTATACTTTACGAAAAAATTTCATGGCCGTTCCTTGGAAAGCTGCTGGCGAAACAGCTGACAGATCCGGGTCGAACGGGCATTTACGATCTTCTGGAAAAGAAGATACAGTCTGCGTCGGAAAAATATCCGCCCAGGGATTACGGAAAACAGTGCAATACAGAAATCCGGTGTAAGAGGAAGCAGGCGGATGAAGCGCTGAAGCGCCTGGGATTTGATGGGACGTATCCCGAGTACCGGAGAAAGAATATCGGTGTTATCGCGATGGAAGAGCATCCTTTTACCGTCATGGAATCGGAAGAATTTCAGTTTCGCATCCGTTTTATGGTATCCATATGTCCGGAAGGACATTGGTCCAGAAATGGCGGATTCTTCCGGGGAGCAGGAAGAAAGAGCGGGATTGCTCAGAGTGTGCAGGAAATGGAAGAAATAAGCCATTTACTGTAAAGAATTTTGGGTTTCGTTGAAATACAGTACAGACCAAATACTCCGCAGCAAACCGCGGAGTATTTGATTATCGGTCAAAAGCAGTTATTGTAGCACTGCGGTTAGTTGAATTATTATCATTTATTTTTCAATACCAACTGAAACTTTGAATCATAATAAAGACCGAGGTCCTCACAGATTCTCTGGTTGATTTTGTCAAGGGCATCGTGATATGCTTTATATTCAGGAGAGAGCGCCATCATATTGGGAAGAAAGATATCATTGTAGCCGCAATCCTGAAGTTTTCGCATAAACCTCCGGTGAGCGATAAAAAACGGGTGATATTTTACCAGAGGATGATTTCTCAGCTTTACGTTTTTTAATGTCTGTTCTTTCAGATCCTGATACTCTTCCTCTGTCAGATTATAATGGTCTCATAAATTAAGACACTTTTTCGGACAATTTTTAATGAATCTGAT
>ERZ1673750.555-NODE-555-length-27237-cov-5.551615_pt1 | contig 27237 bp, 22 predicted proteins | sample MGYA00580203_ERZ1673750 | MGnify/ENA primary metagenome ERZ1673750 (study PRJEB41218, sample SAMN15661763) | gut metagenome | host: Homo sapiens | place: Canada: London | collected 2015-08-20/2019-03-30 | study: EMG produced TPA metagenomics assembly of... | reverse complement strand
TCCAGATGACTTATCCATTCTACCATTTATTTTTATCTTTGTCAAGGGTTTTTTAGAAAAAAGTTAAACAATTTTAAATTATTTTTAAAATTGTTTAACCATAACTTTACACTCCACTTTATATAGCTGTCAAGCCATTCGCTTTACACTATTATATTACATATAACTTGCATCTTACTCTCGTTATTTTATAAGATATCTTATTCCAAATTTCTAATTATTTCTTGGAGTAAAGTGATGGATGAGGCGAAGTGGAGATTTTTGTCAAGCTTGGCCGTAAGTTTAATCAAAGCTATGTTCGCTAAGCTCCATACCTTTGTAAACTCTGGCATAAGTCATGCATGGCCAATCTAACATCGCTAACACTCGTTCTCTTGGTGCATGGACTTAACCGTACAAATGTACTCGAGCATTGTCAAAAATCGATCGAGCCTCAGGCGCACTTTGAACAAGAAAGAATAGAAATTTTGTCTCATCATAGATCATGGCCTCTCACAAACTAAAACCCTCACTGACTTACTCGTCAATGAGGGTTCATCTATTATTTATTCATCTATTTATTCATCATATCTCTTTGTTCTTTCATCTTCTCTAAGTATTCTTTAGTGCTCGGTGTAAAATCTTCTTTCTTTATCTGCTTTTCAAGTATAGCGATGGCGCTATCAAGATTGCCGCTGTTGTAGTTTGATATCGCAAGCTGATCCATGTACTGTGCGCTCTGTCTGTCCTTGCTTGCCTCTATCGCGTAGTCAAGTGCTTCTTTGAAATTACCTGTCATAGTCATCACAACGCTTAAGTAATAAAAAACTCTGTCGTCCTTAGCATTATCAATATTTTGAATCAATATATCATATGCTTCTTTAAATTTTTTCACGCCTATAAAGTACTCTGCTAGTTCAATTTTATACTCTTCATAGTCAAGGCTCAAAATGCCCTCTACTTCTTCTTTTTTCTCAAGTTCGTCCTCTAGCTTCAGATATTTTTCGAAGTATGCCTTGCTTCTGATATAGTCTTTTTTAAATCTATAGTAATAGCCTAGCTTGTATAAAGCGTATTTTGCTTCTTTATTATTAAGATATATCTTTTCAAAAATTTCTATAGCTTCGTCAATGGCTTTTTCTTTATACTTTTCTTCAAGTAATGAAACATATAGATATACATAATTTATATCGTCATAATTTTCTTTAAGATAATATGCATAGATTAGCCTTATGTCAAGGTCCGCATCTTCGTTTAAAGCCTCATGGAGTAAAAACTTATCAAAGTCCTTCACGGTTTTGATGGCCTCTTCATAAGCCACTTTATGCTTAAAATTATTATCAAGCGTCAAAACTATTGGCATGGCCTTTAAAAATAGTTTTACATCTATGTCTTCTTTATTCTCTTTTACAATATTTCTCATGTCCTTGATAAGCACTGGATAATCAACATTTTTCTTAAACGCGCCTCTTTCTTCTTTTAAGTCTATGAAAAATATTTCGCTTAGTAAATATTTAAAGCTATCAATATTCATTAGTCCATTCTCCTTCTAAATGCTCTCATTCGCATTGATGAATTGTCAAGTATTTTGAATAGGTGGCCTCTATATATAAAGATGATTGGCAATAAAACGTAGCTAACTAGTTTTCTTAAGATAAGAGTACCCGCAAATATATCATTGTTAAGCGCAAGCATCAATAGTATTGCCGCGAATAACCATTGAAGAAAGTTCTTTGCAAAAAATTTCGCTCCATAAGTAAATATGGCAAAGCTATTATTTCCTGTTTGATAAAGCGTCTCAAATGATGCGTTAAAAATGAAAACGGCAATTAAGTTCACAATCATTTTTTGAATTAATAAAGTATGGTCTATTTGGTACGGATTGTAAAAGGAGCCTGTTTTAAAAATCATATCTAATGCTAAGCCAAACAAATATGTTATAAAGACGTAGTTAATTAGTTTTGTTAGATAGTATTTATATCCATAAAAAATACTATCTAAACTTATTTTTTCGCCTTCCACTATTCTTGACAAAAGACTCGCAATAAATGAAAATTTCAAGAGCATAAGTACATACATAAATAAACTTATAAGAATAATGGTAAAACCGCCGCCAAAAGCCATAGCAAGTGCTCCAGCTATAAAGTTTGTCGCATAATCAAAGGCAAATAGTCCAAGTATTGTTATTATTAAAACTAAAAAATTGTCTTTAATTGTTACAAATAGCCTTTTAAACGCTTCTGTGTTTGTATAAATTATATCTTTGAACATAATCATCACTGATCCTTTCTACGTCCTCGTCAACAAGGTATGCCGCTCCATCCATAAGTATGATGGCGACTTTATTGACGATGTCTTTGTTCTTCTCTTCTATATATTGCCATAAATAAGTTTTTCTAAACTCTTCATCTCTTAAAAGGCTATGAAGCTTGTCGCCTCTAAGCTTTGTAAATGGCATAAAATCTAGCGGTGCCTGTGATTTAACGTTTACTGCATAATCAAGGCTTAAAGCCTCAATTAGTTTATCTGAAAGAATGTCTTTTGCTTTTAAAAATTCATAGACTAGTCTATATAAATTTTCTTTTTTAATAGTTTTGTCCACGCCATATTTTTCATCTATAAAATTTGCTAGATCTTCAAACATTGCAAATGGGCTTGTATACTTTGATTCAAGTATATCAAGCGTCCTTTTAAAACTTCCTTCGTTATAAATTTTGTCAACTACATAATCAATTTTCTTTAGCTCAATTATTTCATCTGTCGATAAAAATTCATTCTTCAAAACTTCATAAGGCGCATAATCAGTATACTTGTAGTCAAAAATCAACTCTTGCGAGCGAACTAAAGAGCCTTTAAGCATTTTCAAAAAGCCTAGCTGAATTTTTTCTATCTTAAAATCATAAAGATAATTAAAAGACTCTTTAAAGCTTTCAAAATCCTCGTAAGGAAGTCCAGCTATAAGATCTATATGCTGATGTATAGTCCCTAAATCCTTAATCTTTTGTGAATGTTCTTTTATCTTTTCAAGGTCATTGTGCCTTTGAATCGCTTTAAGGGTTTTCGGGTTTATCGACTGAAGGCCAATTTCAAACTGAATCATATCCTTAGGAAGCTTCTTTAAAGTCTCGTAAAATCTATCACTCATCCTATCGAGAGTGATTTCAAAATGAAATTTAGTATTCGTTTTATTGTTTTCTAAAATGTGTTCGATTATATTTATGGCAAAGTCTTCGTTTGAGTTAAAGGTTCTGTCTATAAACTTAACTATGGACGGCTTCATAGCTATTAGCCTATCTAAATCCATCTTCACTAAGTCTATAGGCTTATATCTAAGACCTTTTATTGCTGAAGATAAACAAAAAGAACACCTATATGGGCAGCCTCTTTGTGCTTCATAATAGAGTGTTCTATGCTCCAAAGCCTCTTCATCTTCATAAGGAAAGCTTAAATCCTTCATGTCGATAAGGGGTGCTTCTTCAGTTTTAATGTATCTATTATCATTAATATAGGCTAGATTGTGAACTTCATCGATACTTAGCTTGCCTTTTTTATAAAGAATAAATTCTTTCATAGCTCTCTCGCCCTCGCCATAAATTATGTAGTCACAGGCCGGATTTGCTCTAAGAAAACTTTCTTTTTCGAAGCTAACCTCAGGTCCGCCTAGGACTATAGTGTAGCTTGGCTTAATCTTTTTAAGTGAATTAATAACTTTTCTTATATGATCAATGTTCCAGATGTATGACGAAAACATAAGTACATTGGCGTCTTTCTTATGAAGCTCATAGACAATCTTCTCCAAAGGCTCGTTTATGGTAAATTCCTCAAATGAAGAATCTACCATATCTTTAAGCTCATTGTTTAAATATCTTATAGCAATATTTGTATGTGAAAACTTTGCGTTAATACCTACAAATACGACTTTCATTACATTCTATCTGGAGTTTGTACTCCTATTAAGTTCATGCCTACTTTGATTGCTTTTTGAACTATGTCAACTATAGCAAGTCTTGAATTTGTAAGCTTTTCATCATCTGTAATAATTTGATTTGCTGCGTAGTATTTGTTAAATGCTTTTGCTATGTCGATGATGTTTCTTGTAATATAGAATGCTTCGTATTTTTCCATAGCTAAAACTATAGTTCTTGGTAAATCGTATACATATTTTAAAATTTCGTATGCTTCATCTTTAACTAGATTAAAATCAACTTTAGCTGGATCGAATCCGCCGTTCTTTTCGATTAATGATTTGCATCTAGCATAAGTGTATTGAGCATAAGGACCTGTTTCTCCCTCGAATGAAAGTGTTTTATCCCAATCAAATACGTAATCTTTAATTCTTTGGTTAAATAGCTCTTGGAAAACTATTGCTCCTGTACCAACCATCTTAGCTACTTCTTCTTTATTTTCAAGATTTGGATTTCTCTTTTCAATAATTTCTCTAGTTTTTTCTATTGCCTTGTTTAAAACGTCTTCAAGTTTTAATACTCTTCCTTGTCTAGTTGATAAAGCGCCGTCCTTTAATGAGATTAAGCCAAAGTTAACGTGTATACAATCATCTGCCCACTCGTCTCCCATAAGCTTAAGAACTTGCTTCCATTGTTGGAAGTGAAGATTTTGTTCGCTGGCAACTACGTAGATGTTTTTGTAGAAATCATAAGTTTTCTTTCTATATCTTGCTGCAGCTATATCTCTTGTCGCATAAGTTGTTGTTCCGTTGGACTTAACTATGATTAGTGGAGTTAGTCCATAAGGTTTTAAGTCAACGATGTATGCGCCGTCGTCCATCTTGCCTATGTTCTTTTCTTTTATCTCTTCGATAACTGCTGGCATCTTGTCTGAGTAGAAGGCTTCGCCCTTGTATGAGTCATATTTTATTCCAAGCATATCATATACTTTTTCGAACTCAACTATAGAAAGTTTCTTCATCCAAGTCCATATCTCAGTTGCTTCTTCATCGCCTTGTTCAAGCTTTTTAAACCAGTCTCTAGCTGTATCTCTTGCAGCCGGATCAAGCTCTTGAAGTTTATTGTATCTTACGTATAAATCAAGAAGTTCATCAATAGGATTCTTTTCGATAGCTTCTCTGTCGCCCCATAATTTATAAGCTGCTATAAGCATACCAAATTGAGTACCATAGTCGCCTAAGTGATTGATGGCGATTGTGTTATAGCCAAGGTGCTTGAATATATGATAAAGAGCGTTACCAATAACTGTTGATCTGATATGACCTATGTGCATTGGTTTTGCAATGTTAGGAGATGAGAACTCAACGATAACGTTTTTGCCCTTACCCATATCTGATGAGCCATACATATCGCCTTTTTCTTCTATCTCTTTATAAACTGTTTCTAGAAGTTTTTCTTTACAGATAAAGAAGTTTACATAAGGTCCTGCATTTTCTACTTTGTCAAAATATTCGTTATGTGATAATTTTTCTTTAATCTCTTCAGCGATTAAATTAGGTGCCTTCTTATATGTTTTTGCTAGTCTAAATACTGGGAAGGCGTAGTCGCCCATATCAAACGATGGCGGTGTTTCAATTAGGTTTTCTATCTCTTCTTTAGATAGTCCCTCAATTACTGTGCTTAACGCATCTCTTACTTTTTCCTTAAAATTTATCATAATTACCTCCTATTTAATAACAGCTACGGTAGCTCCTGAACCGCCTTCCGTATAATCTGCTTCTCTATATTCTATAACATGTTTGCTATTTTGTAAATACTTTCTTATTGCATCTCTAAGTGTGCCTGTACCTTTTCCGTGAATTATTCTGACCTCTTTAAGCCTTGCAAGATAGGCATCATCAAGGTATTTGTCGAGTAAAAGTATCGCTTCATCAACTGTTCTTCCAATTAAATTTAATTCAGAACTTATATTTTTTGACTTAGCTTTGTTAATGGACCTAGTTTTTTTCTCGTCCTTTACTTCTTCTTTCGATTCACTTCGCTCTATATCCTTAATATTGCTTCTAACACTCATAATTCCGACTTGAATGTTTAAATCGCCTTTCTCATCAGGAAGTGTTTCTACTTCGCCAAACTTGTCTATGCTAATGATTCTAACACTTTCGCCAAGCTTGATGTCCTTCGGAATCTCTTTTGTACGCTTTTTATTATCTTTTATCTTTAATCTGTTTTCATCTTCAAGGTCCCTTAGATAGTCCTTTGCCTCTTGAAGCCTTCGCCTGTCCTCTTTTTTTGATAAAGATGAGATGTCTTTTAGTTCGTCTATAATGAAGGCGCTCTCGTTCTTTGCTTTCTTAACTATCTCTCTTGCTTCTTCTTTTGCCTTGTTAATGATGGCTTCTTGCTTTTCTTCAAGTTTTTTATTTTTATTCTCAAGCTTTTCTCTAAGCCTTTCTATCTCTTCATTCTCTTCATTTATTTTAATTCTTTTATTTTCAATCTCAGTTCTATCTTCTTCGATGGCTTTAAGAACATCTTCAAAGCGAGTATCGTTCTCATTAAGAAGCTCTTTCGCGCTATCAATAATCTTTTGATCAAGGCCGAGCCTTCTAGATATTTCAAAAGCATTTGACTTGCCCGGTATACCTATGATGAGCCTATATGTTGGTGAAAGGGTATCGACGTTAAACTCCATCGACGCGTTTTTCACTCCTTCGCTCGTAAGCGCATAAAATTTGATCTGTGAGTAATGTGTCGTCGCCATAGTCCTAATTCTTCTCTCTCTAAAGAGCTTTAATATGGATATGGCAAGAGCTGCACCCTCGGTTGGATCAGTGCCTGCACCTAGTTCGTCAAATAAAACTAAGTCATTATATTCGGCATTTTCAACTATATGAACAATATTTTTCATGTGCGAAGAAAATGTTGATAGTGACTGCTCTATCGATTGTTCATCGCCTATATCAGCAAAGACTCTATCAAAGACCGCTACCGATGAATTATTATCGCATGGTATGTTTAATCCAGACTTTGCCATCAGTGTAATAAGTCCAACTGTCTTTAAGCTAACCGTCTTACCGCCTGTATTTGGTCCTGTGATTATAAGCGATGTGTACTCATCTCCAAGCTCAAGCGTTGTTGGTACTACCTTATCTTTCGGTATCAATGGGTGCCTTGCATTTTTTAGATTGACATAGCCCTTATCGTTAAGTATCGGTTCTGTCGCCCTCATCTCTCTAGCGAGCCTTGCTCTTGCGAATATAAATGAAATGCTTTTTAAAGCTTCTTCATTCGTTTCGAGATAGACCCTATACTCAGAGACTTCGCTTGATAGCTCATATAATATCCTCTCTATCTCTTTTTTCTCTTCGTTTTCAAGCTCCCTTAGCTCGTTATTTAGTTTAACGACCGCCATCGGCTCGATAAAAACTGTTGATCCCTTTTGAGATATGTCGTGAATCATACCCTCAACGCTTGATCGGTACTCATTTTTAACAGGAATTACATACCTTCCTTCGCGCATGGTAACTATTGCATCTTGTAAATATTTTTTTGTTTTATCACTAGTTATATATGAATTTAATTTATCTTCTATCGCTTGATTCTTAAGTTTTTTGCTACGCCTTATGCTTCTTAAAGTGCTCGAAGCGCTGTCAGAGACTTCATCTCTCGATACTATAGTCATGCTAAGCTTTTTCTTAAGATCATCAAGTGAAGCTAGACTATCATAAAGCTTTCTTAAGTGATTTAAATTTAAATTTTCATCTTCTATAGATGTTTTTAAATATCTCTTAATTGAGCTTACTAAGAAGATGTTTTGCATTATATCGTATAAATCTTCTATAAATAACATGGATCCAAGACTTGCCTTTGAGACAAGATGCTTTATGTGTGATGCAGCCGAGTAATCAATGTCTCCGTATCTCACTAAAACCCTGTAGGCTTCTGATGTTTCCTCTTGCATGTGCCTTATCTCATCTATGTCATTTGACGGCTCAAGATTTTCTACCAAGTCTCTTGCAAGCTCCCCTTGAGTCAAGTCTAGTAGCATTTCTATTATTTTGTCATATTCTAAAACTTTGAGTGCTTTGTCCATTTATTCACCTATAAAACTTTTTTGTAGTAATGCGCTCTAGTAAAACTTTCTATCGCGTCAATTCCATCTCCATTATTAATTCTATCAATATATTCATTAATTTTCTTCTTATCATTTTCATTATCAAGGTCTATGATAATGCTTGTTGGCCCTAATTTTTTAGCATCGTCCATCTTGTCTAGCATAAAAATTTTTTGCGAGTTATAAATCTTTGTGTAATTATTTTCACGAGTAAAAATGAAACGCTCTTTATCCTCATAAACTAGTTCATTTGCCTTGTTTATAGGACAAGTCTCGCATCTTTGATCGCAATCAGTCCTAATATTTGCTAGTGGACAAGCCTTGCTCATCATCACGACAGGATATCCGTAAGTAAATAGCCTTGTCTCTAGACCATAGTTCATGATTTTTTCCATCTGTGCTAAGCTCATCTCAAGTGAGTATGTAAAGCCCGAGAAATAGCTTTCACTCATGTATTTAGCGGCTTCTGAATTAAAAATATTCATCATATATGAAGCATAAATTTTTTTATTAAAGTCTTTTAACTTTTGGTATGCACCTAGCTCACTTATTTCGATTGAGTCAATATTTTTGCCATATTCATTAATTAAATCATAGTACTCGTCTAGGTCTTCGTCGCTCGCTGCGTTTGATGTATAAACCTCTTTATTGATATTTATTTTACTCAAAAAATTAATATTATCTTTATTTAGATATAAGCTAAGCGTATCAGCCTTATTTATATCAATTCCATCAAGGTCTTTATAAGATGAGGCTCTAAGAATAATTTTTTGCCTATTATTCTTTTTATTATCATAAGGAGCCAAGATATCTTTTTTCTTTGTATCGATGTTAACGCCCTTAAAATCTTTTTTAAGTAGCTCATCTATAAGCTCTCTTCTTAAGGATTTAAGCTCTTTAACCGGTATAAAGGCATCTTCATCTACATCTAATCTCACTTCTCTAACATTTAAAAAATCTTTTCCAGTCTTAATGATTGGATCAATAATTTTTTCTCTATCAATTGAAGCTGTCTTTGCTTTTTGAACTATGTATTCAGACTCTTTGGTGTATTCTTTATTCATATAATGAAGCGTTAAAATTATTTTTTTGCCTATCTTTGCTTTTAAATCAAAACTTATATCTTTTTTTGTAAATGAAAAATCTTCTAGCTCAAAACCGCCTTCAAAGTGCTTTTTCTCTTTGACCAGCATTTTGTCCATGCCATCTTTTAATATATGACCCTTTGTAAAGCCTCTATTAAAGACTTCATCAGGTCTATAAATATTTTCTACGCCTAAAATTTTATCCTTGTATAGCTTAGTTATAAGATAAACATAAGACGGATTTTTCATGCGGCCCTCTATCTTTAAGCTGTCAACACGGCCCACAAGTTTATCGATTGAATCTAAAGTGTTTAAATCGTACTCAGATATAGCATAAATTTTTTCTTTTAATAATTTTCCTTCGCTATAAACATCATACATCTTACGGCATGGCTGTGCGCATGTGCCGCGGTTACCAGACCTTTCACCTATGAGTGAGCTCATTAGACATTGACCTGAAACTGCATAGCAAAGTGCTCCATGAACAAAGGCTTCGATCTCTATATCTTTTTCAGATGCTTTTTCTAAAAATCTATAGTCCTTTTCCCGCGCTATGACTGCTCTTTGAAATCCATGCTCAATAGCCCAGTCAAGGCTCGATAGATTCGCTATATTTAGCTGTGTTGATGCATGCACCTCGACATCTGGTAAATATTTTTTCACAAGCGATATTAAACCAAGATCAGTGATGATAAAGGCGTCGACACCCATGTTTCTATACTCTTCTATCAAAAAAAGCGCGTCGACTACTTCTTTATCATCTAAAATAATGTTTACTGTCATGCAAAGTTTGATATCATAAAGCTTTGCTAGCTCTATCATAGATTTTATCTCGTCATCAGTAATGCCCTTTGCAAAGCGCCTTGCGTTAAATTTTTCACTTCCAAAATAAACCTCATCAGCACCTGCTTTAAGCGCTGCAATGAACGCTTCGTAGGTGCCGACAGGGCTTAGTACTTTTGTCTTTTTATTTAACATTATTATTATTATTATTGTTATTGTTTTTCTTGTTATTATTTTTTATTGTTTTTGAGTCACTGTCTTGACTTGTTCCTTCTTTGATGCGGCTAAGCTGTTGATAAAGATCTTCTGTATTTAGCTTAGTCTTAACAAGTTCGTCTGCCTTGTTATTAAGCTCTTCTTGAAGCTTTTCTATCTTTTTAAGAGCTTCTTGATAAGCTTCATTAAGGTCCATGTATTCCGCCGACTTATTTATAGGAGTGTTTTCATACTCGCTAAGCTTTTTTTGTGCTTTAAATAATTCATCTGTAACATTGACAGTCGCAAGGGTTGTTGCCATAAGCGAGTCAAGCCTTGGATTATTAGCTAAAAGATCCTTTATTAACTTATTAACATAGTATGCGATGTCTGAAACATACTTTTCATCATACTCCGAACGAATATTAAAATCTCTGCCGTTTATATGAACGGTTGCTCTCTCTGGCATGTCCTACCTCCTTACTTTCTTAAGATGGCAGCGAATTTTTCTTCAAGTGAAGCCAAAATTTCGCTCTCAACCTTTTGTATATCTTTATCTTTAAGAGTTTTTTCGCCTTGATATTTTATCTTGAAGGCCAATGATTTTTTGTCAGCTCCAAGCTTATCTGATTTGTAAACGTCAAATATTTGTACGTCTTTAACAATTTCAAAGCCATGTGATAAAATTTCATTCTTAACGTCTCCAAATGGTACTTTATCATCTAAAACTATAGCGTAGTCCCTCTTAACTGCTGGGAATTTATTTATCTTAAAATATTTTCTCTCTAAATTAACTAATGGATATATCTTTTCTAAATCAAGCTCCATTACATAAACATCCATTTTGATGGAGAAATTATCGCAAACAGCGTAATCAATTTGACCAAGGCTTGCAAATTTCTCGCCACCGATGTAAAAATCAGCGCTTCTACCCTTGTGGAATATGCTTGTTTCTGTGCTTTTCTTTACTTCATATCCTTCTATAGCAAGTCCTTCTAGTATCTTTACTAAAATATCCTTAATCATATAGAAGTCACCATAACCGTAGAAACCTACGGACATAGTCTTGTTTTCAATATATTTACTTCCTTCTTTTTCAAATGTATTTCCAAATTCAAAGAAAGCACCTTTTTCGTTCATGTTGTTGATATTTAGCGATAAAACTTTAAGCATATTAGCAATAAGTGTTGTTCTCATCGCTCTAAAGTCTTCTCCAAGTGGATTGATTAATTCAATATATTTTCTAAACTCATGATCTTCTTTTAAATTAAGTGCATCATAATTCTTTGGACTGATGAATGAGTAAGTTAGTATCTCATCCATGCCTTGTCCTATAAGCAATGTCTTGATGTGCTTATCGATTTGTCTCTTGTAATCAAGCATACCAACTGATGTTTCAGACTTGATAGGTTTTGCTTCAATATTGTGGAAACCATAGATACGGCCAACTTCTTCAGCTATATCTTCTTCAATTGCAAGGTCAGTTCTGTAATATGGCGACTTTGAAATTAAAAGGCCGTCTTCATATTTTGTTTCTATGCCAAGTCTTGCTAAATTATCAAGCATTGTCTCAACACTTAAATCACTACCAAGTAAATTATTGATTCTAGCTGGATCAGACTTAATCACTTCGTCTTTTTCTTCGTAGTTAACAATATCATAGTAGCCATCAACCACAGTACCTACGCCTAATAGCTCAATTAGATAAGCAGCTCTATCAACTGCCTTTTTCGACATTAAAGGAGAAATGCCTTTTTCAAATCTATTCGAAGCTTCTGTTCTAAGGCCAAGTCTCTTTGATGTGTATCTAATTTGAGATCTATTAAAGCTAGCTCCTTCAAGCATGATAGTTTCAGTTGTGTCTGTAATGGATGAGTCAAGTCCGCCCATGATGCCGCCTAGAGCAAGATTTTCGCTTCCATCTGTTATAACGATATCTTCAGGCTTTAAATCTCTTTCGATTTCATCAAGTGTAGTGAATTTTTCTTCTTTAGCATTTTTTATATGAATTTCTTTTGTTTTAATAGTATTTACGTCAAACGCGTGAAGCGGCTCGCCAAGTTCAAGCATAACATAATTTGTAATGTCGACTATATTGTTAATAGGTCTAACACCCGACTCCATAAGTCTTTGTTGCATCCAAAGTGGAGAAAGAGCTATCTTTACATCTTTTACGACTCTTGCATAATATCTTAAACAGTCTTTTGTATCGATAGATATATTTTTAATATATTTTTTAATTTCATCAGAGTCTTTTGCTTCTTTATACTCAGGTTCTTTCAAATCTTTATTAAATGTTGCCTTCGCTTCTCTTGCCATGCCTAAAACGCTTAAGCAGTCAGGTCTGTTTGGTGTAATCTCAATATCTAAAACTTTTTCTTCTAAATTAAGTATTTCTCTTATATCCTTGCCTATAGGAGTATCTTCATCAAGAATTAAAACTCCTTCAGCTACTTTTTTGTTGATTACGTTTGTATCATAGCCAAGCTCAGCTAATGAGCAGAACATACCATAAGAAACTACTCCTCTAAAGTCATGCTCCTCAATCTTGTTTCCGCCAGCAATTATTGCTCCAACTGTAGCAAGTGGCACTATATCGCCTTCTTTAACATTTGGCGCAGCAGTTACTATGACAATCTCGCTCTTGCCATCATCAACATAGCAAACTCTTAATTTATCAGCATCTGGATGCTTTTCTATGCGCTTAATCTTAACAGTTATAACACCTTCAAGGCCTTTAAATGAGTCAACGATGCCATCTACGTGAGAACCTGTCAAAGTGATGTCTTCAGCTAGTTTTTTATTGTCGCAATCAATATTTACATAATCTTTTAGCCATCTAATTGGTAATAACATATCGTCCTCCTAAAACTCATCTAAAAATCTTTGATCGTTTTCATAAAGCAATCTTATATCGTTGATGCCATACGAAACCATAGTGATTCTGTCAACGCCAAAACCAAAGGCAAAGCCAGAGTATTTCTTTGGATCTATGCCGCAGTTTCTAAGAACATTTGGGTGTACCATGCCGCAGCCTAGTAATTCCATGGACCAGCCAGTTCCTCCACAAAATTCACAGCCTTCTCCTGCACACTTGTGACAAGTAACGTCAACTTCCATGCTTGGCTCTGTGAATGGGAAGTGATGCGGTCTATATCTAGTTTGTATCTTTTCACCTAAAAGTTCTCTAACAAATTGATCTATAGTAAATTTTAAATTCGCTAGAGAAATATTTTCGCCTACTACAAGTCCTTCCATTTGATAAAACATTGGTGAGTGAGTGTTATCAACGTCATCAAACCTAAATGTTCTTCCGCAAGAAACCATCTTTAGCGGTGCTCCATACTTTTTCATCGCTCTAATTTGTACTGGCGATGTTTGTGTTCTAAGCAAATTTTCTTTATCAATATAAAAAGTATCAGACATATCTCTTGATGGGTGATCTTGTGGTGCGTTAAGTAGATCAAAGTTATTTTCAACAGTTTCAATCTCAGGTCCTTCTATAACCTTAAAGCCCATCCTCATGAATAAATCTTCAAGTTTTTCTTTAATCTTGATTAGTGGATGCTCGTGTCCTAATGAAACTAAATCCTTATCAATACTTATGTCCAAAGTCTCTTCATCTAATCTTTTTTCTCTTTCAAGAGCATTTAAGTCGTCAAATTTATTCTTTAGAAGAGCTTCAATGTCTTCTCTTACTTCGTTAGCAAGTTGGCCCATAACAGGTCTTTCTTCAGGTGATAATGAGCCCATCATCTTAAGTATGGCTGTTAAATCACCTTTCTTGCCTAAAAATTTAACTCTTAAATCTTCTAAACTCTTTAAATCCTCAGCTTTTTCAATCAAAGCTTTGGCTTCGTCTTTAATTTTTAATAGTTCTTCTTTCATATGCTTCCTCCGATACTTATATTATACCACATATTGCTACTATTGCATTAAATATCTTTCATATATGATAATTGAGCTTGCTACAGCTAAATTAAGTGATTCAAGCTTGCCAGTGTTAGATATAGTGATGGTCTCGTCGCTCATCTTAAATGCATCATCTGTCAAGCCATTGCCCTCATTGCCCATGAGTATAAAAGCCTTTTCATCAGTATAGCTTATGGCCTTGCCTCTTGGCGATGTTGAGTAAACTTTGTAGCCATGCTCTTTGAATGTATTTATAATGCTTAGGTCCTCGTAATGAACATCAACTAGAAAAATGGCTCCCATGGATGCGCGTAAAACTTTTTCGTTATACACATCGCAGGAATTTTTTGATAATATTAATGTTTTCACGTCAAATGATGCCGCACTTCTAATTATTGTCCCTAAATTGCCCGGATCCTGAATATCTTCTAAGTATAAAACTGTTTTTTCATCAAAATCATAAGATTCATCTAAATTTTCTTTGCAAACGGCGATTATGCCTTGAGATGTAACTGTATCTTGTAAATTTTTAAATAAATTATTCTCGATTTTAACAATTTCATAAGACTTATCAGATATGAATTCATCGTCAAAGTCTTCATTAATAACTATGTACACTATAGACGCAGAGCGTTCTATAGCCTCATAAACCAATCTTTTTCCTTCAAGAATAAACATAGAATTTTTCTTTCTATATTTGGGCTTCTTTAAGGAATTGATTAATTTATAAATTTTGTTGTCCTTGGATGTGATCAGACTACTGCTCATTTTGAGAGTCCTTTTCCAAGGCACTTATATCATCAACTTGACCAAGAAGAACTAAAACATCTCCTTGTTCAAGACCCTTATCTGGTTTTGGTGACACATCGATATTGTCATCGTTCTTAATAGCAATGACGTTGACGCCATAAATATTTCTAAGCTTAAGGTCAAGTAGGGACTTACCTATCCATGACTTAAGTATCTTAACTTCAGCGATTGAGTACTCACTAGAAAGTTCGATGTAATCAATAATGTTTTTGAATGTCAAGTTATGTGCAAGCCTTGTACCCATGTCTCTTTCTGGGAATATAATCTTGCTTGCGCCAATCTTTGATAATACTTTACCATGTGACTCGCTAGTAGCTTTAGCAATTATAGTCTTGATGCCAAGCTCTTTGCAAGTAAGTGTCGCGATGATGCTCGCTTCAAGGTCAGATCCTATGCTTATGATAGCAACATCAAAATTTGATAAACCTATCTCTTTAAGCGCCATCTCGTTTTTTGCGTCAGCTTCAACAGCATGAGTAACATAGTCAGCCACTTCACTTACTAAAGCCGGATCATAGTCTATCGCTAAGACCTCGTGGCCTATCCTCGAAAGCTCCTTCGAAAGAGCCATACCAAATCTTCCAAGTCCAATTATTACAAATGATTTCATATATCCTCCTATCCAACCATAAGGTTGCCTGGTGCGTTTCTATAGTCTCTCTTCATATTTCTTCTAGCAAATGCATAAGCCATAGTAAGTGGTCCAACCCTTCCTATATACATAGTTAGAGTAATTACAAGCCTACCAAGAGTGCTAAGCTTATCAGTTATGCCTGTAGTTAAGCCAACTGTGCCAAAGGCCGATGTTGATTCAAAAAGCAGATTTATAAACTTTAAAGAGCTATCAGTAATAGTTAGTATGATTGCTGTTGAAAAAACTATAGCTAAGCCAATTAAAAATATTGATACCGCTCTCTTAATCGTTTCGAATGGTAACCTTCTATTTAAGCAGTTAACATCTTCCTCTCCCTTTACTACAGATATAGTCGTAAGGAGTAGACAGGCAAATGTTGTTGTCTTAATACCACCTGCTGTTGATCCAGGTGATCCGCCTATAAACATAAGCATTATAGTTGAGAATATGGTTGTTTCTCTAATCTTAGATATATCTACAGAATAAAATCCTGCTGTTCTTGGCGAAACGCTTTGGAAAAATGAGTTTGCAAGTCTTGATGGAAAGTTCATAGAACCCAAAGTGCCAGGATTTGAGCTTTCAAATAATAAAAAGCTAAGTGTACCTATGATTAAAAGCGATCCAGTCATGATAAGCACTACCTTCGAATGAAGCGTTAACTTTCTTAGCTTATCTTTTGCTAATAAATCCGCATAAACAGTGAAGCCTAAGCCTCCTAATATAATTAGTAGCGATAGTATAAGCAAAACGTAATAATCATTTTGAAATATAATTAAAGAATCACCAAATATATCGAAGCCAGCATTACAATAGGCACTTATCGCATGAAATATGCTAAAGGCTAAGCCCTTTTCAAAGCCAAACATAGGAACAAAGCGAAGGGCTAATAGTAATGATCCCATCATCTCAAGAAAGAAAGTGTAGCCGATAACCTTTTTGGTTAGCTTAACTATACCTTGTATTGACTCAGTATTTAGTTGCTCCTTAATCATAAGCCTTTCTTTGAAAGATATCTTCTTGCCCATAATGATATAGCCAACAGTAGCTAAAGTCATTATACCAAGTCCACCAAATTGTATCAAAGTGATGATGATGACTTGACCAAAAGGCGTGAAGTCCCTAGCAGTATTAAGAACTGTTAAGCCAGTTACGCATACAGCCGATGCTGATGTGAATAAACTGTTTACATAGCCAATAGAGCTGCCGCTTGATGAAGCTATAGGTAGATTTAAAAGTATACTACCTATAAGTATTAAGGATAAAAAACCTAGCGCCAAAACTTGTGGCGGGTTCAATTTGTCTTTAAATAGTTTTTTTCTTATTTCCATAAGTATATTTTACTACAAATCAAGAATTTTTGCCATATAGAAAAGAAAAAGTTCCCAAAATTGAGAACTTTAAGCATTCTTTGCCATATCAACTAAATTCTTAAAGCTTTCTTTATCATGAATAGCCATTTCGGAAAGCATTTTTCTGTTTATGTCAATATTTAATTTCTTTAAACCACCGATAAATTTGCTATAGCTCATATCGTTTACTCTGCATTCAGCGTTAATTCTAGCTATCCAAAGTTTTCTGAAGTCTCTCTTTCTGTTCTTTCTACCAATATATGCATAGCTAAGTGACTTCATAACTGCTTCGTTAGCAGTTCTAAATAGCTTGCTCTTTGCGCCAAAATATCCTTTAGCTTGTTTTAAAACTTTTTTATGATTCTTTTTAGCATTTACTGCTCTTTTAACTCTAGCCATATTTATCCTCCTACTACATTACCATAGAGTCGATTCTCTTTTGATCGCCCTTTGATACTAATGATCCTTTTCTTAAATTTCTTACTCTCTTAGCAGATTTCTTTCCTGTTAAGTGACCTTTGTATGCTTTAAATCTTTTTAATTTACCAGAAGCAGTTCTTTTAAATCTCTTAGCAGACGCTCTGTGTGTTTTCATCTTTGCCATTTGTATTCCTCCTAATTTTTATTATTTTGAATAACAGTCATAGACATGTTTCTTCCTTCTAACTTTGGTGCTTTTTCAACCATAGCCTCAGGACCTAATAGTTCAAGAAATTGATCAAGAACTTCTCTACCAAGCTCAGTATGTCCCATCTCTCTACCTCTAAAGCGAACAGACACCTTAACCTTGTCCCCATTTTGAATAAACTTTTGTGTAGTTCTAACCTTTACATTAAGGTCATGCTCTTCAATGTTTGGAGTCATTCTGATCTCTTTGATATTGATAACCTTTTGTTTCTTTTTAGCTTCCTTGTTCTTCTTTTGCAGTTCATATCTGTACTTACCGTAGTCCATGACCTTGCAAACAACAGGGTCAGCATTTGGAGAAACCATTACAAGGTCAAGCTTAGCAGCTTCTGCTATCTCTAAAGCCTTGCTGTTATCGACAATACCATATTGTGTTCCATCTTCACCAATAAGTCTTATCTTCGGATTTCTAATCTCTTCGTTGATTAGTAGCTCTTTATTTGTTTACACCTCCATTAAAAAAACGGGCATAAAAAATGCCCGTACAATACAATTAATTAACCTTATGAACAACCGGTTATAAGGTGAGAAAGCATTTTTCTTCTTGTTTTATTATTCATTACTCATATAGTATATACTCATATAGATTATTTGTCAAGTACTTTTTTTGATTTTGCAAAAATATTTTACTATGACAATGATATTAGAGTCATACTATGCGTTTATATTAACATTAATTAAGCCACTTGTCAAGTCGTCGTGACTAATGATGAAGCATATCCTTTCCTCTCTAGTCTTATTTAAGTAATCGTATATCTCTTTCGTCGATTCCTTGTCAATGTTTGAGCATATCTCATCCAAAACGAGTACGTCAGGATTTTTTAGTAAGGACCTAGCAAATGATATCTTTTGCTTTTCGCCTCCAGATAGGTTTGTGCCGCCAATAAGTATCTCGTCGTCAAGTGATTTCTTTTCAAGTATGGATCTAATGAATTGGTTTTGTGTTAAATCTATGTGGCTTCCGTCATCAAAATCAAGTAGAAGATTTTTTCTTAGTGAACCGTTGACTATAGGTGCGTTTTGCACAACATATTCAATACGATCTCTTATGTCTTCGTTTTTGCACTTATCAATGTCTATGCCATTCACTTTAATTATCTTAACGTCTCTAAACTTAACTAGTCCCTTGGCAAAAGTACTCTTGCCACTACCATTGGCGCCATTGATTCTAACTATATCACCCTTCTTAAGCTTTGCCTTTGCATTAAAATCAAGCTTCATATCCTTAATATTTATGCTACTGATATCAAGCTCTATATCATTAATCACGTCAATCGCGTCACTGCCATCGGCCTCTTTATTCGCAATAAGTTCTTTTTCAAAATCTTTTGCAATATCAAAATTTCTCTTCTCAATATTTGAATTAGTTATTGTAGAAACATTAGCAAAATATAAGGGGAAGATTAGTGTAACTAGTATAATTGAGTAAATGCTGCTGCTGTTTGCCATGTAATCATAAACAACTATTAGCAGTAAAAGTGTTTTGATGATCTCGTTAATACCTTCTAAAACTACAGTCATTGACTGAGCGTACTCATTGACCCTTGCCATGCTGCCATAAACTTTTTCAGTCGCTGGCTCTAATTTATTATATATCACAGATCTATCAGATAGCTGCTTTACATAGTCAACCTCTTGTACATAAGAAAGTATTTCTTGAAATCCCATGCCTGTGCTCTTTTGCATCTCTTCAGACTTTTTCTTTAGCTTCTTATTTAATAATTTATAGCCAAAATAGTTTATAGGTAGCGCTAAAAGCATTATCAAAGCTAAATACAAATTTACATTAGCAATTAAAATTAAACATACTAAGGCAACTAAAAGTGAGGAGAATATCTGTATGTAGCCACTCATCATGAAGGAGTAGATGCTGTTAACAGATATCGATGCCCTCTCTAGTAAGTTCATAGCGCCTTTTTCTATGATGCTATCGTAGTTCATATTGAAAATGTTTTTTATGTAAGAAATAAAATTGCCTTTATTATACTCCTTTGCAAATTTTTCTCTAAATATTGTAAATAATATAGTAAGCACTTTTGATGCAAGTATAAGTAAGACTATAAATACTATCTTCTTTGTATCAAGTGACGTGCCATTTGCCTTCCATAGCTGTATAAATATCGGCGCAAGTAGTGCTGATATCGATGAACACAGTATCAAGATAAACATGATTATAAAAAATTTCTTGTACTTCATAAGATCCTCCCTTATAATGATTTAGCAAAATAAATTCTTATTATATCCATTATACCACCCCCCTAAAAATTTGCAAGCAATATTATATATATTAGTAAATTTTATACTTTATTCACTTATTATAAATTTTTCTTATATAAAAAGAAAACTGAGTAAGATCTTACTCAGTTTTTCTTCATATTAATTTTTTAATTGTTTTTCATTGCAAAGTCTAGGCTAATAGTGTCGTTAATTAAATCTAGATACTCTTTGTCTGTTACTAGCTCAAGTCTAAGTTGTTGTTTGCCCTCTATTGTTACGTTTGATGCGTCTGCCATAAGTTTGAATGTTTCTTCGTCTATCTTGTCTAAGACTGATTTGTATCCTTTTAATTTTATTGTGATAAATTTTTCATTTGTATCTCTTAGCTCCATATCATCTTTTAGATTAACTAGCTCAAGATTTTCTATAGGCACTCTAATTTCTTTTTCTGCCTCTTCTTCTACTTCATATGTCACCGTGATTTTTACACTATCATCAAGAAGTGAAACGCCTTGTGGAAGTATTGGTTTAACTACTAATTCGCCATCTTTTGGCTCAACTGCATCGCTTACCTCTATCTTTTCTGTCTTGATTGAATTAACACTATCGATATCGTCTTGTCCTTTGATAACTAGCTTTTGTGGATTAGTTTTGATATTAACAATTTTGTAATTGCTTGGCAAATGACTTACAAAGTCTGTTTCTATAGGAACCGATTTTGTTTTATCTATCTGTACATTGATATTAACCACTTGTGGATATAGACTCACTTGATCGATTTGATTATCTTTTATATCAACTGCATATAATTTACTTGATATTGTAAATGGTTTATCCTTATTTGTTAAATCAATCTCGGCTATAACTTTATCAACTTTTGCTAAATAGCTTTCTGGTCCTGTCAATTTAACATTTTCCACGTCCATGGATATGTCTGACAAGGCGCAATTTTCTTTAACTTCGCCTTTTTGTCTTACTTCTATAGGCTTCTTATATGATTCAACGCTGTCAAGATTAAAAATTACCTCTGATGGTCCAACTGATGTTACTTGTAGTGTATTGTATTGGCCAATGATTTCTGCTTTAACTGGTATCCTAACTTGACCTGAATCGTAGCCTCTAAAGTCTATGGCTGCTTTGATGTTGTTTTCGTTAATATTATCAAGCTCACTCTTTTTACCTTTTACTTGAACTGAAACTTTTGCCTCATTTGGTCCAAGATTAACAAGTTTAGTGTTATTAAGGTATTCAATATTTTTAAATGCTACGTTAATATTTCTATATGTCCTTGTTTCTTCTGGATTGACAAGTCCCATAACATAGTACCAAAGAAAGATGGCAACGATGACTGAGACTACTTTTGCAATGATATTATTCTTGTTCTTGATCTTGAACTTCTTCATCTTGAACTTCATCTTTTGCCCTCCATTTAAATAATGCTTTTTCTTCGCTACTTTCTGGTAAATAAACGCTTAATAATTTTTCTCTAAGTGTGTTTTCGTCTAAGTATCTTGAAATAACGCCTTCTTCTGCTGTGGATATGGATCCTGTCTCTTCTGATACTATAACTGCAAGCGCATCACTCATCTCTGTTACGCCAAGTGCTGCTCTATGTCTTGTGCCTAATTCTCTTGGAACGTTTTGATTATCTGTTAATGGTAAAAAACAAGCAGCAGCTCTAATCTTATCGCTCTTAATAACTACTGCGCCATCATGTAGAGGTGTGTTTGGTATAAATATATTGATAAGTAAGTCACTTGATACAAGTCCGTCTATATCAGTACCTGTATCAACTATCTCGTTAAGACCAGTTTTTCTCTCGATAACTATAAGTGCGCCTATCTTTTGCCTTGATAATGATAGGCAGGCGTCAACTATCTCATTAACTGTTCTTGAAAAATTTTCTTTTTTAAACTCGGAAATGGATTTAGAAAAAAACTTCATCCTTCCTATATACTCTAGTCCACGTCTCAATTCTGGCTGAAATACAACAACTAAAGCGATAAGACCTACATTGAATAGGTTTTCGATTAACCACCTAAGTGTATATAGGTGAAAAACGTCGCTTAGCTTGGTAACTATAAGCAAGGCCAAGAAGCCTTTTGTTAGCTGCTCAGCTCTTGTTTGCTTAACAAGCTTATATAGTTGATATATTATTAAGGCAATGATTGTGATGTCGACAAGGTAGCTTAGTTTAAAATTTACTAATACATCCTTAATTTGTTCGAACATAGGTCCTCCTACATAAGTTCTTCAAACTTATCCATAAATTCATTAAATGTATCTAAACTGTTTAGTATTGGGTCCTTCTTAGTCATATCTACGCCAGCTTCTTTAAGTATATCAATTGGGTACTCGCTTGATCCCTTTGATAAGAAGCCAAGATATTTTTCAACTGCTCCTTCTTCTTTAGAAAGAACTTTTCTAGCAAATTCTGTAGCGCAGCTGATGCCTGTTGAGTATTGGAACACGTAGAAATTGTAGTAGAAATGAGGTATTCTTGCCCATTCGTATTTGATTTTGTCATCGACAACTACATCTTCACCATAATAAAATTTATTTAAGTCATAGTAAGTTTTATTTAAGAAATCAGCGTTTAATGTGCCGCCCTCTTGAGCGTACTTGTGAATTATATTTTCAAATTCAGCAAACATCGCTTGTCTATATAGTGTTGTTCTAAATGATTCAAGATAATTATCTATGAAATATAATTTTTCTTCTTTAGTCTTAGCATTGTCAATCATGTAATGAGTTAGTAGTGTTTCATTCATTGTTGAAGCAATCTCTGCTAAGAATATACTATAGTTAGCATATTGAATAGGTTGATTTGTGTTTGTTAAGTATGAGTGCATTGAGTGACCCATTTCGTGACAGCATGTGAATAATGAGTCAACTGATTTATTATGATTTAATAAGATGTATGGATAAGTGCCCTTAACACCTGATGAGAAGGCTCCGCCTCTTTTGCCCTTTGTTTCATAAACGTCAACCCATCTTGAGTGATATCCCTTATAAGCAATGTCTTGATATTCTTTGCCAAGTGGAGCAATTGCTTCTTTTATAATTTCAGTTGCTTCTGGATAATCTATCTCAAATTTTAAACTGCTAAGCATTGGCATGTATATATCATACATGTGTTGTTCTTTTAGTCCCATGTATTTCTTTCTAAGCTTCATATATCTATGAAGATAGTGAATTTTATCATGAACTGATTCGATTAGATTGTCATAAATCTTTTCATCAACAGCATTTGCGAAAAGTGCCGCTTCTCTAGCACTCTTGAAATTTCTAACTTCTGCTCTGAAAATGTTTTTCTTAACAGCTGCCTTTAATGTAGCTGCAAGCATATTGATATGATCAGCATAATTGTCATAGTATGTGTTAAATGTATTTTTTCTTAAAACTTCATCATCTGATGAAAGAAGCTTAGTGAATACACCTGAGCTAAGTGGATGCGTCTTGCCATCTTTATCTGCAACTGAATCAAATTTTAGATCAGCATAAGAAAACATTTGGTAGATATCATCTGGTGCGCTATATAAATCGCCTGCTTTTGATAATAATGCCTCTTCTTTTTCACTTAGTGTGTGAGCTTCATATCTAAGTATGTCTTCAAAAGTCTTTCTGTACTCTTCAAGGCCTTTTTCTTCAGAGATAAATTCTTCAATTTTCTTTCTTCCTATCTTTAAAATTTCAGGTGATTCAAAAGCAAGTACTGTTGAAAACTTAACTTCTACTGATTGTGCCTTGTCAGCAAGCTCTTGACTCTTTGTATCTGTAGTGTCTTGTGAAAATTTTAAGCTTGCATAAACATAAATTAATTCAAGTCTATGAATAAGATCATATTTTAATTTAGTAAATTCAAATAAAGTCTTTGCGCTTTCACCAAGTTTTCCTTCATAATCACTTAGCTTTAAAAAATCTTTAGAGAACTTTTCGTACTCTTCAAGCCATTTTTCATCGCTTTCAAAGATTTTTGTAAGATCCCACTTAAATTGTTCCTCAATTTGATCCCTTGTTTTTAATTCGTCCATGTTAACATCCCTTTCTATTTATTATAGTTTTTTATTAAATAATTATTTATCAGTTTAACAATGCCTTGCATTTGGTAGCCCATCTTTCTTTGGTCTTCACTCACAACGCAGATGCTATAATCAAGCTTATCCGACTGAATGAAACTTACGAGCCATGCGTTGTACTTGCCCTTGCCAAGCTCAGCTGTACCAGTTTTTGCGCCAATTGTGAATCCTTTTCTTTGTAAAGAGCTTGCAGTACCTCTCTTTGCTGTCTCTATCATCGCCTCTTTAACTTTATCGGCATCCTCTTTATTACTAATAGTTTTATAAATTTCACTCTTAGTTGATTCAAGTAAAGTGCCTTTATTGTCCTTGACCATCTTAACAATGTATGGCTTAATCATAACGCCTTCCTTAGCTATGGCGCTCGTCATCATAATCATATTGAGTGGACTGACAAGTATTGAGCCTTGACCTATGGCGTCAGAAGCTATCTCAGTCTTGCCGGCATCTCTATTGAATTTTGATTTGGCAAAAACTAAATCAAAATCAAAATCTTTATCGATATAAAATTCTTCAATCGTATCAAAAAATTTATCTTTATCCATATTCATAATCTTATTAATAAAATAAGTGTTTATGGAATTGCTCATGGCTGTGTTTAAATCTATCTTGCCATATTTTTTACCGCCAGAATTTTTAAATATATACGATTCGACCGACTCTTTACCTGTGTCTGTATAATTTAAATCTTGTTTTGACTTTAAAATCGCCATAGCGCTCACGAGTTTAAAAGTTGAGCCCGGTTGATATAGTCCTTGAGCTGCTCTATTTAAAAGCTCGCCGTTATTTGAATTTACAAAGTCGTCCCAGTTTTGATCAATAGTAGATGGATTAAATCCTGGGTTTGAGTGCATAGCAAGTATCTCTCCAGTTCTGTTGTCCATAACTATGACAGCGCCTTTATCTTTAGCAAAATTTTTCTCGATTAGGCCTTCTAAATCATTGTCTATAGATAAAACTAATGATTTACCTGCTCTATCGTTAAAAATCTTTCTTATATCTTTGAAATAATCGTCTTTGTCGGTACCCGTCAAAACATCGTTGAAAGTACTTTCAAGACCTTGCTTGCCATATTTTTTGCTAGTGTAACCAATTACGTGCGAATATCTTTGTCCAAATGGATATATTCTGGTCTTTTCTTCGCCTTTAACTTTTGTTTCAGCAAGGACTGTGCCCTTCCTATCATAAATTGTTCCTCTAATTACATTTTCTTCGTCGACCCTATTTCTTCTATTGTAAGGATTATTTTTTATGTCCTTAGCCAAGAATAGTTGGAAATATGTTAAATAAAATATTATTCCAAAAAATGCCGCTAAAAATATTATTAAAGAAATTATAATTCTCTTATTCGTTCTATCCATCGACTTCACCTTCTATGCTTGAAAGCTGCACCATGGCTAGTACTATGAATGACGCCAAAATTGATGTTCCTCCATAGGCAACAAAAGGAAGCGTAACACCTGTTAGTGGTATCAATTTTAAAACGCCGCCTAATATTAATAGAGATTGAATTGAAAATAATACCGCACAGTTAAAGCTCAAAACTTTATAAAAAGTGTCGTTCGATTTGAGTGATATTTTAAACATTCTCGATATAAGCATTATAAATAGCATGATAACTGCGATGCCTACAAGTGTACCCATCTCCTCACATATAGCTGAGAAGATAAAATCGCTTGTCGCTACTGGTATTGTATTTGGAAGTCCTAATCCAATTCCTGTTCCGACGAAACCACCTGAACTGATGGCGAAGAGCGACTGTGTTATTTGTAGCCCAATACCGTCCATGTAGTCCCATGGATTGATAAAGCTTAAAACCCTAACTCTTACGTGACTAAATAAATAATAGCTCACGACGCTCATCACGACTGCTAAAAGTAAATTCACATACTTTAAATATTTTTTCTTCTCAAAGACAAATTCGCTAAACATCATCATACCATAGATGATAACTGCTGAGCCAAGATCTTTTTGCAAGAAGAAAAACATTATGAAGCTATATGAGATAAGAGTAAATATCTCTGGTCCAAACTTAATTGACGCGTATCTCTTATAATTTTTATAATAAATCGCCTGCAAGAATATATATAATATCTTGATGAACTCTCCCGGCTGAAATCTAATTGGTCCAAGCCTGATCCAATTTCTTGCTCCATACTTTGTCTTACCTAATACAAGTGTAATTATAAATAGTATGTATATAAGTGATAATACTATAAAAAACATCTTATTGAATTTGTTTTTCATCGCCGTTAATATAAATATGGCGAGATAAAATACAATTATGCCTATACTTATCCAAATAATTTGTCTAAAGCCACTCGTCTCATCAAGCCTTAGTATCTCAAAAGTTCCTATTGAAAATAGCATTGAAACGATAAGGTTTAAATATCGATCCGCCTTTGGCGATATCTTTATAAGTAGAATATTTAGTAAATAAATAAGAACAAGTACTCCAGCTGTATAATATATAAAGTTTTGTGTCGGTTTCATGTCCTTGTAAAAGAAAAATAAACTAAGTTCAAGTATTACAAACATAAAGACCAACAATAAGGAACTTGATATCTTTACTTTTTTTCTCATTTATTGCTCCCTATTTACAAAAACAAATTTTATGTCATTAAGCTCAATTATGTCTCCGTCCTCTAAGATGACCTCATCATCAATCTTAGTTCCATTGACATAAGTGCCGTTTTTACTACCAAGATCACTTAAATAATATTCTCCGCCATCTTCTTCAATTATAAAATGATTTTTTGACACAAAATTATAATCAAGCCTTATATCTGAATATCTATCGCGGCCAACGCTTAAGCTCTCTCTGATTGGATATATCTTATCTTTTTCTTCATCACCTAAAAGCATTAGGTAAGCGCCCTTCTTCGAAGCTTGAGTAGACTTTATATCTTGGAAAATCATCTTAGCTATTTGAAAAACGAAAAGATATATAATTATTATAAAAATATATTTTAATATCATTGACAATATTGAAAAAAAGTCCACAGCTTTCACCTCATCTTTATTTTATCACAAATGAAGAGTTTTTGCCATGGATATTGAAAAAAAATTACTAATCTGTTAGAATTAATTTAGAGGTGTATTATGAACGAAAAAGCTTATAATTATGCAATTAAATATTTAAAGAACATAAAGACGAAGAAAGATGTCTATGATTATCTAATCAGAAAGGGTTTCACTGACGAAGAAACGAGTGAAGTTTGTGACTACATTGAAGAAGTGGGCCTTGTTGATGATGATTTGTATGTAAAATTTTTTGTTGAAGATAGTTTTTGTATAAAAAATAAAGGCGCTAGAAAAATTGTCTATGAGTTAAAACAAAGAGGGATAGATGACGATAAAATAAATGAAGCGATAGAAGAAGCAAGTGATATGCAGTATGATGCGCTTAAAGAAGCTTACGAGAGAAAACTTGAAGCAACTAAGAGCGAGACCGATCAGTACAAGAGAAAAAATAAAATTATTCG
>ERZ1673750.552-NODE-552-length-27296-cov-7.014684_pt1 | contig 27296 bp, 18 predicted proteins | sample MGYA00580203_ERZ1673750 | MGnify/ENA primary metagenome ERZ1673750 (study PRJEB41218, sample SAMN15661763) | gut metagenome | host: Homo sapiens | place: Canada: London | collected 2015-08-20/2019-03-30 | study: EMG produced TPA metagenomics assembly of... | reverse complement strand
TTGGAGTCGCCGGGCACGAACGTGTCGAACGTCGCATTCTTATTCAAATGCGTCTGCGGATCCATGGGCGACCATGGATGGGGATCGGGGACGCTCCCGTGGTGATTCATAGGTGCCGTCGTCATCGTGACCAACTCCTTTCCGTTCTGCCGCATGCCCGCGGTCGTGGCGCTGTATGGTGCGCACCATTGTTGGCTCACGCACGCGGAATCGGTACATATCTACCATCGGTGCGTGTCGGGTGGAGACTGGAGAAACACCCAACGTGGACCTACTGAGGTAAGGTGGAACCTATGGCTGGATCAGGTAGTGACTTCGTGCAACTGCACAACCATACGCATTACTCGTTGCTGGACGGTGCGTCCAAGATTCCCGACCTGGTACGGCGCACCAAGGAACTGGGCATGACGGCCGTCGGCATCGCCGATCACGGCAACATGCACGGCGCGTACGAGATGTGGAGCGAGGCCGTCAAGGTCGGCGTCAAACCGATCATCGGCATCGAGGCCTATACCACGCCGGAAACCGCCAGGCAGGACAAGACCCGCGTGCATTGGGGCACTGAGGCGCAGCGCTCCGACGACGTGTCCGGCGGCGGCTTGATCGCCCACCTGACATTGTGGGCGGAAACCGATGAAGGCTTGAAGAACCTGTTGAAGGCATCCTCGGTGGCCAATCTCGAAGGCCGCGTGATGCGCTATCCGCGTATGGATAACGAGGTGCTCTCCACCTATTCCAAGGGCGTGATCTGCGGTTCGGGCTGCCCCTCGGGCATCATCCAGACCCGTCTGCGCCTCGGTCAGTTCGATGAGGCGTTGCGCTATGCCGGTGAGCTGCAGGACATCTACGGCCGTGACAACTTCTACATCGAACTGATGGACCACGGCCTGAGGATCGAGACCCAGGTGACCAATGAGCTACTGGACATCGCCAAACGGCTCAACGCGCCGCTGTTGGCCACGAACGACTCCCATTACGTGTTGGAGGAGGACCGTGGCGCACAGGACGCGATGCTGTGCATCAACTCCGGTTCGCGGCTGGATGACCCCGACCGTTTCAAATTCGACGGTTCCGGCTACTACCTGAAATCCGCCGAGGAGATGCGTGCGCTGTTCAAGGACCTGCCCGAGGCCTGTGACAATACGATCGAGGTGGCAGAGCGCTGCAACGTGATGTTCGACGATGGCGAGGACGGCGCGTTCATGCCGCAGTTTGCCTGCCCGGAAGGCTGGGACGAGACCTCGCTGTTCCTCAAGCAGGTGGAGGAGGGCCTGGAGAAGCGCTACAAGGGCAATGTGCCGATGGATGTGCTGAAGCAGGCCGACTACGAGTGCGGCGTAATCTGCCAGATGCAGTTCTGCGGCTACTTCCTAGTCGTCTCCGACTACATCAACTGGGCGAAGAACAACGGCGTGATGGTCGGCCCCGGCCGTGGCTCCGCCGCAGGCTCGATGGTCGCCTACGCCATGGGCATCACCGAACTCGACCCGTTGCAGCATGGCTTGATCTTCGAACGGTTCCTGAACCCCGAACGTGTGTCTCTGCCGGATATCGATACCGATTTCGACCCGGAAGGACGCATGCGTGTGCTGGAATACGTGGCCGACAAGTACGGTCATGACAAGGTGGCCCAGTGCGTGATCTACGGCACCATCAAGACCAAGCAGGCGTTGAAGGACTCGGCCCGCATCATGGGGTACGAATTCTCCGTCGGCGAACATGTCACCAAGGCGCTTCCGCCAAGCAAGAACGGCAAGGACGCCAGCCTCAAGGAGATCTTCGACCCGACATCGAAGCGGTACGCGGAGGCGCGCGAGTTCCGCGAGATGTACGAGTCCGAACCGGATGCGCACCGTATCATCGATGAGGCCAAAGGCATCGAGGGCCTGATCCGTCAGACCGGTGTGCACGCCTGCGCCACTATCATGGGCTCCGAGCCGATCACCGACACGTCGCCGTTGCTGGAACGCACCGACGGCACGGTCACCACCACCTTCGAATACCATACCTGCGAAACGCTGGGTCTGGTCAAGATGGACTTCCTGGGCTTGTCCAATCTCACGGTCATCCGGGATACGCTGCGCAACATCGAACGCAACGGCAAGCCGGCCATCGACTACCGAGAGATTCCGCTGGACGACAAGGAGACCTACCAGCTGCTGTCGCGCGGCGATACGCTGGGCGTCTTCCAGCTCGATTCCGACGGCATGCGCTCGCTGCTCAAAAGCCTCAAGCCGGATAACTTCAACGACATCTCAGCTCTGATCGCCCTATACCGACCGGGCCCGATGGATGTCGATTCGCACAACAACTACGCCAAGCGCAAGAACGGCCTGCAGAAGATCACACCGATCCACCCGGAGGTGGCCGAGGCATTGGCCCCCGTGCTGGACGAGACCTATGGCCTGATCGTCTACCAGGAGCAGGTGCAGTCATCCGCGCGTATCCTGGCCGGATATTCACTCGGCCGAGCCGACGTGTTGCGCCGAGCCATGGGCAAGAAGAAGCCCGAGGTGCTGGCCAAGGAGCAGGTGCCGTTCTTCGCCGGCATGAAGGAACACGGCTATTCCGAGGAGGCGGCCCAGGCCGTCTGGGACATCTTCGTGCCGTTCGCCGGGTACGCGTTCAACAAATCGCACTCCGCCGCATACGGTCTGATCTCCTACTGGACCGCGTATCTGAAGACCCACTATCCGGTCGAGTTCATGGCGGCGTTGCTGCAGAACGAACGCACCAACAAGGACAAGACGGCGCTGTATCTGGGCGAGGCCAGGCGTATGGGCATCCAGGTGCTGCCGCCCGACGTGAACGAATCGGTGCTGGAGTACTCCGCCGTCGGCGACGTCGTCCGTTTCGGCCTGGGCGCGATCCGCAACGTCGGCGATCAGCCGGTGGCCGACATCATCGCCGAGCGCAGCGGTCCGCGGGGCAAATTCGTCAACTTCATGGACTTCATCCGTCGTGTACCGTTGAGCGCGTTGAACCGGCGTCTGGTCGAATCCCTGATCAAGGCCGGCGCCTTCGACTCCATCGACCCGAACCGGCGTGCGCTGTACCAGATTCACGAGGCGGCCATCGACTCGGTGGTCGGACTCAAACGCAAGCAGGCGGAGGGTCAGTTCGACCTGTTCTCCGATGTCGACGGCGGCGATGCCGAGGATATGGGCGATGCCGGCGTCACCGTGCCGGACGTGGAGGAATGGGACAAGAAGACCAAGCTCAACTTCGAGCGTGAGATGCTGGGCCTGTACGTGTCCGACCACCCGTTGAGCGGCATGCAGGCCGTGCTCGCCAGCCTGCGGGAGATGTCGATCGCGCATCTGATCGACCGCGCTAAGACCATGCCCGACCGCATGCAGGTCACCATCGCGGGCCTCGTGACCGGCGTGGACCGGCGCGTGTCCAAGAAGGGCAACGCGTGGGCCATCGTCACGATCGAGGACATGGAAAGCTCGATCCAATGCATGTTCTTCGGCAAGGTGTATGAGGCGGCGGCCGCCGATTTGGCCATCGACACCGTGGTGCGCATCCGCGGCATGGTGGAGGTGCGTGACGAGAGCGTGAGCCTGCGAGCCACCGAGATGGATGTGCCGACGTTGGAGGCGGTGGACGAACGTCCGCTCGTCATCACGCTGCCGCAGGTGGCGCTCAACCGCGCCCATGTCATGCAGCTGGGGCAGATCCTGACCAATCACCCCGGCTACTGCGAGGTCAAGCTTGCCATCGTGGATGACAAGGGCAACGCGCAGGTGCTGACCTTCGGCGACCGGTTCCGCGTCAAACGCGACACCTCGCTATTCGCCGAGATCAAGATCCTCTTCGGTCCTAGCTGTCTGCCTGCGGCGTAGCCTGGCGTAGCGGTCAGACAACTCCGGTGAGGATGCGTGCGATGGCGTCGCGCGCATCCTCACGCGTGCGTTCCACGGATGGATGCGGAACGGCCATCGCTCGGTGGATGGTGATGCCCTCGATGACGTCATCCAGCAGTTTGGCTGTCTGCGGGTCGAAGAACGGTGCCATGGAGGTCAGGACGGTTCTGGTCCACTCCGTCATGATGTCCCGAAACCGCGGTTTTCGTGCGGCGATGGCATAGAGCTCCAGGTTAATGACCATGTCCCGGTGGGTGCCCAGCAGATCGTCGGCGATGGTCTCCGCGATCGCCTCGCAGGCGTCATCGCGGGTGTGCGCCTGCTCCATGCGTGTGCGGAACCGTTCGGCCGCTTGCCGTGCGTAATGGGAGAACGCCTGGAAGATCAAGTCGTCGAATCCGTCGAAATGGTAGGTCATCGACCCGAGCGGCACATCGGCCGCCTCGGCGACGACGCGGTGCGAGGTCCCCGCCACGCCGCGCTCGGCGATGACATCAAGGCAGGCGTCGATGATGCGCTGTCTGCGGTTCGGGTCGACGCGTCGCGTGCGCCGGACGGGCGTGGTCGCATCGCGGCCCGTTGCGGGAATCGTTGCCTGATCGTCGTTTGTCGGCGTGTCCTGATGTCGCATAAGTACAATCGTACACAACCGGTTATGTACGAACGTACATAGTTGGAATGTGAAGGTATGTCGGCCGTCGTGACGATGCAATCGCGACGGTCTTGTGAAGCTGCAATGGAGGCAACAATGACGCAGATGATGGCTGATACCGCCGATATGACCGAAATCGGCCGCGGCGAGTGGATGCGGATGGTCAATGGCGAGGTCTACGAGGATACGAATCCGGAGATTGAACGCAAGCGCGCTCAGGCCAAGCGTTTGTTCACCGAGTACAACCGCACTGATTACGAAGAGGTCCAGCATCGTCGAGAACTGATGGAGAAGCTGTTCGCCTCCGTGGGCGAGGACGTGTTCATCGAACCGAATTTCCGCTGCGAGGTCGGACGGAATATCACGATCGGCTCCCACGCCTACATCAACTTCGATTGCGTCATGCTTGATAACGGTCCGATCACTATTGGCGATTACGTATGGATCGCCCCGATGGTGGGACTGTTCACCGTGAATCATGCGCTCGACTTCGAGGAACGAAAGGCGGGCGCATGCCGGGCCAAGCCGATCGTTATCGGTGATGGTGTCTGGCTCGGCGGGCATGTGACGGTTCTTGGTGGTGTCACCATCGGCGAGGGCGCGGTCATCGGTGCCGGAGCGGTGGTCACGCATGACATCCCGCCGCACACCATCGCCGCGGGCAATCCGGCTCGCGTGCTCCGCGAGATCACCGAAGCCGACCGTACCGGGTACATCGAACGGCTCCGCGCACGTGGCGCGGCGGTCAAGGCATGATCGGCAATCATCGCTCGTATTCTCGGCATCGATGCAACGAGATCGGAACATCGATGACAGGAAAGGATAATGCAATGGAATTCCAGTGGCTCAACGAATCGGAGATGACCGAACGGGACGGCGTGATCAGCATCTTTGCCCCGGAACACACCGATTTCTTCTGCAACAGCGGTGCGGAGGCGGAGGCGGGCGACGCGGTACCCGACTCGCTGTGCAACGCGCCGTTCTACTACACCGAGATCGAGGGCGATTTCGTGCTGCGCGTCAAGGTGTCGCACGATTTCAAGCAGACCTATGACTCCTGCTCGATCATGGTGTTCAAGGACCTGACCCACTGGGCCAAGGCCTGTTTCGAACTGACCGACTTCGGCACCCGCGCCATGGTCAGCGTGGTCACCAAGGACGTCTCCGACGACGCCAATGGCCCCAACGTGGACGCCGACGCGGTCTGGCTGCAGATGTGTCGCAAGGGCGACGCCTTCGCCTTCCACTATTCGCTGGACGGCGAACACTTCTACATGATGCGCTTCTTCACGCTCGACGCCGGCAAGGTGGCCAAGGTCGGTCTGCTGGCGCAGGCGCCGACCGGCAAGGGCGGCGAACGCCGCTACGAGCATCTGTCGATCGAGCACCGCACGGTGTCCAATATCCGCATGGGGGAGTGATATCCGTCTTAGGAAACCGTGATACGGCGGCCTGTTGCGAAGATGGCGTCCCGCGAGGATCGTTTCCTTGCGGGACGCCATCACGTTGTTACTCCCGGGAAGTAATCGTAATGCTTCGTGGATATCATGAACTGTTCACCATGGCGTAACCCCTATCCCGCGTTCCTCGAACCGGTTCGCTGATAGAACTGGGTTGTCCGTTGCGCGGCCCAGCCGACAGGGGCCGCGGTTCGATTCGATGATCCGACGGGTGCGGGCGTGATGTGCGCCCGGAAAGAGGGACACAAGGAGACCATTGTGAACAAGCAGTCGAAGATGCGTCGGGCGTTGGGCTCGGGCGTGGCCGGTGTGGCCGCCCTGGCGATGTTGGCGACGGGCACGGCCCATGCCGCGAACGGCACCTACTACAGCAGCAAGCAGCCGTACATCGTTCCCCAGCAGGCACTTGACATGAGCTACTCCGCAGCGCCGGAAGGGTACACGATCACCTACACCGAGATGCTCGCCCGCCACGGTTCCCGCGGCCTGTCCAGCTACAAGTACGACGCGCTGCTCAAGCTGATGGGGCAGACCGCCTCCGAGGTGGGCGGCTTCGTCAGCGAGGAGGCCGAACAGGCGTTCATGGCGAATGTGCAGGCCATCATCGATGCCAACGTGGAGAACGGCTACGGCATGCTGACCGGCCAGGGCGCCACCCAGCATCAGGGCATAGGCTCGCGCGCCTACCAGCGCAACAAGCAGCTGTTCGACCAGGCCGCAGCCGATGGCGAGACGATCGAATACGAATCCTCAGGCGAGGCCCGCGCCACCGAATCCGGCGAGAACTTCAAGAAGGGGTTCGACCAGGCCTCCGGCAACACGCTGTCGGACTCCTATGAGACCCCGGCCGACCCCGCCGGTGAGGGCGATGCGGCACCGTTCCAGAAATCCCCGGACACCCTGTACTTCCATAAGACCGACAACCCCGACGGCTCCGAGAAGACCGGCGAGGCCGCCGACATCGCGTCCCATTATGAGAACTTTGTCGAGAACGATGAGACGATCGCCAACGCCGAGGACTACATCGAGAACGTCGATGCGTCGGTCACGGTCTCCTACGACCTGCTCTCCCAGATCTTCACCGAGGACTTCCTGGAGAAGGTCGACGACGGCACCTACTCCTGGTACAACACCACCACCGGAGCGGAGGACGCGGACGAGGACGGCCACGACGACGTGACGGGCGAGGACATCCGCAACTGCGCCATCGCGGGTGATCCGGACGAACTGATGGCCCAGTACGGCGAGGACATCTGCGGCGAGACCGGCAAACACATCACCTCCGTGGTGGACGCCGCGATGGACCTGTACAACCTGTACATCATCGCCGCCGACATGCAGGAAGAGAATACTGGCGACCACACCTTCGACTTCGACCAGTACTTTGCCGATGTCCCCGCCGAGGAGGGCAACGTCTTCGCCTGGATCCTGGATATGGAGGACTTCTACGAGAAAGGGCCGAGCTACGCCGGTCAGGATGAGACCTACCGCATCGCCCAGCCGCTGCTCGACGACTTCTTCGCGTCAATCGACGAGCGCGTGGCCGGTGGCGACACGGCCGCGACCTTCCGTTTCGCTCACGCCGAGACCGTCATGCCGTTCGCCGCACTGATCGGCGCACCGGGCTCCACACAGCAGGCTCCGGCGGTCGAGAATCCGCAGTCCGTCGCCGATGTGTACAACTACCAGGACAACAAATGGCGCGGCGAGTCCGTCACCCCAATGGCGGCCAACATCCAGTGGGACGTGGCCACCAGGGACGGCATCGATCCGGAGACCGGCAAGGCCTACACCCCGCTGATTCGCATGCTGTACAACGAGGAGGAGGTTGCATTCGGCGGCACCAACACGCTGACGCGCGGACTGTCCTCCTGCACCCCGGTGGCCGAAGGCTCCACCTGGTACAAGGAATCCGAGCTGAAGAGCTGCCTGGGTGTGGACGGTAAGCGCATCCCGTCCACCGAGGAACCGACCATCACGGTCGATACCGACACCTCGGGCGATCAGCAGCAGGACGGCAACGCCGGCGACCAGAACCAGAACACCGGTGACGGCGTTACCGGTCCGTCGGATTCCACCAAAAAGCCGACGGCCACCGACCAGCCGAAGACGATCGCCAAGACCGGCTCGGCCATGATTGTTCCGACCGTGGCCGCGGTGGCGCTGATCGCCGCCGGCGTCACGTTGGTGTTCGTCAGGCGCGCCAAGCGGCACTGATAGTAGGAAGGCGTTCGGGCGTTCCGGACGCCTCCTTTCGTATCCGACATGCCGACATGGTGGCGGATTCACCCCGAAAGTTTGCCGACTTCGGCGGAACCTGGCCGAAGTCGGCAAACTTTTTTTGGGGGGGGGGGTATTTCGCCATCATGCCGGTATGTCGGGTATCGAATCCGGGCCTACGGCCGATAATCGGCTCCGGTCCGTGGGCTCATCTCACGATTCGGCTGGCAAAACGCCCACGGCAAGCCGGTTGTTACGATAGGCAGGTATGAATACCCCTACGATGCGAATCATTGATCTGCGAGGCAAGCGCCTCACCCGTGCCGAGATGCTGGCGGCCATGCCGCGTGCCGAGATGGGCACCGACGAGGCCACCGAACTGGTCCAGCCGATCCTCGACGACGTCAAGGCCCGCGGCGCCGCGGCGCTGCGCGACTTCGAGGAGAAGTTCGACCATGTGCGTCCCGAGCATCTGCGTGTGCCCGCCGAGGCGATGACCGCCGCGCTTGAGGAGCTCGACCCGGCCGTGCGCGCCTCCATCGAGGAGTCCGTCCGCCGCTCGCGCGCCGTCGCCGCATCGCAGGTTCCCGAGGACTTCCACACCGATCTGGCACCCGGCGCCCGCGTGGCCGAACGCTGGATCCCCGTGCAGCGCGTCGGCCTGTACGTGCCGGGCGGCAAGGCCGTGTACCCGAGCTCGGTCATCATGAACGCGGTGCCCGCCCAGGCCGCCGGCGTCGAATCGCTGGCCATCGCCACCCCGCCGAAGACGGCGGACGGCCTGCCGGACAAGACCATCCTGGCCACCTGCGCCATCCTCGGCGTCGATGAGGTGTACGCGGTCGGCGGCGCCCAGGCCATCGCCATGTTCGCCTACGGCGCCAGGGGCACCGAGCCGCAGGACGGCGAGGTGCTGTGCGAGCCGGTCGATAAGATCACCGGCCCCGGCAACATCTTCGTGGCCACCGCCAAGCGCATGGTCTCCGGCATCGTCGGCATCGACGCGGTCGCCGGCCCTACCGAGATCGCCATCATCGCCGACGCCGGCGCGAACCCCGAATACCTGGCCGCCGACCTGATCGGCCAGGCCGAGCATGACGAACTCGCCGGCTCCGTCCTGATCACCGACAGCGAGGAGATCGCCACCAAGACCCAGGAGAGCCTGAACCGCCGCGTGCCGCGCACCAAGCACGCCGAACGCGTCGCCACCTCGCTGACCGGCCGCCAGTCCGGCATCATCCTGACCGACGGACTCGACCAGTCCATCGACGCGGCCAACGCATACGCCGCCGAACACCTGGAGATCCAGACCGCCGACGCGGACGCCGTCGTCAAGCGCATCCGCAACGCGGGCGCCATCTTCCGCGGCCCGTATTCGCCGGTGCCGCTGGGCGACTACATGTCCGGCTCCAACCACGTGCTGCCCACTTCCGGCACCGCGCGTTTCGCCGCGGGCCTCGGCGTGCACACGTTCATGAAGCCGGTGGAGGTCATCGAATATGACGAGGAGGGCCTCAAGGCGCTCGCCGCACGCATCAACACCTTCGCCGTCTCCGAGGATCTGCCCGGCCACGGCGAGTGCGTGCTCACCCGTTTCGTCGCCGACCCGTACGACAAGGCGACGCTGGACCAGCAGGAAATCGAGGCCGGCCTGAAATGAGCGAGTCGATCCCCGCAAGCCTGCCACTGCGCAACGATCTGATCGGCGAGGAACCGTACGGCGCCCCGCAGCTCGACGTGCCGGTGTGCCTCAACGTCAACGAGAACCCGTACGCGCCCGACCCGGCCGTCTGCGATTCGATCGCCGCGCGGGTGCGCCGGATCGCGCCCACGCTGAACCGGTATCCGGACCGCGAGCACATCGAGCTGCGTCAGGCGTTCGCCGCGTATCTCAAGCGTGAATCCGGCGTGGACCTGAGCGTGGACCAGCTGTGGGGCGCGAACGGCTCCAACGAGATCATGCTGCAGGTCTTCCAGGCATTCGGCGGCCCCGGCCGCACGGCCCTGGGCTGCGATCCGACGTACTCGATGTACCCCGAGTACGCGCGCGACACGTTCACCGCATGGCGGGTCGCGCACCGCAACGAGGACTTCACGTTGAACGTCGAGCGCACCATCGCCGCCATCAACGAGATCCATCCGGCGATCGTACTGCTGACCAGCCCGAACAACCCGACCGGCACCCCGCTGGACATGGCGGACCTCAACCGGATCCTCGACGCCTGCCAGTCAGCCCCCGTGTCCGGAGCGGGCGAGGGCGTGCATCCGATTGTGGTGGTGGACGAGGCCTACATCGAATTCCGTAACCCCGGCACCCCCTCGGCCGTGACGCTGATCGCCGAGCATCCGAACCTGGCCGTCAGCCGCACGATGAGCAAGGCCTTCGCCTTTGCCGGTGCACGCGTCGGTTACATGGCCGCCAGCAAGGGCATCATCGACTGCCTGCGCATCGTGCGCATGCCCTACCACCTGTCGGCCATCACCCAGGCGGCCGCGCTCGCCGCGTTCGAACACACCGACGAGCAGCTGAGCCGCGTGGACCATCTGCGCGATATCCGCGAGCAGACCGCGGCATGGCTGAAAACCCAGACGTATCAGGGACAGCCGCTTGAGGTGGCCGAGTCCGAGTCGAATTTCCTGCTGTTCGGCGGCCACTTCGCCGACCGCGACCGCATCTTCCGGGAGCTGCTGGACCGCGGCGTGCTGATCCGCGTGGTCGGTCCCGAAGGGTGGCTGCGCGTCTGCATGGGCACCGACGAGGAGATGGCCCGCTTCCGCACGGCGCTCGCCGAGGTGCTGGCGGAACCCCGGGACGCGGACTGAGCGGTTTCGGGCCCGGCGGCGTTACGCCGACGGCACACACGCCGCACTATGCTGAAGGAAGCACCGTACACGGCCGATGGGCAGGGCCCGGCGCATGCCGGCAACCCGGAAGGAGCAACGATGGCACGTACCGCAACAATCGTGCGCGAAACCAGCGAGTCGCGCATTGAACTGACGCTGAACCTGGACGGCACCGGCAAGACCGACATCAGCACCTCCGTGCCGTTCTACGATCACATGATGACCGCGCTCGGCAAGCATTCGCTGATCGACCTGACCATCCGCGCCACCGGCGACACCGACATCGATGTGCACCACACCGTGGAGGATACGGCCATCGTCTTCGGCGAGGCGTTGCGCCAGGCCCTTGGAGACAAGCGAGGCATCCGCCGGTTCGCCGACGCCACCGTGCCGTTGGACGAGGCACTCGCCAAGGCCGTCGTCGACATCTCCGGACGGCCGTACGTGGCGTGCTCCGGCGAGCCCGAAGGTTTCGAGTACGCGATGATCGGCGGGCATTTCACCGGTTCGCTGGTCCGTCACGTCATGGAGTCGATCGCGCTGCATGCCGGCATCTGCCTGCATCTGCAGCTGCTGGCCGGCCGCGATCCGCACCACATCGCCGAAGCGGAGTTCAAGGCCGTGGCCCGTGCGTTGCGCTTCGCTATCGAGCCCGACCCGCGCGTGGACGGCATCCCGAGCACGAAGGGGGCGCTGTGATGAGCGAGTCGAATCCCGACGAGTTCAAGGACGACGGCCCTTCATTCAGCGATGAGGAACTGGAAGCGGCCCTGGCCGGATTCGAGGCGGAATTCCGGGATGAGGTCTCCGGTACGGACCCCGCTGTTAAGGATGCGGATGGCGGTCCGCTGCCCGACGGCGTGACGGTTCCCGATGACGTCTCCGCACTGACCGGCTCGTTCGATGACGAGCTGGAGGGATTGCTTGGCAACAAGGCCAAAACCGCCATGATCATCACCCGGCTGGCCTCGGCCGACCTGTTGGCCGCGTTCTGCCAGCTGGCCGATGTATCGGCCACCTGTCTGGAGGATGCGCAGGGCGCGGTGGCGGTGCTGCGCAATCTGGACGGTGACGGCCCCGAAGCGGCAGCCAAGGACTTGACCTGTGTGGTGGCCGGCATGCCGGTCATCCTGGCCGTCAACCGCGCCGACAAGCTCGAAGCCACGCTCTACGTGAAGGGACATCCCGGGCAGACCTTCGCCCCGCCGATCCTGTTCACCCAGACCCCGCCGTTCGTGGAGGACCTGATGTTGGGCATCGGTACGGTGGACGGCGTAATCGCGCAGGGCGTGCACACCGTGGACTCGGGCAGCCTGGACCGTGAGGCCGCCATGAAGGTGATCGCCCAGCATACGCGGTTCGGGCGCGGCTCCTCGAAGATTCAATAACCGTGGCACGCGCACGGTGGGTGGCTCCATCGGCGTGGACAGTGAAAGGATGAAGCATGACCTCGGTGGTGGTGTTCGACTACGGCTTCGGCAATGTCCGGTCGATGGTGCGCGCGTTGGCGAATCTGGATCTGGACGTGACGCTCACGTCGGATTACCGGCAGTCGCTGGAGGCCGACGGGCTGGTGGTGCCGGGCGTCGGCGCGTTCGCCGCCTGCATGGAGGGCCTGCACAAGGTGCGTGGTGACCGCGTGGTGACTGACCGTCTGCGCCTCGGACGCCCGGTGCTGGGCGTATGCGTGGGCGAACAGGTGATGTTCCAGCATGGCAGCGAGCACGGTGTGCCGGCCGCAGGCCTGGGGCTGGTCGGCGGCGCGGTGGGGCCGTTGGATGCGGATGTGGTGCCCCATATGGGATGGGACACGGTCGAGGCCCCCGAGAACAGCACGCTGCTGGACGGGCTGGATGGGGCGCGGTTCTATTTCGTGCATTCGTATGCCGCCGCCGAGGCCACGCCGCTGGGGCCGGATGCCGCGCCGGTCGATTTCGGCGACGCCCCCCAGCATGTGGGATGGTGCACGTACGGCCGCAGCCGGTTCGTGGCCTCCTATGAGCGCGGGCCGCTGTTCGCCACGCAGTTCCATCCCGAGAAATCGGCGGAGGCCGGCACCCGGTTGCTGCGCAACTGGGTGGGCATCCTGTAACGGCCGTCGGCCGGCACCGATCGCATTGTGGATCAGACCCCTTATCGAAAGGATCACATCATGGCTTTGACCCTGCTTCCCGCCGTCGACGTCCGCGACGGCAAGGCCGTGCGCCTGCGCCAGGGCGCGTCCGGCTCGGAAACCGACTACGGCTCCCCGCTGGAAGCCGCCCGCGCATGGGTGGAATCCGGTGCCGAGTGGATCCATCTGGTCGATCTCGACGCCGCCTTCGGCACGGGGGACAACCGCGACCAGCTCAAGGCGATCGTGGCTGAACTGGGGGAGCGCGTCCATATCGAGATGAGCGGCGGCATCCGCGACGACGACAGCCTCAAGGCCGCGTTGGAGGCCGGGGCCGCGCGCGTGAACATCGGCACCGCCGCACTGGAGAACCCGGAGTGGACCGCCGACGTGATCCGCCGCTACGGCGACCGCGTGGCCGTGGGGCTGGACGTGCGCGGGCACACGCTGGCCGCCCGCGGCTGGGTCAAGGAGGGCGGCGACCTGTTCGAGACGATGGCGTTCCTCGACTCCGTGGGCTGCTCGCGGTACGTGGTGACCGACGTGGCCCGCGACGGCATGATGAGCGGGCCGAACCTCGACCTGCTGCGCGAGGTGGCCGAACGCACCGAGGCCAAGGTCACGGCGTCCGGCGGCATCTCCTCGCTGGAGGATCTGAAGGCCATCAGACAGCTCGCGCCGTTGGGTGTGGATTCGGCGATTCTCGGCAAATCGCTGTACGCGCGCGCCTTCACGCTGCAGGAGGCGCTGGAGGTCGCCGCGGCCTGACTCGGTCGCGCCGGCGACGCGTGTTAACACGATGTGACACAAACCCGTGGGAGGATGGTGGACATGGATAGACAGCAAGAGTTTGCGCTGCGCACCGTTGAGGAGCGCGATGTGCGGTTCATCCGCCTGTGGTTCACCGATGTGCTCGGCACGTTGAAATCGGTGGCGATCGCCCCGGCGGAGCTGGAGGCGGCGTTCGAGGAGGGTCTCGGGTTCGACGGTTCCGCCATCGAGGGCATGACCCGTGTCTCCGAGGACGATATGATCGTCAAGCCGGATCCCTCCACGTTCCAGATCCTGCCGTGGCGCGGCGGCCCGCAGGGCACCGCCCGCATGTTCTGCGACGTGCTGACCCCGGACGGCGAGCCCTCGCTGGGCGACCCGCGCCATGTGCTCAAGCAGTCGCTGGCCAAGGCCAAGGAGAAGGGGTTCACGTTCTACGTGCACCCCGAGATCGAGTTCTACCTGTTCGAGAACCAGGAGGATTGGTCGCAGCCGCCGACCCCGATCGACGGCGGCGGATACTTCGATCATGTGCCGCGCAGCTCCGGCATGGATTTCCGCCGGGCCACTGTGAACATGCTCGAACAGATGGGCATCTCGGTGGAATACTCGCACCATGAGGGCGGCCCCGGCCAGAATGAGATCGACCTGCGGTATGCCGACGCGCTCACCGCGGCGGACAACATCATGACCTTCCGCACCGTGGTCAAGGAGATCTCGCTCGAACGCGGCATCTACGCCAGCTTCATGCCCAAGCCGATGGCCGACCAGCCGGGTTCCGGCATGCACACCCATCTGAGCCTGTTCGAAGGGGATTCCAACGCCTTCTACGAGGCCGGCCAGGAATTCAACATGTCGCTGACGGCCCGGCAGTTCGCCGCCGGTATCCTGTACCATGCGGCGGAGATCTGCGCGATCACCGACCAGTACGTCAATTCCTACAAGCGCCTGTGGGGCGGCAACGAGGCGCCGAGCTACATCTGCTGGGGGCACAACAACCGTTCCGCGCTGCTGCGCATCCCGCAGTACAAGCCGGGCAAGGGCAATTCGGCCCGCATGGAGTTCCGTGCGCTCGACCCGGTGGCCAACCCGTACCTGGCGTACTCGGTGCTGCTGGCCGCCGGTCTGGACGGCATCGAGCAGCAGCTGACGCTGGGCGAACCGACCAGCGACGACGTCTGGGAGCTCACCGACGCCGAACGCCGTGCGATGGGCATCCAGCCGTTGCCCGAGTCGCTGGACGAGGCGTTGAAGATCATGGAGAAGTCCGACTTCGTGGCCGGCGTGATCGGCGAGCACGCGTTCGAGTACTTCCTGCGCAACAAGCGCCAGGAATGGAACGAGTACAGCCACCAGGTCACCCCGTATGAGCTGAAGACCTATCTGCCACGGCTGTAGTACAGCGATATACCATACTTGAAACGGGGCGTATGATATACGCTCCGTTCCAAGTATGTGTGCGCTTTCCCCACGGGTTCAGGTATGTGCATGTACATCCCGTTATGAAACATACGCCCCGAATGTTACGGGGAATCACATGGTTTTCTCTTGTCGCGTAATGGATAACGCATTGTTTACCTGCATGACATCGGCATTGCCATTTGGCCTCCCATAATGAATACGGCGGTGTAGCCGGGCCTTGTACCGGAACGCCGTCCTGTACACAAAACTAAGGGGAGGATGCATCATGAATGCACGATGGAAGACGTTGACCGTCATGGTGGCCTGCGGCGCGTTGGTTCTGCCGTTGGCCGCATGCGGGAGTTCATCGGCCGGGGGGTCGGAGGACAATATCATCCGCGTATATGGGTGCGAGCCGCAGAATCCGTTGATTCCTACGGATACGAACGAGATGTGCGGCGGCGACCCCGAAACCCTGCTGTTCTCCGAGCTGATCGGCTTCGACGCCAAGGGGAACCCCAAGAACGAGGTCGCCGACTCCATCGAGGCGAACGGCGACAACACCGAATACACGATCAAGCTGAAGAAGGGGTGGAAGTTCACCGACGGCACCGAGGTGAAGGCCGAGAACTTCACCCGGGCCTGGAGCTATGGCGCGAACGCCAAGAACGCACAGCTGGGCGCCAGCTTCTTCGCACCAATCCAGGGCTTCGAGGATCTGCAGAAGGACGGGCTGAAGGGCGATGAGCAGCTTTCCGGCCTGACCGTGGTGGATGACTACACGTTCACGGTCAAGCTCAACGCGCCGAGCTCGGTGTTCAAGACGATGCTCGGGTACTCCGGGTATGCCCCGCTACCGGATTCGTTCTTCGACGATCCGAAGGCGTTCGGAGAGAATCCGGTGGGCAACGGCGCATACAAGTTCGACTCGTGGGACCACAACCAGAGCATCAAGCTGTCGAAGAACCCCGACTACAAGGGCAGCTTCCCGGCCAAGAACGACGGCGTCTGGTTCATGGTCTACACCGATCCGCAGCCGGCGTACGCCGACGTGGAGGCCGGCAACCTCGACTCGATGGCTACCGTGCCGACCTCGGCGCTGTCCACGTTCGAAAGCGACGACCAGGTGCAGGCGGTCAACGAGCCGGGTAACGTCTCCCAGTCGTTCACATTCGCCGCCAACCAGAAGCATTTCTCGCTGGACGACGAGGGCCGCCTGCGCCGCGCGGCGGTCTCGATGGCCATCGATCGTGAGCAGATCATCGACAAGGTCTCCAACGGTACCAACACGCCGGCCGTGGACTTCACCGCCCCGTTGATTCCCGGCTATTCCGAGAGCGTTCCCGGCAACGAGGTGCTGCAGTACAATCCGGACAAGGCCAAGGAGCTGTGGGAGCAGGCCAACCAGATCGCGCCGTGGGGTGACGACGAGTCTTTCGACATCGCCTACAACGCCGACGGTGGCGGCAAGGACATGTACGATGCCATCTGCAACTCGATCCACAACACCTTGGGCATCAAGTCGCAGGCCACCCCGTACCCGACGTTCTCCGAGATGCGTGACGACATCACCGATCGCAAGATCACCACGGCGTTCCGCTCCGGCTGGCAGCCCGACTATCCTTCGGCATACAGCTACCTGTATTCGCTGTACGATTCGGAGTCGGCCGACGGCAAGGGCTCGAACGATGGCGACTACAAGAATCCCGAGTTCGATGCGTTGATCGACAAGGCCAACACCGAATCCTCCGATGACGCGGTTAAGCAGGACTACCAGCAGGCGCAGGAGATCCTGTTCAAGGACCTGCCGGCCGTGCCGCTGTGGTACGCGAACAACAAGGGCGTGGCAGCCAAGAACGTCAAGGGATTCACCCTGACCTGGCAAGGCATTGAGGACTACCGCAACATGACCAAGGAGTAGTCTTCGTCGCCCTTGGATCGCGTTGTGCCCCGTCGTCGTTGTCGGCGGGGCACAACGCGTATCGGAAGCATACCTGAGCGCAGGGTATGTGGGCTGTACGAATCGGTGCGGGAGGCGGTCGAGTAGCGGGCTCAGCCCAGTTCGGACGAACCCTCCACCAGCACGGTGTCGTCGTAGTCGACGATGCGCGCGTTCACGGTTCCGTCGGTGCGCGGCAGCTCGTAGGCGATCGTGACGGTGGCCTGTGCCCCCGGCAGCACCGAAAGGTACTTCGAACCGTCCTCGTATCCCGTCGGTGGTTCGCTCAGATAGGCGGTCTCAAGCTCGGTGCCGTCGAGCCGGGCCTGGATGTCGCCGAGCCAGGACAGCGAGATGGGGTCGTCGGAGCGGTTGATCCACCGATAGGTGACGATGACCGTGTCCTGTCCCTCGTAGGTTTGAGGCCCCAGCGCGATGTCGTCGACCTGCACGTCGGCGATGACGGTGTCGTCCCAGTCGCGGACCGTCGTCATGCCATCGGTGTCCGTGGCCTCCGGCACCTCCGGCAGCTCGGAGGAATCGATCTGCGTGAACGGCGCTTCGGGCGTGTCCTCGCCGATCTCGAACGCCGATCGGATGGTGGTGTCGCCGGAATAGTCGCTGAGCCTGACATCCAGCGGCGTGGTGTCGTCACGCAACGTGTAGGCCATGGTGATGGTCGCCGTGGCATCGGGCAGGATCTCGTTGATCGATGCCGACGGGTCGTATCCGGCCAGCACGTCGGCGTCGTCGCCGATATACAGATAGGTATCGCGGAGCCCCACGCCGTTCTGGAACACCTCAAGATCGCCCATCGAACTGAGCGATGTGGCGACCGATCCCTCGTTGGATGCCTCCAGCTCGATGACGACGGTGCGGGCGTCGAGGTCGTCGTGGATGCCTGCGTACGCCCGGGTGATCGTGAACGACATGCGTTCGTCATCGTAGTCATCGGCCAGCGTGCCTGTTCGCTCGAATGTCTCCGGTTCCGGCTCCGTGTAGTCGTGGTCGTCCTCGTCATCGGGGGACCATGAGAACGACCCCCGCAGCGAGCCGGAGGATGTGTTGTGCTGCGCCATGATGACGCCGATCACCGAGGCCGCCACGATGATCGCGACGACCACCGCTACCGTGATGGCAACGGTGACTGTGCGACGGGAGGATGTCGTCCGCGATGATGCGGCGGACGGGGTGCGGGATGCCGTTGGCGTGGGGCGGCCGGCGCCGTTGGAGGCACCCGGTTTCGGCAACCGGATGGATTGGAGCAGGATGATGACCGCTCCAAGGACCAGCAGGGCGCTGAACGTGTTGCCGAGTATCGTGGCGATAACCAGCAGGAGGATCGCAACGCCCAGCTTGGCGGCCAGCGGCCTCTTGGTCTGCGGCTTGGGCCGGTTCGCCGCGTTGACCACGGGATTGGTGGTGGGGCGTGCGGCGCCGGCCGGCTGCGATGGCGGGATGTTCGGCCGCTGATGTGATGCCGGAGGCTGGCCCGTGTGGTAGTAGGCCTGCTCGATATGCTCCTGCTTGCGGTGCTCGGCTCGCTTCTGCGCCTTGCGGCGGCGTTCCTCGCGCTGGTGCTGTCTGGCGTCGATCTGCGATTCGCGTTCGACCACGGTGCTGGGGTCGACGTAGTCCGGAGCTTCGTCCACGTCGAATGGCGAGACATAGTCATCGGTGTTGCGATTGCCGAACAGGCCCATGGGTGCTGCCCTCCCTCATCGCCGAGCGGTTACACCCCATTGTACGGGGGAGCGGGGCATGGAATCGCATTACTGGCGTGGATTGCCGAACCAGTCGGTGTAGATCAGCGAGAAGTTGCGGTTGCCGTAGGAGGAACACGCGTCGCCCTCGCCGGTTCCGGCCTCCAACGCGGCCTGATTCGGCTGATAGGGCGTGTAGACGTAGAGCAGTGCGGTCGCGTTGTTCTCGATGTAGACCTGGCTGCCGCCGCAGGACGGGATGGGGCTGTACTGCACGTAGTTGAACCGTCCGGCGTGGTAGGCGTAGTCGTCGGGATGGTTCAGGTAATAGCGGTAGCGGCGGGCGGCGCCGTATACCTGGTTGAAGAATCCGGCGTACGCCGGATCGCAGTTCGCGTCGTCCGGGCAGCTCAGCCCCATGGCGGCGCGGATCTGAAAATCGGTGGGGGCGGTGGCGGTGACCAGATGCTGTTCCTTCTGCAGCATGGTCAGCAGCACCTTCTGGCTGATGCCGCAGGCCCGGGCGGATTTGTCGATGACGGCGGCGGCCGATTCGTCGGTTGCGCCCTCATAGGCTTCGCACAGTTCGTCAGCCGGATGGGATTCGGTATCGAAGCGCATCGAGGCCAGGGCGCCGCCCTGCTGGTCCAGGAATGCCTGCACCTCGGCCTGGCTCATCGCATGTTCGTTGAAGAACTGGCCGTCGGAGATGATATTGCCCGGATTGAAGCCGTAGCGTTGCGCGGTGGCGTTCTGCGCCGCCGTGGCGGCATCCACCTCACGGCGCCACCGGACGAACGTCGTCAGGCCGACGACCAGGGCGGTGACGCAGATGACGGCCACCAGCGGCACCAGAATCATCGCCAGTCGCTGCCTGAAGCGGGCCCGCTTCCATGTGCGCAGCCATCTGCGGAGGGGCTTGCGGGCAACGGATTTTTTCCGTGTCGTCTTGGGGCGGCGTTGTTTGGAAGATGAGCGTTGATTCATCGGCGTTCCCTACTGAAGCACCTTGCGGATGCGTTGCAGGCTCACGGGGCCGGAGGTGCCGAGCTCCTGCGCCCAGAGCGAGACGTAGAACTCCTCCAGCAGCCAACGGGCGGCGTCCGCCTGCTTGGTCAGCGACTCATGCCGCGGGCCGGCCGGTTCGGCCTTGGCCCTGGACACGGCGGCGTCCACGAGCTGCCGGGCCTCGTCGGCCTCCCAAGCCCAGCGCACATCACGGTTCTTGTCGGCCTTGGCCTTGTTCAGGCGCAGCAGGTCGGCCTGCAGGTACGTGGCCAGGCGCGGCAGCGAGGCCGGGGGCGTGGCGCCGATGAACCCGGGGTGCACGAGCGTGGCGATGTGTTCTCGGATGGACTGCAGCACCGAGAGCATCGGCAGGTCGGCGGGACCGGAGACGGCCTTGTCGATCTCGGCGTAGCGCTTGAGAACGGCGATCACATCATGCGCAACCGCGTATACGGTATCCTCGAACACCTGGGCGATGTCCGCCACGGCTTCGGCCAGCGCGGCGTCGTCGGCGAGATCATCGATGTGCGGCAGCAGCCGTTTGACGGCGGCCAGCTGCAGATCCTCGACAAGGTCCTTGGTGGACCGATACGGCGCGGAGGCCAGCATCAGCGCCTCTGCCCCCAGCCAACGCGAGGAGACGCGCTCTGAAGGCAGCCGCAGCGCGTCCAACGCGCCGCGCCACAGCATGGCGGCCCGGGATTCGGTGGTCGCCCCGGCCTTCTGCAGCAGGTTCGCCTGCTCGACCAGCTTGCCCTGATCGCCGGCGGCCCGGGCCTTGCGCTGCACCATCTGCCGGGCGGAGGACTCGGCCTCCTGCGCGAACCGGCGTTGCAGGGCGTTGAGATCCTTGCCGGTGCCCAACGTCTTGACTGGCCCGCGGGCATGCCGGCGACCGCGTTGGTTCTTCGTCGGCGGCAGCTGCTGCTCCACGGCAAACGTCATCCGCAGATACGGCGTGAGCCTGGCCATAAGATCCGGGCCCAGCACCTCGGGGTGAATCTGCGCGCCGACCGTGTGGATGGCGGCCTGCGTGAACACATGCGCGAAGTCCGGCCAGGCGGCGCCACCCGTGCCGGGGACCACCTCCATCGGCGCGTCCTGCGGCGGCGTATTCGGCCGTTGCCGGTCGCCCGAACCGGGCAGATCCGGATAATGCTCGTCGATCCACATGCGGATCTTGCGGGCCGTGTCCGGCGCCGGCACGAACTGCACGCGCAGCGCCTTGGGCAGCGCCTTGATCAGCCCCACAATCAGCTCATCCAACAGGCCCGGCACATTCCAGCTGAACTGTTCAGGGGTCAGGCGGGAGAGCGCCTTCAACGGGATGTGCACGGTCACGCCGTCATCCTGTGCCTGCGGATCGTACACATAGCTCAGCTTCAGGTCGATCGGCGTGCCATCGGTGCCGAGCGTGTGCCACTGGTCCGGGTAATCGGACAGACTCACCGACTCCGTGTCGGCCAGGCGCTCCACCTTCTCCGGATCGAAATCCAGCAGGTGCGGATCGTCGTCATACACGCTCTTCCACCACTTGCCCAGATCGGCCACCGAGGTCACGTCGTTGGGAATCCGCGCGTTGTAGAAGTCGAACAGGTCCTCATCGCTCACCGTGCCGGCCAGCTGACGCGTGCGGCTCGCATCCTCCGCGGCCTCCTCAAGCACCTCCAGGTTGCGCTGGACGAATGCGTCATGCTGGAACCGCTGCTGGATGTCGCCCTCCACCAGTCCCTGGCGGATCAGGAAGTCGCGCGCCTCGGGCGGGTTGATCCGCCCCCACTGCACGGTGCGGTCCTGCACGATCGGCAGACCGTACAGCAGCACCTTCGCGCTCGCCACGGCCGAACCACGCGAGCCGGACCAGTGCGGCTCGGCGTAGGTGGTGCGGGTCAGGTTGCCCGCCAGCGGCTCCGCCCACGCCGGGTCGATGGCGGCCGAATACCGCGCCCACAGGCGGCTGGTCTCCACCAGCTCGGTGCTCATGACCCACGGCGGCGTGGACTTGGCCACGCTGGAGGCCGGGAATAGTGCGAACCGCGTGCCGCGCGCGCCCTGATAGTCGTTCTTCGCCATCTTCTGCGCGCGCTTCATCGCCCGCGCCTTCGCCGCACCCTTGAGGCCGGCGAAATCCGAGGCCTTCGGCTCGCGCAGCACCTGCATGCCCATCATCGAGAGCAGGCCGGCCAGCATGGAGGTGTGGATGCCCTGCGCATCCCAGGAGCAGCACAACGCGTGCGCCGCCTGCTGGTTGATCGGCAGCTGCCGGATCTTCAGATCCGGACGGGAGATCGGGATCGGCTCGCCCACCTTGAACTTGAACTCGCGGCACATCTCGGTCAGCTGCGTGACCAGGTCCTTCCACTGGCGCATGCGCAGCCAGCTGAAATACTCGGTTTTGCAGATGCGGCGCAACGCCGAGTTGCTGGGGTTGCCGTCGGCCTGGAACACGCGGTCCCAGATGTTCAACGCGGTCAGGAAGTCGCTGGACGGATCGGCGTAACGGTTGTGGATGCGGTCGGCCTCGTCGCGGTTCTCCTCCGGGCGCTCGCGCGGATCCTGCAGGCTCAGGAACGCCACCACCACCAGCACGGCGGCCAGCGTGTTCGGCGTGGTCGAGCGCGCCGCCTCGATCACCATGCGTCCCAGACGCACATCAATCGGGATGCGGGCCAGCTGGCGGCCGATATGCGTCAGCATCACGCCGCCCTGACGGCGGGCGATGGCCTTGAGCTCCACCAGCTCGTTGAAGCCGTCGGAGACGGCCTTCATATCCGGCGGGTCGATGAACCCGAACGTGGTCACGTCCTCGGCGGTGCGGGCCACGCCCACGCTGAGCATGTGCAATACCACCGCGCCCAGCGAGGTGCGCAGGATCTCCGGCTCGGTGAACCGCGGCCGCGTCTCGTAGTCCTCGCGGCTGTACAGGCGGATGGCGATGCCGTCGGCCACGCGGCCGCATCGGCCGGACCGCTGGTCGGCGCTGGCCTGGCTGATCGGCTCGATCGGCAGACGCTGCACCTTGGCGGTTTTCGAATACCGGGAGATGCGGGCCGTGCCCGGATCGACCACATACCGGATGCCCGGCACCGTCAGCGAGGTCTCGGCCACGTTCGTGGCGATGATGATGCGCTGATGCGTGTGCGCCTCGAACACCCGATGCTGCTCCTTGGCGGACAGCCGCGCGAACAACGGCACGATCTCGATGGCGTCCGGACGGCGCATATCGGCGGCGCGCGGCCCGTAATGGTGCCGCAGGGCGGCCTCGAACTCGTGGATGTCGCGCTCGCCGGAGGCGAAGACCAGGATGTCGCGGGGGCCGGCCGTATGGCTGGAATGGATGACCAGCTCGGCGCAGGCGCGGGCCACGGCGGTGGGCATGTCGATTGGGGTTTCGCGCTCGCGGCCCCGGCCCTCCCGTTCGGAGGCGGTCGGTGCAGCCGACAGCTCCGCATACGCCTGTTCGCCGGGCATCGCGCCGGTTTCGAACCCGGGCACGGACCGCATCAGCGCGGGCGCGGTGCCCAATGGCTCGTAGACGATCTGCACCGGGTAGGTGCGTCCGGACACCTCGATCACCGGCACCGGCGCGTGCAGCGCGTGTTCGAAATGCTCCTGGAACTTGACCGAGTCGATGGTGGCGGAGGTGATGATGAGCTTCAGGTCACGGCGGCGGGGGAGCAGCGCCGTCAGGTAGCCGAGCAGGAAGTCGATGTTGAGGCTGCGCTCATGTGCCTCGTCGATGATGATGGTGTCGTACCGGCTCAGCTGCGGGTCGCGCTGGATCTGCGCGAGCAGGATGCCGTCGGTGACCACGCGCAGTCGGGTCTTCGGGGAGCTTTCGTCGGTGAACCGCACCTGATAGCCGATCTCGTCGCCGAGCCTGACCCCCATCTCAGAGGCGATGCGTTCGGCGACGGTGCGTGCGGCCAAGCGGCGGGGCTGCGTGTGCACGATCTGATGGCCGTGCGAGCCGCGGCCGAGTTCGAGCAGGATCTTCGGCAGCTGCGTGGTCTTGCCGGAACCGGTCTGGCCGGAGACGATGACGACCTGCGAGGTGCGCACGGCCTGCGCGATCTGGTCCTTGGCCGCGCTGACCGGCAGCTCCTTCGGATACTCGAACCTCATAACCCTTCTTCCGCTTCCGCTCACCTCTGCACGCGCATCCCGCGCGTCCTACGTTCCGTGCGGCATACGGGACCGGGATTCATGCCTGCCGCAAAATCTCAATGATACGGAAGCCCTTGGAGCTGGCGTATTTGCTCACCGCGAACCCGTTGCCCAACGCTCCGGCCAGCCAGGGGATCAGCGAATCGGCGCCCAGGTTCCGCTGCACTACCAGATATGCCGCGCCGCCGGCGTTGAGCCGTGGCAGCCAGGCCATCAGCAGCGTGTGCAGCGCTTCCTTGCCGATGCGGATCGGCGGGTTCGACCAGATCGCGTCGAAGGTCGTCCCCTCGGGCATCGGTTCCGTGCCGGGCACCTGCTGGTCGAGCAGCGGTGCGCCGGACTCGTCGGTCTGCACGACGTGCACGCGCCCGCAGCCGTTGCGTCTGGCGTTGCCGGCCGTCAGATCCAGCGCGCGTTCGTTCACGTCCACGGCCCATACGTCGGCTTCGGGCGACTCCTGGGCCATCGCAACCGCCACAGGGCCCCAGCCGCAGCCCAGATCCAGGAACGTGCCGTGTTCGGGCAGCTCGGGTGCGTGGCGCAGCAGCACCGAGGTCCCCAGATCAAGTCGGGAGCCGGAGAACACGCCGTTCGAGGTTTCCATCGCGGCCTCGAACCCGCGCAGCGTCACATGCAGCATGCGGCGCGCATCCTGCGAGGCGGGCGCCGCCGAGAAGTACTGTTCGCTCATTGTCGTCGATCCATCCTTGTCGTGTCGTGGGCGATGCCGGCCCGGACATCCGTCTAGCCGATTGTACGCCGGTGAGGGGAGGCCGCATCGGCGGTCGCCGGGTTGCACGGCCGTCCGCGGTGGCGGCGGCGTGCGGGCCGTCGCCGTGCACGGCCCGATGTTGTCGGTGTGGATACGGATAATGGGGCGTTGACCTGAACCATGACTCGACGACGATGGGTGGATGTTTGACTGAACTCAACGAAGCGATGATCGACGGCGGCCAGGCGTCCGCGGAAGACGGGCGTCCCGACGCGCGCCGCGACGTGCTGTCCGAACAATCGGAGGTGCTGCTCGACGACGACCGGCGCGGCTCGGGGGTCGCCGCCGACTCCGACGAGCTGTGGGAGGAGCGCGAGGGGCGCAACGCCCTGAGGCACGTCGTCGGCTTGGGCGAGATGCAGGACGTCACCGAGGTCGAATACCGCAAGGTGCGGCTGGAACGCGTGGTGCTGGTCGGCGTCTGGTCGAGCGCCGTCACCACGCAGGCCCAGGCCGAGGAGTCGCTGCGCGAGCTCGCCGCGCTCGCCGAAACCGCGGGCGCCGAGGTCTGCGACGGTCTGCTGCAGCACCGGTACCGCCCCGACGCGGCCACGTACGTCGGTTCCGGCAAGGCCAAGGAGATCGCGGGCATCGTGGCGCGCGAGGAGGCCGACACCATCATCGTGGACGACGACCTGCCGCCGAGCCAGCGCCGCGCGCTGGAGGACGTCACCAAGGTCAAGGTGGTGGATCGCACCGCCGTGATCCTCGACATCTTCGCCCAGCACGCCACCAGCCGTGAGGGCAAGGCGCAGGTGGAGCTCGCCCAGTTGCAGTACATGCTGCCGCGACTGCGCGGCTGGGGCGCCTCGCTGTCCCGGCAGGCCGGCGGACGGGCGGCGGGCGCCGACGGCGGCATCGGCTCCCGTGGCCCGGGCGAGACGAAGATCGAGATGGACCGCCGCGTGATCCGCAACCGCATCGCCCGGCTGCGCAAGCAGATCGCCCAGATGGCCCCGACGCGTGACGTCAAGCGCGGGTCCCGCCGCCGGTTCGGACTGCCCACGGTCGCCGTCGTCGGATACACGAATGCCGGGAAATCGTCATTGACGAACCGCCTGACCGGATCCGCGGAACTCGTGGAGAACGCGCTGTTCGCCACCCTGGACACGGCCGTGCGCCGGGCGCGGGCCAAGGACGGCCGTCTCTACGCCTATGTGGATACGGTCGGCTTCGTGCGCCGGCTGCCCACCCAGCTCATCGAGGCGTTCAAATCCACGCTGGAGGAGGTCGGCGAGGCCGATCTGATCCTCCATGTCGTGGACGGCTCGCATCCCGATCCGTTCTCGCAGATCGACGCGGTCAACGAGGTGCTCTCCGACATCGAAGGCGTGGGGAACATCCCCGTCGTCATCGCGTTCAACAAGGCTGACATGATGGACGAGGCCGCGCGCGAACGCATCGCCGCGCTCGCGCCCGAGGCGCATATCGTCTCCGCCGCCACGGGGGAGGGCATCGAGGCGCTGCGGACGCAGGTCGAGTCGATGCTGCCAACGCCGAACGTGCACGTTTCCGCGCTTCTGCCGTATACGGCCGGTTCGCTGCTGTCCCGCGTCAGGGAGTACGGCAAGGTCGAGAGCGTGGAATACCGCGGTGACGGCGTCATGCTTGAGGCCGAGGTCGACGGCGTGCTGGCCGCGCAGATCGTGGAGCAGTCGATCGGCTGACGTGCGACCGCATGGGTGGGGGTGCTCATTATGCGTCGGAACGTACCGATTATGCCCGTGAACGTGAGCAACATCACAATTCGTGGTATCGTATGTCGTTTTTGAAACGTCACGTAGTGTGGATAAAGTAAAGGTGTTGTCTAGAAGAAACCCGGGCGCTCCCCGGGGGTTTGCATTCCGCTAAGAGAGGTCACAACATGGTGGATTCCCCCATTAAGCCCACAAAGCTCGCCATCATCGGTGCCGGAGCCGTCGGCTCCACGCTGGCCTTCGCCGCCGCCCAGCGCGGTGTGGCTCGAGAGATCGTCCTCGAGGACATCGCCAAGGACCGCGTCGAGGCCGAGGTGCTCGATATGCAGCACGGCTCCAGCTTCTTCCCGACCGTCTCCCTGCAGGGTTCCGACGACGTGGAGATCTGCCGTGACGCCGACATGGTCGTCATCACCGCAGGCGCCCGTCAGAAGCCCGGGCAGACCCGTCTCGATCTTGCCGGTGCAACCATCAACATCATGAAGTCCATCATCCCGAGCGTGGTGAATGTGGCGCCCAACGCCATCTATATGCTCATCACCAACCCGGTGGATGTCGTCACCCATGTCTCGCTCAAGCTGTCCGGCCTGCCGTCCAACCAGATGTTCGGTTCCGGCACCAATCTGGACTCCGCCCGTCTGCGCTTCCTGATCGCGCAGCAGACCGGCGTCAACGTCAAG
>ERZ1673750.532-NODE-532-length-28082-cov-5.468691_pt1 | contig 28082 bp, 24 predicted proteins | sample MGYA00580203_ERZ1673750 | MGnify/ENA primary metagenome ERZ1673750 (study PRJEB41218, sample SAMN15661763) | gut metagenome | host: Homo sapiens | place: Canada: London | collected 2015-08-20/2019-03-30 | study: EMG produced TPA metagenomics assembly of... | reverse complement strand
TCATTGTAATCTATAGTAGATATAAGTAATTGTAGAGGCTCTTCTTCATTGGATTCAGGGGCTGGTATATGCTCAATAATTGCATCGAATAAATCATCCATATTATCTTTTTCTATAGTAACTTGATTTGTAGCATACCCTTTTTTAGCTGATGCAAAGATAAATGGTGCTTCTAATGCTTCATCTTCAGCGCCTAATTCTATAAATAAATCTAAAACCTCATCAACAACTTCAACTGGTCTAGCTTCTGGTCTATCTATCTTGTTTATACAAACTATAACAGGTAGATTAAGTTCAAATGCCTTCTTTAATACAAATTTTGTTTGTGGCATAGGTCCTTCAAAAGCATCAACAACTAAAACAACACCATTAACCATCTTTAAAACTCTCTCTACTTCTCCTCCGAAGTCAGCATGGCCTGGTGTATCTATGATATTTATCTTTTTACCGTTATGTATAACGGCTGTATTTTTTGAAAGTATAGTAATTCCGCGCTCTTTTTCAAGGTCACCAGAGTCCATAACTCTGTCTTGTACAACTTGATTTTCTCTAAATGTACCTGATTGTCTAAGCATTTGGTCAACTAGGGTTGTTTTGCCATGGTCAACGTGAGCTATGATTGCTATATTTCTTAAATCTTCTCTTAACATATTATTCCTCCTAAACACTACCTTTTATTATAATACTTTTTTATAATAATTACAAGTATTTTAGCTCCTATGATCAAGAAAGCTTGAAAAAATAGTGCACTTTATTCCATGGTCGAGTCTAGCCACTTTATCCGTCAAAGCCTCAACTATCTTAAGACCTCTTCCTCCAAGATTACAAACTTCTTTGTTTGAACAAATACTTAAAGTGCCAGCGCCCTCATCCTCTACTCTTAATTTGATAGTATCATTATCTATTGATATGTATAGTTTAACCTTCTTGTCCTTGCTGTATTGATTGCCATGTGATGCTGAATTTAACAAAAGCTCATTAAGAACAAGCCTAATGTTAAAAATCATTTCATTAGGCAGATACTCATATAGATTTTCTACTATCCTATCAACAAATACTTCAACACTCTCAATGTTTGAAGATACCGTTCCATAAAATTTATACATTATATCATTCCTCTACTAGTCTATTTATACCCGCTAAAATAAATTAATAACATATTGTTAGAAATAATATCTTTTGGGTATAAATATTTCGAAAGGAAGGAGGTAGCATTATGGACAAATACGAATGCGATGCATGCGGTTACGTTTATGATCCTGAAGTTGGTGATCCAGACGGAGGTATAGCTCCAGGAACAGCTTTCGAAGACATCCCTGATGATTGGGTATGCCCAGTTTGCGGTGTTGGTAAAGACATGTTTACTAAAATGTAACTAAAATTTAAAAGCTGAAACGATTCGGTTTTTATCAATATGTACCTAGTACATAAAAAGGTCAGGCATTATTGCTTGACCTTTTTGCGTTATAAATAAAGATGATCAATACGATCGCCTTAATTATTAGATTATTTCCTCAAATTTATTTAGAACTTCTTTTACTCCCCTTTTATCTTGCGAGGAGAATGGTATTAAGCTATCCTTTTCAAGATTAATTAAAGATTTCTTAATAATGCTAATTTGTTTTAATATCTGTGATGATTTTAGTTTATCAAGCTTATTAGCAATGATGAGATAGTCAGTACCTGTTGACTGAATATAATCATACATCATCAAATCTAATTTTGTTGGCTCATGCCTAACATCAATTATTTGACAGATTAAAGCAATATTTTGTGATTTAACAAGGTACTCTTCGATAATTTTCTTCCACTTTTCTCTTTCGCTCATCGATATCTTAGCATAACCATATCCAGGAAGGTCAACGATTCTAAACATGTTGTCAATATTATAAAAGTTTATTGTTCTAGTCTTTCCTGGTGAAGATGATGTATATGCAAGTTTTTTTCTGTTAGTAAGTGCATTTATAAATGAGCTCTTTCCAACATTACTTCTGCCAACTAAAACGATTTCTTTAAGTCCATCTTTTGGATAACTTTTCTCATCAACAGCCATCCTCTCTAGGAATGGTTCATTAATCTTAAGCATCTTTATCACCATCTATAAATATAATTTTACTAAGCTCTTTAAAATTATTAACGTAGTGTACATTTAAGCTTTCTTTAATATTTTTTGGAAGTTTTTCAAAGTCCTTTTTATTTTCCATTGGAAGTATAAGGTCCTTTATCTTCATTCTCTTAGCTGCAAGAGCCTTTTCTTTTAGACCGCCAATTGCAAGTACGTTTCCTAAAAGTGTAATTTCGCCTGTCATTGCAAAGTATCTGTTAATCTTTTGATCTGTAAGTGCAGATAATATCGCTGTAGTTATTGTTATACCAGCGCTTGGTCCATCCTTTGGTATGGCTCCTTCTGGTACGTGGACATGTATATCAAAGTCTTTAAACTTTTTCTTATCAATATTATAATATTCGTAATTCGCCTTTAAGTAGCTAATAGCTAATTGACAAGATTCTTGCATAACTTTTCCTAGATTACCAGTTATATTTAATTTGCCATCGCCTGGCATTAATTGCGCCTCTACATTTATTGTATCTCCGCCTACTCTAGTCCAAGCAAGACCCACAGCTTTACCAACACTATCCTTTTTATCAACTAAGTTATATTCAAATATTGGTCCTTCTAATAATTTATCAACAGTTTTTACATCAACTTTCTTGATTAAATCATCTTCCATATATTTTTTATAAACTAATTTTCTTATTATAGATTGAACTTTTCTTTCAAGCTCTCTCACACCAGACTCTCTTGTGTAATTATCGATAAGTCTATAAAGTGCTTCATCTTCAAATTTTATTGCATCTTTATTTAGTCCAGCATTTTCTAAAGATTTTGGTACTAGATATTTTTTAGCTATATTAAGTTTTTCTTCGTCAGTATAGCCTTCTATCCTTATAATTTCAAGTCTATCTAGTAAGGCTTCTGGTATAGTATCTAATGAATTTGCTGTTGTAATGAATAAAACTTCTGATAAGTCATAAGGAAGCTCTAAGTATCTATCAGTAAAATCACTATTTTGCGAGCTGTCAAGCACTTCTAGTAAGGCGCTTGATGGATCTCCTCTAAAGTCTTGGCCAATCTTATCAATTTCATCAAATAAAAATACTGGGTTCTTTGACTTAGCCTTCTTCATTAAAGAAATTATTCTTCCTGGCATAGATCCAACATAAGTTCTCATATGTCCTCTTATATCCGCTTCATCTTTAATACCGCCAAGTGACATTCTAACAAAATTTCTATTCGTAGCATTTGCAATTGAATTAGCAATAGAAGTCTTTCCTACTCCTGGAGGACCAACAAAACATATAATTGATCCCTTTATAGCCTTCTTATTATTAAGTATTGCAAGATACTCAAGTATCCTGTCCTTAACATCTTTTAAGCCATAGTGATCTCTGTCAAGGATTTCCTTAGCTAGTTTTAAATCTTTTGTATCCTTAGTTCTAGTGTTCCAAGGAAGATCCTTAATTAGCTCAATATATTGAAGTGTTGAAGGATAATCAGGCGATGTAAGTGGTGTTTGCTCGAGCTTTTCTATTTCCTTGAAAGCCTTCTCCTCAACTTCTTTTGGAGCTTTTAGCTTTTTGATATCATTTCTATAAGCATCGAAAATATTTTTAGCTCCTGATTTATCAGCATTTAGTTCATTTTTAATAATTTTTAATTGCTCATGAAGGATGTAATCTTTTTGATTTTTGTCCATAGCATCTTTAGTTTTATCTTGCAGTGTTTTTAATACTTCTATAGTAACTATGGATTTATTTATAGTATCAATAACTATCTTAGTTCTTTCTTTTTTATCGTTAGCATTGATATATTCTTGAGTAATTTTTTTGTCAATATCAAGTCTTGAGAATATACTATCCAAAAATACATTATAATCTACAGTATTTGGCTCTATCCTGTCTTTACTTGATTGATTCTCCATAATCAAGGCATTTAACTTGTCAAGAGCACTTTTAACAACTCCAGAATATGTAATATTTTCAGGATTGTCAAATGAATAGTCATTCTCATCATTTAATTTAATAAGATGGCCATAAACAATGCCATCGCTCTTAAAAACATCACTTAAATAAACCTTAGAAAGAGTTCTAAAGTTCATCTTCATATATTTATTATTTGGAACTATGGATTCAATCTCAGCAAGTACACCAATTTCATATACAGACTTAGTACTAGATATAGTCTTTCTGTTTGCTTTTAGCTGATATACAGCAAAGATGCCATTAGTCTTAGATGCTTTAGCAATAGAATTTACCAAGTCTTCATTATCTAAATTTACACTGTAAAAGTTATTACTAACTAGATTTAAGTTCTCTATAGAGACTATTGGAGCCTTGATTCCATCTTCTCCATATTCATCATCAAATGAAAAATTATCGATTATTTCTTCATAATTATCCATATCTTTCTCCTTTAATAAAAGGCCGAAACAATTATGTCCGGCCTTATTAAGCTTCTAAATAAGCAGTCTGCTTTATCTATGAAACTATTTTTTCTTCTTTTCCTTTATCCTCGTTTGGATAAGTTAATTTTTTCTTTCCATCTATAATAGAAGCATCAATTTTTAAAGTTCCATTGTACTTTTTAGATGGAAGTTCATACATTATATCAAGCATTACTTTTTCGATAATGCTCCTTAGTCCTCTTGCACCAGTCTTCATTTCAATAGCTTTTTGAGCTATCCTTCTAACTGCATCGTCAGTGAATTCAAGTTCAGCGCCGTCCATCCTTATAAGCTCTTGATATTGCTTAATAAGAGCGTTCTTTGGTTCCCTAAGTATCTTAACCAAATCATCTTCTTTAAGCTCGTTAAGTGAGACAGTTACAGGAAGCCTACCAATAAGCTCTGGGATTAGACCAAATTTCATTAAATCTTCGCTTTCAACATGTTTTAAAGCTTCAGATTTTTGTTTTGATTTATCAAAAATTTCTGATCCAAAACCGTAAGATTTTTTATTGGTTCTCTTGGCAATGATATCGTCAAGTCCTTGGAAGGCTCCTCCAACTATAAAAAGTATATTGCTTGTATCAACTTGAATAAACTCTTCTTGTGGATGCTTTCTTCCGCCTTGTGGTGGAACATTTGCAATAGTTCCTTCTAAAATTTTTAGAAGTGCTTGTTGAACGCCTTCACCACTAACATCTCTTGTAATGGAAACGTTTTCACTTTTCTTAGCAATCTTATCAATCTCATCAACATAGATAATGCCTCTTTCAGCTCTATCTATATCATAATTTGCGTTTTGAATAAGCTTAAGTATGATGTTTTCAACATCTTCTCCAACGTATCCTGCTTCAGTAAGAGTAGTTGCATCGCATATAGCGAATGGAACGTTAAGTATTCTTGCTAATGTCTCAGCAAGAAGTGTTTTACCGCTTCCTGTTGGACCAAGTAGTAATATATTACTTTTCTTTATTTCTACATCTTTATCTACAGTATCCTTTGTGATTCTCTTGTAATGATTATAAACAGCAACGGATAAAGTCTTTTTAGCGTCATCTTGTCCAATAACATAATCATCCAAAGACTTTTTTATCTCCATTGGTGTTGGTAAAACCATATCTTCAAAATCAAAAGTATCTTCATTTAATAAGTGATCTTCTTCCAAAATATCCATGCAAACGTTTATACATTCATCACAGATATATACATTTGGTCCAGAAATTAATCTTTTGACTTCATTTTGAGTCTTACCACAAAAGGAACATCTTATTTCATCATATTTAGACATCTATTAATGTTTCTCCATAACTTTATCTATTAGACCGTACTTAACAGCTTCCTCAGCATTTAAGTAATAGTCTCTGTCAGTATCTCTGTTGATAATATCAATATCTTGACCAGTTTTTTCTGACAAAATCTTATTAATTCTCTTTCTTATTTCAAGAATCTTTTCAGCTTGAATACGAATATCTTCAGCTTGTCCTTGTGTTCCACCAAGTGGCTGATGAATCATAATATCAGCGTTCGGTAAGGCATATCTCTTGCCTTTAGCGCCTGCTGCCAATAAGAATGCACCCATAGATGCTGCTAAGCCAACGCATATAGTTGATACATCGGGCTTTATATATTGCATTGTATCATATATGGCAAATCCAGCTGACACTGAGCCTCCTGGTGAATTTATATAGATTTGTATATCTTTATCAGGGTCTTCTGCTTCAAGGAATAATAGCTGAGCAACTATAAGGTCAGCCATCTCATTGTGTATTTCGCCTGACAAGAAAATAATTCTTTCTTTTAAAAGCCTTGAGTAGATATCATATGACCTTTCTCCTCTGGAACTTTGTTCTACAACCATAGGAATTAATGCCATTTTATCACCTCATTAAATATATTTTACTTTTTTCTTTATATCGTCTATTGATTTTGAGTTTAATATGCCTCTATCTAAAAATTCTAAAGAGCCTTCGCTCATTGATTTTTTAAATTCTTCTTTGTCTTCAGCTTTGTACATTTCTGCTAATTTATCCAATTCTTTGTCATAATCTCTCTTAGTGGCTTTTATCTTATTGTCTTTTGCATATTTTTCAAGTATTAAACCAAGTTTAACTCTCTTTTCAGCTGGCTCTTTGAATGTTTCTTTAATCTCGTCATCTGTCTTGCCAGTATATTTCTTGTAATCATCGTAGTTAAGTCCTTGAGCTTGTAATCTGTATTGGAAATTTCTAAGCTCATTTTCAACTTCATCTTCAATCATTCTGTTTGGAACGTCAAATTTTGTTTCTTCGATAACTTTATCTAGAACCTTGTTTTCTCTTTGAGTATCAACCATTTCATTGAATTGAGCTTTTAATTTCTTTCTAAGGTCAGCTTTGAATTCTTTTAATGTATCAAATTCAGAAACGTCTGAAGCAAAGTTATCATCAAGTTCAGGTAATTCTTTAACCTTGATTTCATTTATCTTGCAAATAAACTTAGCGTCTTTGCCTTTTAAATCTTCAGCATGGTATTCTTCAGGGAATTTAACATTTACATCAAATTCTTCGCCTATAGCTCTATCAATTAATTGATCTTCAAATCCTGGAATAAATGAGTTAGAACCAATTTCTAGTTCGTAATCCTTAGCTTCTCCGCCTTGGAATGCTTCATTATTAACATATCCTTTGAAATCAAGTTTAACAATATCGCCTTTTTTAGTTTTTCTATCTTCAACAATAGTGTATCTAGCATTTTCATTTCTTAATCTTTCGATTTCATTTGTTACTACTTCTTTATCGAATTCTTCTTTAACGTCTTCAACTTCCATTTCTTCAAAGTTTGGTAATTCAAACTCAGGAACTACTTCTACTTCAAAAGTAAAGTTGATTTTTTCATTTTCCTTAAAGTCTTTTACATCAACATCTGGTTGATCAACAACTTTTAAATCTAGTTCTTCTAATGCCTTTGGATAGATGTCTTGAAGCATTATGTTTATAGCTTCATCATAAAATACTTGAATACCATAGTTTTGTTCAATAATCATCTTAGGCACTTTGCCTTTTCTAAATCCAGGAATATTGAATTTAGATCTCATCTTCTTATAAGCCTCGTCTATCTTAGGCTCAAATTCTTTCCAATCTACGTCTACATTGAAGTAAACTTTATTTTTTTCTTTTTTGTCAAAATTAACTTTCACTTAATTCACTCCTTAAAATTACTTATGTTGTTATTATATCACTAAAATCACTATAAGTAAATAAATATTTTACATAATACACAAGAAAAAGCCAAACGCGATTAAAGTTTGACTTTTAATTAAATTATTTACCAAAATCAACGCTTGGTGCGTTCTCTGCTCCTGCTTGAGCTTCAAATGTTTTAAATTTATCAAAGCCTAGCATCGATGCAAAGATATTGTTAGGGAATGTCCTAACTGATTTATTAAATTCAGTTGCTTCATTATTAAAGTCACGTCTTGCAACTGCTATCCTATTTTCAGTTCCTGCTAATTCATCTTGTAAGCTTAAGAAATTTTCATTAGCTTTTAAATCTGGATAATTTTCTACAACTATGTTAATGTTTTTAGCAAGTTCTGTATCTAGCTTTTCATAATCTTCAGGTGTTTTTGCATCTGTGTATCCGCTTCTAAGTTTAGCAATGTTTTCAAGTGTTTCTTCTTCATGCTTTGCATAACCCTTTACTGTTTCAACTAAGTTTGGTATAAGGTCTGCTCTTCTTTGATATTGAGTTTGAACTTCTGCCCAAGTTTTGTTAACATCTTCTTGTTTTCTAACTAAGCCATTGTACTTAGATGCTACCAAACCACCTAATGCAATTACTATTCCTAGTATAATTAAAAGTGGTGAAAATCTACCTCTTCTTTGTCTTTTTTCTTCCATAATTATTCTCCTTTATCTAAATTTTACCAAGATCCAGATGCTCCGCCACCGCCAGATGATCCGCCGCCAAAGCTGCCACCACCTGATCCGCCGAAGCCACCAAATCCGCCTGAACCACCAGAGCCTCCGAAGAAGCCGCCGAATGGATCATCATCATCGAAAAATATATTTCTGCGTCCTCGTCTATACATTCTTCCTCTTCTGCCATGTAAGTATCTATATCTATTAAGTCTATATGAGAGTATTAAAAAAATAAAAATTATTAGTATTATCATAGGTAGGCTTATTGAAAAATCATCTTCAAGACCTAATTCATTAGGATCTATATCCTGAATCTTTACGTTATATTCTTCGCCAATGTAATAAATAATGCTATCAAAAGCATCTCTGATGCCCTTGTCATAATCTTCTGCTTGAAAATTTGGTCTAATAACATTTCTAATTATTCTTCCTGCTTTGGCGTCATTAATCGCGCCTTCTAGTCCATAACCAACTTCTATCCTTATTTTTCTATCATTTAAACTAATTACAAGAAGTACTCCGTTGTTCTTTTTCTTATCACCTATACCCCATTCTCTAAAAACTTTATTAGAAAATGATTCTATGTCTTTGCCGCCTAAGTCCTTAACAGTTAGTACAGCGACCTGGCTGCCGTAATCTTTCATCTTTCTATTAGTTTCATTTATATAGCTAATAGTTTCCTGTGAAATAACATTCGCTTCGTCTAAGACAAAGCCATTGTCAGGTTTAGACATAGCTTTCGCATTGAAAACTCCTAAGAAAAGTATTTGAACTATAAATATTATTATAAATTTTTTAAGAAAGCTCTTTTTCATACTTACCTCCGTATATAAAATATACCCGAAACGTCTTGCTTTTAATCTAATTAAAGCTTTCCTTCTTTTTCAAATATTTCTTTCAAAAATTTTCCTGTGTAAGAATTTTTATTTTTAGCTACTTCTATTGGAGTTCCTGTGGCAACGATAGTTCCTCCCATGTCTCCACCTTCAGGACCAAGGTCTATGATGTAGTCTGATTGCTTTATAACATCAAGATTATGTTCAATTACTAAAACCGAATTATTTTGATCAACAAGTGTATTTAATACCTTTATAAGTTTAGAAACGTCATGCGAGTGAAGTCCTGTAGTTGGTTCGTCAAGTATATATATAGTTCTTCCAGTTGATTTTTTAGAAAGTTCTGTCGCAAGTTTAACTCTTTGTGCTTCACCGCCTGATAATTCTGTTGAACTTTGACCTATCTTTATATATCCAAGCCCTACATCATAAAGCGTTTGTAATTTTTTTGCTATACGCGGTTGATTTTCAAAAAACTTTAAACCTTCCTCAACTGTCATTTCAAGTACATCGGCTATAGTTTTATCTTTAAACTTAACTTCAAGCGTCTCTCTATTATATCTTTTACCTTTACATACCTCGCATGGCACATAAACATCGGGCAAAAAGTGCATTTCAACCTTTAATATTCCATCGCCTTTGCATGCTTCACAGCGACCGCCCTTAACGTTAAAAGAAAATCTTCCCTTTTGGTAGCCTCTCATCTTAGCTTCTTGTGTCATGGCAAAGACATCTCTGATAAGATCAAAAGTGCCAGTATATGTCGCCGGATTTGATCTTGGCGTTCTGCCTATTGGGCTTTGGTCAATAACTACGACCTTATCAATATTTTCAATGCCTTCAACAGCTTTTCTCTTGCCAGGTTTGTATTTTGATTTATTAATCTTTTGTGCTAGTGATTTATAAATAATTTCATTAACAAGTGTTGATTTGCCCGAGCCAGAAACGCCTGTTACTGTTACAAACTCGCTCAAAGGCACTTCTACATCTATGTTTTTAAGATTATTCTCACTTGCACCTATTACTTTTAAAACATTATCTTTATCTGTCTTTCTATACTCATCCTTTAGTGGTATTTTCTTTCTTCCGGATAAGTAATCACCAGTAATAGACTTTTTACATTTCATTACCTTATTGATATTGCCTTGAACAACAAGATGACCACCATGTATACCTGCTCCTGGACCAATATCTATGATTTCGTCACAATGGTGCATGATTTCTTCGTCATGCTCTACTACAAGTAAAGTATTGCCTGCATCAGTTAGCTCTCTAAGAGCTTGTATAAGCTTTAAATTGTCTCTTTGATGTAAACCTATGGACGGCTCATCTAAAACGTATATAACGCCAACTAGCGCTGAGCCTATCTGTGTCGCCAGTCTAATTCTCTGTGCCTCGCCACCTGATAAAGTTTTTGCCATTCTTGATAAATTTAAATAATCAAGTCCTACAGTTATTAAAAAAGATAATCTCTTTTTTATCTCGATTAATATTTGTTCAGCAATTTTTTCTTCTGTTTTATTTAGTTTTAAATTATTTATATATTCAAGCTCATCTTTTATACTTAATTGAGTAAATTCATAAATATTTAAATCGCCCACTCTAACAGCAAGCGCTTCCTTTTTAAGTCTTGCACCGTGACATTCAGGGCATTCGATCTCTTCTACGTACTCTTCAGTATTATCTCTAATTGCTTGAGACATAGAATTTGTAAGTCTATCCATCATCACGGATAAAACTCCTGGCCATTTTTTGTTAAATTCCTTAGAAGTCTTGGTAAATAGTGAATTATATTTAAATCTTACATTGTAATCAGTACCATTAAGTATATCATCTATCATCTTCTTAGGTGCCTTATTAAATGGCTCGTCCTCTTTAAAATCATATTTATCTAAAATAAATTTAAATATTTTATAATAATAAGTGCCCTTCTTTGAATTTTTAAATGGTTCTATAGCCCCTTCTTCAAGTGAAAGTGAATAGTCTGGTATAACTAAGTCCTTGTCAATACTTCTAAAATATCCTAGACCGTTACATCTCTCGCACATACCAAAAGGACTGTTGAATGAAAATAATCTTGTTGATAGCTCATCGAATGATAAGCCGCAGTCAATACAAGCATACTTTGTTGAATAAGATTTTTCATATAAATCTAAATAATTTATCTTAACAAGTCCATTAGAATAATGTACTGCAGTCTCAAGCGAGCCTGTAAGTCTCGATAAAATGCCATCTTTGATAACTAATCTATCTATAACTATGTCTATATCATGTTTCTTATTCTTGTTAATCTCGACTTTATCGCCAATCTCATGCATTTCACCATCTAAGATATATCTAACAAAACCATCTTTTTGAATTTGTTCAAGAACTTTTTTGTGCTGACCCTTTTGTCCTCTAACAATAGGTGCTAAAACATAAATCTTTTGTCCTTCTTTGTGGCTCATGATAATATCAGCAATTTGATCAATTGTTTGTGATGTAATTTTTTTGCCACAGCTTGGACAATATATTTGACCAATTCTAGCATATAAAAGTCTTAGGTAATCATAAACTTCCGTAACTGTTCCTACAGTTGATCTTGGATTGTTACTAGTAGTTTTTTGGTCTATTGATATAGATGGACTAAGTCCACTTATAAACTCAACATTTGGCTTTGTAGTATTGCCTAAAAACATTCTAGCATAACTAGAAAGACTCTCTACATATCTTCTTTGACCTTCAGCGTATATAGTATCAAAAGCAAGTGATGACTTACCTGAGCCAGAAAGTCCAGTTATAACCACAAATTTATTTCTTGGTATATCAATATCTAAGTTTTTTAAATTGTTTTCATTGGCACCTCTAACAATAATTTTATTCTCCAATGAATAGCTCCTCCTTCTTCAATTCTTCAATCATATCTCTATATTTAGCAGCTTCTTCGAAATTTAAATCCTTAGCTGCCTTGTTCATCTTCGTCTTAAGTTTCTTTATCTTATCTTGAACGCCTTTGGCGCTGTAAGTGTATTTTTCGCCCTCATCCATTGCCTTAGTTACTTCAATAACATCTCTGATCGATTTTTTAATAGTCATAGGTGTTATATTGTTATCTTCATTGTATTTCATCTGTATCTTTCTTCTTCTAGCTGTTTCATTAATAGCATTCTCCATAGACTTAGTTATAGTATCAGCGTACATAATAACTAATCCGTTTGAGTTTCTCGCAGTTCTTCCTGCAGTTTGAACTAAAGACGTTTCACTACGTAGGAAGCCTTCTTTGTCCGCGTCAAGTATAGCTACTAAAGATACTTCTGGTAAATCCAGTCCTTCTCTAAGAAGATTTATTCCGACTAAGCAGTCAAATTTTTTCTCCCTTAAATCCTTTATGATCTGCATTCTGTCAATTGCTGTGACGTCTGAGTGCATATAAGTAACATTGATTCCTAATTGATCAAGATACTTAGTTAAGTCCTCAGCCATCTTCTTGGTAAGTGTTGTGATTAAAACTCTTTCATCTTTTTTAGCTCTAATTCTAATTTCTTTTATTAAATCATCAATTTGACCCTTAGTTGGCCTTACTTCTATAAGTGGATCAAGTAATCCAGTTGGCCTAATAACTTGTTCTACTGTATTTTTCGACCTCTCTAGCTCATATTGAGCAGGCGTTGCGCTAACATATATAACCTGATTCATCATAGATTCAAACTCAGTGAATTTAAGTGGTCTATTGTCAAGTGCGCTCGGTAATCTAAATCCATAATCAACTAGAGAAGTTTTTCTTGATCTGTCTCCCTCGTACATCGCTCTTATTTGTGGCACACTTACATGTGACTCATCTATAAAAGTTATAAAATCTTTTGGAAAATAGTCTATCAAGGTATATGGCCTTGATCCAGGCTGTCTTTGTGATAAGTGTCTTGAATAATTTTCTATACCTGAACAAAAGCCAATTTCATTAAGCATTTCCAAATCATAATTAGTTCTCTCTTTTAGCCTTTGTTCTTCAACAAGTTTGCCGTGTTCATGAAGCCACTTAAGTCTATCATCAAGCTCAAGCTTAATGCTTTCAATAGCTTTTTTAACTTTATCATCTGTTGTCGCATAGTGAGACGCTGGGAATATTGATACATGCACTCTAGTGCCAACAATTTCTCCAGTTAATGAATCTATTTCAAGAATTTTGTCAATCTCATCGCCAAAGAACTCAATTCTAAATGCATTAGTCTTTTCTGATGCTGGGAATATATCAAGTATATCTCCCCTAACTCTAAATGTACCTCTAATAAAATTTATGTCATTTCTAACGTATTGTATACTAATTAATTTTTTAATTACATCATCTCTAGAAATTTGCATCTCAGGTCTAAGTGATACCATTAGTTTCTCATAATCAATAGGGTCACCAAGACCATATATACATGAAACAGACGCAACAATGATTACATCTTTTCTTTCAAATAAAGCAGCTGTAGCAGAGTGTCTTAACTCATCTATATCATCATTGATCTGACTATCCTTAGCGATATAGGTGTCAGTTGCTGCTACATAAGCCTCTGGTTGATAATAATCATAATAACTTATAAAGAACTCGACTGAGTTATCAGGAAAAAACTCTTTAAACTCACTGTATAACTGATACGCAAGAGTCTTGTTGTGTGCAATGACCAAAGCTGGTCTTTGCGTTTCTTTTATTATATTTGCCATAGTAAAAGTTTTGCCAGAGCCTGTTACGCCCAGCAAAACTTGATCCTTATATCCTTTTTTTATTCCATCAGACAGTGACTCTATCGCTTTTGGCTGATCACCAGTAGGAATATATTCTGATTTTAGATTGAATTTCACTATATATCACCCTTGCTAATATCTATCTCATAAATTATCCTCTTTGTATAGTTCTTGTCTATAACCTTAGTGCTCTTAAATAATTTCTTTAAATCATTTGTTAAATATAAATTTAAATTGTCCACGTTTTCAAAAAGGACTTCCTCTTTAAAATTATTATCCAATTTGTGCAATATTAAATCATAAGACTCGTGATTTATATCTTTTTTTGCTAAAATATAGTCATCATTAATTTTTTTAATGTATGAATAATCACCGTTAATTATCATCTTGTAAAATCTTTCGCTTAAATTATAAGTATATAGGCTTATGCCTTCAACTTTATTGTCACTTCTATAAACAAAAGAATTATCATCAGCGTAATAATAATTTTCTACCTCGTCAATAAAGTCATAATCCTCAAAATCTTTAGTGATGTATAGCATTTGGTTTACATCATACTTGGATAAATATACATAATAACCGTTGATGTACGAAGCTTTTATGATATTATCTTCAGCACTAAACAATTCTAAATAATTATCGTCATTAATATCAAAGTCATATAGCTTTGTTATATTTGCTTCAGCTTTGCTAATAACTAATAAAGAACTCTCGCTCTTAAAGCTTGCATCTATGACATTTACATCGTTTTTATATTCAATAAACTTATATTCATCTTTGCTAGCAAAATAAACCACACTACGTAAATCTGATGAAGTATCTTTATAATTTATAATTATGTCGTCGCTCTTATTATTTTTGTAAATAGATTTGATTGAACCATCAAAAGATAAAATTTTCTTAGATTTTTGCTTTTTAGTGTTATAGATATATATATTATTTGTTTCGTTAGATTTTTTGTTGTAATAAATAGCCTTTTCTGTGTTAAGCGCGAAAATATTGCCATTGTCAATAAATTTTGATATGTCGTCTTCATTTATAGCTAATACTTTACCTTCATTGGCATCAAAATCTATGCTAATATTTTTTATTGGATGCTCATAATCACTCTTATCATAGACGAACTTATACTTTATTTGCCAAATAGGTTTATCCATATAAACTAATTCCGCTGAATCTGGTATATTCGTAATTAAATTATACTTTTGCTTAACAAAATTTATTGCATTATCCTTAGTGTATTTTATATCTATAGTTTTAATATTTTCTTTGTCAATAACAAAGTCATCCGCTTCAATGTCTTGTGGAAGCTTTTTAAGAAGTTTAATGCTTATATATGGTGCACAAACATTCTTAGAGCTTTTCTTGGAAGAAAGCGTAATATGAAACTTACCACTTTTATAAACCACAGAAGAAACCTCTATATCATCAGTTAAGCATGGCTTAATTACCATGCTTAATAATGAAGTATCGTTTTTATCAATTTCCACCCTGTCATTTTGCACATCAATTTCTTTTAAATAATTGATTTTTCTAAGTACAAAAGCAAGCTCTTTATTTTCACTTAATTCAATCTCTTCTCCTTCTTCTATAGGAGAATCAATGTCATCAAAGCCATAGCGCTTGTCGTTGTCCTTGATAAATAGTGGACCGTTTGAACAAGCGCTTAATAAAATTATTGAGATAAATATAATTAATAAAGATATATTTTTTCTCATCTAATTAATTTATATTTCTTCGTCTTCGCTAGACTCATCATCTGAGCCTAAGTCTATATCATTTAATAAATCTCTTAATTTTCTTGCTTCAGCGTGTGTTAGGGATATGCCCTTTCCCATCCTGCTGTGATCTTCTTTCCAGTTTCTTATGTCAACCTTGCCGTCAGCACCGTTCCATGAAATAACATTCACTTCTTTAACCATGCCTCTACCATTGTTAGAAAATTCTCCTAATTGTTCTAGTATTTCGTATTCAAAATCTTTTGCCATTTTAATTCTCCTATTTATTTAATATTTCTATAGCTTTTTGTATTTGATTATCTTTTGCAAGATTATCTATAGATATAGTTTTTACTTCTTTATTTAATTCTACTTTAATATCTGGAGCTATACCCTTGCCATGTATATTAACTCCACTAGGTGTGTAATATGCACTTGTTGTTAGCTTTAAGCCTTCTCCATCCGGCATATTGAAAACTGTTTGAACTATGCCTTTACCAAATGTTTGCGTACCGATTATAGTAGCTCTCTTTCTGTCTTTAAGTGCCCCAGCAACTATTTCTGAAGCTGATGCAGAGCCTTTGTTGACAAGAACAACTATCTTGATATCATCTGCGCCCTTAGTTGCGTTTATTGTTTCCTTGTTGTTTTGCTTATCAAGTGTGTACATTATTAGTCCGCCATCAAGAAAAGTGTTAACTACTTGTGTTGATGTTGTTAATAGTCCTCCTGGATTGTTTCTTAAATCAAGTATAAGTTTTTTCATTCCTTGTTTTTTAAGCTCTTTGTATTGCTTGTCAAAATCATTATATGTTGGTGTATCAAAACCAGATATACTTATATAGCCAATATTATCTTTTAAAAGCTTTGATGAGACAGTTTGTACTTTTATAATCTCTCTAACTATTTCAAAGTCAATAAATTTAGCTTTGCCATTCTCATCTCTTCTAAGTACTGTTATTTTAACCTTTTCACCAGGTTTACCTCTCATAATCTTAACAGCATCATCCATCTTATCAGCAGTAAAATCTTTTCCATTAATCTTTATAATCTTATCATCAGTTTTTAATCCTGCTCTATCTGCTGGAGTGCCTTTCATTGGAGCAACAACTGTGATTAAGTTGTCATCTATGGATCCGCTGACGTATATGCCAAGTCCAGCAAACTCTCCATCAGTCTCTTCGTTGAATTTTTTGTATTCATCTTCAGTCATATAGTATGAGTATGGATCTTTTAAGCTATTTACAGCTCCTTTTAGCATACCTATAAGAACGTCGTAATCATCAGCTTTCTTATAGTAGTTTTTATCTATCATACGCTTTACTTCATTTATTCTTTCTAATACGTATTCATCATTAATTTTTTTACTTGACTTTTCATTATCATATTTTTTTGCAATAATCTTCTTATCAGCAAGTTTTTTGCTAGAATTACCAAGGTTATATGAAATAACATTGCTAGTTAAAAATAATGCTAAGACCAATATCGTTATTAGTATCTTTTTTAATTTCATTGTATCCTCCATTATCTAACCCAATTAATAGGGTTTGTGAAATTACCGTTCTTTCTTACTTCAAAGTGCAAGTGCGCTCCTGTTGAAAATCCAGTTGATCCAACTTTTGCTATCGCTTGACCCTTAGCAACTTTTGCTCCTTTGCTTTTTAAAAGTCTTGAGCAATGCGCATAACCTGTAACTATCTTTCCGCCGTGGTCAACTAAGATTAAGTTGCCATATCCACCATACTTACCTGCAAAGATAACAGTACCGCTTGCTGCAGCAACAATATTTGTTCCAGTAGGTGCAGGTATATCTATACCCGAGTGTAATCTTCTTATATTAAGTATAGGATGTGTTCTATAGCCATAGCCAGAACTGATTCTTGTATAACCTGGTAGTGGCCATCCAAGTTTACCTCCTACAAATTTCTTAGTATTTGATTGAAGTTTAAGTATTTGAGCGCTAAGATCTCTAGAATCTCTTTCTAATTTTGCAAGACTCTTCTTGGCTTTTTCTATATCATTTTTTAATATAGTAAATTGTTTTTCTTGTTCTATCTTTAATTTTGAAACTTCATCTTTTTGACTTGATAGTTTATTTTTATTTTGAACTTGAGTCGTTTTTAGATTTTCTAATGTAGTTTTTATCTTGACAATGTTGTCAACTTCGCCTTCTATGCTCTCTATAAGCTTCTTATCCCTCTTAGCCATCTTTTGAACCATGTTTTTCTTGGACAAATAATCATCTAAAGATTTTGATGAAAGAAGTACTGTAACATAGTTATCGTCACTGTTCATATACATGCTTCTAAGTCTTTTTCTGAATAAAGAATCATTTTCTTTTAATCTTTCTTTAGCATCTTCAAGCTCAGAGCTTTTTTGAGCTATCTTTTTGTCAGTATCAATTATGGCAGTATTAAGATTAACAATGCTAGTATTAAGTATTGATATATTGTTGCCATATTTTAATATGGTGTTATATACGCTTGTAGACTCTTTTTGTTTTATATTAATCTCATTTTTAGTATCTTTTATCTTCTTGTCAATATTTTTCTTTTTGTTCTTTAGCTTTCCTGCTGCAAAAACACTTTGAAAGCTTAGAACTATGATCAATAATACAATAATAAATCTTTTTCTATTAAACAAAAAATCACCTATACTTTCAATAACTTCTTCAATGAACCAATGCTACCAAGCATACCAATACCTACAGCTAATGTAATAAATATTATACTGAAGTCATCTAATATACTATCTGGGCTTACAATTGCCTCGTTTAGTAGGCTGCTATTTGAAACTACAATGTATTCGTAGATGTATGAGTAACCAAATTTCACTACCATTATAGCTAGTACAGCTGCAATAAGGCCAATCAATATACCTTCAAAAACATAAGGGCCTGTAATGTAGCTATTTGTAGCCCCAACATATTTCATTATCTCAATTTCTTTCTTTCTTGAACTAATTGATAATTTTATAGTATTTGATATTAAAAATATTGATATAAATATCAAAGCTACAATCAAACCAAAGCCACCTATTTGCATATACTTAGATATTTTAAGTAGATGAACTACTTCCTCAGATAAGAATCTTACATCCTCAACACCTGGTATGAGCTTTATATTAGCTGCAACATCGTTTATCTTTTCTATATCTTCAACATTAACTTTAAAAGCATTTGGAAGCGGATTGTCTTCTTTGTATTCCTCCAATAAATAGCTTTTGTTCTCCCATTGTTCAAACATACTTTCAAGGCCTTCATCTTTTGATATAAATTTTACGTTTTTAACTCCGTCTATATCCTTAATCTTGCCTTCAAGTTCCTTAATTCCCGCATCGTCAACACCATCTAGTAAGAATACCTTAACTTCATTTATCTTTTCTTTAGTATCGCCAACAACTTTATTTACACTTAAAACTATTATTAATACAGTTGACAGTATTAATAATACCGACAATATTGATATTATCGATGCAAACGCCATGCTAAAGTGTCTTGCAATCCCTTTAAAACCATCTTTTATAATATTTATCAATTCTCTAGATTTCACAGTAATACCCACCTTCATACATATCACTAACAACGCTTCCGTGGTTTAAAGTGATTACTCTTTTCTTCATTTCGTCAACTATGTTTTTAGCATGTGTTGCCATGACTATGGTTGTGCCTCTATTGTTAATGTCTTGCAATAGATTCATTATCTCCCATGCTGTATCTGAGTCAAGGTTACCTGTTGGTTCATCTGCGATGATGACATCAGGTTTATTAACCAAGGCTCTGGCAATGGCTGTTCTTTGACACTCGCCGCCAGATAACTGATGAGGGTAAGATTTTGCTTTATCACTTAAGCCAACCATGCTTAGTATAATTGGCACACTTCTTCTAATCTCTCTAGGCTTCTTGCCAATGATTTCCATAGCAAAGGCTACGTTCTCATAAACAGTTTTATTAGGCAAAAGTCTAAAATCTTGAAAAACAACGCCTATATATCTTCTGATATAAGGTATCTTTCTATTGCTAACATCTGTAATATCTTCATTGTTTAAATATATCTTGCCGCTTGTGGGCCTAATCTCTTTTAATATTAATTTGGTTAAAGTTGACTTACCTGCTCCAGATGGTCCTATTAAAAATACAAACTCACCCGGTTTTATATGTAAGTTTATATCGTTTAGAGCAAGGACTTCACCATACTTTTTACTAACGTTTTCTAATCTAATCAAAAAAATAACACCTCTTGTCATTTATATTCATTTTGTGGTAAAATATACATATATATTATAATACAAAACAGATAAAAAATAAAGGGGGAATTTCTTTGAATAAGAAAACACTAAGATCTCAGCTCTTAGAGATAAGAAACAATATCTCCGAAACAGATAGAATTAATAAATCAAAGATAATTATTGATAAATTGATGGCGACTCATGAATATAAAAACGCTACTAATATCATGGCTTTCGCAAGCTTTGGCACTGAAGTTAATACTCATGACTTTATAAAGACAGCGCTTAGTAGCGGCAAGAGAATTATCTTGCCTATTTCAATAAAAGAAGATAGAAGCCTTTTTTTACAAGAAATTACAAATTTTGATGAATTAAAACCATCGACTTATGGTATACTAGAACCGGAGAAGAAAGAAAATTTCGATAGAAAAAAACTCGACTTAGTTATAGTTCCAGGTGTTGCCTTTGATCACAGAGGCTTTAGGATGGGCTATGGCGGCGGTTACTACGACAGATTCCTAGCTTCTCTTGATAAAAGAACTAAGATCGTTGCTATAAATTTTGAAGAGCTTTATGTATATAGAGTTGTTATTAGTAGATTCGATATGAAGGTTCCTGTTCTTATAACAGATAGAAAAATTAGAAATTTCCAAAGGAGAGTATTATGAAAAGATATATTGGTACAAATGTAATGGGTTTAAGATGCCCTATAATTACAGCAGAAGATAATATTGTAGACATCGCTGTTGATACTATATTAAAAGCTAGTGAGGCTGGAAACTTTAAAATCGATGATAGAGATGTTGTTGGTTTAACTGAATCTATAGTTGCTAAGTCAATGAATAACTTTGCCACAATTGATGATATAACTAATGATGTTAAAAATAAATTTAACTGTGATGAAGTTGCTCTAATTCACCCTATTATGAGCAGAAATAGATTTGCAATTTGCCTAAAAGGTATTGCTAGAGCTTTTAAAAAAGTATATGTTTTATTAAGCTACCCTCATGATGAGGTTGGTAACCACCTATGTGATCCAGATGAGCTTGATAACTTCGACATCAATCCTTATGGTGAGATAGTTGAAGAAAAAGAATTTAAAAAATGCTTTCCTGATACTAGACATATATTTACAAAAGTTGACTACATTGAATATTACAAAGAACTTATTGAAGAAGCTGGTGCAGAAACTGTTATGCTCTTCGGAAATAATGAAAGAAATGTACTAAAATATACTAAAAATATCTTAGTTTGTAGCATACACACACGCATTAGAACTAAAGAAAAACTTAAAAATGCTGGTGCTGAAAAGATTTTCTGTCTATCAGAAATTTTGAATGCACCTGTCAATGGATCTGGATATAATGAAAAATATGGTCTACTTGGTTCAAACAAATCTACTGAAAACAAAATAAAGCTGTTTCCAAGGGATTGTGACAATGTCGTATATGCTATACAAGAAAAAATTAAAGAAAAAACTGGCAAAAAGATTGAAGTTCTTGTTTATGGCGATGGTGCATTCAAAGATCCTATCGGCAAAATCTGGGAACTGGCAGATCCTGTTGTATCCCCTGCCTTTACTGATGGCTTAAAAGGTACACCAAACGAATTAAAACTTAAATATATCGCTGACAATAGTTTTGCTGGACTTAAAGGCGAAAAACTAGAAGAAGCTATAAAAGAAAAAATTCATAATAAAGGAAATAACTTAGTTGGTTCAATGGAATCACAAGGAACAACACCAAGACAATTAACAGACCTTATTGGCTCACTATGTGATTTAACAAGCGGTAGTGGTGATAAAGGCACGCCTATTGTATATATAAAGGGTTACTTTGATAATTTCTCAGAAGAATAATATTAAGAAATTTTAAAGGCGATTAGAGATAATTCTAATCGCCTTAATAATGTTTTCCAATCGTATTGAGTGAAAACTAATTTGTAAGTTTCTCCTCTGCTTTTATTACTTTACCATCTTTTGTTTCAACAATATAAATTCTATTTGCTAAATCCTCGTTTGTTTTAAACAAGGAAGCAAAATCTTTAAAGCTTTCAAAAGTATATTTTCTATCGCCCTTTGTATCTTTAGCATACTTTTCCTCAACATCAATAATCGTTACTTTTGTATTTTCATCAGCTTTAAGAGTCTCCTTATTATCTAATTCTTTATAATAAAAACCACCTGGATATTCATCTTCAGGTATTTCTAACCTTTCTAGTTCTTTCTTATCTTCTTCTAAGAAGTAATTTAAAAGTATAACTTCTTGTGCTTCTATCTCTGTTTCATTTACTTTAAGGAATTTATAAGTTTTAACTACGCTTTCCTTAGAGTCCCCATTATCATTATTTGATGTATCTTTATTGCAAGCAAATAATGATAATGTAAAAATTAGTATTGTTGTTAATAATAATATTTTTTTCTTGTTCATAATATTCCTCCTTTTGTTAACAATCCAATCATAAATTTTATATAATATAATTAATTATCAGTCATGCACCCCCATATCACTATAGTTTTATTTTATTTAAACAATTATAATTATAGCTAGCATTATAAAATTATAATTGTTTTAATATTAACAATATATAAAACTATTATTTATAAGCATTTATGTTTATATCCCCAGTTAATTTCCAATTATTAAGATTAAATATATAAATTCTATATTTACTACCTGAATTTGCTTTTATCTTTAGTATCTTATCTGAAGAAAATTTGTTATCATAGATTTTATGACTATCTTCTTCTATAACTATAAAATATTCAATTTTAGAAATAGGCTTTAAATCTAATAATTTTATTATAAATCCATCATTTTTGCTTCCAGTCCATAAACCTGTATCGAATTTATAGGTTAATTTATCATATTCATTAATTGTCTTGATCTCACTCATATCTATAAATCTTAGTTGAGGTGCATATATATCTTTTAGTTTTAGTTTATTAAATTCTTCTTCACTTATGATTTGAATTCTTCCATCAGAATTGTCAACACTTTGAAACTCTACTTCTGTTCCAATAACTTCTATCCTATCTTTCTCTAATTTAACGACACTAGCAAAAACTGGCATACTAAAAAGAAATGTTAAAGCAAAAATAAATGTGCCTAATATTGTTTTTTTATAATTTTTCATTATAATCATCCTTTCTAAATTTGGATTTAATTTTAAAGATACCTCATCTCTTTTAACTGTGCTACTCATAAGTTGAAACATTGACTTACAGTAGTCTTTTCTTGTTTCTAAAGTATCTCCCAATCTTGAAATAACTTCTTTGTCTGTAAAGATTTCGATATCTTGCTCTAGATATTTCAAACTAATAATAAGTAGTGGATTGCACCAGAAAACACAAGCTACAAAATTTACTATATGATTAAATAAGATATGAAATTTTTTTATATGCGTTAGCTCATGCATCATGACATATTTTAATAATTCTTCATCTTGAAGTATATATGACTGCATAATGATTTTAGGTTTTAATAAACCATACGTCACTGGTGTTTTTAAATTATTATTTATATATATACTGACTGTCCTTCTTAATTTAAAAGACTTTATATAATCTAAACATTTATCGTCATGTATTATTTTTGAGTTTTTCATAGTTTTATCAAAATTTACATATTTATATAATACATAAGACATAACGAATAGTGCTACTATATATCGATTTCTTGGATATAAAACATAACTTACTTTCTTTGCAAGTAGCCTTAAAATTGAGTCTATATAACTTAAGATGTATAATATAAAATTAAATATACTATTGGAATTAAATTCTTCAATTTTGATTAAAATTTGATATGGACATATCAAGTATACAAATAAGAGCGCCCATAAAATAATACTTGCTGATTTAAAAGCATTTTTGTTTAAAAATTTTCTTACTATTAATATTAATATTATCAGCAATAAGCTTTTAAAACTTTTTAGTAAAGCATATTCATTATATATGTTTACTAGCACCTTTACTGTCCTCTGCTTCAAAATTTTCTAATAAGTTTTTCATTTCTTCAAGTTCTTCTTCTGAAACTTTTTCTGCGCTTAAAAATGTCTTACACATATTAACAAGAGATCCTTTAAATAATTTTTGAAACGCTTCTTTTTGCTTGCTAAGTAAAGCTTCTTCGCGTGACATAATAACACTAATCGTATATTTTGGATAACGCCTATCTAAGACCCCCTTTTCAATGAGCCTACCTATAAATGTATAGGCAGAAGTTTTACTAATTCCATATTTCTCTTTTAAAATTTTTGACAATTCTAAAGCTTGTATTTCTCCATTCTCATCTAAAACATCTCCTTGCCATAGAAGCTCCATAACTTGTAATTCACCATTTGATAAATCCATACTGTACCTCCTATTTCATTTTCATTTATTTTAATATTTTCACTTCGAATATATCATATTTTATATTAAAAGTCAAGTACTTTTTATTAACTAATATCTATATATATAAGCTAATTGCATAAAAATACCCTCTCTACTCGTGATGAGTAAAGAGGGTTTTATAATTTTAACTATTTTTCTATAAGTTTGCTTACTTCTTCTTCAACGTGTTCTTTAGTAATTCCGTATTTTTCAAATAAGACTTTTCCTGGTGCTGATGAACCAAATCTATCGATACCAATTGCAGTACCTTCTAGACCAACAAATCTTCCCCAAAGCATTGTTGAAAGTGCTTCAACTGATACTCTTCTCTTAACATTTGATGGAAGTATCTTTTCGATATATTCTTTGTCTTGATTTAAGAATATCTCTTGTGATGGCATACTAACAACTCTTATAGATTTGCCTTTTGCTTCTAAATCTTTTGCAGCCTCTATTGACAAAGCTACTTCTGATCCTGTTGCTATGATTATAGCGTCAATTGCATCTTTTGCTTCTTTATGAACTATATAAGCACCTTTTAAAGCTTCTTCTGATGAATTATCAAGAAGTTTTAATCCTTGTCTTGAAAGTATCAAGCATGTTGGTGTTTTTTTGCTCATTAAAGCTGCTTGCCAAGCGTAGCAAACTTCTCTTGAGTCAGCAGGTCTAATTACATTGATGTTTGGTATGCTTCTAAGCATTGCTAAGTGCTCTATAGGTTGATGAGTTGGTCCATCTTCGCCAACGCCTATGCTGTCATGAGTTAATATATATATTGCAGGTAAATTCATTAGTGATGCAAGTCTTATTGATGGCTTCATATAATCTGAGAAAACTAAGAATGTTGCTGCATAAGATCTTAATCCGCCATGAAGTAAAATTCCGTTAACAATGGCTCCCATTGCGTGCTCTCTGATACCGAAGTGTATGTTTCTTCCTTCTGGGCATTCACTTGAGAAGAATTTTTCATCATTCATAACTGATTTATTTGATGGACCTAGGTCAGCTGATCCGCCCATAAGATTTTCTAATACGTGACTTACCTTGTTAAGAACCTTGCCTGATGAAGATCTCGACGCATCATCTTTTAGTTCTATATCAGTACATGCCTTTAGTACTTCTTCACTTACTTCTTTATCGTAGAAACTCATAAGCTTGTCATAATCTGCCTTGTATTTAGCTTTGTATGCTTCTAATTTTTTGTACCAATCTTCTTCATATTTTTCTAAATCTTTGCACTTTTCTTTCATGTAGTCAAGTACGTCTTGGCTCACATTGAAGCCTTCTTCTTCATAGCCAAGATTTTTTCTAAGTGCAGCAAGTGATTCAGCTCCTAAAGGTGCTCCGTGAGCGTCAGCGCTTCCTTCTTTGCCAGTAGCACCATAACCAATCTTAGTCTTAATCTCAATTAATGTTGGTTTATCAGTGCTTTTCTTTGCTTCAGCTATAGCCTTGGATATAGCCTCGATGTCATTACCATCTTCAACGTATAGAGTGTTCCAGCCAAGTGCTTCATATCTTGCTCTAACATTTTCAGTGAAAGCAAATTTTGTATCGCCTTCTATAGTAATGTTATTTGAATCATATAAAACAACTAATTTATTTAGCTTAAGTGTTCCAGCTAAGGATGATGCTTCGTTTGAAATACCTTCTTGTAGACATCCGTCACCGCAAAGTATATAAGTCATGTGGTCAATAAGTTTATTGTCATCTTTATTGAATAAAGCTGCTAAATGTTTTTCAGCTATAGCCATACCGACACCCATAGCAATACCTTGTCCTAGTGGTCCAGTACTTGCTTCAACGCCCTTTGTATGCATATACTCAGGGTGACCTGGTGTAAGTGAGTCAAATTGTCTGAAATTTTCTAAGTCTTCAATCTTTAGTCCATAGCCATATAAATTAAGTAATGAGTATAGAAGCATTGATCCATGTCCTGCAGATAAGATGAATCTGTCTCTGTTTATCCAATCAGGATTCTTTGGGTTGTGCTTTAAGTGCTCATTAAATAATGTAAATGCCATTGGCGCTGCTCCTAGTGGCAAACCAGGATGGCCTGAATTAGCTTTTTCAATAGCTTCCGCCGATAATACCCTAATAGTATTTATTGCCTTTTGTTTAACGTCCATATTAACCTCCTATTTCAATTTATATACTCTACTGCGTTTTTTGTAAAAATTATCTTCATTAAAAATCTTGGTATGTCCAGTTGTCTTTTAAATCGTTTAGGTTCCTTTATGAGTCTATACAGCCATTCCATACCTATCTTTCTTATAAAAGCTGGCGCTATCTTGACATTGCCAGCTAATACATCTATGACACCGCCATTAGCAATTGCAAGCCTTGAATTAATTTTGTCTTTATTATAATAGATAAATTTTTCTTGATAGCCCGCTCCCATACCTACAAAGATGGCGTCCGCCTTTGAATCATTTATCTTTTTTATCAAAGCTTCTTCTTCATCGCAAGATGAATTGCCATTGTGACTGCCTTTAAAATATCCGTTGTTATAGCCTGCTACGACTATGTTTGGATAATCATGATTAATCTTCTCTATAGCTTTCTCAGCTATGCCAGGCTTAGCTCCTAACAAAAACAGTGAGAGACCTTTTTCGTTCATTAGCTCCAAAATCTTGATAGATGTGTCATAGCCTGTAACTCTTGATTTTAGCGGCTTTTTCTTTAATTTTGATGCTATCATTAGACCAATTCCATCGCATAAATTTAGTGATGCTGAGTTAATTATTTCTTTAAATTCATCATCTCTTCCAGCTCTCATAACTATCTCTGGATTTGGTGTGTAAATATAATTAAGTTTATCATTATCAAAAAATTCATTAATCTTCGCAATGGTTTCTGACATGTCAATATTATTTATTCTTACACCTAAAATTTTAATGTCCATAAGCATCATCCTTTAAAAGTTCTAGTGCAAGCTTGCTTGCTTCTATTGCTTTTTTCTTATTTTCTTCATTAATAGAACTTAATTTATTTATAAAATCTATTCTATTATTGCTAATGTATTCATATGCCTTGATTAAATCATAATAATTAATACCATCTACGTCAATATTTATGCTCTCATCAAAATCTTTTAGAAGCGTCTCGGTCTTTGGATCATAAGAAAGTCCAATAAATGGTAAGTTTTGATGAATTGCATATATCATAGCGTGTAGTCTCATAGCAACGATAAAATCAGCGTTTTTCATAAGATTCATAAGTATTTCAACTGGATATTTTTCATCGATTATCTTGCTTGATTTTAAATTTGCTGCAATTTTTTCTGATATAGTCGTATCTCTTGGCATCTGCATTGGCATGAAAACAATATTTTTTCCTTGATCAATAAGATAATTTAAAAATTTAACTAGCTCATCTATAAGTTTTTCGTCATTCATCCATGACCTAACCGAAACTAAAACTGTATCTTTATTTATATCAAATTTCTCACGAATACTTTCATCACTTGCCTCTTTTAGATTAAAGACTGGATCTGATAAAACTTTTACATTTTGATTATTGACCCCAATTGATTTAATGAAATTATATGAATCAATATCTCTGAGCGTGATATAATCTACTTTATTAAGTACTCTTCTTGTGAAATTTCTGTTGAATTTTTTATTTATCGGTCCAACACCATTCGAATAAACAAAAACTTTTTTCTTATAGTGCTTAGCAAGCTTCATTATTAATAAATAGTACCAAATTGATCTGGAACTTGTCTTGTCTTGTAAGAGGCTTCCGCCGCCGCTTATAAGCATGTCAGACGCTTTAATGCTCTTAATTACATCAAAGAGCTTAAATCTATCAAC
>ERZ1673750.528-NODE-528-length-28295-cov-4.459348_pt1 | contig 28295 bp, 19 predicted proteins | sample MGYA00580203_ERZ1673750 | MGnify/ENA primary metagenome ERZ1673750 (study PRJEB41218, sample SAMN15661763) | gut metagenome | host: Homo sapiens | place: Canada: London | collected 2015-08-20/2019-03-30 | study: EMG produced TPA metagenomics assembly of... | reverse complement strand
ACACATCCCTTAGAACGGGATGTCCTCATCGTAGACGTCGACCGCAGGGGGAACCGGAGCCGCCATGGGCGCCGGAGCCTGCTGCGGAGCGGGCGCGGGGGCGTAGCCGCCCTGCTGGCCGTAAGACGGGGCGGGGGCGTAGCCGCCTGCCTCACCCTGCTGGCCGCGGGACATGAACTCGATCTCATCGACGATAACCTCGAGCTTGCTGCGGCGCTGGCCGTCACGCTCCCAGGAGCTGTAACGGAGCTTCCCCTCGATAGCGACCTTCGACCCCTTCGAGAGATAGCGGCTCACGGCCTCCGCACGGGTGCCGAACATCGTGCAGTCCACGAAGTTCGGGTAGTCCTCCCACTCGCCCGTCTGAGGATTGCGACGACGGTCGTTGACCGCCACGCCGAAGCTCAGGACCTGGGTGCCGCTCGCAGTGGCGCGCAGCTCGGGATCGCGGGTGAGATTACCGGAAATGTTGACTCGATTGATGCTCATACGTGTTCACTACCTCTCACGCGGCGTTAATGGGCCGCATCCATACAAATGACCTACTCCTGGTCGTCGCGACGGACGATCATGTGGCGGATCACGGCGTCGGTAATACGAAGCACGCGATCGAGCTCCGCGATGGAAGCCGGGTCTGCATGGAAGTTGATGAGGGTGTAGTCACCTTCGGTGAGCTTGTCGATCTCGTAAGCGAGCTTGCGCTTGCCCCACTCGTCGACGTTGTCGACCTTACCTTTGCCCTCGGCGATCGTGTTGTCGATGCGCTTCATCACGGCGAGACGAGTCTCGGGATCGAGGTTGGGGTCAACGAAGAACAGCAGTTCATAAGCCTTCATGTGGTCACCTCCTCTGGACAAACGGCTTCGGGTCGTGAAGGTGCGCCCGAAGCAGGAAAAGACGTGCTAACTATAGCCGAGTCCGCACATCTTGCAAGGTGTCCGCTGCCGCACCCCATGACCTCCACATTTTCGAGCACTTCTGCCAGATACCCAAGCATGCGATCCGCCACGTGATAAGCATGCCACGCCGCCCAGACACAAATCCGCCCTCCATCGCACCGCGTCTTCTCCGATATCTGGCCTTCGTCCTCCCCCATCTGAAAGACGCAGCATGCGTACAACGCGGCCGAAAAGCAAAATGTGCCCCAGCTGCATTTCCCACAAACAAGAAACGCAACTGGGGCACAATGGCAAACGAAGGCTATCCCGAGCCTATTCCGCGATGGGACCGCCGTCCTCATCGCCGGGAGCATCATCGGTGCTAATCGGTCCGAGCGGAATGGGCTTCTTCTCAACATCCGGAGTGGCGTCGACCTGGGTCTCCTCAACAGTCTCAACTTGAGCCGTCTCGGAAATCTTCGCCTCGGCCTCGACGGAATCGGTGGGCTCGATCGGCTCGACTGGGTCGGAAGAAGTAGCCGAGTCGACGGGCTCAACGGGCTGGGCGGAGTCGACGGGCTCAACGGGCTGGGCGGAGTCGACGGGCTCAAGGGGCTGGGCGGAGTCGACGGGCTCAAGGGGCTGGGCGACATCGGCAGGGGCAGAGGCTACAGAATCGGGCTCTCCAGCCGGCGAGGCCATAGGATCCACCGGTACGGAGGCGCAGGCCGCGCGAGCGCCGTGGTGGGGAACATCGTCGGGCAGGGGGGCAGACGAGACACCCCAGCGGTTCACGTCAAAGCGCGCGAACCACTGCCCCATCGCATTCACGCTCACCAGGTTCATCGCCGTCGAAATCACATTGCCCACGAACAGCAGGGCCATCAAAAGCAGCACGAAGAGCAAAACCGGGCCGGCACCCATGCGCAGGAGCTGGTCGGCCAGGAAGTGCCAGCCGGTCATATAGCCATCCGAAAGCCCAATCACGGCGGTGGCGCTCAGCAAGCCGCCCATCAGCACGAGCATGGCCACCATCGCCACAGCGAACGCGTAGACCGAAGACACCACGGCCCCGATGAGGGTCACCAGCAGGACCTTGCAAAAGCCGCCGAAGTCGCGGACGACCATCTGGAACAGTCGGTCGAGACGCCATCCGGCGGAGAAGCTGTCGTACAGCGTTCCGCGCAGCGCCGCCGCCTGCAAAAACGTACCGGCGAACACCATGATAACGAGGTCGAGCAGGAAGAACGTCGCCCCAGAAGCCAGGATGACCGAGTTCGCAAGACTGCTGCCGCCCGTGGTCATCGCCATCAATGCGGCGAGCGAACCGGGAAACAGGATCTGCAGGACCAGGCCGCAGACAAAGGCCTGGGAAATCGTGATGAGGAAGGCGCGGGCGCCCGTGGAGATAACCTTGCCGTAGTCAACGCCGCGCTGCTTGGGGGCGGATTCCACGCCCCAGGCAGTGAGCCGCGCCCATTCGAGGCCATAACCAAGTACGGCGATCTGGCCCAATATCGGAATCCAGCTGACCAATGTCAGGACGAGTAGCGGTTTCACCCATCCCTTGTCGCGCGCGAGCATCCGCCACGACGACATGAAACCAACTTCACCAGTTTGCATGCGTGCCTCAATTCCTCAGTCTTCGCCATTTGCATGACTGAAGTGTATCCCGATGAACGTGGTAGTTTCACTTGCAACACCCATCATTAAGCACAGCTTAAGCCGCCCGCAAGAACCCCCTAAGGCACATGCGCGCCGCACCGGCAGAGTCCGGATCGCCGGGCAAAAGAAGCGCGCCAATAAAACGCCGACACCGACCTCGTCTCGCGAGCCATGACCCATGGTCGACATACAAAAAAACGAGCCACTCGGGCTCGTTAACGCGATGCATGATGGCGGAGGAGGAGGGATTCGAACCCTCGTACGGGGAGTACCCGTAAACGGTTTTCGAGACCGCCGCATTCAACCACTCTGCCACTCCTCCGTAGGATGTGAAAACGGCACGCGATCCAATTGGATGCGTGCCGCTGAAAGTTCTGGCGGAGAGTCAGGGATTTGAACCCTGGAGACGCTTTTGGCGCCTACACGATTTCCAATCGTGCTCCTTCGGCCACTCGGACAACTCTCCGTGAATGCAGGGGCTATTGTACCGTAAGTTGGGTGGGATGCAACAGTAATTCTTGGAAAAGGGGGCAAAATTGCTCTGCCCCCTCCACAACTGCCTCCGCTAAGATGGTTGAGCCAGTTCATTTTCCCAGGGAGGCACCGTGTTTCCGGCCGTACTCGCAGTCACGCAAAGCGCCGTCTCGGCTTCCGTCATTGCATCCGAAAGCGTCGCGATTCCACTCGCGTTCGAGCTGCTCGCTGTCGTTGTTGCAGCGGCGACGGGCGCGCTCACGGCTCGCGAGAACAAGCTCGACCTCGTCGGCGCCATCGGCCTGGCGGTGCTCGTCTCGCTCGGCGGCGGTCTCATCCGTGACGTGATCTTGCAGGAGGGCAACGTCTACATCCTCCGCCAGCCGCTCGCCCTGCCCGTCGCCATCGCAACGGCCGCGGCGGTGTTCACGTTCCCCGTTATGGTCGAAAAACCCGACCGCCTCGTGGCGATACTCGACATCTTCTCCGTCGGTCTGTTCGCCGTCATGGGCGCAGATAAGACGATGCTCTACGGCTATCCCGCCATCACCTGCGTCATGATGGGCTTTTTCACCGCCGTCGGCGGCGGTCTGCTGCGCGATGTCTGCCTCGCCCGCGTGCCCTATATCTTCCAACGCAGTAACCTGTACGCGATTGCGGCGATCGCAGGCGCACTCACCTACATCGTTCTCGTGCAATGCCTCGATATTTGGAACATCGCCGCGGCCGTGATAAGCGTCGCCGTCACCATGGCCGTCCGTTGGTGGTCCATCCGCTACAACATCATGAGCCCCACTGAGGTCGATCTGCACAAGCTGCCCGAACCGGTCAAAAAGGTCGCCCGCCCGGTGGTTCGCCCCGTGCGCAAGGCGGCTCAACATGTGAGTACCAAGACAAGCCAGGCTGCTGAGCAGGCCAGCCTGCGCAAAATCGAGCGTCAGCACAAGCGCGATCGCCAGCGGGAGACCCGCCGCCATCGACGCTAGCCGGCAAAGAAAACGGGTCGCCGTCCGAAGACGACGACCCTCAGCCGTTCAGCTATGCGCGCCGAATATTAGTGCTTGCGACGCTTGGACGCAGCGGCCAGGGCAGCGACGCCGGAGATGCCGACGGCCATCATCGGCAGCATGGACGCATCGCCGGTCTTGGGGAGCTTGTTCGTGGGCCTGGCGGCCGGCTTGGCCGGCTCGTCCTTCACCCAACCGCCATACAGCGTGGTGTCGGCCGTGACGGCATCCTTCGCGAAGTCCCACTTCTCGGCAACAGTACCGTCAGCGTTCTTCACCTTGAACCAACCCAGGAACTTCCAACCCTTGAGGGTGGGGGCGGCAGGCTCCTCAAGCAGAGCCCCGTCCTTGACGACAACGGCAACAGGCTTGCCGGCGCCAGATTCAAAGGTCACCGTAAACTCCTTGGGGAGCTTAGCCAGAATAGTCTCCGCCTTGGTCATCGTTTTAGAGAGCTTGGCATCAGCGAAATAGGTGTTGCACACTGCGCAGTACCAGTGCTCGACGACGCCCTCGGTGTCAACGGTCGCAGGCTTTGCCGGGACATGGGTTGCCTTGTGGCCGAGTTTGGTTATCACGAGGGCATCGGGGTTGGGCACCTCGCCGTTCATGTCCTTATCCCAATACAGCTTGCCGCAGTCCGTGCACTTCCAGTGCGCTTTCGCACCGTCCTTGTCGCAGGTAGCAGGAACTTCAGCAACCTCGACGAGCACGTGCTTGTGCACACCGAAGCTGCCGTCGGGGTTCTTGTTCAGGCCGAAACCGGGGACGATGTAATCCTCGTTGGGAATGGCGCCCTCGTACGTTCCGCCGGAGACCTGCACGTCGTTCGACGTGTTCTCCTTGTTATCGGTGAAGATGGCCTGCTGGTCGCCCGTGCTGATGAACGTTCCGCCGCTTACGACCACCTTGCCGTCCTCGAAGCCCTTGGCACCCATGAGATTGAAAACACTACCTTTGGCGCCATCTGAAGGATCAATGGTACCGCCAGTAATGGTCAGGTCGTTCCAGTTGAGGATGGCGGCGTTGGTGCCATTCTTCACCTCTCCGCTCTTGATCACCATGACGCCATAAGAATCGTTCTTGATGTATTTACCGCCCTCAATAACACCGCCGTCAACCGTCAGCTTGGCAACATAGCCGTCCTTCTCGGGATTGCCGCTATACCAGCCGTTGTCGACAACGCTCGAGAATCCGGCAGGCTTGCCGTCCGCGAGGAGCAGCTCGACCCTGGAGCCAGCCCTGAGCGTCAAATCCCCACGATTCAAAACGGTGTAATAGGAATTTCCGTTGCCCGAATTGGGCTTAAGCGTACCCGCCTCGGCAGAACGCTTGAACGTTCCGCCAGAAAGCACGGTAACGGAACCTTCCTCGGTTACCAAAGCGGCGCGCCCATGCGACACGTTATCGACCACACCACCGCTGGCAGAATCCACAACCGTGAGCCCACCCTTGTTGGTGATGGTGTGCTTGCCGGCAACGTTGGTGATCTTGTGGCCAGCGAGGTCAAGGGTGATGGTCTTGTCCGCGGGAATGACAACAGATTCGGTCACATCGGTCAGAAGCTGAACGGTCGCATCATCGGCGGCGACCAGGGCGTCTGCGAGCTTCGCAAAGGTCGCAACGTCACCACTGGGCTTAACCACGGCTGCAACGGCCTTCTCACTCGGCTTGACAAGCGTGCCGCCCACCCACTCATGGCCATCGGGCGCAGCCAACGCGACGGACGGGTCCTCAACGACCTTGATGGTCTCTGCGGATTCGCCAGTGCAAACAAGCGTGGCTTTGGAAAGGTTGCCGCCATTGATATTCAGGCCGATCGGGCCCTTGCCGGTCGCGCCACCGGAGACGCTCGTCTCGATAACGCCGACGATCTCACCCGCGCCTTTCTCGACCGTCACGACAACAGACTCGTAATCTGCGAAGCGACAAACATCGAATGCCGCCTTAGGGCCGGCCCCGCCGGCGTAAATGTTGGTACCGGCGCCGATAGTCACGTTGCCATTGTTATTGGACAGCGTGTACGCGGTGTGCGGACCGCCCTTGAGTGTGACGCCTTTCAGCTTGAGATTGCTGTAGTTCTGAATAAGAATCTTTCCGCTCGCGCTTTCGGTGGTGATAACACCGTCTTGGAACGTCAAGTTGCTACCCATGAACAGTTGGAATGCGTTGGTCTCGGTACCCGTCGAACCGACCGTGGGATCGGTCACCGTGTACGTGTGCCCGCCAAGGTCGAAGGTGAACTTCTGACCCCCGGCAACTTGAACGCCCGGTCCGGTCAGATCCTTCGTCAGCTTGATAGTACTGCCCTGGGGCTCCTTCTTGTCGACAATCGCCTTCACCGCTTCGGGCACCGAGGCGTACGCGCTGTCGCCAATCATGACGTCGCCCTCAGCCGCATGCGCGGCAGGCGCAAATCCTACGGCTGCGGCGATCATCACCGCGAGAAGCGATAGGATGCGTGGGGCCTTACTCCATTTTCTCATCGTTCGGTCCTTCCACTCGCTTGCTCGGCCTTCTGGCCGCTCAGAAACAAAATACCCCGTTGCACACAAAGGAAATCCAACCCCTGAATGACCTATCGCCAATCGTCGCGTTTTGTCACCTGAACGGTGTGCTACCAGGCCTTTAACTGCTTGATATAGATGATGCCGAGAGCGGTACAACCACCCTCGGCATCACGCCTGGACCCATATCCGATTAACGAAGAGCATGACCTCTTGAAGATTTATTTCGACTTTCCCCGCATCTTGACCACAATGCCGGTAACGACGGCAATAGCTCCGATCACGCCCATGATCACGACCGGAATAGCGGATTCATCACCCGTCTTCGGCAAAGGGCTCAACGGCGCAAGGACAACCTGCTGGGCAGCGGGAAACGTCGGCTGCATCGGGACGGCCGGCGCAGGCGCCTCAAGCTTCGGCAGCACCGTGTCGGTCTTCTCAATCACCTGCACGAGGCCGGCATCGGCAAACACGAGGCCACAGCGGTCGCACTCCCAGTACTCGGTATTTCCCTCTGCCTGGGTCGTCGGCTCCACCGCGGGCACATGCTTGACCAGGTGCCCAGGATGCAAAATCACCTGCTCGCTCGGCCTGATCATGTTGCGGCCCTCGGGATCGGCAAAAGACAACCCGCATCCGTCGCAATGCCAGTACTCGGGACGCCCGTCCACCATACAGGTCGCCGGCACCTCGGGCACAAAGGAAAGCGCATGCTTGTGCACGTCCATGCCGCCCAGGACCTCGCCCTCGACCCTGACCCCGTCATGCGCGACGAACGTTCCTCCGTTTTGGATGACGGGGGTCGTAACGCCTTCCGCGCCTTTCACCGACCCACTCTCCATCACGACAGACGCTCCGGGTTCGATCACGAGTGCAGGAGTGCCGGGGGTCGGGGCAAAAAGCACGGCCGAATCGGCCACCGAACCCTCAATGGTGAGCTTGGCGCCCGACTTGACGGTAATCGCCGGCTTACTCGCCGTACCGCTCAGCCTATGAGCATACAAATCGATCGACAGCTCCTTACCCGCTGGAACCGTGATCGACTCCTCGACATTGTCTATCAGTACCGCGGTCCGGCCCTTAACCTCAGAATCGCTGCCAATGGCGTCGACGGCCTCCTGCAGCGTTTTGAAATTCCAGCCCGAAACCATGATGGGTCCGAGTTCAAAATCGGGGAAGAAATGCGTATCTTCGAGTGCCTGGGGATCAGCACCGGGCCCAGCCTGCCCGCCATCGGCATAAGCCGACGAGGGGAGCACAGACGGAGCGCACAGCGCACCGGCGAGGAGCACGAACGTTATCACCCGTGTCATTCTCGAAAACCTCAAGCTCGACTCCTTCTTTTTCTATCTCTTAGAAGCTCAGCTGCTCAAGACGATCGAACAGGACGTCGCGGCGAGTGAGGAAGTCCCACGGGTCAAAGATCTCGTCGAGCGTCTCGGACGTCACGGTGCACTCGGGATCGGCCTCCAGGCGAGAGCGCAGATCCAGGCCATCCACGGCGGCGTGAACGTCATCCCACACGGCCATAGAGTTGCGCTGCACGATCTTGTACGCATCCTCGCGCGAAATGCCCGTATCGACCAGGGCGAGCAGCACCTTGGAGGAATAGATCAGGCCGCGCGTGAGATCAAGATTGGCCTTCATGCGGGCGGGATACAGGATGAGGCCGTCCACGATGCGGATGAGGCAGGTAAGCATGTGATCGAGCGCCATGAAGCTGTCCGCCTGGGCAACGCGTTCGGCGGAGCTGTGCGAGATGTCGCGCTCGTGCCACAGCGCGACGTTATCGAACGCGACCTGGGCGTTGGCCTTCACGACGCGGGAGAGGCCACAGACCTTCTCAAGCGTAATGGGATTGCGCTTGTGCGGCATAGCCGAGCTGCCCTTCTGGCCCTTGCGGAACGGCTCCTCCACCTCGAGGGTGTCGGTCTTCTGGAGGCTGCGGATCTCGGTAGCGATACGGTCGCAAGTCGCAGCGGTAGTGGCGAGCACGCCGGCCAGGTACGCATGGTGATCGCGAGAGATAACCTGGGTGGACAGAGGGTCGTGTGCCAGACCGAGATGCTCGCAGACATACTCCTCGACGAACGGGTCAATGGAGCTGTAGGTGCCAACCGCTCCGGAGATGGCTCCAAAGGCGACGTTCTTGCGGGCGTCCACCAGGCGGTCGAGGTCACGCTTGAGCTCCCAAGCCCAGCTGCCGAACTTCATACCGAAGGTCATGGGCTCGGCGTGGATGCCGTGGGTACGGCCCACGCACAGGGTATCGCGCTCCTCGAACGCGCGGCGGCGGCAGATCTCTCCGAGCTTACGCACGTCCTCGATGATGATGTCGGTCGCCTGGACGAGCTGGTAGCACAGGGCGGTGTCACCCAGGTCGGAGCTGGTCATGCCGTAGTGGACCCAGCGGCTGGGCTTGGGCTCGCCCTGCGGGACCTCGGCGTCGATGTGCTCGCCCATGTTGGTGAGGAAGGCGATGACGTCATGATGGGTGACCGCCTCGATAGCGTCGACCTCGGCCCTATCGAACCCGGCGTGCTCACGAATCCAGGCAGCATCCTCTTTGGTGATGCCGCACTGGCCGAGTTCGGCCTGGGCCTCACAGGCGAGCACCTCGATCTCCTGCCAAACGGCGTACTTGTTCTCGAGCGAGAAAATGTGGGCCATCTCAGGACGGGTGTAGCGATCGATCATGACGAGGGCTCCTTTCATGAAAAGAGCCCGACACCTCCACGGTACCGGGCTCTTATGGCTTCAATGGAGCGGGTAACGGGACTCGAACCCGCGAATGTCAGCTTGGGAAGCTGATGCCTTACCACTTGGCGATACCCGCGTGCGATTAATCCTACCACGCGCACTCCCGCACAGGCAACCGACGTCTTTGCGCTCTTTCTTTGAATGAAAACAGGCAAAAACGAAGGCCCTGTGAACTGCCCACCGCATGGCGTCGTCTTGAGCTGGGGGACGGCACGAATGGTCAGTTTTTCTCAGCTTCTTACCAAAGCGACGACAGACGAATCGAGATGCTCTCGGGATTTCGCATCGTAGCATCGCCCCACGGGCAACGCACCACAAACACAGCCGCCCGCGTTCAACCACGAGACCACGGGAGGGCACGATGATCGACAAGAGGAAGAAACCGACACGCGGGCTGATCGGAGGTGGAAACGCCAAAAAGGGACGTACGGCAACCGAAGGAGCCGCGGCGCGGCGGGCGCGCGGACGGCGGCGAACGTATCCCCTGCCGGGCGCGACACTCAACGCTAGGACTCGCACCATTCTCATATTCATCCTCATATCTGCAGCATTTTGCGCGCTCTCAGGTCTCGTGGGACCCTGGTCGCGCAACGCGTTCGCCGCAGATGGATACACGCATACATTCCCCAACGGCAATACGGTTGAGGTGCATCCCGACGGGACGATCACGGGCACCTGCGTGATGTCGGGCAACGCCGTTGTGGGGGGCAAATTCAGCGGAAAGGTCACCATGCCGGACGGCGCGACGTACCCCGCACTCTGTTACGAAGTGGTCATCGGGGTGCCGAATCACAGCCTGTACCCGGGTCCCTGCGACGGCTCATATCCTTTTGAGGCAAAGCGAAACCCAAACGGCACGTACTTCGTATTGATCAAAAGCCAAAACGCAGCGGCCGGTGCACCGGGCACCGTGCCAAGCACCTATCCTTACCAACGCTGCTGCACCAGAGAATGGAAGCTCGTGCTCGATGTGGACGTCGAGTTCACCAAGCGCTCCAAGGCGGCAAACCTGACTGACGGCAACTCGGCATACACGCTGGGTGGGGCCTCCTTCGACATATACGACGCCGCGGATGAGCGCAAGGTCACCTCCATCACCATGGATGCCGGCGGCAAGGCCCGCTGCAAGCTCGCCCCCAACAAGAACTATTACGCCGTGGAAACCAAGGCACCCCAGGGCTACAAGCTGCATCAGGGCCGTATCCCGTTCCATGTGGACCCCAAGGGCACCGCGATTGTATTCGAGGACGCGCCGGGGACCGTGTCCCTCACCGTTCGCAAACAAGATGCCGCCACCGGCGGCGGAGCACAGAGGGGCCTCTCCCTAAAGGGCGCCCAATACGAAGTGACCTCCCTGTCGACCCAGGGATGGAAAACGCATATGACAACGGATGAACGCGGCGTCGCCACGGCGACGAACATCCCTCTGGGCCGTATCTCCGTGGTCGAGACAAAAGCACCCGAAGGCTATCGGCTCGATCCGACCGTGCATACCTACGAGGTGAACGGCGGCCAGCTTGGGACATCGGGCGTGTTCGAACTCTCACCCAAAGAAGGTTACGGCGAAGTGCCCCGGGCATTCGATATCGAGGTGGTGAAATACCTCGAAAACGGCAACGAGGGCTCCGGTTTGCAAAAACCGGGTGCCAAAGTACGCTTTGACATCATCTCAAACTCGACCGGCAAAACCGTCGGCTCCATCACGACCGACGACCGCGGAAGAGCGTCGAGCGCGGGCAGGTGGTTCGGTGAGGGATCGCGCATCGACGGCATCAAGGGCGCCATCCCCTACGACCGCAAAGGATATACCGTCCACGAGGACCCCGACAGCACGCCCGCGGGCTATCAACCATGCCCCGATTGGGTCATTGGGACCGACCAGATGGTAGACGGGAGCACGTTGCACTACATCGTCGACAATGACTTTGTCGGATCGCGGGTGCAAATCGTGAAATGCGACGCCACCAGCGGTCAGCCCATCCCACTCGAAGGATTCGCGTTTCAGGTGCTCGACAAGCACAAGAAACCGATATCCCAGGAGGTTTGGCATCCCAATCATGCGGTGATGGACACTTTCACCACCGACGCCACGGGATGCGTCACGTTGCCCGAGCCGCTCGAACCGGGAACCTATTACATCCGGGAAATGAAAGCCGTGAAACCCTATCTGATCAACGGGGACGAAATCGAATTCGACATTGCCGACGACGCCGAAACGCAACCGCTGACCGTCGTGCGCATCTCAGACGAACGAGCGACGGGATCGGCGTCGATCGTTAAACGCTGCGCCGATGACTCCTGCCCATGGTGCGAGGAGGGAAACGCAATCGAAGGCGCGCGCTTTATCGTGGTAGCCATGGAAGACATCCTGAACCCGAGTGGCTCCGTCGATATGCCCAAGGGTACGACGGTCGAGCTCGACCCCACCGACGAGAGCGGCGTGGCCCGTATCGATGGGCTGCCGCTCGGCAGCGGAACCGCTCGATATGCGTTCGTCGAGGCCGAAGCGGCACCGGGACACATTCTCGACCCCACCCCCATACCCTTCACCCTGAGCTGGGTCAACGCGGAAACACCCGTGGTCGACATCGAGGTGACGCATCAGAACGCCCCCACCGAAACCGTCATACATAAGACCGATGCGTCGACGGGAGCGCCCCTGGCCGGAGCATCGTTCGATGTCTGGCCTCGACAACTCGAATTCAAACAGCAGGTTGAGCCCGAGCGGATGGCCAGCGACGGGAATCTGGGGTCGCTGCTGATCACGAACTGCATCGGCGCTCGCGACTGGGAGAACGTCGAGATCCGACTTGACCAAAAGGTCGACTACGCACTTGCCAGGGCGTCGGTCCCCGTCGGCTACTCCTTGCATCTCACCCGAATTTCTGACAGCGGAGAAAAGGAGGTTGGAACCTTTGAGCCCGATGTGACGCGTGGCGCCGAGCGCGTAACGCTCGGCAATACGGACGACATGCTGGCGCCCGGCACGTATCGGATCGATCTGCTTGATGCAGACGGGACGGCCGTACACGCCGACTACGAAAAGGAACTCCGCATCGAAGCGGGCACGTCACACCTCATCGCCTACACTCCAGGCATATTCGGCATGAAGGGCCGGGTTTCCGTCGAAACGAGAGCTATCGAACTCGAATCATATGAGACCGACGACTTTGACCTGGATGGCGATCTGGCCATCATCAGAGACGTTAAACCGGGGTCATATCAGCTAAGCACAACATCGACCAGTGATGAAAAGCTGAGCGCAAAAACGGATGTTGAGATTGCTTTTGGCGAACCGACTCATGTGCAATGGCGTGAGTCCCAGCTCTATCGCACGGATCACACACTCGTACCATATGCCAAGAAATATCTGGATGCGGCGTTTTCCCGTGCGGGCATATCAACGGTGACGGACGAACACGGAAACATAGTCCTAACGCACCTTCCGATGCTGCCGCATGAACTCGACGCGCTCTTCAACCTGATTGCGCTCGAAGGGCAGCAGGATCAACCCCGGCATATGGCTGGACCGAGCACCCGCGAGGTCGACGAGGAACCGTTGAGCTGGTGCGTTCAGGAAATGCATGCGCCCGCCGGATACGTTGTCAACAGAGAAGTTCACACATACGCAACCCAAGTCCTGCCGCACGAGGAGGGGGTCGCATCCCAGCGCATCGACATTGCCAACGACTACACCAAAGTCGAAATCACGAAGCGGGCATCTGAAACCGAGGAGCCGCTTGCGGGCGCACTGCTCGAACTCACGGACGGAGAGGGCAACGTTATCGAAAGTTGGACGAGCACAACGGAGGCCCATCGCATCGAGCGGCTCGAACCGGGATCCTACACGCTGACAGAACTCAGATCTCCCCACACACACGAGCCAGCCGCAGCGCTCACGTTCAACGTGAAACCAACGACGGACGTCCAGATGGTCTCACTCCACGACAGTCCGATTAGCGTGTCGGGCAAAATCGATAAACGTCAGGAGATTGCGAAACCCGTTGCTCCGGACGCAGAAGCGAATGGAGATGGCCTCAATCGCGCGAAGGCGCGGGAAAGCGAAGACGGTTCGTTCTCGTACGCCCTCGACTATCGAAATGACAGCTCAAGCTGGGTGGATGAGTTCACCGTTGAAGACAATCTCGATGCGGCCGAGAACGGCATGGCTGAGCTGACGGGCATCACGACCGGGCGGTCGCACGGCGATTATGACGGGAAGTTGAACGTTTGGTATCGCACGAACCTCAACCGAGAAGACGACGCGGAGGAAAAGAACGCCAATGCAACGCTTACAGATGGGCACATGAACCCTTGGCTTGACGACGCGGCAGTTGCGAACATCGTCGGCGTGGATGGTCGAGTGAAGGACTATGGGGGCTGGAGACTGTGGAAGGAGGGGGTCTCGGCCACTGAGAGCACCTTCTTGTCCGTCTCCGATCTGCCCCTTGAGTCGGGCGAGGCCATCACCGATATCCGTCTCGAGTACGGGTGCGTGAACAAGGACTTTACGTCGAGGCCGAGCCAATGGGATGGCGCGGACATCAAACATCCGCATGACGATTGGAACCCCGTTCCCCCAATACATGGGAAAAAGCAGAATGCAGACGGGGAGTCGACAGACGCATATGCGCCAACGCTGATCCATATGCGCGCGCTGCCCGCGTACACCGGCGGCAGTTCGATAGACAACCGCGCTCATGTTTCGCTCTACCGCAATGGAGGTGGTGAAGGCCTTGAAGCGCACGACAGCGACGCCGTCCATCAAGAGGCGGCAAAGGTGCAGGCACATCCAATCATCAGCCTCGATCAGACAGGAGCCGCCCCTTTACTCAGAACTGCAGTTGGCCTCTCCATCGCAAGCATCGTCGCCGCAGGATACGCATGGCAACGAAAGCGCTGGCGAAGCGGTCGAACGGCGAGTTCTGCTGGCTTGCGTCCTAAGCGCGATTGCGGGCGCGGGACTCTCTGCAGCCGAATCACTCACATCCGCTGAACGGAAGACGAGAGACCTGCGTGAAAGAATTCGATTTCAGCCAAAGTCTAAGGAGAGAGGATGCGCCGAGGTGGATTGGAGGTCCCTTGCTCAAATCAACTCCGAAATCGTGGGTTGGATCACGGTTTCGGGCACAAGCATCGACTTGCCCGTTGCCCTGCCGTCAAAGAACAAGGCGCGCGATTGGTACCTCGATCACGACGCATGGGGGAAGCGCAGCGAACTCGGCTGCCCCTACCTTGACGTGAGATGCGAGGAACGAGGGGCGCACCTGCTCGTATTCGGGCACAGACTTGGCCGATCGCACCACATGTTCACCGAGCTCGCAGGAACTCATGAGCAATCCACCTTCGATGCAATCGGAAACGCAACCTGGAATAGCCGCGCGGAAAGCGAGGTATTCGAACCGGTTCTCTCACTTGTTGTCGACAAAGACGACGCCCTCATACAACGGTTCGAATTCGATTCGCCTTCGGAGCTGCGAGACTGGTTGACCGATTTGCTGGCCCGCTCCGCCGCGCATACAGGAAACGCGTCCGACATCGCTCTGGAAGCTCGTCGGGCTCTCACTCTTGTGACATGTGCGGAGGCACGGCGCGGCGGGCGGCGGCGGACCCTTATTGTGTTTGCCACTCGATAAGGAATTGCGAACGGCTGCCGATGCAACGAACCCCGGGGTTTCCCCGGGGTTCGCCCTTCGATGATTCGATGTCAGTCCCTCGACGCGGCTCGCGTCTCGAAATCGATTTCGTCCAGCTCTTCGCCCTTCTGCTGTTCAGCTTCGACACGTTCGGCACGGATGCTCTCGGGCGTCGACCACATGCCGCCCAAGAAGAACGAGAGGCCCAGACCGAGCAGAACGGCAACGGTGGCCCCTATGAGATATTGGACCCAATGTTCCTTGATGAACTGAATCACACGTCCCCCTCAGGCATAAACCGTTACGAACGACGGATGACTTCGGTCACCACGTCAGACACGACGGCGACGTTCTCGAGGTCGACGTTATAGGGCTGATCCTCCTCGGTGCGAGCAAGGGCGAAGCCGGTACCCTCCACACCGCCGATGGTCAGCGAGCGGAGACTCATGTTCATTGCAACCTGAGCATCGGTGGTGACGTACGGCATATCAACCGTGGGGTACTCGTGATGGAAATCGGAACTCACACGCTGGACGAGCTTAGTGATGCGCTTATCTCCCTTGAGAACTCGCTCCTCGCCCTCGGTGGAGAGCATCGCGACCTGACCGGCACCGACGCTCTCGAGGTTGATGAGGAACACGCCGCGAAGCTTATCGCGATGGGCATCAAGGAAGGCCTGCATACCAGCGTTCCCGTTTTCGGAAGCGCCGGTCGCGACGAACCAGATGTCGTGACCGAGCAGCTCGTCGTCGCCCATGTCCGCAATGGCCTCGCGCAGCTCCTCCTCAGACGCATCGCCGAACGGGGCGGCACCGCCCTTCCAGTCATCGTCGTCAAAGTTGTCCCAAGAGCCGATATCGTGACCGCTACGCTTGGCGTCGAAGGAATCGTCAACGCCGAGCCAGTCACTCATGCTGTCCTCGTCCTTCTTTTTGCGACCGAAAAGACGGGACAGACCTCGACGCGGCTTCTCAGGCTCGGGTGCCGGAGCGCTGATGGTCTCGAATGCACCCTCGGGAGCGTAGCCCTGCTCAAACGGAGCGGGGGAGCTGATGACCGTGAAAGCGCTGCGGGCCTCAGCGGCATGCTCGTCGAGAACGGGGGCCGTCACAGAAGGAGCGGTGGGAGCGGGCGCAGCCGTGGGAGCGGCGAAAGGATCCACCGGGGTCGCCGACGGATCGGGAAGGTCGAACAGGGATGCGCGATTGGCGGTCTCGGGCGTGCGGGGCTTGGGCGCCGATGCGGTGCTGGGGACGTTGATCACACGCTGGGGACGGGCGGGGACGGCACGGTTGACCTCGGCCATAAGCGAGTCGACCGTTTCGATCGGCTGCGCGGGCATGGCCACGGTACCGGAAAGATCGACCGAGCTCTCCTCCGCGGGCATGGTGAACATCTGCGTCGCACCGTCGGCGGAAGCCTCCTCGACCGATCCGTTCGGGGAGGGGGCGACAAAGGTGTCCTCGGTTGCAGGGACGTCGTCATCGGAAGCGGAAGCGACATCGGGATCAGTAACATCCTCCATGTCGGCACCGGAGTCGAAGGAGTCATTCTGGGAGCCAGCGTCCCCAGTCTCAGGCTGCTCGACCTCGGACCGGTCAACCTCAGCCTCAGGTTCGGACTCAGCCGTCGCATTCTCCGCGAGGGGCTCCTCCTCGATGACCTCATACTCGGCCTCGAGGATATAGTCATCCTCCTCGACGGGCGCGAACGCCTCGACGAAAGCGGCATCGTCCTCAACCTCATCGACGGGCTCGAGAACGTCTTCCTCGACAAACGCCTTCTCGACGTCATCGATGCGCTCTTCCGCGACTTCCTCAATTGCGACGGGCGCGGACTCTTCAGCCTCGATGGGCTCATGCTCGGCGAATTCAGGAGCCGGCACCACAACGGAGGCAGCTGGGGCATCGCTCTCATACACGAAGGAGCAGGACTCGGGCATCATTCCCAGGGCGCGAATGACATCGGCACCGAAACGGATGTTGCCCTCGGAGTTCACGCGGAACGGCGGCTCATCCTCAGCAGCGACGTCCAAGTCGAGCTCGACCTGGCCCATCTCATCTTCGGGAAGCTCATTTGCCACGACCTGCTCGGCGGCGGCCTCGTCGACAGGAGCCTCCTCGGCGCTTTCGGCATTCACAACGGCGGTGTGATCGGATTCGACGATCTCGAAGACCGCCGTCCCCTGCTCGACGGGTTCCTCCTCGACGACAACCCCCTCGACATCCACATCTTCGTCGGCGGGATCGGCCTCGGTCAGGTTGACAGCCGTCATCCCGGCCTCGAGCTCGGCGGCGCTCATTGTGGACGTAGAGCCGAAATCGACCGCCTCAGCCGTGTCCTCACCCTCGGACTGCTCGGGCTGCTCGCCCTCCACGCCTTCGACGGCCAGCTCATCCTCTGCACCCTCCTCCATCTCATGCGGATAGGAGGCCTGGGCGGCGGCAGCGGCCTCTGCAGCGGCGATGGCCTCTTCGAGGATGCGCTGCTGCTCGGCAAAGTACTCGTCGGCCGGCTGATCGGAAGAGAACTCCTCGCCCATCTCGTACGGGGCGACGGCGTCCATGACACCGAGCATGGCCGCGACGGAGGACTTGTTGCACACGGCGCCCGTGGTGTAGGGCAGGAAGAAGCGATTGGCGATGATGGCGATGCCGTTCGCAAGCGGAATCAGGGCAGCCACGATAGCGAGCACCCACAGGACGACCTTTGCCGGATCGGGCAGCGGAAGCACGCGCACGATGGCAAAGATAGCGGGGACGACCATGCAAGCGGGAAGGAGCTTCACGATGAGCGGACGGTACGCGGCGAAGGGCTCGGAGCTCAGCAGATCGGCACGCGGAGAGTCGTAGTGCGCCACTACGACCACCGGACGGTTGCGGGGAGATGCGAGCGGACCCGTGGCCTTGTGGTAGGCGATGACGTTCTGGCTCAGACCGCCGGAACCGAGGTTGGAAAGAACGGGGCGACCGGAGCGCTCGAGGACGAAGAGAACCGCAGCGGCAACAGCGAGCAGCAGGCCCACAATGCCGGCAGGCCCGCCGATGCCGGCGAGCACGGCGCCGACGAACACCGCGATGCCGAGGCCGGCCTGGACGACCTTCGCCGAACCGCTCGCGCTGAACTCCTGCACCTCGGGCGCGAAGCCATGGTCGGAAAAGATCTTCGCGATCACATCCGCGGCGGCGCGCTCTTCCTCGCTGCAAGCAGGGGTGATACCGGTGTTCTGAAGCAGATGGCTCAGGTATTTCTTCGTATTCGCCATGTGGACTCCACATCGAACTCGTATGCGTGCAAACGCGCTGTAAGGACAACGCGCATGTATAGTCGCAAGTATACCCTTACTTGCGCCCTACCTGCCGAATTTTGACTTGGCAAGGCCTCTCGAACAGGTGCGTCGCGGACCCTCCACACCAGCTGTCAGCCATTTGTCTTGCACTAAAATGGGTGGGTGGATACATAATTGTGCCCAAAGCAGTATCAAGCTGAAAGGGAAGTACCGCCGTGCACAGCACAACCGCGCACACAAGCGAAACACATCCTGACATGCCGAAGCCGTCCAGGCGGGTCGAGGGCGCGCGCAGGATGCTCAACCTCCTATTCTCCCTGCACGTCTCCCCGCGCCCGCTCACGACGAGTGAGATCGTCGATGACCCCGAAATCGGATACCTTGGCAAAAAATCGGCGACACGCGACAGCCGCTGCAAGGCGTTTAGACGCGACCGAGAGACCCTCGCCGAGCACGGGGTTCACATCCACGAGGTCCTGGCACAGTCTGCGGGCGGCATCGCGGTAAACGAGGAAAGCGCCTGGGCGATCGACCGCGAGCGAACACATGCCGCCCAAGGAGTTCTCTCGCCTTATGACGCCGAGGAGATCGTCTGCGCCATCGACCAGGTCTTCGAGCTCCATGCGGACGACCCGACCCTATGGCCGCTGCAGACGGCGCGCACCAAGCTGTGCGAACTCGCCGGCAGAGACCCGTCGTCACCCGAGCGGGCAAGTGAAGGCAGGGCTGACTTGAAATCCATCTGGAACGCGTTCGACCGACTCAAGCCCGTCGAGTTCATCTATCGCGACGCTCGCGGCATCGAAAAGAAACGCATGGTGGATACCTACGGCATGTTCACGCATGGAACGCATTCCTACCTTGTCGGATTCGACCACGATGCCGAAGACCTGCGCACCTTCCGCACCGACCGCATCCTCTCCGCGAAGCACGCCCCCGACACGCGCCCTTCCTATGTAATCCCCGCCGAATTCGATGTCACAGGTCACCAATTCCTGCCGTTCGACTTCTCCCGGGCGGCCGCGAAGCCGTGCACCTTCACGTTTCCCGCGGGAATCGCGGCTGAGGAACTCGCGCTCATCACCCAGGGCAGGGGCGAACTGACACAAAGCGACGACGCATGGACCTGGAATATCGCGGTGCGAGACCTCGACGTCGCGGCATCCTTCACCCTCGAGCACGCCAACCTGGGCATGCGGGCGCAGGCTCCCAGCGAGCTCGCCGGGCTGGTTCGCGACCACATCGAAAAGGCGGTGAGCGCACATGAGTAGCGTCAACAAGCGCGCCCTCTCATCCGAAGACCTGCTGCAGACCGCGCTCAACCTCATGGAGCGCCTGACGACCGCCTCAAACGCCAGCGTCGGCGCGGCGTCATTCGCGCGCGACGCATCCATTTCCCTCGAGCAGACAAATGAGGTTGTCGAACTGCTGCAAGGCGTTGCCGATGAACGCAGCGGATCGCACATAGCCCTCGACTATCAGGATGGAGCGATAACCCTCTCGGGGGACGCAGGCCGCCTGGACCCCGTGCGGCTCACGCCGGCAGAGTCGCTGGCCCTGCGCCGCGTACTCACGACCTGCAACATCGGCGACGACGTGCGCGGGCGCGTCGAGGCGGCATTGTGCGCCGGCCCCGAAGCGGACTTCGAGACCACGGTCGATAAAACCATGGGTGGCGATCGGCTGCTCGGCGGTTTCTACCCTGTTATATCCGAGGCCATCGCCATCGGAGCGCGTCTCGCCATCTCCTACCGCGCCGGCGACGAATGTAGCCCGAGCGCGCGCCTGGTCGACCCCAAGTTCATCGAGGTTTCCGGTGACGCCGCGTATCTCGTGGCCTGGAACGTTGAGAAGGACGCCCAGCGCAGCTACCGCCTCGATCGCATCGCCAATGCCGAGATCACCGACGATTCCGTTGAGCGCCACGATTTCTCCCCGTATTCTGCCGCCGAAAGCCTGCGCGCCCATGGCGCAGATGCGACCTTGCGCTTCGTGAACAGCGGCGAGCTCGCATCTCGTGATTGGGAGGGTATCCGCCGAGGCACCGAGAACGAGCAAGAGGATGGCAGCGTGCTGGTCCATATCAGCTACACGTCCGCGCCCTGGCTTTTCTCACAAATCGCGGCCGCGGCGGGAGCCATCGTCATCGAAGAGCCCAAGAGCCTGAAAAACGACTTCAGGACGTGGGCGAAATCACTGCTATAAGCAAATGGGGCGCTCATGGGCGCCCCATTTATTACGCAACTCCCAATACGCCGCGCTCTTTAGCGACGCTCATGGCTCTCGCGCCACATCTCCAGATACCTGCCGACCTGACGCACCTCGATCCGCTGATGCGGGGCGGGCAGGGAATTCAGGAACTTCTTTCCGTACCCCTTGCTCACCAGACGCGAATCGGCCAGCACCAGCACGCCGGCGTCTGTCGACGTGCGAATAAGACGCCCGGCAGCCTGCTTCACCTCGAGCACCGCCTCAGGTAATGAGTAACGCGCCCAGGCGCGATCCTCGCGGGCACCGCGCTCGCATGAGAGCGGGTCGCTCGGGCTGGCGAATGGAAGCTTGGGAATAACAACGCAGCGCAGCGTGTCGCCGGCCGCATCAAACCCCTCCCAAAACGCCTTCAACGCAAACAGCGAGCTCTTCTCATTCGAAAGGAAGCGGTCGCGCAGGATCTTTGCGGAGGTCGTGCGGCGCTGGCAGTCGAGCGCGAGGCCACGCTGCGCGAGCCGGGGCTCTACGCGGTCGTACAGTTCCTCCATGTCGCGTCGATTGGTGAACAGCGTGAGCGTGCTACCGCCCATGGCGATATGAACATCGACGAGCAAGGTTTCGAGCGCCGAGAGGTACGCATCGCGGCTGCGCGGATCGGGCATATCCGATGCCACCACAACCGCCATGTTGCGCTCGAAGTCATAACTCGAATCGAGATGGACGGAACGAGAGCTCGACGACGAAATACGGTCCAGACCCACGGCGTGCTGGAAATGATCGAAGCTGTCCGAAACCGTCATGGTCGCGGAGGCAAAAATCGCGGTGTGAACCTCCGGCAACCACTCCTCCGCAAGAGCCTCGCCCACATCAAGTCGCTCGGCGGTCAGACATTCACCGCCCGCTTTGAGGCGACGATTGACCTGGCAAGAATATACGTAGCGGTCGTCCGCTCCATCGAGGATGAGCCTAAGGCCATCGCGAAGCTCGCGCATGCGACGCTGCCCGTCCGCGACATCGGTCACTAGGTCGGGCTTCTCCTCGGCCACGGTCTCCACGAGCGATGCCAGGTTCTTGGTCGCCTCGTCCAGGGCGTCGAGTGCGGTGCGACCCACCTCCTCAAACCCAGCCCACGCCATGGAATCGCGCAAGTCATTGCCAATCCACATGTTCGCGTTGTCGTAGCCGCCCTCGGACCGAGCGGCGCGGGCAAGTTCGCGCACCGCGTCGAACAGCTCGGCCATGGCAAGAGAGGCGCGCTGCGTACTAGAGGACGCCTTCACAGTGAGGCCCATGAACAGTGTTGCCGCGTCGCTCAGCGCCAGGTCGCGGGCGATCTTGCCAAGTGCCCCGGCGCGATCGCCTCCCAGGCGCTCAAACACCGCACGGCTCTCGTCGGCAGACACTTTGATGGCCCATTGACGACGCGCTTCCGACTCGATGGAATGCGCCTCATCAACCACCCAGTGACGAATGGGAGGCAAGATCTTGCCCTCAGCGGCAACGTTGCGGAAGAGCAGGGAGTGATTCGTCACAACCACATCGACGCGGGCCGCACGACGGCGCGAGCCGTGAACCATGCATTTATCCGGGTAGAACGGGCACAGACGGCGCGCGCACTCACGGGAAGACGTGGTGAGGTCAGCCTTGTTCACGCTGCGCCAGCGAATACCCAGCCCATCAAGGTCCCCCGTGGGAGACTGGCAGGCAAACGCATATAGAACGGCGATGGCGGTCAGGGTGTCCGCCGGGTCGCGGTTGGTCTTGATTTCCTGAGCGCGCGCAAGGCGGTCGAGCTTGCGCAGGCAGGGATAGTGGTCGTAGCCCTTGAGGGCGCAATAGGTGAGACCGCCGTCCATCTCACGAGCCAAACGCGGGAGCTCGTGGTAGATCAGCTGATCGGCGAGGTTGTTCGACTTCGTCGCAATACCGACGGTCACCTTGTTTCTTCGGGCGAGCTCCGCCATGGGCACGAGATAGGCGATCGATTTGCCAACGCCGGTACCGGCCTCGATCACGCGGTGCGTGGAGGTGGCGAGCGCATCGCGCACTTCGACGGCCATCTGCACCTGCTCTGAGCGCGGCTCGTATCCGGGATACATCCTGTTGACCAGGCCGCCAGGCGCAAAGCACTCCTCGATCTCCTCGCGCGAGGGAACCGAAATTCCAACGAGCTCGTCCGCATCCACGCGGGCCGCGGAGCCGATCTCCGCCTCCTCGTAAACCTTGAGAAGCTCGTATCGAGAATCGACAAGGGAGAACACCGCATCGGGTTCCTCAGCGGCCAAGAAGCTGAAAATCGGACGGTACGACCACGGAACGTCCGGATGCATATCCGCCAAGCGGCGCATGAGGCCGGCGGGAAGGTCGGCCAGGCCGCACAGCAGAATGCGCCACACGCCGCACAGTGCCTCAACATCGGCATTTGCGCGATGCGACACGCTCTCGCAGCCAAAGAGCTCGGCCATGACGGCGAGCTTATGCGACGCCAGGCGCGGCAGCGCGATGCGGGAGAGCGCGAGCGAGTCGATCCAGATATCGGAAACATCGGCTCCACCTGGAACCTGCTCGATGAACCCTCGGTCAAATGCCGCGTTGTGCGCAACCACGGGGCACCCGCCAACGAACTCCGCCAGGGACGCCACAGCGTCAACAGCCGAGGGCGCATGCGCCACGTCGGCATTCGTGATGCTCGTCAGCTTGGTGATTTCCTCGGGTATCAGCCCACTCGGCTTCACGAAGGTGTCGAAGCGATCCACAATCTCGCGGCCGCGCAAACGGGCGGCCGCGATTTCAATCAACTCGCTATCGCGGTGCGACAATCCCGTGGTCTCCGTATCGAGCACGATGACGTCGTCCTCTATCAGGCCGAACGAACGAGTTTCAGCGCGCTGGGCGAGTGTCGCATAACGCTCCACAATCGCCGCCGGCGTGCCGGGCAATACCGCGGCAGCCATCTCGAGCGGCGTAGCCGCCGCGGCGACGCTCATCGAGCGGCTCGCTCGAGGGCCAGCTCGACCAGCTCGGCGCACAGGTCGCTGAAGGCGATGCCGGCGTGACGAGCCTCGTCGGGAACGAGGGACTCGGATGTCATGCCGGGAATGTTGTTCGTCTCGAGAATGATCGGGCCATCCTCTGTCACGATGACGTCGGTGCGAGAGATGCCGAACAGGCCGAGCGCCTCGTGTGCACGGCAGGCAATGTCCTGGACCTGGGCGTACACATCCTCGGGCAACTGAGCCGGAATACGATGGATGTCGTTGGGGTCGGCGTACTTAACCTCGAGGTCGTAAAACTCCGACTGCTGCGGCATCATGATTTCCACCACAGGAAGCGCGCGGAGGGTCTTACCATCGCCCAAAGCGGCAACGGAGCACTCAACACCAAAGACACGATGCTCAACCATGACCTTATCACCGTGCTCAAAAGCAAGCTCGATGGCGGCAGAGAGCTCCGAGGGGTCCTTCACCAGAGAGATGCCATAGCTTGAGCCGTTCACAACCGGCTTGACGAAGCTCTGGGGGCCCACGATCTCGACGATCTCGTCAATCGACGGCATATCAGCTCGGGTGAAGGTGACACTCGGTGCAACGGGCAGACCTGCACGACGATACAGCAGTTTGGAAAGGTCTTTGTCCATTGCGATACCGCTCGCCAGGGAGTTTGAACCGGTGTAGGGGATGCCGAGGAACTCCAGGATGTGCTGGGTCATGCCGTCCTCGCCGCCAAAGCCGTGCAAGGCGATAAAAGCAACGTCGTAATTGCCGTTTTCCAAACGAGAGAGGAAGCCCTGCTCACCGGGATCGACCATTTCAACCGTGCCGTAGCCAGCCTTGATGAGGGCAGCAGCGGCGTTCTTGCCCGACGCAAGCGAGATCTCCCGCTCATCCGAGATGCCGCCTGCCAGAACCGCCACCTTCATCTCATGACGCTCTTTGCCAGCCATGTCGCCGCCTTTCACCATTTTCCCCACGCGACCTGCAACGCGAGGTGTCTATTTCACGCAATAACCGTGCGCTTCGCCATGAAGCGCACAACAATACCCTATTGTATAGGGTAACTATGCACCTGGGGGCCAATCACCCCATCACCCGAAAGGCGACAAATGGAACGCACCAATCGTTCTCGCGATATTCGTCAATTCGACCTCGATGACCTCAAGGAGCTCATGAAAGGGCTCGGGCAGCCCGCGTTTCGCGCCAAGCAGCTTTACGAGTGGGTTCACGAGAAGAACGTCTGTTCGTTTGACGAGATGACCAACCTGCCTGCTGGCCTGCGCCAGTCTCTCACCGAAACCTTTGCTTTCAAAGTCCCCACCGAGCTTGTGAAGCAGGTCTCCAAGGACGGTTCCCGCAAGTACCTGCTTGAATTCTCCGACGGTGTCTCTGTTGAGACGGTCGGCATGCCCAATCGCAACAAGCTGGCCGTCTGCATTTCCTCGCAGGCCGGATGCGCCATGGGCTGTGCCTTCTGCGCCACGGGTCTTGCGGGTCTTTCCCGCTCGCTCACCGCGCAGGAGATGGTCGACCAGGTCCTCCACGTTTCTCGTGACTTCGGCGAGCGTGTTACAAGCGTCGTCTTCATGGGCCAGGGTGAGCCCTTTGCAAATTTCGACAACACCGTTGAGGCACTTCGCATGCTGAACGACCCCGAGGGACTCGCGATCGGCGCACGTCACCTCACGGTCTCTACCTGCGGCGTCATCCCTGGCATCCGCCGTTTTGCCGAGCTGCCGGAGCAGTTCACGCTTGCCATTTCGCTTCACTCTGCGATTCAGACCACGCGCAATCAACTTATGCCCGGCGTTAAAAAGTTCACCCTTCTGCGGCTGCATGAGGCCATCCAGGAGTACGTCGAGAAGACCGGACGCCGCCCGACATACGAATTCGCCATGATCGACGGCATCAACGACACCAACCCTGAGATGCAGGCCCTTGTCGACTTCTGTGCCGGCACGCTTTGCCATGTGAATCTCATCCAGCTGAACGACATTCCCGACAGCCCGTTCCGCCCGTCGCCGATCGAGAAGGTCGAGGCGCTGCAGCGTCGTCTGACCATGCACGGCGTCGAGACCACCATCCGCAACTCCCGTGGCGGCGACATCGATGCCGCATGCGGCCAGCTCAAGCAGCGCCGCTTCCGCGCTCGATAGGGAAGAGCAGCATCAATCAGACCGTTTCATGTGAAACTGTGTGACTCGCCTTCCACTCTCTCCAGTCATCCAGATACGAAAAAGACCACCCATGTTTTGGGTGGTCTGTTTTCATGACGATAACCGCATGTGAAGTCTGATCATTTTGCTGGGCTCAAACAAGGGCATGGAATCTTATTTAGGTACCTTAGTATCCTAGATCCTCCCACTGCCGTTCGATCCAAGCCTGATTAATTTTCGGATTATGAGTGGCCTGAGCTGTTCGCATTGCAACCTCTTCACTCATCGTTTGCATCGCATCATGCGAAATCGGATTGAGCTGCTCAAGTTTCCCCTTAATAACTGATCCCAGCTCAGTTTTGTTCACGAGGTACAACCCGATCCCCAAACCGGCGACTATTGAGGTCGCAAAGATCAGTGCCTGGTGAGAGCGTTTCACAACAACCGCCTAGCCTTACTCAGATTCAACCATTGAGGCGAGAATACGCTGCAGATCGTCCTCGTCCTTAAACTCGATCTCAATCTTGTTCTTGCCGCGAGTCGAACGAACCTTCACGTTCGTGTTAAACACCTGCCGCAAGACACGCGCAGCCTTCTTGTACGATTGCGGAGTAACCGGACGCGGTGCCCGAGGCGTATCTCCGACAGAAAACAGTGGAGCAAGATTCTCAGTCGCTCGAACCGACAAACCCTCCGCTACGACCTTCTCAGCCAACTTGATGCGAGCCTCTTCAAATGGCACGGCAAGAATCGCGCGAGCATGTCCAGCAGTCAACTTGCCCTCATACATCATCTGCTGAACAGCCTCTGGCAGATCAAGAAGCCTCAGAGAGTTCGTGATTGCAGATCGTGATTTAGACACTGCCTTCGACAAGGCCTCCTGTGTCATCCCACTGGCTTTAATAAGCTGACGATAACCCTTGGCCTCTTCGATTGAATTCAGATCGGAACGCTGAAGATTCTCAATGAGAGCAATCTCGAGCATCTTCTGATCATCGACGTCCTTAACAATAACCGGGACTTTATCAAGTCCAGCAATCTTGGACGCCTGATACCGTCGCTCGCCGGCGATAATCTCGTACTTGCTTCCATTTTTGCGAACAAGCAGGGGCTGGAGAATACCGTTTTCACGAATGGACTCACTCAGCTCTTCCAACTCCGACTCATTGAAGTGTGTACGCGGCTGATTAGGGTTCGGAAAAATCTCCTCTATCGACATCTGGGTCTCAGTGGCTGTATAACCAGTCTCAGACTGAGCTTCACCCATCAAGGAACCAAGACCACGGCCAAGAGCCGGCTTCTTCTTGGGGCTAGGCACGACGAATCACTTCCTTTGCGAGATCCATATACGCACGAGCCCCCTTGTTTGAAGGCGCATACTCAATCACGGGCATTCCATACGAAGGAGCTTCAGAGACCTTTACGGAGCGAGGGATACAAGTCTTAAACGCTATGTCGCCAAAGTAGTTCTGAACTTCCTCAACAACCTGGTTTGAGAGCGACGTGCGCGAATCATACATCGTCATCAAGACGCCATACGTATCCAGATCCTTATTAATGCGACCCTTAACCATGCGCATGGACTCAAGCAACTTGGTAACACCTTCAAGCGCATAGTACTCGCATTGAATGGGGATCAAAACGCTATCTGCTGCAGCAAGTGCATTGATGGTAAGAAGGCCAAGTGACGGCGGACAGTCAATAAAGATGAAATCAAACTCGTCTTTAACCGGTTCGAGGAGATCTTTCAATCGAGTCTCGCGCGCCATTGCAGAAACAAGCTCAATTTCAGCACCTGCAAGCTGGATGGTGGCAGGAATAATAAAGACACGCTCACTCACAGTATCGTGAATCAAGTTCTCAGCAGGAACATCATGAAGCAATGCATCATATATGCACTGAGACAACCCTTCTTTATCAACGCCGATACCGCTCGTACTGTTTCCCTGCGGGTCAAAGTCAACAATAAGAACCTTACGGCCTTGCTTACCAAGCGCAGCTGCCAGATTCACAGTCGTGGTCGACTTACCCACGCCGCCCTTCTGGTTGATAATTGCAATGGTATGAAGAGGTTTCGCGCTTTTCGAGCGCTTTACGTCGCGAAATCCCACATTACCTCCTGTTATCTTCTGTTTGTTCTGCATTTCAGGTCTCTTGTAGGTGAAGTTTCACGTGAAACCTAAGGTTGTATTCCATTATGTTTCACGTGAAACCAGTATTCAAGCTCTACTTTGTACCATGAGAACAAATCTCGCTTAACTCAACGTAACTTTACTGAGATCGTCAATCTAACATTGCGTGCGGACCACACAATGTGACCGGTATCCATAACACACTTACACGTCGTGTGCCTGAGGCCGAACCGGACACAGGCTCAATTCGTCCTAATCATCTCAAATACGAGCTTTCGCTAAGCAGCGAGAATGATCAACTGATTCTTAACACTAATATGCATAGATGCTCTCGAGAACAGAATTACCCCAGGCATCCCATATCATGATGAAAAGTGAACTGCTCAATTGAAAACTAAACGCGTATTACCCTTCAGAACAACAGGCGTTTAATCATCATATAGAGTTACTCATTGTATGGAGCACAGCCGCTCTTGCATACGACCGCACACCATAAGTCAAAACAAGAATCCAATTACAAGTGCATGCAGTGCCTGAATACCAGCTTGCAATTCAATAACTGGTGCTTTGTTTGAAATAGCACTGTC